>WNFJ01664770.1_pt1 | contig 12460 bp, 10 predicted proteins | sample 5400461 | NCBI WGS metagenome assembly WNFJ01 (sample SAMN13153349, study PRJNA577476) | soil metagenome | isolation source: 115 cm saprolite on Douglas fir-dominated hillslope | place: USA:California | collected 2013-09-17
GCAGCCGTAGCTTCCCGATACGCCAGAGCCCTGGCGGATGTGGTTCTGGCGCCAAACGCCGCAACCGGCCCCGACCAGGTGCGCGATGATTTACGCGCCTTTGAACAAGCCCTGGGGTCATCCTCCGAGCTAGCCATCGCTTTGGCTTCGCCCGGCATTTCGCGCACCCGCAAGCGCGCGGTCGTCGACCGTCTCGTGAAATCGCTCGGCCTCGCCGGCGTGGTCAGAAATTTCCTGCTTGTTCTGGTCGACCATCGCCGTATCGCCGGCCTTTCCGGCGTCATCGACGCATTTGAGACCATCGTGGACGAGCGTCTCGGTAAGTTGCGGGTGGATGTCTCCTCAGCGCGCGAGCTGAAGGAGCAGCAGAAGGCGGCGTTAACCCGCCAGTTGGAAACCATGACCGGCAAGAAGATCGTTCTGAATCTCACCATCGATAACGATCTGGTAGGCGGCCTGGTAGTGCGCCTAGGTTCCACGGTCTACGACGGCTCCGTCCGCGGCCAATTGGAGACCCTCGGCCGCCAACTGCGATCCGAATGAAGTGTCTTGCACTACAGCTCAAGTGTCCCGAGATTTTGTGGGGCGGACGGTCTTGCCGTCTGCCAGCGCCGAAGGCGCTTTCTTTGAGGCGGGCAGACGGCAAGGCTATGCCGCTACGTGGGGCAGGTTGTTAACCTGCGCGCCGGTTGGCAACCGGCGCATTTAAAAAGGTAAATTATGGCTCAGATTCGAGCAGACGAGATATCGAGAGTACTACGCGAAGAGATCGAGAACTACGAAGGAGCCATCGATGTGTCCGAAACCGGATCGGTAATCTCCGTCGGCGACGGCATCGCCCGCATCTACGGCCTGGAAAAGGTGATGGCCGGCGAGCTGATCCAGTTCCCGCGCGACGTCGCCGGCATCGCCATGAACCTCGAAGAGGACCAGGTCGGCGCCGTCCTGCTGGGCGATTACACGGTCATCAAAGAGGGCGATGAAGTCCGCCGCACCGGCCGCATCATGTCGGTCCCGGTTGGCGATGAAATGATCGGCCGCGTCGTGAACGCCCTCGGCGCCCCCATCGATGGCAAGGGCCCCATCAACACCAAACAGTTCTTCGCCATCGAGCGCCTGGCCCCCGGCGTAGTCGACCGAAGCCCCGTTAAAGAGCCCCTGCAAACCGGAATCAAAGCCATCGACGCCATGATCCCGATCGGCCGCGGCCAGCGCGAGCTGATCATCGGCGACCGCCAGACCGGCAAGACCGCCATCGCCGTCGACGCCATCATCAATCAGAAGGGCGGCGACATGATCTGCATCTATGTCGCGATCGGGCAGAAGCGCTCGACGGTCGCCCAGGTAGTCAAGACGCTTGACGACGCCGGCGCCATGGACTACACCATCGTCGTCTCGGCCTCCGCATCCGACCCCGCGCCCATGCTCTACCTCGCCCCCTTCGCCGGATGCGCGATGGGCGAATTCTTCCGCGATAGCGGCCGTCACGCCGTCTGCGTGTATGACGATCTCTCCAAGCACGCTGCCTCCTATCGGGAAATCTCGCTCCTGCTGCGCCGTCCGCCCGGCCGCGAAGCCTTCCCCGGCGACGTCTTCTATCTGCACAGCCGTCTTCTCGAACGCGCCGCCAAACTCAAAACCGGCGGATCGCTCACCGCGCTCCCGTTCATCGAGACCCAGGCCGGCGACGTGTCCGCTTATATTCCGACCAACGTGATCTCCATTACCGACGGCCAGATTTACCTCGAAGCCGACCTGTTCAATTCCAACGTCCGCCCCGCCATCAACGTAGGTCTGAGCGTCAGCCGCGTCGGCGGCAGCGCGCAAATCAAAGCCATGCGCCAGATCGCCGGCACCCTTCGTCTCGACCTCGCGCAGTATCGCGAGCTGGCCGCATTCGCGCAGTTCGGCTCCGACCTCGACAAGTCCTCGCAAGCCCAGCTCAATCGAGGCAAGCGCCTGGTCGAGATCCTGAAGCAGGGCCAGTATCAGCCTCTTTCGGTCGAGCGGCAGATCCTAATCATTTACGCCGGAACCAACGCCTTCCTCGACGACCTTCCAGTAGAAGATTGCCGCAAATTCGAAGCCGAGCTCTACCGTTTTGTCGACAACGCCCATCCCGGCCTCCTCGCAAAGATCCGCGAAAAGAAGGTGCTGGACGACGAGCTAAAAGGCGAGATCAACAACGTCCTGCGCGAAGCCAAGGAGCGCTTCAAAACAACCTCCGCCAAATAAAACCATGCCGACCCCGATCGACATCCAAGCGCGAGTGCATCAAGGTGGGGCAGGCGCTTTCGCCTGCCCTCTTTGCTGTGGGCGCCTAACCGCATGCCCAGCCTGATCGACATCCGCCGCCGCATCCGCTCGGTGAAAAACACCCAGCAAATCACCAAAGCCATGAAAATGGTTTCGGCGGCCAAGCTCCGCCGCGCGCAAGATCGCGTAGTCTCCGCCCGCCCCTACGCCGCACTCCTGCGACAGATGCTAGCCAACGTAGTAGCCGCCATAAAAGCCACCGGCGAAATCGAAGTCGAATCCGACCCTCTCCTCACCATCCGCCCCGAGAAGCGCATCGACCTGGTCCTGATCACCGGTGAGAAAGGCCTGGCAGGAGCCTTCAACACCAACCTGATCAAAGCCGCCGTGAAGTTCGCTTCTGAAGAGCACCCGGATGCCAAGGTCTCTTATATCCTCGTAGGCCGTAAAGGCCGCGACTACTACCGCAAGCGCGAAGCCACTATCGCCAGCGAGCACATAGGCCTGCTCGCGAACGTGAAGTTCGCCGAAGCCGCCGTGATCGCCCAAGCCGCTGTCGAGCGCTATCGCAACAACGAAATCGACGCCGTGTATGTCCTCAACAACGAGTTCAAGAGCGTCATGGCGCAGAAGCTGACGGTGGCGCGCCTGATGCCTGTCCAGCTTCCGGCGGACGCCGGCAACCCGGATTACATCTTCGAGCAGCCGCCGGCCGATCTGTTGCACGCGCTGCTGCCGAAGTATGTGGAGATAGAAGTATATCGCTCCATGCTCGAATCGGTCGCCGCCGAGCACGCCGCGCGCATGACCGCCATGGATGCCGCCACCTCCAATGCATCCGACATGATCGAGCGCCTCACCCTGTACATGAACCGGGTGCGGCAGGCCAGCATCACCAAGGAAATTATCGAAGTGGTCAGCGGCGCGGCCGCCGCCGGCTAGAAAAGGACACGTATGGAAACATCAGAGAAAGTTATCGGCAAAGTTGTGCAGGTCGCCGGACCCGCGGTCGACTGCGAATTCGCCGAAGGCCAGATTCCCCCCATCCACACCGCCATCCGTATCACCAGCGAAGGCTTCAACGTGCCTGAGCCCATCGACATCATCTGTGAGGCCGAGCAGCACATCGGCGAGGGCCGTGTGCGCACCATCGCGCTGCAACCCACAGAGGGCCTCGTCCGCGGCATGAAAGCGCAAAGCCTCGGCACGCCCGTCATGGTGCCGGTTGGGAAAGAGACCCTCGGCCGCGTGCTCAATGTGATCGGCCAGCCCGTAGACAAAATGGGGCCGGTCGACGCCAAGCAATACTATCCCATTCACCGCCCCGCGCCCAGCTTCGAGGATCAGGCCACTTCGCTCGAAATGTTCGAGACCGGAATCAAAGTCATCGACCTGCTCGAGCCCTATTTGCGCGGCGGCAAGATCGGACTCTTCGGCGGCGCGGGCGTCGGCAAGACGGTCGTGATCATGGAGCTGATCAACAACATCGCTCTCAAGCATGGCGGCGTCTCGGTCTTCGCCGGCGTCGGCGAGCGCACGCGCGAGGGCAATGACCTATGGCTCGAGATGCAGGAGTCCAAGGTAGTCGATCCGCACGATTACACAAAATCCAAGGTGGCGCTAGTCTACGGCCAGATGACCGAGCCGCCTGGAGCCCGCCTGCGCGTGGGCCTCACCGGTCTCACCGTCGCCGAGTATTTCCGCGACGAAGAAAAGCAGGACGTGCTTCTCTTCATCGACAACATCTTCCGTTTCACGCAAGCCGGATCCGAAGTATCCGCGCTGCTCGGCCGCATGCCCTCGGCCGTAGGCTATCAGCCCAACCTGGCGTCCGAAATGGGCGAGTTGCAGGAGCGAATCACCTCCACCAAGAACGGTTCGATCACCTCGGTGCAGGCCATCTACGTGCCCGCCGACGACTACACCGATCCCGCTCCCGCGACCGCGTTCGCTCACCTCGACGCCACCACCAACCTCTCGCGCGCCATCTCCGAGCTCGGCATCTACCCGGCCGTCGATCCGCTGGCTTCCTCGTCCCGCATTCTCGATCCGCGTATCATCGGCGACGAGCATTACAACGTGGCCCAACAGGTGAAGGGAATTCTGCAGCGCTACAAAGACCTGCAGGACATCATCGCGATTCTCGGCATCGACGAGCTGTCCGATGAAGACAAGCTCGCCGTCTCTCGCGCGCGCAAGATCCAGAAATTCCTCTCCCAGCCCTTCCACGTGGCCGAGCAGTTCACCGGCCTTAAAGGCATGTACGTGAAGCTTGCCGACACCATCCGCAGCTTCAAAGAGATTGCCGACGGCAAGCACGACAACGTCCCCGAGCAGGCTTTCTATATGCAAGGCACCATCGACGACGTGCTGGCCAAGGCCGAGCAGATGAAGGCTGCCGCCTAAAGGATTATGGCGGAAACCTTCAGCATCGAAGTCGCAACCCCCGAGCGCCTGGTATTCCGCGAGGCCGCGACCGAGGCCCAGATCCCGTGCAAGAACGGATACATCGGAGTCTTGCCCGGCCACGCGCCGCTGCTATCGGAGCTGGGCATCGGATATGCCAGTTATATGTCGGAGGGCCGCAAGCTATACTTCGCCGTTCATGGCGGATTCGTCGAAGTCCTGCCCGACAAAGTGCGCGTACTCGCCGACACCGTCGAGAAAGTTGAAGAGATCGACGTGAAGCGCGCCGAAGAAGCCTACCGCCGCGCCCAGCAGCAACTGGCCGACCCGCACGTCGAAGTAGACCCGGCGCTAGCCTTATCCGCGATGTTCCGCGCCCAGGCCCGCCTGGACACAGTCGCCCAAGTCAAGAAAGGATAACTAAGGATAACTGTAGACTCCCCATCCGTGTACAATAGAATCTTCGGGCTGTGGCGCAGCCTGGCTAGCGCGCTTGCTTGGGGTGCAAGAGGTCCCGGGTTCAAATCCCGGCAGCCCGACCAACGGAATTCCTGTGCAGCCATATGCAGCCACCGCGCTCCAGTGCGGAGACCTCACCGGCCCAAGCCGGATGAACGGCCAAGGATTGGGGAAGCACGCCGTTCGCCGGAAACCGGAATGCCTTGGAGTAAATTGCCAGAAGACGCAAAGTGAAAATTCAGGGATCCAAGCGCGTTTCTCGTTCCTAATCTCCTATGCGCCCCGGCGGTGAGGGCATCATTCATTCAACCGGTCCACGTTCGGATCGTTCAATCCGGGACGCGACGGTACACTTACGGCCCATGACCCCGGACCGCGTTCCGTGAGTCAGCACTCGGAAACCTAAATACCCGGTGACCCAACAACGCCGAAACGATCCGCATTAGGTGTACCGCGTTCCCTTTATCATCCGCGACAGGTTCGTAGCCGTCATGGACGATCCTGTTTCGTAATTCTATTGCCGCTACCGCGCCAGTCAGCGCAGAATCCTCAACGAGGGGCGCCGCTAGAATGATGGTTCTGGCGGTGACATTCAGTGCGGCAAATGCTTCACTCCGGCGCAACATATCTTTATTGGACAATCTTTCTCGCAGAAACCGATCCAGTGCAAGCTCCAGCGCTGTGACCCCATTGATGAGTGCGTCCTTCAAATCGTCCTGGTCGTAAAACTCATGCGCTCGTGTAAGCATTTTCGATCCCGTGTTAGCGCAAAACCACTCAGTTCGTGTCCTCAGTTCCTTCCAGTCAGGTTCACTAAGGTACTCTTGAAAGTCGTTGCGCAAAGAGGCGCTCAGGTGCTGTACTTGCTCATCTGGAACGAATCGTTTCCACTCCTGGCCATCAAGGCTCCATTGCAACTGGAGGTTCGAACAGTAGCTACCAAGCGACTGAGATCTTGAATCCCAGAAGATCGGTTCTGCGATCCAGTATTGACCGAACTCAGTTCTAAGGGCATCGATGAAAGCCGCGACTCTGGGAAGAATGAGCTCCTTAATAATGCGTTTGCCTAAACGGATATACTGTTCGTCGCCAAGGCGCTGCTCTTGAACGTCGGAGAGCTCTGTATCGGCCACCTCGAGCTCAAGGCTACCCATTAGCGGACCAGACTCGAGTCGCTCCTGCCTTGAGATGTTTCTTGAGTCGAGATCACGGCGACTGATGTCGTAGACCGCGAATCCGGAGTCTTGTACAAAGCCAAATCGCTCAAACCACACTTTCAGATGTGTTCCCGGATCGAGCTCGATAGCATCGACGTGGCCGTTCGGCAGCCAGCGGGTGAAGATCGCGCCGTGCGGGTGGAAAGGGGATGCCTCGAATGGCCTGTAGTCCAATGACATCACAAAACGAAGGCGCAACAGGTTCATTACAAACAAAATGGTAGCATCTAGCGATGAGTCTGACATTCAACGATCACGCCTGGACCCAGTGTGTTGTCGAAGCACTTTTCGTTATCGTATAGGAAGTAAAAATCAGGCGAAAAACCGGGCGGGGCTCCGCTACGCGTTTTTTTGAGTTTAGCGATTACTCGGCGCTCCAGGCTTTTTAGGTCCTTCCGGAAAATGCCCTTGCGTGTCAGCGAACAGGGATTTGCCCGATTAGTACTCGGAAGTCGGCCAGCGTCCGGGCATTTCTCGATTAAGCCGCGCCGGAAAAATAGCTGAGCCGTCGTCACCCAAGTGACCAGGGAAGCTTTCCGAAGATAATCCTACCGAGTCTCATAGCGTTCGCAAGGGGTTGGTCTCACGCAGGCTTCTTCACTGCGTCGATCGGAACGATCCTGCTCGGTTTCGTTTTGCCGCTCGGGTCCGTTACCGCCTGCTTAAGAGTTCCGCTCATCGCCTCATTCCAAATTCGAGCGGCCGCGATCTCATCATCCGGTAATGCGTGGGAGTACACTGTGGCGGTTACATGCACGTTCGAGTGGCCAAGCCGCTTGCTAACGGTAGGGAGCGGCACACCCAGGCTGAGCAGTTGAGAGCCGTGTGAGTGGCGCATCGTATGCATTGAAACCCCGAGAAGTCCGGCCTTCTTTGCGATACGTCGCGCCGCCTTCGTAACGACACCCGGTCGGATGTACTTTCCGTCCGGATGGCAGAACACAAGATCGAGATCGGTCCGGTAGTCGAAACCGAACATGCGGCGGTTCACCTCCTGCCGGGTTTTCAAATCGCGCAAGACTTGAATGGCAGCATCAGGAACATTCAGACGGCGGACTTTTCGTCCCTTTGTTTCCTTGACCCGAAGACCCTGTTTGGTTTCCTCAAGACTCTTGCTGATGGTCAGCATTGTAGTATCTAGATTGACATCGGGCCACGCAAGCGCGAGCAGTTCTCCGCGGCGCGCGCCTGTCGAAAAGGCCATCGCAAACAGGTCCCGCAGCCAATTCTCACCACACGCTTCCATGAACTGGACGGTACCGTTGTGATCCATTGCCTTCGCTTCGCGTTGTGGCACAGGTGGCAGATCGCACGCATGGGCCGGATTGATCTTAAGCAACCCCCATTTCACTGCCGTCTCAAGCGCCACGTGCACGAGCCCGTGGACGTGCCGAACACTCTTGACCGACAGGCCCGATCCGTCTTTCTTTCCTGAATCCAGCAGCGTATTATAGACGCGCTGGAGCTGCAGGGTGGTGACCTTTGACAGCGGCGCGGTTCCGATCGCGCGGGTCACATGGGCACCAAGCTCACGGTACCGTTCAAGCGTTTTGGGTGTAACTTTTCGCGTGGCATATTCGGCGACCCACTGATCCATGAACTCAGTCACGGTCCGAGGGTCGGGCTTCACAAGTGTGCCGGAGTTCAGTTCTTGCATCAGACGTGTGAGTTCCGCGTCCGCGTCGGCCTGGCGCTTGAATCCGCTCTTGAAAATCCGTCGGCGCTTTCCGTCTTCGTCTTTGCCGACGTCCACGCCTACACACCAAGCAACGCGCCCTGAGGGCAACTTCCGTTTGTATGTTGTACCTTTCATTTGCCACCCTTTTTCGTCTTGCGCCAATCCCTAGCTCGGCACGCCGTGCTGCAGTACCGTTTGTCCTTCCGCCCGCCGTCTGGTGACGAAACCTCGAACCAGTTCCGGCACTCTTCGCACTGCAGATACTTCCGATCACCATCGATAGCTCGGGCGAGCTGCAGCCATAGAGCAGAAATCAGATCCTTCGGGACCTGGTACAGCGATAGTCGAGTATGGGAAGTATTCCATAGTAGCCGTGCCGACACATGGCCATCGAGCTTGTTGTTGAGGATGTGTTGAAGTTGGTACCACGCGGGCCTGATTAGATCACCTACCGGTAATGTTTCAAGCAAAGCCGGATTGGTCTCACGTGCAGCTATCCAACGACCACCTCGATGATTGGGTAGTTCGAACAGGACTCCAGAAGTGTCTTGCCACCTGAAGTACTGGCCAAGTCCAGTGGTGTCCTCGGTGGTTATGAGATCCCAGACGCGAACCGCGAGGGAAAGATCCGCAATTTCGGTTTTCCACACATCAAGCGGCTCGCCGGCCCCCGTCGCCTTGTTCTTGAGTGCGATCCAGCTTCCCGCCGTCAACATGCCCCACTGGCTCGCGAAATCCAGGATCTGGTCCTGCTGAGGTTCAAGCTCTGCAAAGTTTCTAAACAACCCCGACGACGGAGAGTACGTATAGCCCAAATAATTCTTGCCAATCGTGACTGAGGGCATGAGATACAAGCGCATGGAGACCTCCCCGACGGCTTTGAGCCTCAGGAACCGATAGCCATTCTTTGCCACGGTCCATTGAAACTGATTGAGTCTATCCGTCAAGAAGTCACCGAACTAATATATTACACCAAACCGTTCGACAAAGCAACAAGCGTTCTGGCAATATTGTCTCTATGGACGTAAACAATGGAACCCAGAGCACCCAGGCAGCAGGAATTTTCCCGTCGGTCCGGGCGTGTGCAGAATTCTGTGGCGTCAGCGAGCGCCACCTGCGGACGCAGATCAACCGAAATCAATTCCCTCACATTCGTCTGGGGCGGCGTATTATCTTGCCTAGAAATGCAGTGGTTGAATGGCTCAACCGAACTGCCACCAGCGGAGTAGTGGCGTGAAACCGGCGGACATCATCAGGTTCGTTGGTCTGTCTTTAGTGAGTATGTTACCTCGCTGCCTCGCCGCGCCCAGAATGCCGGTGGCCGCCTCAATCCGACCGTATGCCAAGAATTGCAAGAGCGACGGGTGGGTGCCTGTTGATCAAATCGCCGGAAGGACTGGGGCTGAGATCCGTGATTAGGGTCGCAAGTGGACATCTCGTATGAGTTCGAGCTCTATTCGGCCCACTACAACTTGCGATCTGCTTCCCTCAGAGCGCACATTTCTCGAAGCAATGCGTCGCCTGGGATACGGACGTTACGAATCTCTGAAGATTCACAACGGCGAACTCGTCCTCGCCCCATGGCCAACTGCGATCCGAGATGTTAAATTTGGCACGTCGGATCCCAGTTGCGAGAAGGACTTGAGCTCCGAGTTCAGGCTCAGTCAACAACTGGTGCAGCTATTTGAACACATCCGCAACATCGATGCTGGTGAGATTCGCGCATTGGTGATCAAGAGCGGCCTGCCGTTCTCCATGCAAATCGTTCAGGAGTCCCCTGAACCGAGAGGTGCTCATTGAAACATTCAAGGCGGGTAATTACTCGCAGGGAAAGGGGACTGGAGAGCGAGATTGCGCCGGTTTGAGTATCTGGATAACGGCATCACCGTCTTCTATTTGTGTGATCACGACCCGAGTGAGGTCCAGATGCAGGAGGATATCCATCGGCGAGCCCAAACAGCAAGCGGTGTTGAGTTCACCATGGTACGCCTCGCGATCCATCCTGCAGATATCGCCAAGTTCAATCATCCTCCCCAAGAAATAAAGGAGAAAGACAGCCGCGCCGCCAGCTTCAAGGGGCAATTCGGCGCCTACGCTGCAACCGTGGAGTTAGATGCGCTACCTGTCGACGAGTTGCGCAGCCGGATTGAAAAGGCAGTTCTAAAGCTTGTGGATCGCGAGCGCTGGAACCGGCAAATCGAAGTACTGCAGATCGAACTGGACTGCATTTCCGAGTTCGCAGAACGGATGAAGAATCTGCCACAAATCAACATGGAGGCACAACTGTGAGCGCGGCCCGTGGACCGCTCGAGTCTGCGCGTTGGTGGCTTGAGCACGGATTCTCCCCGATTCCCATACCGCATCGGCAAAAGAAGCCGCTTCTCAAGGGCTGGCCTTCATTGCGGTTGCGCCCTGACGAGTTAGAGCGCTACTTTAACGGGCAGCCGCTCAACATTGGTGTCATTCTTGGCGACGAACAAGGCAGCGCTGATGTTGACCTCGACTGCAACGAAGCTGTCGCAATAGCACCGTTGTTCCTGCCCGAGACGAATTTAGTTTTCGGGCGCCCGTCCCGGCCGAGTTCTCACTATTTCTATCGCGTCGATCCACCGATTCCTTTAAGGAAATTTCTCGACCCGCTGGAGCCCAACGAAGACGAGGCGACGATCATGGAATTACGCTGTCGCAAAAAAGATGGCACAGCCGGCTTTCAGACCGTTGTCCCCCATTCGACGCACGAGAGCGGTGAGCCGATTCGCTTCGAACCCGGGCGCGATGGATATGCCGCGACCGTTGATGCCGAGGTTCTCCGCGGGGCTGTAGCGCGGATTGCGGCTGGCTGCCTATTGGCGCGCTATTGGCCGAAACCGAAAGCAGGGCGTAACGACGCTTTCCTCGCCGTGGCCGGTATATTGGCGCGCGCCGGCTGGGCTCTCGATGAGGCGATTGATTTCAATTTTGGCATTTACCGAGTCCTCTGGAACACGCAAGCGGACCGAGCGGCGTGCGTGTCTGAAGTGCGGCCGACGTTTGAGAAACACGCTGCAAGAGCCGCGACGACCGGCATACCGAAGCTGAAGACGCTCATTGATGAGCGGGTCGTAAGGGCTGCTCTCGACTGGCTGGAAATTGGGACTGCGGACGCGAAGCTTTGGGACACCTCCGGGGAAGTAGTGGACAAGGCCGTTGAGGTGTTCAACTGCGCCGCGCCCGACGATGAGGACGCCCCGCCGCCGCATAAGCAAGCGACCAAGAAGGGCCCGGTAAATGGACGTAAAGCGCCGGCACAACCGATCGTCATGAACCTAGCCGAAGTGATGGCGCAGAAGGTGAAGCCCCCAAGTATGCTCGTAGAAAATCTCATCCCCGAATTCGGTGCGACTCTCATATCGGGGCCGCCGAAGAGCAACAAAACCTTGCTGGCCGTCCAGATGGCCGTCGCTGTCGCCAGTGGGCGGGCGTTCATGGACTTTTATAACGTTCTGTCACCGGGCGCGGTTATGGTGGTCGAGCAGGACGACCCGGCCGGAGGCGCGAGCATCAAAGACGTGTTGCAAAAATCGACCGTCCCTATCGACGGAATCCCTTTCCATTTGGCGGTCAGGATCCCGTTTAGCTTTGGTCCGCTGTTTCTCGAATGGCTGGAGCGCGAAATCACCACGAAGACGCTAAAGCTGGTCGTGCTGGACAGCTATACCGCGCTTCGTGGATCGCGCGGCGCCGGGATCGATATCGTAAAGGTCGAGCAAATGGACATGACCATGCTCGATGAATTAGGCAAGCGCACCCACTGCGCAATTCTCGTTATCCATCATGACTCCAAGGGCTCCAAGGCCCTGGAGTGGACAGACCAGACGGCCGGCTCGTTCGCTATGACCATGGCTACGGAAGCGTTAATCCATGTCTGCCGATTCCCCGATTTGGACTCGACCGCCCCCGAACGCCTTATTCAGGCCCGCGGCCGACACGACGAGGGGGTGCAAACGGTGGTCCGCTTTCGTAAGGACAGTCTGGATCACGAGTATGTTTTGAGCGGTGGGGCGGCGCCGCTCTTTCCGCTTCTACTCCAACTACGGAATGCCTTCGGAAGCGAACCTTTCACCCCGAAGGATGTCACCCACCAGACCGGAGTGAGCCGAATGACGGCGCACCGCCAAATCACACGGCTATATAATGCCGGGGCGCTTAAGAAAAACGGGACGTATGGTGAGTACGCTTTGACACCATGGTAAATCGAACTGAGACAGTTGGGATACGGGGGATAGTTGATACAGTTGATACAGTTCCAAGCTCTATGCGTACACCATTCAATAAAATCAACATACTAAGTCTATCAACTGAATCAACTGTAACAACTGTATCAAGAGTCCCAGTTGTATCGCGCGCGCGAGGACTCCAGAAACAGGCAACAATCAGGCTGGGTGCGACGGTCCGTCATGTCGGG
>WNFJ01292779.1_pt1 | contig 12459 bp, 9 predicted proteins | sample 5400461 | NCBI WGS metagenome assembly WNFJ01 (sample SAMN13153349, study PRJNA577476) | soil metagenome | isolation source: 115 cm saprolite on Douglas fir-dominated hillslope | place: USA:California | collected 2013-09-17
TGCGCTACGACCTCGGGGTGAACCTCGGCGAGGTGACCGCGCTCGCCATGCTGATGAGCTGGAAGTGCGCGCTGGTGGGGCTGCCCTACGGGGGCGCGAAGGGCGGGGTCCGCTGCAATCCGCGGGCGATGTCCGCTCGCGAGCTCGAGCACCTCACCCGCCGCTACACCACCGAGATCATCCTCATGATCGGGCCGGACATCGACATCCCGGCGCCCGATCTCGGCACCGACGAGCAGACCATGGCCTGGATGATGGACACCTACTCGATGACCCAGGGCAAGAGCGTGCCCGGGGTGGTGACCGGCAAGCCCCTGATCGTGGGCGGCTCGGCCGGCCGGCGCGAGGCCACCGGGCGCGGCATCGTCTTCGTGCTCTACCAGGCGGCCAAGAGCCTCGGGCAGGAGCTGCGGGGCAAGAAGATCGTGGTGCAGGGCTTCGGCAACGTGGGCGGGACCGCCGCGCGCCTGCTGTGGAACGACGGCTGCACCATCGCGGGGATCAGCGACTTCAAGGGCGGGGTGTGGAATCCGAAGGGCCTCGACGTGCGGCAGCTCCAGACCTACGTGGCCGAGGCCGGGAGCGTGGCCGGCTTCCCGGGCGGCGAGGCCATCGGCAACGACCAGATCCTCGAGCAGCCCTGCGATGTCCTCATCCCCGCCGCGGTCGACTCGGTGATCAACGAGCGCAACGCCGACCGCATCAAGGCCCTCATCGTCGCGGAGGGCGCCAACGGTCCCACCACCCCCGAGGCCGACGTGATCCTACGGGACCGCGGGGTGACCGTGATCCCCGACATCCTGTGCAACGCGGGCGGGGTGGTCGTCTCCTACTTCGAGTGGGTCCAGGGTCTGCAGCACTACTTCTGGAAGGAGAGCGAGATCATCTCGCGCCTGCAGGAGATCATGGCGCGCTCGTTCACCCGGGTGTGGCAGACCGCTCAGAAGGGCGGGGTGGATCTCAGAACCGGTGCCCTGATGGAAGGCGTCAGCCGCGTGGCCGACGCCCACGTGTCCCGGGGCCTGTACCCGTAGCCGACCGGTGGCGACGAGTCGTTCCACGACGAAACGGGTCGTTTCAGTTCGAAACCCCCGTGTCGTGCAAGCTTCGGAAACTCCGCATTCTGGCGCTGGCACGGGACTTGACTCCACCGGGTAGAATTCCCTGAGGAGCGCCAGCGCCCATGCCCGTCGCCAAAGCCCTGAGCTTCGCGTCATGTTTCGCCCTGACCATCCAGTTCCTGATCTTTGCCTATCTGTATTCGTCACACCGGGTGCGATTCTTCCGCTACCTGGTGGTGGCTTGGGGTCTCATGAGTCTGGCGAAGGGGCTTCATCTCGCGGAGACGCTCGTCCCCGGCCAGGACATCGCGGGCGCGCTGATCAACGCGGTGTTCTTCGGGGCCACCCTCCTCGTGCTGGCCGCCGGCCTCGCGTTTCGCTCCGGCTATCGCATCGGCTGGCGCGACCTCCTCCTGGGGGGAGCGGGCGCTCTGGTCGCGACGAGCCTCGGGGACGTCTCCGATGCCGGGCTCGCCGCGCGGAGCATCGCCGGGGTCGCCACCGGCGCGACTCTGATCCTCGCCGGCTTCCAGTTCTGGCCTCGAGCGGCCCAGCCGCGGTATCGGGGCAGCCGCTTCCTCGCCACCGCCCTGGCCCTGTGGGGCGTGCACCGGATCGTGGCGCCGTTCTTCGATCCCGAGCCGGGATCGGCCACCCACGTGACGGTCCACATGGGCTTCATGTTCTTTTACTTTCTCTCCACCTTCGCCATCATCATCATGGTTCTGGATCGGGCGCGGAGCGAGACCGCGACCCTCAAGGAATTCAACGAGCGCCTCGTGGACGGCCTCGGTGAGGGCCTCCAGCTCGTCGACGGCGACTTCCAGGTCCGCCACGCCAACCGGTGGATGCACGAGCAGTTCGGCCGGGTGGTGGGTCGCCGCTGCTACGAGGTCCTTACCGCCGACGGGGCGCGATGCCCGGCCTGTCCCCTCGACCGCCGGCACCAGATGCGGGACGCGGAGCGGATCGAGGTCGCGGGCCGCGACGGTCGGCGTTTCTCGCTGAGCTGCGCGCCGGTGCGACAGCCGGACGGCCAGATCTTCCTCCTCGAGCTCGTGGCCGACGTGACGGAGCGCGACCGGCTCCAGGCGCGCCTCACCGAGGCGGAGCGTCTGGCCGCGGCGGGCGAGCTGGCGGCCGGGGTGGCCCACGAGATCCGCAATCCTCTCGCGGCGATCGTCAATGCCACGACGCTGCTCGGCAGCGAGGAGAGCCTCACCCGCGAGGAGCGGGCCAGCACGCTGAGCGCGGTGAAGAAGGAGGCGCGCCGGCTCAACCGGATCCTCTCGGACTTCCTCGTCTTCGCCCGCCCGCGGGAGCCCAAACGTCTCCCGGCCGACATCCGGGAGGTCGTCGACCACGTCTCGGCCCTGATCCGGGAGGATCCCGGTCGGGCCCGGCGGGTGGACGTGGAGGTCCACGTGGACCCGGACGTGCCGTCGTTCGCGTTCGACGCCGACCAGATGTCCCAGGTCGTGTGGAACATCGCGCTCAACGGCGTGGAGGCGATGGACGGGCGCGGACGCCTCAGCATCACCGTCGGCCTCCGGGCCGCGACGGTGGCGATCGTCATCCGGGACACCGGTCGCGGGATCTCCACCGACGAAGGCCGCCATGTGTTCGAGCCCTTCTACTCCCGCAAGCAGGGCGGCACCGGCCTCGGGCTCACGATCGCGCGACGGATCGTGGCCGCCCACGGCGGGCGGATCGAGGTCGAGTCGGCGCCCGGTCAGGGCACGGAGTTCACCATTCTCCTTCCGCTGCAGGACGGCGAGCTCGATGGCGACGATCCTCATCGTCGATGACGAGTCGTCCGCCCGGACAACCCTCGCGCTCCTGCTGAGCAAGCGGAGCCACCGGGTGATCCAGGCGGAGGGGGTCGTCCGCGCGCTCAAGACCTTGACCGAGGAGGTCTTCGAGGTCATCGTGACCGATCTGCGCATGCCCGACGGCGACGGGCTGGACGTGCTGCGCGCGGCCAAGACGCACTGTCCCGAGGCCGACGTGATCCTCCTCACCGCCTACGCCGGCTGGGAGTCGGCCAAGGAGGCGATCCAGCTCGGCGCGGTCGACTACTTCGAGAAGGGTCGCGAGCCCGACGAGCTCCTTCACCGGATCGACCGCGCGCTCGAGGAGAAGGCCCTGCGGCGTGAGAACGCGAACCTGCGGGCCCAGGTCCGGGACCGGTACGGGCTACCCGGGCTCCTCGCCGCGTCTCCCCAGATGGCGTCGGTGGTCGATCTCGTCCGGCGGGTGGCGCCCACCGACGCCACCGTGCTCATCCAGGGCGAATCGGGAACGGGCAAGGAAGTCATCGCCAAGGCGATCCATCATGCAAGCGCGCGGGCCCGCGGGCCGTTCGTCGCCATCAACTGCGGGGCGCTGCCCGAGACGCTGCTGGAGTCGGAGATCTTCGGGCACGTCAAGGGCGCCTTCACCGGCGCCAGCGGGAGCAAGAAGGGACTCTTCGAGGAGGCCGACCGCGGGACGCTCCTCCTCGACGAGATCGGCGAGATGGCGGCGAGCCTTCAGGTGAAGCTCCTGCGCGCCCTGCAGAGCGGCGAGATCCGGCCGGTCGGCTCGGCCCAGTCCATCACCGTCGACGTGCGGGTCGTCGCGGCCACCAATCGGGATCTCGACCAGATGATTCGCCAGGGCGCCTTCCGCGAGGACCTGTTCTATCGCCTCAACGTGATATCGCTCGCGCTCCCGCCTCTGCGCGAGCGCCGCGAGGACATCCCGCTCCTGGCCGAGCACTTCCTCGGCCGCTCCGCCAAGCGGCTCGGCCGGAGCCTGCGACTGAGCGCGGCGGCGGTGGACCGACTGCTCCGCTATCCGTGGCCGGGGAATGTCCGCGAGCTCGAGAACGCGGTCGAGCGCAGCGCCATCCTCGCGCGGCAGGAGGTCATCGGGCCCGAGGATCTTCCTCCCCATGTGACCGGGGGCGTCGCCCTCGGGCCCGCCCCCAGCCTCGAGCGGGAGCACACCTTGGCCGAGGCCGAGCGCGCACACATCATCCAGACTCTCGAACGCTGCAGCTGGAACCATTCGCGGGCCGCGGAGACCCTCGGGATCGGGCGCACCACGCTCTGGCGCAAGCTGAAAGAGTACGGGATCGACCGGTAGCCGTCCCCGCTCAGGCCCTCAGGCCTCAGGCGGCGATGTACGGGGCGAGACATCGCCGGACGAGGATCCGGGAGCGGTAGACCCGCGACTTCACCGCCGCGAGGCCGAGGCCCAGCCGCGCCGCGATGGCATCGTGCGACAGGCCTTCCAGGTGATGGAGCACCAGCGGGAGGCGGTAGGGCTCCGGCAGCGTCGCGATGGCGCGCGCGAGCAACCCCTGGAGCTCACGCCGGGTCACCTCCTCCTCGGCGGAAGCGATGTGGGCGGGCACGGCGTCCGAGGGCCCGGCGGCCCAGCGGCTATCGTTCCGTCGCCGGCGACGCAGGCGGGCGAGGGCCGCATTGGTGGCGATCCGGTGCACCCACGTGGCAAACGCGGCCCGCGCCCCGAACAGATGGATCCGACGGACGACCAACAGGAGGACGTCCTGGGCGACCTCTTCCGCGTCCGCGCGGTTTCCGAGGATTCGCTCGATCCGCCGGCAGATGCGTGCGCCGTAGGTCTCGACGAACGCGTCCACCGCTCCCGGATCGCCACGACGAAGTCCAGCGATCAGGCGCGCGTCTCGATCCGGAAGCGGCTGGTGGGCGCGGATGAGCATCGTCATGGGATGTGAAGGAAAGCAATCGCCGTGCCCATCGAGAATTCGTAGAAACATCGGCGGACCGGGCACGCCCGCCGCCCGCGACGGTTCCAAAAAGGAACCCGACGTCCCGACCTGGAACAGGACCCGGCCCCGGCGGGGCGCGAGCACCCCGGTTTCACGGGGTTGTTGGAATGGCATCGAACGTGAACCTCCCGCCGACATGGCCGCCATCCTCATCGTCGACGACGAGCCCTCGGCCCGGCTGACGCTCGGCCTGCTGCTCCGGCACCGCGGACATCTCGTCCGGCAGGTGGACGGAGTGACGTCGGCGGCCCGCGCGCTCGCCGCCGACGCCTTCGACGTCATCATCACCGACCTTCGGATGCCCGACGGGCTCGGTCTCGACGTCATCCGGGAGGCGAAGATCCACTGCCCGGACGCCGATGTCATCCTGCTGACCGCTCACCCCGGCTGGGAATCGGCCAAGGAGGCGATGCGCCTCGGGGCATTCGACTACTTCGAGAAGGGGCAGGAGCCCGACGGGCTCTTCCGGCGGATCGACTGCGCGCTCGAGGAGCAGGCGTCCCGCCGGCGCGCCTCATCCGTCCCGCTGCCGTCGACCGGGGGCGAGCGCCGTTTTCTCACCGTCCTGTTCGCGGACCTGCGCGGCTCGATGGAGCTGCTGGTCGGGCACGAGCTCGACGTGGCCCGGCTGGTGCTGGATACGGTGGTCGAGCGCCTGATGGAGGCCGTGCACCGGACCGGCGGCACCGTGAATCAAGTCATGGGCGACGGCATCATGGCGCTCTTCGGCGCCCCCGTCGCCTACGCGGACCACGCGATTCGGGCCTGCCGGGCCGCGCTCCAGATGCAGGAGGCGGTCGGCCACTACGCGGGAGCCATCCGCCGACGCCACGGGGTCGACGTGCAGATCCGCGTGGGGATCAACTCGGGCGAGGTGATCGTGCGCGCGGTGGGCAGCGATCTGCGCTGGGACTACAACGCGGTGGGAGCCGCGACGCATATCGCGGCCCGCATGGAGCAGCTCGCCGCGCCCGGCACTACGGTGATCACGGCGGAGACCCTGAGACTCATCGGGGAGGAGATCGCCGTCCGGCCCCTCGGCCGGGCCGCGGTGAAGGGTCTTCCGGACGCGGTGGAGGCGTACGAGATCCTGGAGCCCCGCCCGGAGCACCTGGTTGGAGGTCCGGCGGCGGCTACGCTCGAAGCATAGCTCGCGAGGGAGGGGTCAGCCGGGTCGCCGACGCTCACGTGTCCCGGGGCCGGTACCGGTAGCCTTCGCAGCCGGCGGGCCGGGCTCGACGGGCGGCCGGCGCATCACCCAGAGGAGGCCCCCCACCGCGACCAGCACGCCGGCCACGCTCGCCAGCTGCGGCACCCGCAGCGAGCCCACCCAGAAGCTGTCGAGTCGCAACGCCTCGATGAAGAACCGCCCCACCGAGTAGAGCCCGATGTAGGCGAAGAACACCGCGCCCGGGCGCCGCGCGACCCGCGGGCGCACCCACAACACGAGCAGGACGAACACGAGCAGGTCCCACAGCGACTCGTAGAGGAAGGTGGGGTGGAAGTACTCGACGTCGCGCAGCTCGGGCGGGCGGTGGGGCGGCGAGATGTAGAGCTTCCACGGGAGCGTGGTCGGCGCGCCGAACGCCTCCTCGTTGAAGAAGTTGCCCCAGCGGCCGATCGCCTGCCCCAGCACCATGCTGGGCGCGATGACGTCGAGCGCGCGCCGGATCGGCACCCCCCACCGGCGCGCGAGCCAGATCCCGACCAGCGGCCCCACGATGAGGCCGCCGTGCATCGCGAGGCCACCTTCCCACACCGCGACGATCTTCTCGGGGAACCGGCCGTAGTAGTCCCAGTTGAAGATCACCTCGTAGAGGCGCGCCCCGATCAGCCCGGCCACCACCGCCCACTGGGCGGCGCGCAGGATCTCGTCCGCGGGGAGCCCTTCCTCGACCGCGCGTCGCTGGGCGAGCCAGAACCCGACCAGGATGGCAGCGGCCATGAGGATGCCGTACCAGCGGACCGTGAGCGGCCCGAGATGGAAGGCGATGGCGCCGGGCGAGGCAAACACGGAGAGCACGATACCACGGCGATGGCGACGGGCCGCCCGCGACGGCCGCCGCCGGGAGCGCTCAGGGCCTGTAGTCGAGCCCCGCGGCGGCGAACTTCGCCTTGAAGGCCGGGCGCACCAGGAACGCCATGAACGCACGCGCAGCCGCCGGTTGCGTGCTGCGCGCGGCGAGGCCCGCCGAGTAGACGGTGACCTTCTGCAGCTCCGCGGGTAGCGGCCCGATCATGACCACGCCCTTGACCGGAACGATCTCGCTGATCTGGTGCACCACGATCTCGGCCTCGCCGCTCGCCACCTTCTCGGCGGGATAGCCCCCCGCCACCAGCTGGGTCTTGGCCCGGACCGCGTCCGCGATGCCCAGCCGCTCCAGCACGCCCTTGAAGTGGATGCCACTCGTCGCGCCCTGCGCGGGATCGACATAGACCAGCGACTTCGCGGCGAGCAGGGTCGCCTTGAAGGCCTCCGGGGTCGAGATGTCGGGGCGCGGCGCGCCCTCGCGGACCCCGACCCCCATCCCGGTCCGGGCGAGGTCGGTGCGGCTGCCCGCGACCACCGCGCCCTCGCGGATCACGTCGTCCACCGCGGCGTCGGTCATGATGACCACGTCCATCGGCTCCCCGCTCGCGACCTTGCCGCGGGTGACCCCGGCGGTGCCGAACGACAGCGTCACCGTGTTCCCGGTCTCCTGCCGGAAGGCCTCCGAGAGCTCGGTCACGATCGCGCGGACCGCGCCCGCGCTGAATACCTTTATCTCCTCGGCGCAAGCGGGCGTGGTTCCGGCCCAGCCCAGCCCCGCCGCCAACCCCATCGCGAGCCACCACCGCGTACCGCGAGCGCGCGTTCGCCAGACACCCATGTGCCGTCTCCTCTCAGGAGGCCGGGACGAGTCCCGTGCCCGGTTTCAGGTCGAAGAGCTCCCGCCGCCAGACCCGGCCGGGCGCGCCGGGCGATTCGCTCCAGAGCGCGGGATCCACCGGCGCGCCGTTGGCGCGGATCCAGTCCGCCAGCGGACGCCCCGCCGACTCCGCGCCCATCAGGCGGCTCGCGATCGACAAGTCGCCCAGCATGACGAACCGCACCTGCCCCTCGGCCACGAGCGCGGCGAGACGCTCCGGGGTCAGGATGGGATCGAGGCCGTGGAAGCCGCCCATCGCCATCACCGGAAGGCCGGTGGCGACGATCAGCGGGGAGGCCAGCTGCGCGCTCGGCGTGGCCAGCAGGAAGCGCTCGCCGTGGCGGTTGGCCTGGAGGAACGCGATCAGCTGGCGGCGATCCGCGACCTCGCCCAGACGGACGCGGGCCCGGAGGGTCGGGGTCGGCGACGGCGAGCGGAGGCGTGCGATATCGGCGGACGGGATCACCGCCACCCCGCGCACCAGCACGCTGCTGAGCGCCCACGCCGCCGGCATCACCAGCAGCGCGCCGAGGCCGATGCTCACCGCGATGCGCTCGGGCATCCCCACTCCCGGTCGCTCGCCGCGCCGGAGCAGCCGCGCCAGGAGCGCGCCCGCCGCGAGCACCACCGCGAGGAGCGCCCAGATCGGCAGCCGGCGCTGCCACTCGTCGGAGACCGCGGGCAGCCCGGCGGTGTGCACGTGGGCCTGCCACATCGCGGTGACGAGGAGGGCGCCCGCGAGTGCCACCGCGGAGGGACGGCCCTCGCGGTAGCGCTGCCACAGGTCCATCACGCCGGCCGCGGCCAGCGCGGCGAGCGGGGGCCCGAGGGTGGACAGGTAGTAGAAGTGGAAGATGCCGCCCGCCGCGCTGTAGACGACCGCGTAGGTCAGCGCCCAGCCGATCCAGAGGACGAGGCCCAGCTCCGGGGGCGCGAGCGGCGGCGGGCGCCAGCGCCGCAACCCGACCGCGCCGACCAGGGCGAGCGGCAGCAGCCACTCCGCCTGCGCCGCGAGCCGGCCGTCGCCGAGACGCAGCGGGCCCACCGGCGCGCGCACGAAGAGCCGCGGGTAGCCTTCGGCCGGCCCCGCGGTCGGCGCCACGCTCGCCCGCCCGCGCGCCGCGGTCTCGTCCGCGCGCGCCGTCCGTCCCGCCGGCCAGAGACGCACGAACCGACCGACCCCGTTGTGGCCCACCGCGAGGTCGATCATTGAGTTCTGCGGGCTGCTGCCCACGAACGGGCGCCGCGCGGCGGGCGTGAGATCGTAGGCGATCATCCAGGGCAGCGACACCGCGGCCAGGACGAGGCCACCGAGCGCGAGGTCGACCAGCCGCCGCCGCCACGGCACCGCCGCACCCAGCCAGTAGACCACCGCGAACGTCGGCAGCACCACGAACGCGGCCAGCATCTTCACGTTGAAGCCGAGCCCGATGAGCGCCATGGCCAGGAGCAGGAACCCGCGGTGACCGCGCTCGGCGGCCAGCAGCAGCGCCCAGGACGCCAGCAGCACCACGAGCACGAGGCCGGTGTCGGTGTTGCCGGAGCGGTCCACCGCGACCGCGATCGGCGTGAGGGCCAGGAAGAGCCCGGCCAGCAGGCCCGCGGCGACGCCCGCGTGACGCCGCACCAGATGCGAGAGCACCGCCACCGCGGCCACGCCCTCGATCACCTGCGGCAGCAGCACCGCCAGAGGCCGGAAGCCGAAGACCTTCACGCTCGCGACCTGGATCCACAGCGCGAGCGGCGGCTTGTCGACCGAGACGAAGCCGGCCGGGTCGAAGGAGTTGTAGAAGAACGTGTGCCAGCCCGCCATCATGCTGCGCACCGCCGCCGCGTAGTACTCGTTGTCGAACCCGTTCTGGTCGAGGCGCCAGAGGCGCAGGCCCGCGGCCAGCGCGAGCACCGCGACCTGGGCGACGATGCCCCAGCGGGACCGCGGCCCGGCCGGCGCGACCTCAGACGTGACGTCGGCCGCGACGCGGCGCGCGCTAGGATCCATGGCGTCGGATGAGATCGGCGGGCAGGATCGGCAGCGTGGTGACTCCCACGCCGAGCGGCTTGACCGCGTCGGCCACCGCGTTGGCGATGGCGGCGGGCGCCCCGATGGTGCCGCCCTCGCCCATGCCCTTGAAGCCGCCCGGGGTGAGCGGCGACGGCGTCTCGAGGTGGCCGATCGTGAAGGCGGGCAGCGTGGCCGCCGTCGGCAGCGCGTAGTCCATCAGGGTGCCGGTCAGGAGCTGGCCGCTCTCGTCGTAGACCAGCCGCTCGCTCAGCGCCTCCCCGATCCCCTGGGCGACCGCGCCGTGGATCTGTCCCTCGACGATCATCGGGTTGATCACCGGCCCGCAATCCTCCACCACCACGTAGTCGCGCACCGCGACCCGGCCGGTCTCCGGATCGACCTCCACGGAGGCGACGTGAACCGCGCCGGAGAACGTGGGCCCCGGCGGATCGAAGCGCTGGGTCGCGGCGAGCCGCGCGCCCCCGCCGTGGGCCGCGTACGTCCGACGAGCCACCTCCGCCACCGTCATGCCGCGGTCGGGCACGCCCCGCACGCGCACCATGCCGTCGGCCAGCACCAGGTCCGCCGGGCTCGCCTCGAGCAGCCCGCCCGCCGCCGCCAGCAGCGCGCCGCGCACGGTGGCCGCCGCCGCGTCGGCCGCGCCGCTCTGGGCGATCGCCCCGCGGCTCGCGAAGGTGCCGGTGCCGGGTGGCGCCTCGGCGGTGTCGGGCTGCCGCACCGTCAGACGAGCTGCGCGGTGGTGGTGGCGTGCCCCTGGCCCTGCGACGGAAACGACACGAGGCAGGTCACTCCCCCGTCGTTCTCCACGCGAACCGTCGCGGCCTCGGGTCCCGGAACGTCGACCATGCCGCGCCGGCGGTAGGTTTCGGAGCCGATGCCGGTGTACTCCGTATAGCACGCCAGCCCGATCCCGAGGAGCCGCCCCCGCGCGCGGCCATCCTCACGCTCGCGCACGAGGCGCTCGTAGCCGGCCAGGGTGAGCGCGGCCTCGAGCGCCTTGGGGTAGTCCCCGCTGTCGTAGACGAAGCCGGTGGCGGAGGTGAATGGGTAGGCGTCGCGGGGGATCAGGTTGCGCTGGCGAACGAGGGCGGGATCGAGCCCGAGGCGGTCCGCGAGCAGATCGAGGGTGCGCTCCATCACGAAGGCGCCCATGGTCATGCCCACCCCGCGATAGGCGCCGAGCGGCGGCTTGTTGGTGGCGAGCCACGAAGGCGCCCATGGTCATGCCCACCCCGCGATAGGCGCCGAGCGGCGGCTTGTTGGTGGCGAGCGCGGTGATCTCGAAGGCGTAGGCCGGCGTGCGGTAGGGGCCCGGCAGGATCGACGCGGCGCCGAGCGCCTCGAGCGCCCCGGTCAGCGGGTAGACGTGGTAGGCGCCCACGTCGGAGACGAGCCTCGCGCGCAGGGCGCGCAGGGTGCCGTCGGCGTCCGCGGCGGCCTCGATCTCCACCCGCTGCTCGCGGGCCTGCGTCGCCGCGGCCAGGTTCTCGCGCCGGGTCTCGATCCACTTCACGGGCCGGCCCGCGCGCCGGGCGAGCGCGGCCACCGCCAGATCCTCGGGCATGACGTGCATCTTCTGGCCGAAGCCGCCCCCGGTGTCCGGCACGATGACCCGCACGCGGGACTCGGGCAGCCCGAAGGCGCGGGCCACCGCGGTGCGAAAGACGTGGGGCACCTGCGTCCCGGTCCAGAGGGTGAGCCCGCCGTCCTCCCAGCGCGCGACCAGCCCCCGGCCCTCGAGCGGCGAGGCCGAGCAGCGCGCATGGGTGAAGGTCTCCCGCACGATCACGGCCGCGGCCACGAAGGCGCCGTCGACGTCGCCCTGGCGTTCGCTCCGCTCGAACAGCACGTTGGAGGGATGCCCGGGATGCAGGCGCGGGGCCCCCGGCGCGAGCGCGGCCGTCACGTCCGCCACCGCGGGCAGCGGCGCGTAGTCGACCGCGACGGCCGCCGCGCCGTCCACCGCCGCGTAGGGGGTCAGCCCCGCGACGACCGCCACCGGCTCGCCGACGAAGCGCGCCCGCCCGGCCGCGAGCGGGGGCCACGCGGTGGGCGTGAAGCCGGGCGCCTCCAGCCGCGGGGCGAGGGGCGCCACCTCGCCCTCCAGATCGCGGCCGGTCAGCGCGAGGACCACGCCCGGGACACCGCGCGCGGGCTCCGCGTCCACCGCGCGCACGATGGCGTGCGCGTGGGCGCTCCGGACGAAGGCCGCGTGCAGCAGCCCGGGAAGCGTGATGTCGTCGAGGAAGCGCCCCTGCCCGGCCAGGAGACGGGGGTCCTCCAGGCGCTTGACGTGGGCGTGGGCGCCCAGGTATCGGGGAGGTGGAGGAGCGCTCACTCGCTCGTCACGGCCTGGCCACGCGGGGCAGCACCTCGCTCGCCAGCAGCTCGAGCTGCCCCATGCTCCAGTCGAGCGGATTGAGCACGATGTGCTCGCAGCCGCCCAGGTTGGCCACCTTGGCGCGAATCTTCTCGGCCAGCTCCTCGGCTTCTCCCAGGAGATAAAACTCGCGCCAATACGGCAGGTCCATCCCCGAGAAGGTCTTGAAGTGCGGGATCGCGCTCTCCGGCTTCTGCCCCTTCTTCAGCACCCAGACGAAGTTCGAGTAGACCTTGCTCATGTCGCCGGGGCGCCGGCCGAAGTCGCCCATGAAGCGCTGGATCTTC
>WNFJ01125718.1_pt1 | contig 12458 bp, 14 predicted proteins | sample 5400461 | NCBI WGS metagenome assembly WNFJ01 (sample SAMN13153349, study PRJNA577476) | soil metagenome | isolation source: 115 cm saprolite on Douglas fir-dominated hillslope | place: USA:California | collected 2013-09-17
CCGGAGCTCCCCCTGCAGCGCGTGCTCGTCCACCCGCGGCGACCAGTCGTCCATCGGCTCGAAGTGCCGTCCCTCCTCGTCGAGCGCGGGAAGGAGCTGTTCCCACGGGAGCTCGCGCTGCCGGCCCTTGCGGGCGCGCAGCTTCTGGTACGCAGCGTTCGCGGTGATCCGGTAGAGCCAGCTCCCGAACGCCGCGTCGCCCTTGAACATGTCGATCTTCCGGACGGCGGTCCAGAGCGCGTCCTGCGCGACCTCCTCGGCGTCTTCGCGTAGGCCCGTAATCTGAACCGCAAGCCGGTAAATCCGTTCACCGAACGCGTCGACGAGCTGCTCTGCGGCGCTCGGCTCTGCGTCCCGGAGGGACTGGACAAGCTCCGCGTCCGGATCGATTCGTGCTGTCATCATCGGTCGCTCCCTGGTGCCCGAGAAGGGCTGCTTCATCTCGTCCAGGCACCGTTCCGTCGCGGGAATGTAATTCGTCATTCACGCTGTCGGTCCGATTCACGTTCGATGCCAGTACGCGATCCAAGTTCCATGGCCTCTTATGAAGCAGGTGGGACACCCGGTGTTCCAGCTCGGAACAGCGCGTTCCCTTTCGAAACTGGCTCGACAGGGTCCGGGGGTCGTCCCGTCGATCCCTCCCCGGGTCCGGGCGGGCACGGCCGTCACACGGCGGCGCCTGAGATCAGGCGAGAGTGATGCCGGCAGACCTGAGCGCGCGGTCTCCTCTCGGTCTCACGGAGCCGGTCCGCACGAGCGGCTCACATCTATGGGGCGAGGGCGCCCGGAGCCGCATCCTCGACGGCGGGCGCGTCGCGTGGGCGCTCGTGACAGGAGCGCCGCCGACCGGCCCAGACGCGACGCGTCTGGGCGGCTATTTGTCGAGCCCGTACTGCCTGAGCTTCCGCCAGAGCGTCGTGCGCCCGATGCCCAGGGCTTCCGCCGCCCGCGACTGATTCCGCCCGCAGCGTTCGAGGGTCTGGATGATTTGGATCCGCTCGGCGTCGGCCAAGGTCTGTTGGCCCCCAAGGTCCGGCGCGGGACCGAGGGCGAGCCCCGCGGTGACGTGGGGAGGCAGGTCGTCGGGCTCAATGGTCTCCACCTGCGCGAGGATGGCGGTGCGCTCCATGACGTTCTCGAGCTCGCGGACGTTGCCCGGCCAGGGATACCGGAGGAGCCGTTCCATCGCGGCCGGGCTCAGGCGCAGGGCGCGGCCCTGCCGCTGGGCGAACCTGCCCAGGAAATGCTCCGCCAGGCGCGGAATATGAGGAGGGAGCTCGACCGGGATCACGTTGAGGCGATAGAAGAGATCCTCGCGGAACTCGCCTTCGCGGATCATGTGCTCGAGATCGCGGTTGGTGGCGGCGACGATCCGGACGTCGACGGTGATCGCCTGGGTGGAGCCGACGGGACGGACCTCGCCGCTCTGGAGGGCGCGCAGGAGCTTGACCTGGAGGGTCGGCGTCATCTCGCCGATCTCGTCGAGCAGCAACGTCCCGCCCGCGGCCTCCTCGAAGAGCCCCTTCTTGTTTACACTGGCGCCCGTGAAGGCGCCCTTGACGTGCCCGAAGATCTCCGACTCGAGCAGCGGTTCGGGCAGCGCGCCGCAGTTGACGGCGACGAAGGGCCCGTGCGCCCGGTCGCTGGCGTGGTGGATGGCCTTGGCGATGACCTCTTTGCCCGTCCCCGACTCGCCGTGGATGAGCACGGTCGCCCCCGTGGGCGCGACGCGCCGGACGAGCTCGAGCACCTGTACCATCGGCGCAGACCCCGCGATCATCCCGGGCAACCCGTATCGGTCGCGAACCTGTGCGCGAAGGTTCGCGTTCTCTCGCTGCAGCGCCTTCTCCGCCAGCGCCTTGTCGATCCGATGGAGCAGCTCGTCAGGCTCCCGCCCCTTCTCGAAGTAGTCGAAGGCCCCCAGCTGGATCGCCTCCTTGGCCGATTCCCACCCCGCAAACGCCGTGAGCAGGATGACGTCGGCTTCGGGACAGTGAGCCGTGGCGGCCCGCAGGACGTCCAGTCCGTCGCCGTCTGGCATGCGGAGGTCCGTCACGATGACCTCGAAGGCCTCCTCCGCCAGCGCCTTGACCGCGGCCCGGACGCCGTCGGCGTCCGTCACCCGATGACCCCGCTTCTTCAGCAGGAGCGCCAGGGTGGTCCGGGCCGAGGACTCGTCATCGACGACGAGGATCGCGGCCATCGTGCTCCCCTCCGCCGCTCAGCGGCAGGAAGACGGTGAACGACGTACCGCCGCCGGGCGCCGACGCGACCTCGATCCGCCCCCCGTGCGCGGCCACGATGCGCTCGGCGATGGTGAGCCCGAGGCCGGTACCGCCGTGCTTCCCGGAGAAAAAGGGCTCGAAGATCCGCCGGCGCGCCTCCTCCCGCATCCCACTACCGGTGTCGGTGATGGCGATCGCTACGTCGGACCCCCGGAGGCCGACCGTGATGCCGAGGCGGCCGCGCCCCTCGATCGCCTCGACGCCGTTCAGCGCGATATTCCAAAGCACCTGGGTCATCTGGTCGGCGTCGAACGCGAACGGCGGGACCGCCGGGTCCACGCGCACATCCAGAGCCACCCGCTGGGCGCGGCCGGGATCCTCCCGGATCAGGGCCGCAACATGATCGACGACCTCGCGAATGTCCATCTGGAGCCGCTTGGGCTCACGGGGTCGGGCAAAGACGAGGAAGTCCGAGAGGATCTGGTTGAGACGTCGCGCCTCCTTTTTCACGGCGCCCAGCGTATTGGCGCGTTCGTCGCGCGTGAGCGTCTCCTCCGCGCCGAGGAGCGTCGTCGCGTTGACGATGGCGGCCAGCGGGTTGCGAATCTCGTGGGCGACGCCGGCCGCCAGCTCGCCCACCGCCGCCAGACGTTCGGCCTCACTGAGCCGCGCGTGCAACCGCTCCCGCTCGGTCACGTCGGCGACGAGCTCGAGAAGGAAGATCTGGCCGTCCGGCTGGCGCACGGACGAACAGCTCAGCGAGAAGCGCCGGCCGTCGGCGCCGGTCACCTCGATCCGCTCCGCGTCCCCCATCTCGTGCCGGCGCTCGAGCGGGCAGCCGGGGCATCGCCGCCCGTCGACGGTGAGCACCTCGTAGCAGCGGCGGTCGCCGAGTGGGCCGAACTGCCCGTGCATCCAGCGGTTGGCGTGCCGGATTCGGAAATCGCCGTCGACCAGCCAGAGACCCTCGCCGAGGCCGTCCACGAGCCGCTCGTTGAACTCTTTGAGCGCCGCCGTTTCGCTCCGGGCCCGATCCAACACCATGATGATGATGGCGAACGTGGCGAGGAAGTAGCAGAACATGAATGTCGCGTGGATCGTGAGGTAGCGGCCCGTCTCGGGCTCGGGGTTGAAGAACGGCGACACGATCCGGTGCACGCCCCAGAGCGCGAGCGCTCCGGCAAGGAAGCGGGTTCCGCGGTAGCGCGGTTGCCCCCGCCGCGGCCAGAACTGGAGCCCGCCCAAGATCAGGATCCCGCCCGTCACAAACCCGGCCGTGCTTCGCGCGGTCACGCTCGCGTCCGACAGGTCGCCGAAGCCGGCGGCCACCAGCGCGCCGAGCCCGCCGATCACGAGGGCGCGCTGGCTGATCCGGTAGTCGGAGCGAAGAGCGAGGCCACTGGCCAGTACGAGGAGGGTTGCCACGAGGAATGACGCATTGAGCAGCGCGCTCAGGACGTCCCACTCCGGCAGAAACGTCCGGGCGAGGTGCAGGCCCTTCGACACGCTCATCAGGCCCCAGGCCAGGAGCAGATAGTAGAAGAAGCGCACGCGATGAGAGGAGTAGACATAGGCGAAGATCAGAAACTGGAACGTCAGCGTGAGCACGGAGGCGAAGGTTAGTGCCGACGACATGGGCAGGTCGCGCGTCTCCTTAGGCGATTCTACCCGGACATGTCAAATCCCGTGCCAGGGCGTTGGCGCTGCTTTTCCCGTCATGAATGGGCGTCGCGTGTTTCGGAGCGAAACGGCCTGTTTCGTCGTGAAACAGGGGCAGGCGCGAATCGGCTGAGGCCCGTCACGGGAGCACGCGCCGGCCGAGGCAGCTCGCTCCAGCGGAGTCCGGTCGTACACGTGGCGCGGAGTCCCGAAACGCTTCCGTACCTCGGCGGCCTTTCTCGGCCGTGAGGAGGGAGGTCATCTGGCTGTCCGCCTGGCCCGGATCGCGTGGCGGCGTCGAAGAGAGCGCCCACGCCGGTCATCGCGGCGCCGCGTCTCGGCGCCCGACGGCGTCAGCAGGGCCTCTCAATGTCGCGAGAGGGTCTCGCCGTCCCGTCCTGGGTCCGGGTCTGCGGCCCCGCCCCAGGCGACGGACCGAGGGGTCCCGTGGCACGCAGCGCCAGTCGCCGCCTACTTCTTGAAGAGATTGTCGATCCCGCGGCGGATGTCGCCGGGGCGTGTCGAGTCGGGCGAGGCGTCCCGCTCGACCGTCACGCGGAGCGAGAACCACCCGCAGTCATTGCGAGCATTCTTGTCCGCCAGCCGCTCGGGGATGGGCTGCGCGCACTCGAACCGCCGGAGCGTGTCGAAGTGAGTGCACTGGCGGCAGGCGTGGAGGGGGGCCCGGCAGTTCGGGCACTGCTCGAGCGAAGCGGTCGCGATCGGCAGGACCGCGCCGCACTCCCCACAGCGGGAGACGCTATGCTGGGCGAGCATCCCGCCGCTCCGCGGAGCGTCGGCGGGCGGCGGCTCCGGTCGGCGCGACTGGGCGCCCTGGTCCCGGTACCCTTGCTGACGGTATTTGCGGTCGGCCATGCGAGTGACCTACTCCAGCTCTACTCGAGCCGATGCGATTCGCCCAGGCGCCGCGACGCGCAGCGTCCCGTACGCGGCGAGATCAGCGTCGAGGCAGCGCGCGTCTCCACGTTCTCCCCCCCGCCGGCCGCGCCCGTCCTGGACGGGCCACGGCGTCGACCTCCGGGTCCTCCCGACGCCCCCGTCAGGACCCCATCACCGCCGCGTAGGCATCGAGCCGCGGTAGTACGGCGTCGCGGGGCTCGGACGGCAGGCCGAAGATCGCCCGGTCGACACCGGCCGCCTCGAGCGCCTCCAGCGCGGGCTTCTTCGGCGGCGCGAAGACGATGGACACCGGCGCCGATTTCGCATCGCGGCCCGCCTGCCTGAGCCGCTCGCGCAGCGCGGGGATGCGCTCCACCGGGTTCCTGTTCGGCCGCAGGATCGGCATCCAGCCGTCGCCGAATTCCACGACGCGGTCAAACGTGGTCGCCCCGTCGCCGCCAATGAGGATGGGCGGGTGCGGCTTCTGCAGCGGCTTCGGATCGGCCCAGATCTTGTCGAAGCGGACAAACTCGCCGTGAAACTCGGCCTCGCGCTGAGTCCAGATCTCCTTCATGGCGAGCACGCGCTCGCGGAGCAGTCGCCAGCGCGTCTTCCACTCTGTGCCGTGGTCCTCCATCTCCTCGGCGTTCCAGCCGCCGCCGATGCCGAAGAGGAAGCGACCGCCCGACAGCCGGTCGAGGGTGGCGACCTCCTTGGCCGTGGTGATCGGGTCGCGCTCGACGACGAGGCAGATGCCGGTGCCGAGCTTCAGGCGGCTGGTCGCTGCGGCCGCCGCCATGAGCGCGACGAAGGGGTCGTAGGACGACCAGTAATCTCTCGGGAGGGTGCCCCCGCCCGGCCAGGCGCTGCGCCGGCTCGCGGGGATGTGCGTGTGCTCCGGGAACCACACCGACTCGAAGCCGCGCTCCTCGAGGGCCCGGGCGAGCTCGTCGGGGGCAATCGAGTACTCGGTCGAAAACATGACGACGCCGTAATCCATGAGGGCCCCCTCGGGTTAGCCCGCCCCCGGACAGGGACGATCGGCGATCCTCCCGAGCGTCCCTGGCCGCCAGCTGGCTCGGAAGCGCGGCCTACCCCACCTCCAGCTCGATGTCTCGACCCACCGGGCCCTGGCCGCGGCACACCTCGTTCCCGCCAGCCCGTCGCCGCCGAACTGCCGGACCTGCGCGGCGTCGTCGATAGGCCCGCCGGGGGTCGACCCCGCCCGGAGCGTTCGACCCGTATCTTACCCTCCCGGGCGCCGGCGCCGCCAGTCAGGCGGCCGCCGGTCGCGGCCCGGACGCCCGGCGGCGCCAGCGACCGCGCCCGGAGCGCGGACTCCCGTGGCCGACCCCCTCCCTGAGCGGCGCCGAGCCACCCATTGCGGACGCGACGGGCCGTCTCTATCATCGGCGTCACGGCCACCGCCTCGGGGAGGAGGCCACCATGGCGATCGGGACGAATCCGCTCCATCCGCTGTTCGGCGTCGAGATCCTCGGCATCGACGTCAGGCGCGTCGACGAGGCGACCTTCGCCGACGTCGTCCAGGCCTTCGACGAGCATTCGGTGCTCCTCTTCCGCCGGCAGCCGATCAGCGACGAGGAGCAAATCGCCTTCAGCCGGCGCTTCGGGCCGCTCGAGACGACGATCCGCACGATCATCTCGGAAGCGCGCACCCCCCGGGAGATCTCCAGCCTCGCGAACGTCGACGCCGAGGACCGCCTGATTCCGCACGGGGACACGCGCAACCTCTTCAACGCCGGCACCCAGATGCGCCGGCGCTGGCCTCGCTGCTCTCGGCGCGCGAAGTCCCTCCCGAGGGCGGCGAGACTCAGTTCGCCAGCATGCGAGTCTCGTACGAGCGGCTGCCCGAGGCCATGAAGCGGTTCCTCGAGGGCCGCGTGGCCGTTCACAGCTTCGCCTACTCGCGAGGCCTGGTGGGCGATGGGCTCTTGCCACTCGACCACGCCGCCCAGGTTCCCCCCATCGCGCAGGCGCTCGTGCGGGCCAACCCCGCGCACGGCCGGAAGACGTTCTACGTTGGATCGCACGCCTGCGAGATCCTCGGCATGCCAACCGACGACGCCCGCACGCTCCTGCGCGAGCTCCTCGAGCTGGCGACGCGGCCCGAATTCGTATACACGCATCGCTGGCAGCCCGGTGACCTGGTGATGTGGGATAACCGCTGCGTGCTGCACCGTGGCCGGCCCTGGGACGAAGACAAGTATCGCCGGGTGATGCATCGCACGACGGTGGCGGGGGACGGCCCGACGGCGCCCGATGTCCCCGAGGTGGCGGTCGCCCCCGCACGCGAGACCGACATCGCCTGGGGCCGCGCCCAGCTCGCATCCCTCTGGGCGGCCGGGGACACCGTCTCCTGACTCCCTTGTGACGCGCGCGCGCGACGCCTCGCCGGGGGGCGCCCGGAGCACCCGAGGGCCGACCTTCGCCGGCTCCGTGAACCGGCAGGGACCGCGGGCGCGCCCTGAGGGGGATCCCTCGGGCGGCTCTGGACCGGTCGCCGTCCTCAGTCGAGCGTCAGCACGGCCTTGCCCTGGAAGCGCCGCGCCAACAGCTGCTGCGCGACCTGGCCGATCTCTCCCCACGGCCGTTCCAGGCTGATGTGGGGCGCGAGCCGCCCGGCCTCCACCAGGTCGGCAAGCCGCCGGAGTCCCACCGACGCCGGCTCGCTCCCGAGCTCCGAGAAGACGTAGAAGCCGTACAGCGTCGTCCGGCCGGCGACGAAGAACTGCCGCGCGTCGAACGTGACCTCGGCGGCTGCGGAAACGCCGAACGTGACGCACACGCCGCCGCGCTCGAGGGCGGCCAGGGCCGTGCCGAGCGTGCGTCCGCCCACGGACTCGATGACCAGGTCGTACTTGGGCGTGGGCGAGATCTCGTCGCCCACCACGACCTCGTTGGCGCCGAGCTGGCGCAGCGCCGGCACCTGGTCGGCGCGCCGGGCGCTCGCCGTCACGTGGGCACCGGCGAGCCGCGCGAGCTGCACCGCGAAGTCGCCGACACCGCCCGTCGCGCCGGTGACGAGGACGCGGCGCGCGAGGAGCGACCCGCCCTTGGCGAGCGCGTGGAGCGCGGTGAGGCCGGCCACCGGGAGGGTCGCGGCCTCGGAGACCGTCACCTTGTCGGGCAGCTCGGCGAGGGCATGCGTCGGCACCGCCACGCGCTCCGCCCACGCCCCTTCCGGCAGGAGCCCGACCACGCGCGCCCCGACGCACGGGCCCGATCCGTCCGCGGCAGCGCGCTCGACCTCGCCGGCGAGGTCCCAGCCCGGACGCCAGCCGGCCACGGCCATGGTCGAGCGCCGCACCTCGCCGCGGTTGAGCGAGATCGCGCGGACGCGCACCACCGCCTCGCTTCGGTCCGGGACAGGCTCCGCCACCGGCCTGATGACGAGCCGCGCCGGCGCTTCGGGATCAACGACGACGGCACGATTGGCGCTCACCGCGCACCTCCAAGGAGCCGAGGCTCCGTTCGCATGAGGAGCCCCTCCCTGTCGGCCGAGCGCGACCGATCATCGGTCGCCCCTCGGTGCCGTCGCGATCGTCGCTTCTGGTGGGCGTTGACGATCTTCCCGGTAAGGATCTCGCCTCCGTGCGGAGGCGCGCCTTCGGTCCTCCCCTGCCCGACCGCGGCTGGCGGTCACGCGCCCGGTTGCCCCGACCGTCCGCATCCTACCGGAACGCCGGGGCGATCTCCTCGATGAATCGATCCAGATCGCGGCGCAGCTCGGCGAGGGGTCGAAACAGGCTCGGGATGAACAGCGTCTCCACCCCGACAGCCTGCAGCCGGTGGAGCTGCTCGCGGATCTGGTCCGGGGAGCCGGCCAGGCAGGTGTCGCGCGCGTCGGCGGCGTGGCGGCCCAGGCGCATGGCGATGCTCTCGGCGAGTCGCTCGATCTCATCCTTGTTGTCGGTAATCAGAAGCACCATGTTGGCCGAGCGCGTGATGTTCTTCGGATCGCGGCCGACGGCGGCGCAGTGCTCGTCGAGGATGGCCCCTTTCCGCGCCAGGACCCGCACGCCGCCCCAGACGTTCCAGTGGTCGGCGTGCTTGGCCACAATGCGCAGGGTGACGCGCTCGCCGCCGCCGCCGATCATCAGCTCGGGATGGGGCGTCTGCACCGGCTTGGGATCGAGGGGGCGTCCGAGAGTTGATAGTAGCGCCCTTTGAAGTCGCTGCGGCGCTGGGTCCAGAGCGACTTCATCACTTGGCACGCCTCGTCCAGCCGCTCCAGGCGCTCGCGCACCGTGTAGAAGGGGATGCCGTAGGCCTCGTGCTCGTTCTCCTGCCAGCCGGCGCCGAGCCCGAGGAGGAGCCGGCCGCCCGAGATGATGTCGACCTGGGCGGCCATCTTCGCGACCACCGCCGGATGGCGGTACGTGTTGCCCAGCACGATGGTGCCGACGCGGATGCGGGGCACGAGGGCGGCCAGGGCGCTGAGCGTGCTCCACGACTCGAGCATGGCGCCCTCGCGCTCCCTCGTATTCGGCATGAAGTGGTCGGTCACGCAGCCGATGTCCCACCCCGTGGCCTCGACGTGTCGCCAGAGGTCCAGCACGCCCGACCAGGTCTGGGCGCCCATGCTCGTGAACAGGCCGAAACGCATGTCACTCCTCCTGAAGAGTCCAGAGCCAGAAATGTGTGTGCGGCGTCTGTCCGCCTTCCGCATGCATGATACCCGCTCGACTGGCGGAATGTCGGCAGGGCGACGCGGAGCGGCCTTGACGACTCCGCTGCGCTCGCCTAGTGTCTCGGCCATGCGCGACCGTTGGCCGATCGTGGTAACAGGGGCGATCTGAGATCGCCATGGACCTTCGTGGCCATGGGGCCCTGGTGACGGGAGGCTCGGGCGATCTCGGGACGGCCATCTCCCGGGCGCTCGCCGAGGCGGGCTGTGACATCGCCGTGGGCTATGTCGGCAACCGCGACGGCGCCGCGAAGACCTGCCGGGCCGTGGAGGGCCTCGGGCGCCGCGCCTGCATGGTGCAGCTCGACCAGTCGGACCCCACGGCCATCGACCGGGCCGTCGCGTCGGCAGCCCAAGAGATCGGGCGCCTCGACGTCCTCGTCAACAACGCCGCCTGGAACATCGGCATCCCTTTCCCAGAGCTGGACAAGCTCACGACCGAGATCTGGGACCGCGTTTTCAACACAAATGTGCGCGGCCCCTTCCAGCTCGCCCGGGCCGCCGCCATACACATGCGCAAGCAAGGCGGCGGCCGGATTGTCAACATCGCCTCCGTGGCAGGGCTCAGGCCAGGCGGCAGCTCCATCGCGTATGCGTCGAGCAAGGCGGCGCTCGTCCACCTCACGCGCTGTCTTGCGGTGGCGCTCGCTCCCGACATCACCGTCAACTGCGTGGCGCCCGGCCTCATCGAGGGTACGCGCATGGCCCAGCGGCTGCCGCCGGCCGTGGTCGAGGGCGCGCGGCAGAGTGTGGTCCTCCGGCGCACCTCGGACATGGGCGACATCGCCCGGCAGGTCGTGACCTTCTGCCAGGCCGACAGCGTCACTGGGCAGGTGCTGGTCGTCGACGGGGGCATGCATTTCCACTGATCGCGACGCTCGTGGCCTGGGAGGGACGCGGGGCGAGTCGGCGGCCCCTCGAGAACGGGCGGCGCCGCGTCGACCTCGCCCGCCCGCGTGGGGCCTGGTCAGGCTGCGTGATCGGCTCTGACGCCTCAGAGCGAGCCGAGGCTCGGCCGCGGTCAGGGAGGCTTGCCGACTAACGCCCCCCCGTTTCTCGGATCGTGACCTCCGACCGCGAGCTGCACGAGATCGCCGGCGCGCCGAGTGGCCGGGATGACCGTCGAGGACACGCGACGACGACTCCCCACCGGGTCCGAGAAGCATCTATACGAACCCTAGCAGGGCCAAGAGGAGCGACCCGATGATGACGATCCAGAGCCCGTTCCTGTTCTCGGCCGCGATGGACGTCGAACCTTCCCGAGAGGGTCTCTTCAACGAAGTCTACGACAACGAGCACGTCCCGCTCCTGCTGGCCGTGCCCGGCGTCATCTCCGTCGCGCGCTTCAAGCGGGAGGAGCTGACGATGATCATTGGCGGCGAGCGTCGGACGATCGTCGTCGATGCAGAGCCACGGTACAACGCCCTCTATGAGCTCGAGGGCCCGGGCGTTCTCACCAGCGAGGCCTGGGCGAAGACTGTCGACGCGGGACGCTGGGCGGGCGAGGTTCGGCCCTACACCAGAAACCGTCGGCACGTGCTCTACCGGCGCATCTCCTGACCGGACGCGTTGCGCGCCCACGCCCGTCGGCGGCCTCAGCGTCACCTTCTGGGAGACCTCCGATGCACTCGCGCATCGCCCGTGCGCGACGTCACTCGCCGGCAGGTTTAGGTGGACCCCCCCGGCTGCGATCGCGAGTGCCGGCTGTCTCCCGCCCACGCCGGATTTGTTCGGCGTGGTCGTGAGCGTGCTTGGCATAGATCTCCAGCCAAGTCTCCACGGTGTACCGCCCGCTCTCGCTGTGGGTGCCTTCGCGTAGCCAGTCGGCCTCGCCGAGCCGCTCGAGGAGTTCCGCCGTCGTTTGCCGGGCCGCCCGGAATGCCTCGAGCGAGGCCTGAATGGGACGCTCGTAGTGGAGCCGTCGGGCAAACGCGCCTTCATCGTAACCATGAATCATGGGGCCGTCCTCGGCGATGAGGCGACGCAACCGGATCGCTGACGTCATCTCACTATCGGCGAGATGGTGGACAACGTGCCGCGGAGACCATTCCGTGGGCGCGGGACGGCTATCGAGTTCTGTCTCGGTGACGCCGGAGAGGGCCTCGATCACCGCCCGATAGCCGTTCTTGTACTGCTCGACTAGCGCTCTCCGTGCTGTAGGATCCATCGCCTCGCTATCCTCTGTCGTGAGTGGGTGCGGGAGTCCGGGAGTGCCATGGCGTCGGGCGCGGAGATGCCGCGCAGGAGGGCGCCGCGGGTGGCCCTCCTGCGCATCTGGCGGGGCCTTACCTCGGCTGCGCGACCGTGCGCAGATAGGCCTTCAGCGTCTTGAAGCCCTGTGGATACTTCTTCTTGGCGTCCTCGTCGGACACGGACGTCGGAATGATGACGTCCTGTCCCGGCTTCCAGTTCACGGGCGTGGCCACCGTATGCCTGGAAGTCAACTGGCAGGAATCGAGCAGGCGCATCACCTCGTCGAAGTTGCGGCCGGTGCTCATCGGATACACGAGCATCGCCTTCACCTTCTTGTCGGGCCCGATGACAAACACCGAGCGCACCGTGGCGTTGTCCGCGGCGGTGCGTTTGCCGCCGGTTGCGTTGGGGTGGATCATGTCGTAGAGCTTCGCGACCGTCAGGTCTGCGTCGCCGATCAGCGGATAGTTGACGGCGTGCCCTTGCGTCTCCTGGATGTCCTTGGCCCACGACTTGTGGTCGCCCACGGGATCGACGCTGAGCCCGATGATCTTGGTATTCCGCTTGTCGAACTCGGGCTTGAGACCGGCCATGTAGCCGAGCTCGGTAGTACACACGGGCGTGAAGTCCTTGGGGTGTGAGAACAGGATCGCCCACTTGTCGCCGAGCCATTCATGGAAACGGATCTTGCCTTCGGTGGTTTCAGCCGTGAAATCCGGCGCCTCGTCGCCTATGCGTACGGCCATGTTCGCCTCCATTCAGTTCGTGAGTTA
>WNFJ01231968.1_pt8 | contig 12458 bp, 10 predicted proteins | sample 5400461 | NCBI WGS metagenome assembly WNFJ01 (sample SAMN13153349, study PRJNA577476) | soil metagenome | isolation source: 115 cm saprolite on Douglas fir-dominated hillslope | place: USA:California | collected 2013-09-17
CTGGCCGCCACAAGCGCGGTCGCTGCCGGCTGCGCATAGTTGAGCGTCGTCGCCTGGGTGTAGACGATCACGCTTCCAAGCGGCAGCCCCGAGAGCTCAGTGTCCACGATGTTGACCGTCGTGTCGTTGATGACCCCGAAGTCTTGGCCTTGCAGGGGCCCTGTCATTCCAAGCTTCGCGTAGGCAAAGCTCTCGAGCACCACGATGGGAATGGCTTGGTCCACAAGGGTCGGGTCGAGCTTGGCCGATTCTGCAGACGAAGAAACGACAATGAGGGCCGCGTGGTCGCCTGGGCCAATCGCGCTCGTCTCCGATCGCTCCTGCGCGGTGAAACCGAGCGTGACAAGCCTCCCTTCGAGTTGAGGATCCCTGGCGTGCGACGGCATCGTCGTGTCGACGAGGACGATAGCGAGCGGGGGCGATGCGGCTTCCGATGCAGCGTCAGCGCCGCCGTCGTCGGCCGGGGGCGAGGTGGATTCCAGCGCAGCGTCAGCGCCTCGTACCCCGCCGTCGGCGGCCTGCAGGGAGAGGATCGAGCCTCTCTCGCCGCACGACACAAGCAAGAGGGCCGCGAGCGCCGTTCTCACCATGCACCCCCGAGCCCTAGATTCGCGCCTGTCCACGCTCCGCGCGTCGCGATCGAGGAATCGCCCGTAATCGTTCCCTCCGGGCCCGAGACCAAGTAGCCGCCCTCGAACCGAGCAAGTGCCCACAGACCGCCATTGCGGTATCGCACCGCTGCCGCAACGCGCGCATCCAACGTTAGCCCGAGCAATGAGCTCGCCGTGACGTGCGAGGCAGGAGACACTCCACGAAGGTCGAGTGCCGCCAGCGCGGGCCCGGCCGAGACTTCGAGCGTGAGGGGTCTTTCGTGGTTGGATCGCCACGCGGCCCCGACACCCAGCTCACTCACGACTAGCTCGGCACTCCCCAGGGGGCGCGCCACGATCGTGCGATCGATGCTCAAAGACAACTCTGCCCCCCAATTCCGCCGCCAAGCCGTCGCCAACAGGCCCGCGCTCGGTCCCACCGCTAGCGCGCCCAGCATGCGAGCGTGCACGCCGGCTTCGACGCCAACGTCGACGGAGCTCTGCGGCTGTGGCGAGGATCGTACCGGCGCGGCAGGGGCAGCGGGAGCCGCGCTTCCGGGTGTGTCGCGCACCGCGCCGTCCACGCGATGAGTCCCCGCCTCCGCTTGCGCATCCAGCCACACGGCGAAGACGAGCTGAGCGCCGGCTAGCGCCAGAAGGCGCTCGGCTTCTGCCCCACCGACGGCCCCCGGGATCGAGCGCTCGGCGATCCCCCACGTATGGCTCTCTACTCGAAGATGTGTGTCGCCGTCCCCGCAAGTGACGACGACGACCACCGGCCCAAGGCGATGAATGGCAGTGCGCACCTCGAGCGCAAAGAGCGCGCGAAGACGCGCGACGTCGAGCCTCCCACAAGATCGCTCCTCTACATCGATGCCGCGCTCGTCAGGCGATTCTCCGTTGGTCATCGGCGGTGGTAAGTCGGCGGCGCTCGTCGCCGTTGCGAAGCAGCCGAGGACCGCGACGATCGCGCCCGTTACGCGCGGCCCACAACGAGAGCGCACGTCTCAATGCCCGGCGTCGACAAGACGTTGCATCGCGCTCCCATGGACCCCGCCCGGGTACGTCGCGAGGTAGCGCTGCGCCAAGAGCGCCGCTCCCGCAGCGTCCCCCGAGCGCGACCGGGCTTTGGCCCATTCGGCCAGCGCGTCTTCCCCAAGCGCGCCTCCGGGGGCACGCGCAACGCAGGCTCCGAACGCGCGAACGGCGTCCGCGTTCGACCCGCGCGCGCTCTCCACGCGTCCGAGCACGAACTCCGCCAGCGCGACGCGTGTATCGTTGGGATACTGTTGCAAGAGTTGGCGCAGCGCACGCGCCGCACCCTCGAGATCGCCGCTGGCCCGAGCACGATCCGCCTGCCCGAGAAGAATCAGCGGCGATACCGCCTCTCCCTTCCTTTCGCGAGGCTGCGGCGAAGCAGCGCTTGCCTTGGGCGGCAACGACTGCCCCCCGGCCGTCGACAGCACGGGCGGCCCACCAACTGGAGACGCAACGCTTGGTGTGACAGCTGCGAAGAGTGCGTCGCTCGTGTCGAACGTGATCCCCTCGCCCGCTGCGAGTGTCACGCGCCGGCCCTGTTGGGCGACCTCCACTCGCCCGCGCTCCACGTGTACAGTGACGGCCAACGGTCTGACGTCGACAACGAAGATCGTACCGAGCACGTTGATGTCCACGTCGCGCGCCCGCACGACAAAGCGTCTCTTTGGGTTTGGGACGACTTCGTAGTGCACGCTGCCCTGCGTCTGAAGCAGCTCGGTCCTCTCCTCCTCGACGGCCTGGATCTGCACATACGCGCCGTCCGCCTGCCGCGCGATGGATCCATCCGCGAGGCGAAGAATCATCTCGCTGGTTCTCTGCGCAGTAACGGCGGGGACGGACATCGCCGTAGCGGTCGCCGGCGCCGCCACGCCATGGACCCGTACCCTCCAGATGACGAGGCACGCGACCACGGCGCAGGCCCCGAGGAGCACCATCGCGGGCGCACCCCTCGCAGGTCTCCTCGGCGCAGCGCGCGCCTTCTCGATCCGACGCAGTGTGCCAGCCTGGCGAAGCTCGTTCCACGGAACTTCGCGCGCGCGTACCCGGCGAATGTCGTCCTCAAGCATCGCGCCCCCTCTCGAGCCGCGCCTCGGCCTCGGCAATCCGTCGCTTGGCGGTGGTCAACGAAAGGCCGCAAGTGGCGGCGGTCTCGGGAAGCGTCTCTCCCATGATCCGGTGCACCAGCCAAGGCAAGCGACAACGCTCCGGTACCCGATCGAGCTGTTCGTAAAGTTCGTCGACAGGTCTTCGGTCCGCGGGATCCGATCGCGACAAACCGAGCACGCCGAGCGTCTTGCGCAAGAGTTGCCTTCTCCGGCGCTGCGCGCGCCTGCGCCATATGCATCTCACGGCGATCGTCGCGAGCCAGCTACGGAAGCCTTTCGGATCGCGCAGGCGGTCGATGCCGGCGGACACCTGCATGAATGTCTCCTGGACTAGGTCGTCGAGCTCCGAATCGTCGCCGAGCAGCCGAAAGCCGATCGTCGCAACGTATCGCGCATAACGGCGATAGATCTCGATGAATGCTTGCGAGCTGCCGTTCGCAAGTTGGGCGAGCAGTATCTCCTCCGACTCGCTGGGAATCTGCCGGGGTTCAGCCTGGGCCACAGTGAATCCTACCATTCCCTTAGTGGCGTGCCGCCGTGCCAACCGGCCCAACAATTCGTCGGGGCGCGGACGCGCCTGGTCGGAAGGAGACGATCGATTGCTCATACGCGCGTTGAGGCCGAAATCAGGCGTCCGACGATCCGGAACATGGGCATGCGTCGATGCTTCGACGAGTGTTCCGACTCGCATAGCTGCGAGCGGTCCGTTGCGGCCAAAGAGGCAGATATTTCCGGTCGTGCGGCTGGCACAGAATTGGATTGCGCGCGGCAAGCATGGTGTACCGAATGGCGCGCACAGCTCACCGCAGGCTCCGTTCCTGCTTGTTCCGTTCTTTGATGTGCTTCGGGCTCTTGTCGCAGCTTGGATGCAGCCCGAATCCGTACGAAACGGTGCAAGGAAGCTCCACCGACGGCGGGAGCTCGAGTTTCGAGGCGGGTCCGATGGCAATGGACGGCGGCGGAACACCGACGGATGCCCGAGGAACTCCCCAACCGCGAGGCGACGACGGCGCGAGTACGGGGTTCGAGGCGGGCCCCCTGCCCACGGGAACTCCAAAGACCACGGTGCTCGTCGGGTCGACGCTAGTCAATATGCAGAGGCAGGTCGCGAGCGGAGCCACGGACGGCCAACAAAAGGCGCTTACGAGGCTCGTTCAGTTCGCGGACGCGTTCCTTTCGATGGGGCCCTGGTCGGTGATGGACAAGCAGACCAGCCCGCCGAGCAAGGACAAGCACGATTACATGAGTCAGGCACCCTACTATTGGCCCGCCGACGCCAAACCTCCGCTCAATCCCGGCACGCCGATGGACTGCACATTGGGTCCCTACGTCAATTGGGACGGCATCCGAAACAAGAGAGAGATCGACCCGCCGGCGCTTACCGATCACGAAGGCTGCATTTTCGTCTCAGCGCTCGCGTGGTTTTACACCGGAGACGCTCGCTACGCGGCGCGGGCGGTGGTCTTTGCTCGTCACTGGTTCTTGGATCCGGCCACGGCGATGCACCCCCATATGAACTATGGCCAGGGCATTCCGTGCATGACACCTCCGGTGCTTGGCCGCGGGACCGGGATCATCGACGTCTCTGGGGGCTACGTAAGCGATCTGGTCGACGGTCTCGCGATTCTCGATTTGGGGGCTCCCGGCTGGACGGCGACGGATCAAATGAGCATGCGTGCGTGGCTCTCGCAGTTCGTCACGTGGCTGACGACCGCGCAAACGGATCCGGCCTTGGCCGACCCCATCTCGGAGGCCAAAAACCTCAACAATCATGAAAGTTGGTACGACTCCAGCATTGCTTCGCTGGGGGCTTACCTCGGACAAATGAGCACAGTCACCGCAGCGATAACGGACGGCAAAGCGATGATCGATCAGCAGATCGATTCCACGGGCGCCGAATTCAGGGAGCTCGCCCGTACGCAGGCCTGGCACTACTCGATCTACAACGCGACAGCTCTCTGCCGGCTCGCGGAGACAGCCAATCAATTCGGGACGAACCTCTGGTCGTACACGGGCAGCGGCGGGGGCACCCTACCGCTGGCGGTCGACTACCTTGTTGGTGGCGCCGAAATGGGGCCGAGCGGCTTCACTCTCGAGCCCACCTGCAACCCGCCCAACGCGACGCAGAGCGTTGCGACCATGACGAAATGCTCACCCACGCAAGTCGCTACTGTCGCTGCTGGGGACGGCGGCACAACGCCCGCGTTCGATCAAACCGAGCCATTTTACGAGTTTCACGCTGCCGCAACAGAAGCGATGGATTCGAAAGCCGCCGCGGCTGTTTCACAGTCGCCCGCGCCCGGAGCCATCGACATGTGGCCACTCATCCCGAGCTGCCGCCTCGTGGTCGCGCCCAAACCGTGATTCGTCGGTCGTTCTCAAGAGAATCGCGCAATCCGTTTTCACGGAGTCCCCCAACACGCGATCCGACTACTGCGAACCCCGGTGGAGGGCGTGGCCATGGTCGCCTCACCGACCAGCAGGAGGGAGCGAGCTCGCGCGAGCACTTCCGTATTCCCTGAGCGCGTAGCTCCGCTTTCCCTCGGCGACGAGCCGCTGGCCGATGCGACGGATCTCCTGATCGCCCGTGCGCAGGGCCTCCATGCTCGTGTGCACGGAGTAGTTGCCGAGCACGAGATCGTACGGATGCTTCGCCGCGGCGCCGAGCACGAACATCGTGTTGCCCTCGGCGACGAAGTCGATTGACTCTTCGGAGGGCTCGAAGATCGCGATCTCACCGCTAGGAATGCGCGAGGAGGCCCGGAGCGCGCCCTCCTGCACGGCGACCCACGCCACGTCGTGTCCCTTGGGCGGGTGATAGGACCAGCGCTCGCCCGCCTTCAAACTCACGGCGAGGTACGTCATCGGAGGCGCTGCGATTGGGCTCTTCGATCTGCCGTATGCGCCGAGGATCACCCGCGCCGGACCCTCGACGGGCACCTCCTGGGGCATCACGTAGCGACTCGCGTTGGGCGCGTTTTCCATCTCGGGCGGCAGGGCCACCCATAGCTGGAACCCCCTCACGCGCTCCGGCTCGGGAGCGCCCGTATGCCAGACGCCGTTTCCGGCTTGCATCCACTCGATGCTTCCCGCCGGCAGCACACCAGCCTTGCCAGTCGTCTCCGCGTAGCGGATCGACCCTTCGAGCACCACGGTCACCGTGGCAATGCCCGAGTGTGGGTGCCAGCCGAGATCCATCTCCATGGGCGTGGCTCGCCCGTCGAAGTCGAAGTGGTCGAGGAACACGAAGGGTTTGATGAGCTCGCCGAGATCGGACGCGTGCGGTGCACGATCTCTCGGACGGATTGCTGAATCGGAGTGACCATCATGACACTTGTCTCCATGTCTTTCGAACCGTCATTCGTTGCTGCACTACTCTTGGAGTCGCTCCTCGGCGGAGCGGCCAAGCTTCTTGACGAGCTGGATGAGCGTCGTCCGTTCACCCTTGGTCAGGCCGCCGGCGGCGCGATCCATCGCCTCGCTGTGATGACCGAAGACTTCGCCGATGCACTTGGTCCCGTCGGGAGTCAGCGAGACGATCCGGCTGCGACGGTCGCCCGGATCGGAGCTGCGCACGACCAACCCCCGCTCTTCAAGGCGGTCGACCGCGGTGGTGACGGAACCGCTGGTGAGCTGGATGCGCTGACCAAGTGTGTTGACCGGCTGCGGTCCGCGGTTGAGCAAAAGCTCCAGGATCGCAAAGTCAGAGAGACACGTGTCGATGCCCTCGAGGCTACGCTCGGCATGCGCCCGTAACGCTCGGTGCGCCTTTGAAAGCACCAACCACAGGTGGGTTCCGGAAGAGTCCATCGACCCGTTTAACCTTGACATGAAGTATCTTGATGTCAAGATGATGGCCTTGGAGCAACGATGACCGTCATCGCCGTAATCGTCGGGAGCACGCGGCAAGGCCGCTTCGCAGAGAAGCCAGCTCGGTGGATCCTGGAGCGCGTCCGGCAACGGGCCAACGTCGAAGCTCGACTGCTCGACCTTCGCGACTATCCGATGCCGTTCTTCGATGAAGCGGTGACACCTTCCACACCAGGCCGCGCGCCTTCCACACCAGGCCGCGCGCCCTACGCGAACGAGGTCGTCCAGCGATGGACGGCACAGATAGCGACCGCAGACGGCTTCGTCTTCGTTACTCCCGAGTACAATTTCGGGCCACCCGCGGTGCTAAAGAACGCGCTCGATTGGGTCTATCCGGAATGGAATCGGAAGGCGGCCGCCTTCGTGAGCTACGGGAGCGCCTCGGGCGCCCGGAGCGTCCAGCAGTTGAGGGAAAACGCGATCGAGCTACAGCTCGTGCCGGTCCGCTCGTGCGTCAGCATCCCTGTCGCAACTCTGATGGCGCATTTCAAGGGCGGAGATGTCGAGAAGGGTTTGGCTGAGCTCGGACCGAGGGCTGACGCCATGATCGACGACCTGCTCTGGTGGACGACGGCCCTGAAGTCGGCTCGTGCATCCACGCACCGACCCTGAATTCCCTCGGGCCGATATTGGGCCGGCGCCCTCGCCGCCTACCCCGCCCGCGCGCTTACGAAGCCATAGGCTTCCTTTGCCAGATCGATCCACGACGCCTTCGTGCTCGTCACCGTGAGCCACCCCTTCATCAAGCGGCCGTGGCCGGGATCGAACGGCTTTCCGACCCGAGATGCAACCAAGGCAGCAACGCGATCTTTTGGGAGCTTCACGACGAGCGTCCCCTGCGTGAAGAGCGCGAAGAGCTTTCCTTCCGCTTTGAGCCCGTTCGAGCCGAACTTCCTGGCGCCCGGCTTGGTCTTCCCGAAGGCGTCGACGATGACAGCCAGCCTCGGGTCGGAGCGGAGTGCCCTGAGGAGCCTTTCCACCCGCGGGTCCTCCTCCGACGCTCGCACAGGCTGCGTGGCTCCCTCCAACTTGGGCGTCCTCTTCGCGTGCAATCCGCTCGTTGGCCACCTCGCTGCTTTCGGGGGCACCGACGACACGAAGCTCACTCCGCGCCCGATCCATGTCGCCAGCGCAGCCGCGCTTCGCAGGCCTTCGGGCGCCACGTACACCATGCCGGCGAGCGGTCGGCCCGTAAAGTCCATCGGTCGGGCGTGCGGCTGGGCCAGAGCGTCGTCGTACTGGTCGGGCCCGACCCGAACCATGAAGTCGGTCTTGGTGAGGCCGCAGCACATGGCGCCACCGACCATGAAGCACAGGCCACCGAACATCTTCTTCTCAACGACGTCGGTGCGTTTCGCCAATACCGCGCGGACGCGCACCGCAAGATTCTCGTCGTAGCTCACGCGCCAATCCTACCGAGAAGATGGCGCTAGCGACACGGAGCTCGAGTGCTGGCTGCGCGATCACCTGGACGTGTCGCCCGAGTTCGTTCAGTCGAGATGAAGCGCTGCGCGTTGCTCGGCGGTGTCTTTGACGAACTCGCGTACTCTCGATCACGATGCGAAGGCATCGGGAGACGTTCGTTGCGATCGCCATGGCGATGGCCGCATGCGCGCATGAGACCTCGACTCGCACGGTGACGGCGCCTTCGCAGGAAACGGACGCTCCTTCCTCGTCGGCGGCGCCGGCCGTCTCGGTCGCACCGACAGATCCAGCTACTCCTCACCAACCGGAACCCCAGGACGACGAGCCGGGCGCGCGCTCGGCCGCACCTCGACCCCTTCCGCAGTCGGACCCGATGCCGCCGCCTACGCCTCGCTGTCCAAGCGTCGGCGCCCTCGTGAAGACGTCCGCCGTCGTGAAGCGCGAGCCGCCGAGCCGCACGCGGCCGCCGACGTCGCCGGCCATCCTCGACATCGAGCTCACCGTCACGCTGCCCACGAACCCGATTCAGGTGACGTTCGCGCAGAACCATCTCACGGTCTACGGCGGCCTGCTCGTCGAACAAAGGCTCCAAACCGCCGACCGCACGAAGGCCGTCGTGCTCATCCGGCCCTCCGGGACGGTGGCGCGCGAGGGGTCGCTGCGAGCTTTGTTCGGGGTCGCGTGCAAGGCAGGCGAAGGCAACCTCCGGGTGGACATGACGTTCGCGAGCCCCATGCACGAAGGGGGCAGGGTCACCATCGGCGGCGTGGATGGCTACTGAGACAAGACCCAACCACGGAGCGCCGCATCCGCCGTCGATGCACGGAACGGAACCGGTCTTGCGTCCACTTCTTCTTGCCCGCGAAGGGCCGTCGCCACCTCCTTCTCCCGCCCCGTCGCACTGACGAGGCCATGCGAAAGCCGCTAGCATCGGCTACACGCATGGACCGATACGCACGCCGCTCCGGTCGTTTGTCATCCGTCCTCACGACCGCCACCGCGCTTTGCCCGATCCGTTCATCACTCCGAAGTCGAACGCCGGGCCGAACATCAACTATTTCGTTGTCGGTCAGCCGTGAGGGTGCGCTTCGAGGCTGCCGCCCTCCCTCCGGTCGCGCACATCTCGACGAAGGCGCGGGTCTTTGGGACGAGCGTTCCGCCCGGCGGAAACACGGCGTGAACTTCCAAGCCGGGTGGGGTCCACTCTTGCAGGACGGCGACAAGCCGCATCGGGTGCACGATCTCTCGGACGGATTGCTGAATCTGACGACCTTTCCTGGGTGCGCGTCACGTAACCGTCGCCGTCATGCCCTCGCCAGCTCCCGTCTGGCGATAGCTCGGTTCGGTCAGTCGTCGATCGCCTCGACGCCGAGCTTCGTGAGGCGTTCGAGGCCGTCTTTCATGGCTTGGAGCGCTTCCGTTGCGTGGCCCTGCCAATCTGCGATCTCGCCCGTGATCCGCAGCGGTTCGCGTGAGCGGAACGACTTAGTGGGATTCCCACGGAACTTCTTGTTCGTGAGGTTGGGGTCGTCTTCGATGGGTCCGGTCGGCTCCACGATGTAGATGCGGCCGCGTCCTTCGCCGACGGCAAGCTCCGCGCCCCACGTGGCGGCGTCGAGCGTGCGAGTGAAGTAGATGTGGTTCGCCGTTCTGGCGGTCGCGCCGAAGTTTGAAACGTGGCCCGGCTTTATCAGGTCGCCGGGTTGGAGGTCGGCGCGTGTGCCGTGATAATAGAGCCACTCGGTGACTTCGCGCGTGACGCGCAGTGGCGCGCGGGAGCACCAGGACATGGAGGGATGGCCTGGCGGTTCGTAGTCCGGCTGTTGCGAGACTCGTACGACCGGGCCGAGCGGCTCCACGACGTAGACTCTGGCTGGGGCGTCGCCGGCGGCGAGTTCGGCGGACCAGATGGCTTCGTCGAGATTCGGCGTCAGGAGGACGTGGGCGCTCGCCGGGTCACGAGCGTCGGCGGCCGAAGGAGCGGGGGGAGCGATCAGGTCGCGGAGCGTAAACTCGGTGCGGGCGCCGTGGTAGTAGCGATTCGTCATTAGGGCCTCGGTAGCGAGAAAGGCATCTGGTGACGAATAGGTGAAGCACGACGTCTAGCACTGCGTCCTTGGACGCAGGCAGTACGTCTACGACCTGGAAGATGAACAGCTCCCGACGCGGGCACTGCATCTACCACCGGTAGCTCGAGTGCCGTCGACCGTAGAAGAGCGGGGACCTATTGGAAGAATGCCTTCCGCAAGCGGACGACGTGCATCACCCCGTCGTATGAGTGCTTCTACCACTCGGGAGACGTGCATCTTCCACCCGTACAACACGCACCTACGGCCGGAAGACTAGGCTCGCCTCCACGGTAGAACACGTTCTCCCGTCGGACGCCAAGGGTCACCCACCTGGAAGATGCAATGCGTAGGGCGGTAGGCGCGCGTCTTCCAACTGCATGAACGACATCTTCCACGTGGAAGAACAAGATCGATCAACCCTATGCAGTGCACCCATCCACTCAATGAAGCGCGCCTTCCGATCGGCGCCCTGCTTCTTCGGACGGAGGAACAACGTCTACCGACTGTACGATGCACATCGTAGGAGTGGAGGAACCTGTTCTTCCAGGTGGGAGAAGCGCATCGGACAGTCGTACGCATCGCGTCTCTCGATGGTGTGCACCACGTCGGCCGACCGATCAAGCACGTCTCCCGAGCGGGAGAAGCTGTTCGTCCAGGTGGAAGATGCGTATCGGACCTGCGTACGCATCGTGGCCCACGATGGGGTGCATCACGCCCCGCGGCCAATGATGCTCGTCTTCCGACCCGAAGAACCGCTTCTTACGAGTGCATGACGCGCGATGTGCGACCGCAAGAAGCAGTGCCCCCGAGCGTAGTCGGCGTCACCACCACCCACGAGCGCGTGTCACGCGACCGACGCCGTCGTGCGCTCGACGCAAGCGCGACGTCTTCCCGCGGGCTGGACCTCGTCTACCGCAAGAGAACCACAGATCGCACCAGCGGGCGCCTCACCCCTCCCGCAGGGGTGCACGCATCCCACGACCAGGAGAAGCACTACCCTCACGCGTCACCTTGAAGGTCGTCGCCGTGCGCATCATGGTCACGAGCAGCGTCACGTGGTTATTGACCGTCTTGTCCGAGAGCTCTCGTCGTCGATCTTGACGTTGATGTAGCCGTCGACCTCGGGCTCGACCGGCACCGAGGTGCATCCGGCTGTCGCGCCGAAGCCCAGCGACACTGTCGTCACCAAGCACTGCGTAAGCGCATTCGCTGCAGGGGCCGGCCGTGGGCTTCCCTACGACCAGCTGGAGCGCTTTGCGGCGGCGGTCCGAGCGTTCTTGGGGGCGTTACATCGAGCCGCTCGGTCGGCCTTCACCTGAGACTCGCGGTCGTTGGAGCCGGGTCAGGCCGACTGGGCGCACGTCGGCTAACTCGTCGACCGGACCTTCCGATGACCGCTACGTGGTCGCCACGAGCAAGTCTTCCCCAGCTCGACGGGCGCAGGCCATCGGACCTGCCAGCGAAGTAGCGCTCGGCGTACGTCCGTCCGGAAATGTGCGTGACCTTTTTGAAGCCCGCGTCGTGCGCGAACGCCAGCATCTCATCCGGCGTGAAGAGGGTCGCGAAAGGCGTTCCGGATGCGGCCGCGCCTTTCTGCGCCCACTCACTACGACCTACCCGCTTGGGCTTGCGCCGCGGCAGGCGAGTCCTGCTCGACTTCATGACCCATGAACCCACCGTGGTCCTTGTCGTCGGCGCCGGGCCGACCGGGCTGTTCGTCGCGCTGCTCCTTGCCACGCTCGGCGTCGGGGTGCGCATCGTGGACGCCGCGGCAGAGCGATTGAAGCGGGGGGACCCCTGCGTCGCGTGCGGCATCGGGCCGCAAGGGGCAGAGGTCGAATACCGTGCGCGCTTTGTCGCGGGCTGCGACGGCGCTCGCTCGACGGTGCGCGCTCCTTCTTCCAGGCGTCCAGCTAGCGCCTCTCCAGGAACCCTCTGCCTTCGAATATCGCCGGCATCGCCTTTTCTATTCTCTGCCGCCCCGGCGTCAGCGCCTCGAATGCGCGCTTGAAACGCGGGTCTCTTCGGAACCGCTCCGTCAGCTCCTCGGGAACCGGAAAATCTGAGGTCTTCTTCTGCTCCATCCGCAGCCCAGCCTTCTCGACTGCGATGGCCTCGCGCACGTAGGCCTTGATGGTCGCCGCCTTCGCCGTGACGTCCTTCACGCTCGTGAACTTCATCATGCGCCCGGCGTGCACCTGACCGAGCTGCACCAGCACCTTCTTGGGGTCCTTCAGCAGGGCGCCCTGAAAGAACCCCAGCCCGAAGTACTCTTTGAAGCCCTGCATGATGACGATGTTCTTCCCATCCACCGTGTAGGTGGGCTTGCCCCACTTACACTCCTCCTTCATCGCAAAGCC
>WNFJ01213104.1_pt1 | contig 12454 bp, 6 predicted proteins | sample 5400461 | NCBI WGS metagenome assembly WNFJ01 (sample SAMN13153349, study PRJNA577476) | soil metagenome | isolation source: 115 cm saprolite on Douglas fir-dominated hillslope | place: USA:California | collected 2013-09-17
TCCCCGCGACCTTGCTCCAGCCGCCGTCCTGTGACAGACTACGCTCGAAATCGGTCGCCTATGCCCCGTTCGAAACCGGAAAAACAGCGTCCCTCGTCTCCCGAGCCGGCACAGGGCTCCATCAGCCTGAAGGCTCTCGCGGAGCACTTGGGACTGTCCTCCGCCACCGTTTCCTTGGTAATAAACCGGTCCCCCGCCGCCAAATCGATTCCTCCCGCCACCCAGGAACGTGTACGCGCCGCCGCGCGGCGATTCAACTATCGTCCCAACCTCATGGCTCGCTCTCTGCGCCAAAAGCGCAGCTTCACGATCGGCGTCATTGTCCCGGAAATCAGTGAGGGCTACGCTGCGCTGGTAATGTCCGGGATCGAGGATCACCTTCTCCAGGAAGGTTATTTTTACTTTGTCGTGAGCCACCGACACCGCCGCGATCTCATCGATGAATACCCATTTCTCTTGCAGCAGAGAGCCGTCGAAGGAATCATCGCCGTCGACACGGTTTGCAACGAAGCTTGCATGCTGCCCGTCGTCGCCATCTCTGGCCACAAGGAAGCACCCGGCGTAACCAATATCGTTCTCGACCACAATCTTGCCGCTCATCTTGCCCTCGAACACCTGCAAAAATTGGGACACGAGCGCATTGCCCTCATCAAGGGACAAGACTTCAGCTCCGACACGGAAACACGTTGGCGCGCATTGCATTGCGTCGCGGGCCAGCTTGGCATCAAGATTCGGGAAGAGCTCACCGCGCAACTCGACGACGATTCCCCATCGCCGCAAGTCGGCTACAACGTCACTCGCAAGCTCCTTGAAAGCGGCGAAATCTTCACCGCGTTATTTGCTTTCAATGATATTTCCGCGATCGGCGCCATTCAGGCTCTTCGCGAATTCGGCAAGCGCGTGCCGGAAGACGTTTCCGTCATCGGTTTCGACGACATTCAAAGCGCCGCCTATCAGAACCCCAGCCTCACCACCGTTCGCCAGCCCTTGCGCCGCATGGGCGTAATCGCCGCCGAGACCATTCTCGAACGCATCAATTCGCCCCGCGAACGAAGTTATCCCAAAGAAATCGTGGTGCAGCCGGAGCTAATAGTCCGCGGCACCACCATGGCCGAAGCCGCAAAAGCGGTGCACCTCTAGACGAACAGGCTGCGGAAATCACTTCGCTTCAGTGCGATAAACCGGCCAACGATGTGTCCGGTGTTTGTTCATCGAACGGGTCAAGGGCGGACCCGTAGTATTTAGTGGGCTCGCCAGGATTTGAACCTGCGACCAAGGGATTATGAGTTCCGAAAACGGCGATGATGACCACTTCCCCTTACTGCTATCGGTTGCTGCTATCTTTGAACTAGATAGGGCACAGAATAGAGCAAAGAGAAACTATTGAGGCGAGCTCCGTAAGTAGGCCCTACCTGCAGTCAAGGTGATACCGGTGGGCACGGGGTGTGGCAGAGGGGCTGAGGCGACGAATGGTCTGTGTGTGAAACCCCGGTGTCAGTTTTGGTGTCAGTTGGTTCTGCTATCGGGCGCGCTCTGGTGTGCGACCCCAGCCCGGTCTTCAGTTTCCTCTAACTAGCCAGCCTAGTAGAACTTGCACCCCCAACAAGAATTTACAGTACACGACTCCGAGGGCTCACGGAGTAACCTTCATAGTGCTAACAACTTACACCGATTTCGGTTTGGAATTGTAAGTGCTAGCTTTCCAGCAGGGGTTGACAGCTGATGGGATAGGTAAGCTAGCGACGAGGCTGCATTCAGTTCTGCAACCATATCGGATCTCACTCGCACCCAGTTTCCTGAGATCATAACGCAACTCCCCAAGGAAATAATGGTGACAGTCGTGGGCACTGTTTGCGGGTGTGCCCCTAGAACGATTCCGACTGGAGTTCAGCATAGATGAACACAACGCCGAGAGAACGGCATCAAGGGCCACCATCGAGATGGCGTGACCGACTGAGGGCATTACAGAACATTCCACCTCTGTTCCGCATCGTTTGGAAAGCCGCGCCACGGGTAGTTGCCGCGGGCCTCTCCTTCCGCGTGATTATCGCGTTGCTTCCGGTGGCCATGCTGGCGGTCACCAAGGTGATCATTGATGCGATTTATGGCTTGACCTCCCAACACAGAGCGCTCCCAGGAAACTTCTGGTGGTTGGTGGGACTGCAGTTTGGGCTGGCCAGTCTGGGGACAGTATTGGTGCGCCTCATCGATTTCTGCGAAAACGTGTTGGCCGACAAGTATACGCGCTACATCAGCACCCGGATCATGATGCACGCGGCCAGCTTGGATCTCGCCACCTATGAGGATTACAACTTTCACGACAAGTTGGACCGCGCTCGCGTGCAGGGCACCGACCGCATAGGAATGATTCAGGCCAGTGGTCGATTGGTCCAAGAAGTCATCATGACCGCCAGCCTGGCGGCCAGTATTCTGTTTTTCTCGCCATGGATCCTTTTCGCCCTCATCGTTTGCATAGTGCCGGCGTTTCTGGGCGAGACGCACTTCGCTTTTCTTGGCTATTCCCTTAGCTTCAATCAAACAACAGCCCGCCGGCAGATGGAATATCTGCGAGTTCTGGGTGGAAGCAAAGAAAGCGCCAAAGAACTGAAACTATTTGGGCTAAGTAAGTATCTGGTGGGCCGCTACACGGATCTTTCGGATGAACTCCACCGCCAAATGGTGGCACTGCAAAAGCGCAAGCTGTTACTCGGCGCACTTCTCGCCGTCTTGGGGACCGTCGGGTACTACGGGACCTACGCGTACGTAGTCTACGAAACCGTAATCGGCGTCCTTACCCTCGGCACCTTGACTTTTCTGGCCGGGGCGATCGCCGGCGCCAGCACGAACATCCAGGCCGTCTTCACAACGTTCTCCAGCATTGCCGACCAGGCTCTCTTCCTTACGGACCTGCTGGAATTCTTTTCAGTAAAACCGAAGATTATCGTCAAGCCCAATGCGCTACCCGTTCCACGTCCGATTTGCAAAGGGTTCGAATTCAAAGATGTTTCCTTTTGCTATCCGGGGAATCCTAGACCGGTGCTGAGTAACATCAACTTCCGGCTGGAGCCTTCCGAACGCATTGCCCTGGTGGGCGAAAACGGGCAGGGGAAGACAACCATCGTAAAGCTGCTGGCCAGGCTGTATGACGTGAGTGGTGGTCAGATTCTCCTGGATGGAGTGGATCTCCGCGAGTATGACATTAGGATTTCATGCGCTATGAAATGACCGCCGCAGAAAATATCGCCATCGGAAGAATTGAAGAAGTGAACAACGAGTTTCGTATTCGCTCCGCAGCCCACAAGAGTCTTGCGGACCACGTCATTCACCAACTGCCCAGGCGCTATGACCAAGTCCTGGGCTCCCGCTTCGAGGGAAGCATCGAGCTATCCGGCGGGCAGTGGCAAAAGATTGCGCTTGGGCGGGCGTATATAAGAGACGCGCAATTATTGATTCTCGACGAACCCACGTCCTCTCTCGATGCGCGTTCTGAGCACGAAGTATTCCAGCGCTTTGCGGAGCTGACCGCCAACAAGATGTCCCTTTTGATCTCTCATCGATTTTCGACTGTCCGGATGGCAGATCGCATCCTGGTGTTGGAGAGCGGCAGGATTGCCGAGCAAGGTTCTCACCTTGAACTCATCAGGAGCGCCGGGCGGTATGCGGAAATGTTTGAGTTGCAAGCAGCAAATTACCGATGAATTATGAGGAGCAAGTTGCTGTGGCCACGCCAAATCATTACGCCGCTGACCTGAGTCAGATACGCAATTTCCTGAGGTTGCCGAAGCCCGACGGTCACGCCCCGCGGTTCAAGGGGCCTGCACCTAGCCCGCCCGCCAGCGCGCAATACGAGCGATTGTTATCAGGCGCCTGGTTGGAGATTCGTTCGTGGAAAGTGCGAGCAATAGACGATCGGCTTCTGGTGCTGGAGAACAAATGGGAACAAGCAGAGCGTTCTATTCGCAATTCGGCAATCTCGAATTGTCATCCGATGTGGTGATGTTGCTTGAAGCGGCTCTCAAGGAAACCCAGGATTCGCTCCCGAAAGCTCGGAAATTACCCCAGGTGGAAATCCACGGCGCACAGCGTGTTCCTCGTGCGTATGCCGCCGGAGAAACTTTTCTTCGAGCGGCGAAATGTGAGATTTCTCTTGATCTGCTCGTGGCCTTTTTGAAGCGGGTTCAAGAAGATTTCCCCTTTCGAATGGCTGAACTCTGGAGCCTGAAGGCATTCATGGAACTCGCATTGCTCGAACGCATCGCTTGGGTCTTGGACGCCCGCGAATCGGGTCTGAATCTTGAAAGTGGCGAGTCCCTCCCTGTGACGCAGGAGGAGGAACTGGACACTTCTACCTTGATCCCACATCTCCGGCAGCTCAGCGAAATCGATTGGCAAGCCGTGTTTGAAGAAGTAAGCGTGACCGAAACAATCTTGCGCCGCGACCCGCTGGGCGTCTACCAACGGATGGATCCTGAGACCCGCGATGCGTACCGGCAAACGGTGGAGCAATTGGCCGCGCATTCGCCGCTTCGGGAGCCAGATATTGCGCGCGCTGCGCTGAATCTGGCTCGTGAGCCGCAGACCGCTCCCGGGCGTGCTCAGGAGCGACGTTCGCACGTCGGTTATTACCTTTTGGGGCAGGGTAAATCCGCCCTCAAGCGGGCCATCGGGTATCGCACTCCGGTTGTGGAAGGGATACGGGAAATCGTCCTGCGGTGGCCGAGCTTTTTCTATCTGTCAGGAATTGCGCTTTTCGCTGTTGCCGTCATGGTTTTGTTCGAGACGATTCCGGGCGTGAGAGCTCTCCGATGGTATGAAGTGGCGCTGTTTCTCTTGCCCGCCTCTGAGTGTGCCGTGGCCCTGGTGAATCTCTTTGCAACCGTGCTGGTGCCGCCCCGGAAGCTCCCGAAACTCGATTTTTCGGAAACCATACCCGAAGAATATACAACGATGGTCGTCATTCCCATGCTTTTGGGGAGCGAGGATCAAGTCAGGCAGGCGGCGCGGGATCTTGAAATCCGGTACCTGGGAAACCGCGACGCCCACCTCCATTTCGCGCTTCTTACCGACCCGCCCGATTCGATGCAACGCTTCGATGAAAAAGATTCCCTGGCTGGATTGTGCTCGAGCCTCATCGACGATCTCAACGAACGGTACGCCGCCGAGGGCAAAGGATCTTTTTATCACTTCCACCGGGAACGTTCCTATAACCCATCCGAGCGAACCTGGATGGGTTGGGAACGCAAGCGCGGTAAGTTGCTAAATTTGAATAGTCTGCTTCTAGGGCAAGGCAATGAGTTTGCCATTGCCTTGGGAAATCTTTCCATTCTCTCGCAGGTCCGCTATGTCATCACCCTGGACCTGGATACACAGTTGCCGAGGGATGCGGCGCGCAAGCTGATAGGAGCCCTGGCCCATCCGCTGAACCGCGCCGTGGTCGATCCGACTACGAATACCGTGGTTGAGGGATATGGGATTTTGCAGCCCCGGGTAGAGATCAGCGTCAAGTCGAAGAATCGCTCGCGCTTAGCCGGAATCTTCTCAGGTGACGCTGGCTTGGACACCTACACGCGGGCAGTCTCCGACGTCTATCAGGATCTCTTTGGCGAGGGAATTTTTACGGGTAAGGGCATCTACGAAGTGGAGACCTTTCACAAGGTCTTGAACCACCGATTCCCTTGCGATACGGTTCTGAGCCACGATCTTCTCGAAGGCGTCTATGCAAGAGCGGGCCTGGTCTCGGAGGTCGATCGATGACTATCCTTCCCACGTGAGCGCTTACAGTCGGCGCAAACACCGCTGGGTTCGGGGCGATTGGCAAATCATCCGTTGGCTGCTTCCCAGAGTCCCGGACTACAGGCACAATCTTGTCAATAATCCGCTCAGCTGCGTCTCGCGCTGGAAGATTGTGGACAACCTTCGTCGCAGCTTGACCGATTTTGGCTTCTTTCTGCTGCTTACCTGCGGTTGGATTGTGTTGCCCGGCAACGCGCTTTATTACACACTGGCGGCTTTGCTCGCAATTTCTTTGCCTGTCTACGTCCAGTTTGGCATTTCGCTTGTGAGGGCGGCGCGTTTCCCTAACTTCGTCGCCTCTTGCAGGACCCTTTCCTCGGAATTCTCAAAGGCCCAGGCCGCACTCGTATTCCGGCTTGCGCTCCTCTTCGTGACGGTGGATGCAATTGTCCGCGCGGTGGTGCGGATGACTGTGACGCGCCGACGGCTGCTGCAGTGGGAGACCTCGGCGGAAGCGGATTCAGCTACCACTAAGAAGACACCTGTCGAAACATATCTGGCTTTGACTCCCTGGCTTTGTTTCGTGATTGATCTTTTGGTGGTCGTCCTTCGCCCTTCTTCCTTCTTTGTGGCCCTCCCATTTCTGGCGCTATGGAGCTCCTCGAAGACGCTTTGTGACTGGTTAAACCTGCCCTCTTCTGTGAGCCGCCACAAACTGAATGAAAAAGGCCGCACCATGCTGCGCGGCGTCACGCTGCAAACGTGGCGCTTCTTTCGCCAGTTTAGCAACGCGGGAGAGAACTGGTTGATTCCCGACGTCGTCCACGAAAACGAAGAGTTGGTGGCACATCGCATATCCCCCACCAATCTTGGTTTGTTGTTGAACTCCCGGCTTGCTGCCTTGGACCTCGGTTGGTCTACTTTGACCGAATTTGCCACCGACATCGAGAGGACTTGCGACACGATCGAGCGCATGCCCAAATTCAAAGGAAGTTTTTATAATTGGTACGATACACTCACTCTCCAACCTCTCCCTCCGTTTTTCCTGTCTGCAGTGGATAACGGCAATCTGGTTTGTTGCCTGTGGACCCTGAAGCAATCTTGCCTGGAAGCGACCGGCACGCCGCTGTTTCACAAAGCCCTTTTGCAGGGTGTTGCCGACCATCTGGAGATGATCCAGAACTTGGTGTCCCGGGACGTCGAGTATCATGACGTGATCTGGGTGATCGAGAGGTTGAAGTTCAGAATCAAATCGAACATTGGTTCAGTTAACTGGCCAAGCCAACTTCCGAATATTGCCACTGATGTCGTGCAGCTTGAAACCCTTCTCTCGCGAACGGAGCTTGGCGGCGAAATCGATTGGTGGGTTCGCGAAATATCTACAAGAATTGCCGCCCTGGAGAAAATGTTGTACGACTTTGCTCCCTGGCTATCTCCCGCATTTGCGCCGTATTGCCGTCAGATTGCCGCGCAAAAGAAGTTCAGTGCCGAACGCCTTACCTTGGAATCGTTGCCACGGATTAGCAACTCGATTGGCAGGCAGGTCCGGGAAACTCTTGCGGACCCGGACATCGACCGAGAGACGCGCTCTGCCATGACACTCTTGCTTGCTTCGCTTTCCAGGTCTACCACTGGGGCGCAGACCACTGCGGCCAAGCTCCGGGATCTCGCGGCCACGGCCGACGCCTTTGCGAATGAAATCGATTTTGCATTTCTCTACGACCCAACCAAGAAACATCTTTCCATCGGCTACGATACCGGACAGGAATCCGTTCATGAGAGCCATTACGACCTCCTGGCTTCGGAAGCCCGGGCTGCGGTGTTCGTGGCCATTGCCAAAGGTGACCTTCCAGAGGTGAGCTGGTTTTATCTGGGAAGACCTCGGCGGACCCACAGGAAGGCCGGTGTGCTGCTTTCCTGGAGCGGGACGATGTTTGAGTATCTACTACCCTCGCTTTGGATGAATAGCTATCCGAATACGCTGCTGCATGAGAGCTCCGAGACTGCAGTCCGGGCGCAACAGGACTTTGCCAGGGCGAATTCGATCCCCTGGGGGATCTCCGAGGCTTCCTGCTCCGAACGGAATGAGGACAATCACTACCGTTATCATGCCTTCGGACTGCGCAGCCTAGCTTTAAGCCGCGCCGATGGCGATGATCTGGTGATTTCCCCGTACTCCAGTTTCCTCTCCTTGTTGGTGGACGCACCTGCTGCCGCACGGAATATTTCTGAAATGAAGGGAAAGGGATGGACTGGAACCTACGGTTTCTACGAAGCGTGCGACTTCACAGCTACTCGAATGACCCGCGGCAAATCATGCGAGCTCGTGCGTTGCTGGATGGCTCATCACCAAGGCATGAGTCTCGTCGCCGCGGCGACCGTTCTCAGTGATATGTCCATGCAGAGAAGATTTCACGCGGAGCCCAAGGTGGCCGCCACCGAAAGACTTCTCCAGGAAAAGATTCCCCGAACCCAAGTATTGGAATTGGAGTTGGCGAGACGCGAGGCGGAAGTTTCAGTAATCCCCCGCGACGAACTCGACACAGCAGGAGCTGCTTCCTGTCGGCTGATGGATGGAATGCCGCGTAGAATTGCAGGAGTGCAACCCAGATAGAGCGCCTGAATGTTCAGGCGCTTGCCTGCGTGGCCTGGTTGGCGGGGAACTCCCTCCCGCGGAGGAAAGTGACCTGCAGCAAGGGGCAGATGACCTTCCGACTCCCACCTCAAGGCCTGGCGAACTCTACAGGCCTCTACCCACGTGGCTGTCCGGTTTCGGGCCTGATTGTGTAATATCAGGCTTGAATCCGGCGCGGGCCATGCCGCGCCTCGCTTCCGGGTTCTTCATGAACGTATTCCAAACGAAAGATGTGCGAGCGTTTTCTATCATCACCATCGTGATTCCTACGTCAATTCCCACGACGTCGACATCGTACCATTCGGTCAGTGGGTTGAACGCGTCCACGAAGCCGTACTGGGTCCAAACTTTTGCCCCGTAACGATCCTTGATGTTTCGCTGCACGCGCATCGTGGCTTCCGGCAGGAAAGGTAGAGACCCACCCGTTGCGCATGGAACAACCGTTCCGTCAATGGATCCCATCTCGGGCGGGCCGCCCCAAGCTACATAGCCGTTCTTTGAATCTGAAGCGGTGATGCCCCAGAGATTATCGCTGTAGTCTGGAAACTCTTTTGATAGGTCCAGACAGAACCGTCGGTGGACCTCGGTTGCAAGCGTCGAATTATGAAAATAGTTCGCGTAACGGTCGCGCTTTCCCCGGAAATCAAACCACGCCTGGGAATATTGGTGGACAAAAAGGGGAGCAAAAGATCCTATATATCGAATTCCATCGTATTCAAATAGGATTCTTGTCCAGGCGTCCCAGGCCTCCGGAGGTAACGGATACTTCGAGGACCCGAGTCCGAGAAGGTACATCATCATCATCTCGCTGTAGTCACCCCAGCGATACTGCAGAAAACCCCCTTCAGGCGTCCATCCGTGCGGCAGTAACGGAGTGTCCTCGGAGAGCCACTTCCAATCCACCCGGTTGAAGATCTCGAGCGCCAATTCACTGATCTCGGGATTCTGGAAATGTTGCCTGCACGTGAGTACTCCGCAAAGGAGAATGGCTGTGTCGATGGAAGAAACTTCGGAATCCCAAATCCTTTCGCCGGTATTTATGTTGGCAAAGTGATAGAAGAACCCCCGATGGTTGGGCAATTTCTTCCATAGGAAACGCAACGTGTTGAGAGCGCGATTTTCCGCAGCAGCACGCAAAATATATCCGCGCTTCTCACCGATGCAGAGAGCTGTCAGCCCGAATCCCGTTGCCGCAATACTTCCTACTTCGCTCGCGACCGGGTTCCGGGCGTCGCAGCGGTCCATGACCATGCCCGTATCCGGATGGGCCTGTGCCCAAAAATATTTGAAACTAGCCGCCTCAACCTCATCCTGAAAGTCTTCATCACTCTTCGAGAATGGCGACCCGCCTGCAGAAGGCAAGGCGGGAGGGACGCCCTGTTGACTCCCCGTTAGCAATTCAGACAGACCGGGTAATCCGAGGGCGGGTATAACGAGGCCAGCGCGGGCAATTTGCCTTAGCCATGCACGGCGCGACTTTTTGCCCAGGCCAATGTGTCTCTCGCCCATTGATCTTGATTATAGCTGCTCTCCGAATAGAGAGAACTCCCAGCGGCACGGACGGCACTGCGAGAGTTTTGAGATCGTCCTTTCCAGTGGCCCGCGACACCATATGGAAGCGGGCCTGCCTTGATTCGAAGCGTCAAGAGAGGTAGTTTGGGAGACAGCCATGACAGGCAAGCGCAAAGTTGCTTTCTGGGTTCTGGGGATCTTCTTCTTAAGTGGAGTCTTAGTTGCCGCGGGCCTTGTGGTTCGCCTTAACCGCAGACATCGACTACCGATCACATTAAAGGGTGCGGTCATTAAGCAGGACTCCGACACGCAAAAGCAATCGCCGATTGCAAATGTTGAAGTAGTTTCCGTCGATGGATTGGCCACGCAAAATGCCGAGTCGGATTTTTCGGGTGGCTTCAGCCTTACCCTTCGCCCCGGCGTGAAAATGGGACAGCGCATTCGCCTTGCCTTCCGGCATCCTGATTTCCAGCCTCTCGACCTGGATGGACCTCTGTCCTCAGAATTATATGTCGTCACCATGATCCCACTACATGGGGAGGTAGAAGCGAAACTCAATGAATCCGAAATTGGGGTAGCGAATGTTATGGTGAGATATTCCATCGTCACGATGAGCACAGAAAACATTGGCACTCGGGTGAAAACGTTTCAAGTTGTAAATTCTGGAAACGTTCCTTGCTATAACAAAATTCCCTGCTCACCTGACGGTAAATGGAAAGCGGAGGTCGGCTCTTTGGCCCTCGATGCCGGGCAACGACATTTCTTTCGGGATGCGAGAGTCAGTTGCATTGCCGGTCCTTGTCCGTTTACCCGGATTGACAAAGATGCTTTTTCCAAAGGCGGCCGTAGGATCGGCGTTTCCGTGCGCAACTGGTCCGACACGACCACCTTTTTGCTGCAGGCCGAGGTATATGGATCTCAGCTCGAAAATATTGTTCGCCGGGCATACCCCGTCATTTTCGGGCGATCAATGAATTTTGCTCTGCCTTCAACCGCCGAAGGCCCAAGCATCGAAGCGAACATCAATGGCACTCCCATTGTGTTCCCCTTAGGGCCAACTCCTAAACTGAGTTGGGCCAATTGCCAGGTCCGCGTCGAAAAGAATCAAGCAAAAGTTTATCGATGTGAGCTCAAGGCGGGTTATGAATTCCGGTGAGAGGCCAAGGCACCACGACCTTCTCAGACTGCGGTTTTCTACCTTGTCGATACCGTTTCTCGGCGTAAGCTTCGCAGTCTGGATTGGTGTTCCCCGGTTCGGCGGAGCGAAGACCGCGGGTCTCGGAATTATCCTGTTCGGCATCGCCAATACCATCTTTGTTCTCATCTGGACCGATATGACTCCCGGTAACGATATCACGCTTCCAGAAAAAGCGGCCAGTTCTTACTTTTTTCTTCGGCAAGTCGGCGCCAGCCTGGGCGTATCGGCAGCCGCGGTCTTGATCGACCAGAGGATGACCATGCACTCCTCGCGCCTGCTGGATACTGCAAACCGCCTTGATGCGCTAGTCCCGAGGGTCCTGCGAGACTCTGCCTCACTGATCGCAGCTCGCGCCCATGGCACCAGCGTCTCCGACCCCGGGAATTATGAGCTATTTCAAGGATTGGTTGTCACGCAAGCACGATTCGTTGGCTTTCATCGATATCTGCTTTTGCTTGGCGATGGCCGCTGTAATTGGCCTGATCGTATTGGCGGTTGTCCGCTGGCGTCAACTTCACGCCGTCGAGCATCCACATTTGACGTCCATTGACGGACGCTAGCCGGCCTGGGAAATCGCTATTAATCTCCCTGCAATGCGGGGATGGAACTATTTAGATCCAGCAGGCCACCCAAGAATTTGCCTGCAAAACTTGCGTTCTTTGCGCAGCTTGCAGCATCCAATCTCTCGGCGGCAGAACTGCCGCCGGAAATAGGGGCATCCTTATGAGCACCAAGAGCATTCCAGTCACATCGAAACCGGCTGGGCCCGAGCATTTGTCCAAATTGCTCGCCCAATACGGTTGTGGTCCGATCCAATTTTCGGGCACTAACGACGCGCTCTATGAGCGACACCTTCTTTTCGACAGGGTGATTGACCCGGCCGAGACTACCGCCCGCGAACATTACGAGGCCTGCGCCCGCTCCGTTCGAGACATCCTCTCGCAACGCTGGGTGCTAACCGGTAAAACTTACAACCAGGCCAATGCCAAGCGCGTTTACTATCTTTCGATGGAGTTCCTGATCGGACGTTCGCTCACCAACAATGTAACCAACCTGCTGCTCGATCCTCTGCTGGACGATTTCATCAACAAAAAGAATGTCGATTGGCTCGCCCTGGTGGAAAAAGAGCCGGACGCCGGTCTCGGCAACGGCGGGCTCGGCCGCCTGGCTGCCTGTTTCCTGGATTCCATGGCCACCATGCAACTTCCCGCGAGCGGTTATGGTCTTCGCTATGAATACGGCATGTTTAAGCAGACCATAAAAGACGGCTGGCAGCATGAGGTGCCCGACAATTGGCTGCGCCGCACCGACCCTTGGGAAGTGGCTCGTCCACACTTGCGCGTAAACATCGATCTGAACGCTTCGTTCGTCATTCG
>WNFJ01004307.1_pt2 | contig 12452 bp, 9 predicted proteins | sample 5400461 | NCBI WGS metagenome assembly WNFJ01 (sample SAMN13153349, study PRJNA577476) | soil metagenome | isolation source: 115 cm saprolite on Douglas fir-dominated hillslope | place: USA:California | collected 2013-09-17
GCTTTGTCCGGTAATTGCCTGGAAGGAATATAACGATGCGATAAACGAGCAGCCGCCTCGAGAGCCTCATCAAGCAAATTGACCTTGTGATGCTTTTCCAATACGGGTGCGAGGCCACGGATCATCAAGACTGCTTTTTCCTCGGTCGGCTCATCCACCTTAATCACTTGGAAGCGGCGCGTGAGCGCGGGATCTTTTTCGAAATATTTCTTATATTCCGCCCACGTAGTAGCCGCGATGGTGCGCAGAGTGCCCCGGGCAAGAGCGGGTTTGAGCAGGTTTGCGGCATCACCTTGTCCAGCCGCACCTCCCGCCCCGATCAGCGTGTGCGCCTCGTCGATGAACAAAATGATTGGTTTCGGCGACGCCTGAACTTCATCAATCACCTGGCGCAATCGATTCTCGAACTCCCCTTTCATGCTCGCGCCGGCTTGCAGCAAGCCAAGATCCAGGGTCCGCAGACTGACCCCTTTGAGAGCCGGCGGAACATCGCCCGACGCGATCCGCTGGGCAAACCCTTCGACGACTGCGGTTTTGCCCACACCGGCTTCGCCGGTAAGGATCGGATTATTCTGCCGCCGACGCATCAGGATATCAACGATCTGTCGAATCTCCTCATCCCGGCCCAAGATCGGGTCGATCTCCCCTTTTCGAGCCTTTTCAGTGAGGTCAACGGAAAATCGGGCCAGCGCTTCCTGCTTACCCATTGCGGCAGGAGCCATCGCCCCGCTCGTCTCACCCGGAGCGGCTCCGGCGGCGCCGGCCTGGTCCGCTGCGCCGAGTGATTCTTCCGGCGAACCGGCGGTGACCTGAGCGAAGCCATCGGTGAGAGTTTCCAGCTTAATTTTCGAGAATTCTTTAGAGAGACTGAGAAAAACGTTCCGGAGGCTCGGGGTCTTCAGCAGCGCGACCACTACATGCCCGGTACGGACGCGGTTTTCCCCAAATAGGAGTGATCCAAAAACCCAGCCGCGTTCGACTGCTTCTTCCAGGTGTGGCGAGAAGTCGGATATTGACGTCGCTCCGCGCGGCAGTTTGTCGAGTGCGGTGGTGAGATCTGTTGCCAACCGCGACGCATCCAGTCCGAAGTGCCTTAATATCCGCTGCAGATCTGAGTCGGCTAGTTGAACCAATTGAAACAGCCAGTGTACAAGTTCCACGTACGGATTACCCCGCATCTTGCAGAAGATGGTCGCGCTCTCGACTGCCTTATATGCAATCGGATTCAGTTTCCCGAACAGGATCGATCTTTTAATTTCAGCCATTCGTTATAGTCGCGAATTTCGCGCTTCCACGGTTTGGTGTCGCGCCGGTTGCGGTTATACCACCAGGAGCGGAATCGAGCCTTTTTCTATCATGTATTCAGTTTCCGCGATGCGATCAACGCTAAAACCAGACCGGACCCCAGTTGTAAGCGAAAGCTCCAGCTTTTGCTCGGAAGCGTGCGCTTACCATGCGTCGGGATCAAAGATTGGGTCGTCCGCATCACGCGTGAATGGTTTACTTTTCAGCCAGGTCGTCCATCCAAGCATTGCGCCCTGCCCCAGAGAGACGACAGGCACCGCGTCGGCCTTCAGTATGCATTGGAGGTCCCAGACGAATTCCTGGATGATATAGTTCAGGGTCCAATCTTTTAAACGTCTAAAACTGTCGCCAACCGGCACGAGCCTTTGCAAATCTGCCAATTCCATTGGGCCCATGCGGATGCGAAATTTCAGCTGTACTTCGTACTTCCGTTCCCCGACGACGGCGTTGACTCCCAAGCTTCCGGTTTCGGCTGACTCGCCCAACCGGCACTGGTTCTCCTTGGGGATCTTCATCCAATATCCGGCGAACTCCTGGATCTCCGTCGGGAGACCGAAGTAGTCCGCCACGATTGCTTCGAGTCCCTCAGCGTTTCGAGTCTGCGCGGACAGGCGACCTGCAAAATGAATTTTTGCCCAATCCGATAACGAGTCTCGATCTCGAAATGACGGGATTCCAATACCGAACAGACTTCCGAAATAGGTGGCATAGCGCGCTTGGTCGGAGCGATCGAAATCGACGCTCTTCTCATTGATTGCCCAGGCCCGATAAAAGAACGACAACATCCGGTGATGAAAAATGTCGACGAACCGAACCAGCGTCGGATCGTGTGCGTTCCTCTGGCGATCGCGTGCGAAATCGGTTAGATGCTGCGGCAAGGGTCCGTTGGGCCCAAACATGCCCAGGAAGTTCACGAACATCCGAATCACCCCTTCACGCAATTCAATACTTTCGAGACTCGATGGAGCGAACGAAAGAGACGGAACCTGGCAAAAACGCAAAAAATCCTCTTCCAAACGAATCGACCATCCGACTCGCGGCCAGGTGCGGTATTCGGCCTCTAGTCTCCGAACAGCCTGGAAGAAATTGAAGGCGTGCGGCCGCCAGGCCATCTCGCCGGCTACACTATCTGACGTCTGCCTATCAGGCTCGGCCATCGCATAATCTCCCCACGTCGTTGTGAGATAATAACAGTCTCGGTGAATGAATTGATCGAAACATAGCGGGCAAAAAACTGGGCCAGGACGGCACCGAGAACAAAAATCCCAGAACCCTCAAACGCTTCCTCGTCCAGCGTAACTCTGATCTCAAGGCCGCGCGCAAAAGTCAGCGGACCGGCGCTTGCCACCCGCCGTATGATCGGACTGGAAACGGCGGAACGAATGCCGTTGACCTGGCGCAATGTAAAAACGTCGTTTGGATTGATGTAAAGCTTAAGCAAATCGCGCAACGCGACGGCGCCCTGACCATCTTTCGAATCGAGTAGCGAAAGATAGTTCAGAGACAAATGGCTGATGAGTCGCCAGGTTGGATCGCCTTCGGCCGTTGATGGAATCGGTACGGTAGGACCGGTAACCCAGCGGATTGAGGCCACCGGCGAATAGAGTTCCGTCGCGAGGTCCGTATCACCCACGGAGATCGGCATCTGAATAGGCAAATGCCGATTTGTACAGAGGGCAGTTAAATTGAGCTGGCTGAGCTCTCGTTTGTAGGGCGCAGCCTTCCCATCCACTAGTGAGATGAAAACTTCACTACCCGCATAGGACGATACGGCGCCGAATTTTTTTTCTTTCGCTGTCAACACCCTGGGCACCCGATTAACTGCGTAATAGGCACCTGACCGAGGATCGGCATCGCGCGCCTGGTAAAACGGCTCGAATCGTTGCGCTTCGTTCGTCTTGGCGATGACCCCGGTAACCTCTTCGAGCTGGTAAACTTCAAAGTCAATTGGGCGGCTGCGCTCCGGCACGATATGAAATTCGGCAAATCGATCTGAGATCAATATCGGGTCGAGCCTCTTAGGGAAGAGATTAATGACAGGAGTACAAAAAAGCGCGAAGCTATTTACGTCGATGCGGTTATCAAGCGTTGGCTCGGCTGTGCGCAGGGCAATGATGATATCCAGCTGATCCCCATCGTATTGTTGTACGGCTGAGGCGAGCCCTGATAGCTCAAAGAAAAGGAAACGCTGCGGACAGGCGAAGTACTCCTTCAACAGACGGTAGCCCTCGAAGCTACGCGGCCCTCGCGGCAGCAGCGCCTCTCCTTCGTGAAACCCCACCCGCTGAATGGTTGATGCGGGTAGAATCTCGCGAAATCGACCCTGCCCTTTCGGCGCTTGCACGATGACGTGCGTACCTCGTGCGAGTATCTGTTCGTAGATGCAGATCGGAATCTCGTCCGCACCGCGAATCAGTATTGGCAACCGATCCAGCTTTAGCTCTTTGAATTTTTTGCCGCAAGTTGCCCGTAGCCGGACGGCTATCGCGGCCTTCGACTCCAGCGAACCCGGAAGCTCCAACTCGACGATCGTACGAGTGTAGTAGCGCGAATCGGTAATTTTTAGCGGCCACAGGCGCAGATCGTGAGCGGTCCGGAATTGGCAGATTGTCTCGTCGCTCTGGCTGCGAAGCGCGGTGCCCCGCTCAAGCAGAAAACCATCTTCGGGTCCCGGGTCGCGCGGATCAGGTTCAAAACGCACTACTCCCATCGACGGAACCGGACTCAGATAATGCGGATAGACCGTCTCAAGCAATGTCTGGGTGAAACGCGGAAACTCCGCATCCAATTTCAAATGGACACGCGCAGCCAAAAATGCGAAGCCCTCGAGCAGCCGCTCGACGTACGGATCAGGGCAAATTTCTTTGGCATCCCGGTCCAAGGCGAGTCTACCGGCGATCTTGGGAAACTCGCGAGCAAACTCGCCCGCCATCTCCCGGACATGACGCAGTTCGCTGTTATAGTAAGCTAACAAGCGTTCATCCATTGCCGGCCTCCTTGATACTGCATTGGCTCGACTCAAGATCGAGCTCGGTCTTGATAAAAAGCTTCTCCGGCAGTGGGTTAACCCAGAGTTCGCCCGTCAATTCAATAGAAAGTATGTTCCGTTCGATCCTCACGTCAACCCGGAGAGTCCTGCGGTCAATCCGAGGTTCGAAAATAATAAGCGCGTCGGACAGTTGTTTTTCGATTTCTTCGACGTCCGGAGCCAGGCGTCCGTACAATTGACGAATCCCAAAGTTGATGACGGAGCGAAAAGCCTCTTCGTAGTCGGCAAAAGTCCCCTCACCCACTCGCTCGTCCGGGTAATGACCAATTGCATTGAAAAGCCACTCCAAGTCTCGCAGAACTCCTGCCCGATAACGTTGAAGAGAAACGATCCGTTGGTTCCGGCTCTCTTCCCGCTTCCCTGGTTCATCGTCCGTGAGACGATCGAGCAGACAGGGCTGGAGTTTGTCGAGCGGCGTGTGTCCTTCGGGCATTGGAACGGAACGCTACGGTGCCGATGCCTCCGGAGCCATAATTTCAAGAGATCTAATTTCCAACAACGGGTATTCAGCTATATCGGTGGCAAGGATCCGCTGGCCCAGCCCAAGATTGACTCCGCCTTTATTGGACCACTCGGTTTTACGGGCCAACTTCAGCCTCCCATCCTCGGAGCGCTCCGTCCCGGCATAGCGCGTAGGAATATGGCCGGCGGCTTGACCACCGTTCTCCCACACAAACTGCGCCGGCGCCCAAACCGGATGCGACAAAAAGGGATCCAATAATAGCGACCTTCCAGGATTACCTCGAGGACAGGACCCAGCCGTTCATCCGCATCGGCAATCCATGCAAAAGCTTCGCCGTTGATCTTGCCGGCACTCATCGGGGCCGCTTCGAATGCTTTGTCACGCAACTCGATACCCGCCCTGAACTCACCCTTGCCGAAGAGCTCCATCGCCTGCACTAAAGGTCCAATCCATTCGGGTGGCGCACCGAAAATAATAGGCGTTCGTTTGCCCGCAAATATATCCGCCCGAATCGCTTCGCAAACTAGTACGGGTTCGAAAATTCGAGACAGCATCATGCTATCTGAATCCATCTCGGAGAGTACCTGGAGCTGGGTGTCTGCCCGCTTCCAATCACCCAGGACGCTGAGGAGCTGGAACAGGAAAACGCGCGACTTGGCGTTCGCCGGTTCATCCCGAATCCTGGTTTGCAGGCCCTTCAAGGCCTCGTCCGGCCGACCGTCCTTAACCAATTCCTCCGGTGTCATTTTGTAATCAGACGGCGCGCAACTTTGAAAATTATTGCCAGCCAATCAACCCGGATGCTCGCCAGTGGCGCGGCCGGATCGCCGGCCGCACCCAGTCGAATCCATCCGTCACGCCTTGGCGTTAGCGGAAATGTCCCAGCCACAGGGAATTGGCGTGCCCGCCGCACCCTTTGCGTCCTGTGGGGTATAGAAGAGTTGAAACTTGCTGAAATTCAGGGAGACATTCTCGGTCAGGCGATCCTCACCACCAGAACCCCCGGTCGATACCGAGGTGACAAAGACTTCCGTCAGCTTGATCTTGAGGTATTCAACCGGACTTGCACCACCCGCTTTTCTGATGACAAGGTTGGCTTCATCGTAGTGGTCACCACTGCAGCAGGCATTCACGAGTGACGGGCTGGATGAGTCCACCCATTTGGTCACACTAATATCTTGAACGTTCACTTTGCCGGCGCCCGCTCCTCCGCCCACATGGGCCGAACCGGAGTTGCTAGCTCCCCACGACCAAGCCAAGACGTCAATCTCCATCGCGTGTGATTTGTCCTTTGACTCGCCATCAACACCGTTGATTTTCAGAAACATGTCTACAGCCATAAAGTAACTTCATCCCTTCACATTTTCGCGCCTCTGATTTTTTCACTTGGGGGTTGAACTCCAATCTTCCCGCGGCCCACTGTGGCGCGGTAGCAAGGGTAACGGTCAAGCTGGAGTTATCTGAGTTACAAAAACCTATTTCCCCTTCACGCTCGGAAGCTTCGAAACCAGCCGGAGAGAAACCGTCAGGCCCTCCAGTTGATAATGGGGTCGCAAAAAGAATTTGGATGCATAGTAACCTGGATTGCCCTCTACCTCAGTTACTTCAACAAGCGCTTCTGCAAGGGGTCGCTGCGCTTTTTGGGTTTCAGATGCAGTCTTACCGTCGACGGTGAAATTCCTGATCCAGTCGTTCAGCCAACGCTCCATATCGGCACGCTCCTTGAACGATCCGATCTTGTCGCGCACCATACACTTGAGGTAGTGGGCGAATCGGCAGGTAGCAAACAAGTATGGCAATCTAGCCGATAAGTTTGCGTTGGCTGTCGCATCCGGATCGTAATAAGCCGCCGGCTTTTGGAGTGATTGAGCACCTATAAAAACCGCATAGTCGGTATTCTTGTAGTGCGACAGCGGCATAAAGCCGTTTTTGGCCAATTCCGCCTCACGACGGTCCGTAATAGCAATCTCGGTCGGACATTTCATGTCCACGCCGCCGTCGTCCGTCGGGAAAGTATGCACCGGCAAGCCTTCCAACATTCCGCCGCTTTCGGTTCCGCGAATTTGCGCGCACCAACCATAGAGCTTAAAGGCTCGCGTAATGTTCGTCCCCATCGCAAACGCGGAGTTCGACCAGGTGTATTTGTTATGGTCGGCACCTTCTACATCCTCCTCAAAGGCGAAGTCTTCCACCGGAGAGGTCTTGGCACCGTAAGGTATGCGGGAAAGGAAACGCGGCATCGCGAGACCAATGTACCTTGAGTCTTCGGAATCCCGGAGCGAACGCCATGAAGCATACTCGGGCGTCTGAAAGATTTTGGTCAAATCACGAGGATCACTCAGCTCGCGCCAGGTGTCCATGTTCATTACCGTCGGCGCAGCGCCGGATATGAAAGGGGCGTGGGCCGCAGATGCAATCTGGGCCATGCCGGACAGCAACTCAACGTCGGGTGGGTTGTGATCGAAATAGTAATCGCCGATCAGACAGCCGTATGGTTGCCCACCGGGCGAACCGTACTCATCCTCGTAAATACGTTTGAAAATCGGACTTTGATCCCAAGCGACACCCTTGTATTTTTTCAGAGTTTTCCCGAGCTCCTGCTTCGACACGTTCAGCACCCGTATCTTCAACATTTCATCCGTCTCGGTGTTACTCACGAGATGGTAGAGCCCGCGCCAAGTCCCTTCCAGCTTCCTGAACTCCTCGTGGTGAATGATCAGGTTAACTTGTTCGGTAAGCTTACGATCCAGTTCACCCACCAGAGATTGGATGGTGAGAAGGACGTCGTCTGAGATTAAAGATGCAGCGCCTAGCGCCTGCTGTGCGAGCGTCTTGACAGCTTCCTGGACCGCGCTTTTGGCCTGGTCGGTCTTCGGCTTGAATTCTTTGTTAAGTAGCGCCTCGAACTCGGTAGGCTCGAATGTCGCCGTACCGGCCGCTACCTCTGTCTGGGTTTGGGGATTCTCTTGAGCCATAAGTAGTTACACCTAAGTTGCGCTCTCCGCCTCCTTCACGCTTGCCGGATTCGGCGCTGAAGCGAGTGCACTTAACAGAGCAGGGTCAGCGAGAAGTTTTTTGACCACTTCTTCCGCACCGACTTTGCCGTCCATATAAGTGATCAAGTTAGAAAGCTGATTTCGTGCGGTGAGCAGCTTGCTGAGCGATTCAACTTTCCGTGCAACTGCGCCTGGGGAGAAGTCGTCCATGTTCTCAAAAGTTAGATCAACACTCAGATTCCCCTCCCCGGTCAATGTATTCGGTACCCTGAAAGCCACCCGGGGCTTCGCCGCTTTCAATCGATCGTCGAAATTATCGATATCGATTTCAAGAAACTTACGATCCGCGACCGGCGGTAGCGGGTCGGACGGTTTACCGGAGAGATCAGCCATCACCCCCATGATGAAAGGCAGTTCGATTTTCTTCTGGGAGCCGTAGACTTCCACCTCGTATTCGATTTGAACCCGCGGCGCCCTATTCCGGGCAATAAATTTCTGGCTGCTAGCTTTTGCCATAAAACTAAATCATTTGAATTGTGGAGGCAGGAGAATATTGAACGTTCAAAGCTCTTCGTACTCGAGCATAAGCATGCAAAAGACCGTGAGAGCGATCCTGCCATTTCCTGTTGTTTTCAAGCCACATGAAAGGACTCCACCGACAGACCGAAACAGCCTGGAAACGCTTTCCGCATCTGTCTATCATTTTTAATCGTCCTCCCAGGACTTGTGTTTAGCAATCTCGTCAAAATTCTCATATTTTGTCAATTGCATTGTGTGATTGCGCACTCCGCGACCCTTAGCCTTCCTTCTCGCCCGTGATGATGCGAACCTGAGCGGTCGCGTCCGGGGAAAGATCCTCAATAATCTGCATGAAGTCCATCTCCGCCAGGCGCGCAGCACGTTTCAATATAAGCGGTACCGGGCTAGATGGCTCGATTCGATCGTAGTACAGACAGATTTTTTGCAGCAGCGTCAGGACATCCTTGCGAGAGCGGATCTCTCCTTCGAGAGAAAGAGCGACTTGACCGGCGGCCGCCGGCGCAACATCCATTCCGATGGCCGGCGCAGCAACTTCCTTGACGTAAGGAGCGACCCGACTCTGCATCGCGCCGAGGTCGGCTGACAAAGGCGTTAAGTCAGGCGCCTTCGAGGCTCCCACGGTGCGTGTTATCCATTCATCAATAGCGAGCACCAGCGTGATGCAATCACTAAGAACCTTAAAGATTTCCCCAAGCTCTTCGGGATTCGAGTCGCGAAATGCCGCGTCAATTTGCGCCGTGGCCACGGCCGGTTTGTCGGTCTCAGCCGCAACACCGGACTCTGCACGCAAAATTTCCGTGAGACTGTAGCGCCCCATCTGCACGGAGTTGCACAAAGGGATCGCCCGCAGCCGTTCGAGTATTCGAAACGGGTCGCCAAAAGTCCCCATTGGCGTTGCCAGGGAAGCGACAATATTCATTCGTTGCAAAGGATCATCGTCGTCAGCTGGATCGAGCAGCGGATAAACGGTAGTCCAGTAGGTCTCAAGTAAGCCTTTTACCAGCGTCAGGCTCTCCCGAAAGCCGGGCAAACCCTCAAGCTCTATCGCGGCCACCGCGAGCGTCATCGCAATTCGCAAGTCCTTCGACCGTCCAAACAATTCCAAACTTCGAGACTGTAATTGCTTCCAATCCGGCGCCTCCGCCGCTGAAAACTGGGTTTCCTGCTTGCCGCGAGCCATGGTCTCGAGTTCCTGGAGACTCGCGTCATCGGACAAATCTTCCCCACAGGGCGATTCCTCGGAAATCGGCTTCAGCAGCTCTTCTACGGCAATCATGGATGCTATTATTTGACCGCCAACAGACAGGATCTGTTTTCGCTTGTCGAGCCCTATTTCGTTAACTCATCCTAACGGAGTATGAAGACCGCGGGAGGCGCTGTAAGTCCGTATGATAAAGTTTTGTATCCGGCCGCAGTTTTTCCGCAGACTCATCCGAACAGGCTCGCAACCGTTGGCTTTCTCCGTGGAGTGCAGCCGGCACCGATTAACCGATGTCGTGTGCTCGAATTGGGTTGCGGGGTAGGCAGTAACGTCATCGGAATGGCTTTCCAGTTGCCGGAAAGCGAGTTTATCGGCCTTGACCTGGCGCGGCGTCCGATTGCTTCCGGTCAAGCTTTCGTGGCAGAGCTGGGGCTGCGGAACATCAGCCTGCACTCGATGGACATCTGTGAGGCGAGCACCGAGCAATTTGGACGATTCGACTTCATCATAGCCCACGGAGTGTACTCCTGGGTTCCGCAACATGTTCGGGAGCGCATTTTGGCAATTTGCCGGGAAATGCTCAATCCGCAGGGCGTCGCATACATCAGCTATAATGCCTATCCAGGAAACCATTTGCGCGATCTCGTCCGCGGGATGATGCATTTCCACACCGCGTGTTTCGATGATCCTGCGGAGAAAGTCGGACAGGCACGGGGACTCCTCAAGTTTCTGGTAGAATCCACACCAAATCCGGATAATTACGTTGCAGCGATCCGGACACAATATGAGCGAACGCTTAAATACGCGGACGAAGCTTTTTTTCACGATGATTTGAGCGAGGTCAATCAGTCCTTCTACTTTTACGAGTTCATCGCGGACGCTGAGCGTCATGATCTGCAATTTGTAGGAGAAGCCGGTTCGAACGAGTTGCGTCCGGGAAAACTCAGTCCTGAGGTCATGCGAAAAATGGACGAACTGAAAGGGGCAAAGGAAGTCGTTCGGGAACAATATAAAGATTTCATTCGCGGCTCCGGCTTCAGGCAAACCCTGCTTTGCCACAAAGAAATAGAGCTTGCGCCGGATCTGTTAGTTGAACGAATTCCGAAGCTATACGCGTCGTGTGATGCAGCCCCGCAGGAAAACAGCGGAGGCGGGGACGGCGAGGCCACCCTGTTCCGCCGGCCGGGAGGATCGGAATTGGAAACGACCCATCCTCTGATCGGCGCTGCGTTGAAATCTCTTTGGTCGCACTGGCCCGCTGCGGTTTCGTTCGAGGCGCTGCTTGCTACCGCGCGAGTCGCGGCAACCAGCAAAGCGGTTGCTCTCTCCGAGAGCAACGAAGGGGAGATCCTGGCCGAGGCCTTGACGAGAGCTTACCGAGCAGGTTTTCTCCAAATGCACGTTTTTCCGCACCAAGTTGCCAACACGATCAGTGATCGGCCGTCGACTAGTCGATTGGCACGCTTTCAGTTGGAGCGTGGCGAGTCTGCCACCAGCCCGCTTCACGTATTGATGAAATTTCCAGACCCGTTGAGCCGTCGGCTTGTGCAGCTGCTGGACGGAACACGCAATCAGGAAATGCTGGCGCGCGAGTTGGTGGAATTTGTCCGCTCGGGGCGCGGCAAGCTCTCTGAAAACGGCGTGCTGGTCGAAGACCTGACTGAAGTCGCGGCCATCCTCGAACGCCGCGTCCGTGAAGGGCTAGAGTCGCTGGCGCGGGAGGGAATGCTGGTCGGCTAGGGGTGAGTGGCTAGTGGTCAGTGGCTAGTGGCTAGGGGGCCCGCGCGCGTGGCGTGGTAGGGAGGGATACACTCCCGCGCGTCCGGCGTTGGACGTCCATAGAAGATGAATAGACATGTATAGATAGAACTTGAGCAAAACGCACTAGTGCACCAAGTCCGTGACTGGTATAGCGGCGTTGCGATCAAAATGGGCCGTCGGCAAGGCGCGACGAACTCCAATCCCCTGCTCTAACCAGCCCGCATAATAAAACATCGAGATTATGTCACCCTTTTCCGCATTCTCTTTGGAAAGCTCAGCGCTCCGTCTGAACTGGTCTTCCGCTTTCTTTGGGCTGCGCGAGACGCCTTCTCCGTTCATATAAAGTACGCCAAGGTTATAAAAGGATAGAGCGTACCCGGCTGCTGCCGCCTCTTCATATGATCGGCGAGCTTGCTCAAATTTCCCTTGTTTTCGATAGCATGTACCCAATAAATCCATCGCCTTTGTGTAGCGCTGCGCCGCCGCCTGCTGCAAAAATTGCACCGCCTTGTCAATGTCGGGCATCGCACCTTTGCCAAAAAAATAACATTCGCCAGAAAGGTACTCTGCCTCAGGATCTCCAGTGCTTGCCGCCTGCACGAAGTAGTCCAGCGCCTTCAGATCGTCGTCGGGTCTCTTATGGTTTGAGTAAAGCAAGTCACCGGCCTTTTTCATGCCTTCCACGCTCCCTTTTGAAGCGGCCGCTTCATACCACTTCAGGGCGGCGGCGCGATCAGTTTCTTGACTGGAGCGCGCGACGATGAGCATGGCTTGGAGAATGCCATGCTCGGCCGCTCGCACCAGATCGGGTTTCATCTGAGCGAGTGATTCCGAGTCGAGCTTGCGTTCGTTCGCGCTCCAGTCAGTCAAAAAACTCTCCAGGCTCTGGCTTGCAGCCGGTCTTTCCGGGTATCGCTCGAGGAGCGCAAGATAGGCCTGCAAAGCGCCCGGCCAGTCACTGTTGTCAATAAGTCGCTGAGCCGCAGCGAGTTTATCCGGGTAGTTGTCGGCAGCGGACGAGTTTCTCATCGCCTGGCTTTGCAGACCTGCCATTCGACTGTCAGGCGTCGCAGTCGGCTCGAGCCTGGCCATTGCAGTGGCTTCTGGGCTCGGGCTTGCCAGCGCCTCTTGACTTGG
>WNFJ01269464.1_pt1 | contig 12451 bp, 7 predicted proteins | sample 5400461 | NCBI WGS metagenome assembly WNFJ01 (sample SAMN13153349, study PRJNA577476) | soil metagenome | isolation source: 115 cm saprolite on Douglas fir-dominated hillslope | place: USA:California | collected 2013-09-17
CCAGCGTTTCAGCATGCCATCCAGAATTCGACGGTTCGTGCGGTTGTCATCTACGACCAGGACCTTGACTCCGCGCAGGATCTCAGGCGGGGCCATGTTTCCCACCGTGGGTGGCATTTCCGAACTTTTCATCTGCACGGTAAAGTAGAATTGAGTTCCTCGCCCCAGTTCGCTCTCCAGTCGAATTTTTCCGCCCATTAGTTCCACAAGGCGCGATGAAATCGTCAAGCCTAATCCCGTTCCGCCGTATTTTCGTGTTGTCGAGGTGTCTGCCTGCGAAAACGGCTCAAAAATGAGAACCTGCTTCTCGTGAGGAATTCCAATTCCTGTGTCGGACACCGTGAATTGTAGTGTGCGATCATCGCCGTCCCGCGCCGCTATCTCAACTTTTATCGCCACTTCGCCTTCGTTCGTAAACTTGATGGCGTTTCCTACCAAATTAGTGACAATTTGTCGCAGCCGGCTGGAATCCCCGCGCACGACGTCCGGGACTTCCGGCGCTATCTCGCATAACAGCTCCAGGCCTTTTTCATCTGCGCGGAAGGCGAGTATTTTCAATGTAGATTCCAGGCAATCGCGGAGATCGAAATCGACCAGTTCGAGGTCGACTTTGCCCGCTTCGATCTTGGAAAAATCAAGGATGTCGTTTATTACGACCAGCAGGGAATCAGCCGACTGTTTGACGGTATCCAAATATTCTCGTTGTTCCACCGTAATTTCAGTTCCCAGGGCCAGATCCGTCATTCCCATGATGCCGTTCAAGGGCGTTCGTATCTCATGGCTCATATTCGCCAGGAATTCACTCTTCACGCGGCTGGCTTCCTCGGCAGCCTCTTTTGCCCGGCGCATCTCTTCAGTTCTTTTCAGAACCCGCGTTTCTAGCTCTTCATTCGCGTTTTGCAGGGCGGCATCTCGCTCTTGGATACCCTCCAACATTTGGTTGAAGGCGCCTATCAGCATGCCGACTTCGTCATTCCCCTGTGGCAACGCCCTTAATGAGTAATCTTTCCGTGCGGAAACCCCTCCGGCAATTCTGGCCAGCTCCAGAATTGGCGCAGTGATCACCCGGATAAGACGCGAAGAAACGACAAACGCGAGAAAAACGGACACTACGAGAACGAGCGCGGAGATTCGCGTGTATTCCTTAATTGCCGCGTGAAGCAGACCGAGATCCGAAATAATCGTAATCGAGCCGATTTTGGTGCCTTCCAGTGAAACACTCCGTGAGAGCCTGAGATGCTCCGAATCAAATTGCGCGCCGTCTCCCTGCCATGCCGGCATATCAAAAGAGGCGGCGAGCCCAGTGCGGCGATATTCTGTGAATATCTTTCCTTGGTTGTCGTATAAGCAGGCGGCAACGATATGTTTCTCGCCCCCCAGGGCACCCAGCATGTCATGAGCCGACTTCCGGTCGTTGAACATGAGTGAAGCGGCTGTATTAGCGCCTAATGTGTCCGCCAGCGTTGAAAGCTCGCTGGTCATGGTGGCGCGAACGCTTGTGCGTTGGTAAAATGCAAATCCCACGCACGCCAGCGCCAGGGCCAGACAGCTTGTCCCCAGGATCACTCCCGCTAATTTCCGCTGGATCGAGGAATTCCGGAACGATTTCATTTATCTTGGCTCCCACGCGTCCTGTCTGGAGTGTTCACACCATATCGTCCCGCCGGCTGTCCCTTCTCGGGCGGCGACGGGAAGTTAGCGCCGGCCATTGCAAAAGGCGTGGCTGCCCCAGGTTCTCCAGTTTTGCCGGTTTTGCCGCCTTGGTCTTTTACGATTCGCGCCAGTACCAGCAGCCTTGAACTGATCTTCAGCGTCATTCGAGAAGCCGCGTCCAGATTGATTTCGAACCGCACCTGTTTGTCCTCGAGCGTGAATTGGACGATTCCGCCTTGCGCCGCAAACTGAGACATCTCTCCGACCGTTAACACGCTCGATCCCTTCAACCTTGATAAGATCTGAGCCACGTTCTTTCTTTCCGACGTGCTGATGTACAGAACATGGCAGCCGCGAATTTCGTTCTCTTTTTTCAGCCGCCGGATCGACATTGCTCTGCCGTTGGAATCTTGCTTTTGGCCTAGCGCTTTCAGAGACTCGCCGAACGGATCTTGTCCCAGGATACAAAGCACAGTTGGAGTCTGGGGATCAGCGTACTCAACAAATCTGCTCAGATTGTAGAGAATTGCCGCTTTGAGTTCGTATTCACCAACCTCGTCTCCCGGCGCCGGGTGGGCATTGACCGTCAGCGCGGCGGCTACGGCCAAGAGAACCGTCATCACCAAAAGCCACTCATATGGTCCATGCAACGAGCGCTTGCATAGCCGCTTCCGGCAGGGCCCGCTCGTTCTTCGAATTGGCTGCTGGAAATTCATTTCATCACTGGAATCTTCCGCTCTACCTGTCGCCGACGCGTGGCCGGTAGACTAGCTTCACGCGAAAGCTTCGTCCGTCTTGCGGTATGGATGCTTGTACGTGTTCGATGCCGCCAGATTCCGCGTACGGCTTGTTAAAAAGATTGTAGAGGCTTGCCGAAAAATCAAAATCTTTATTCAGTTTCCTCGCGAAGAGCGTGGCGTTCACAAGCAAGAACCCGCCCAGATCGGTCCCGGCAATCGTTCTTCTCTCACCGATATATTGAGCTTCTAAGTTGGCGAAGAATTTTTGCCGGGCCAGTGGGATACTCAGATTGGCTTTCGCGATCTGTTTGGGTGAGTTCGTCAGAACGTCCCCCGTTTGGAGATCTCGCGAGCTCTGAATGGCTGTCATAGAACGTGCCCGAGAGCAGAGTTTCCAGCCCGCTGTCGAATCGCTTCCCGTAGCTGACTCTTCCTTTATAGGAATTCCAACTGCCGGCCTCGGTGGAGATCTCGGCAGAGTCCAGGTCGCGCCCGCGCTTGGTAATAACATTAACGACTGCGATGAAGGCTCCGGTACCGTAGACCGAGGAACTCGGACCTCTGACAATCTCGATCCTCTCAATCAAGTCCAGCTCCACGGGAAAGTCTGTGCCGACCAAGGCGCCATCGTAGATGTTGTCGTTCACGCGGTGGCCATCAAGCAGAAAAAGAATGCGGGCGTTGTAGTCACCGGGCCGTGAGAGCCCGCGAACGCCCACATAGGTATAGTTTCGATCGTAAATTACGTAGAAGCCGGGAACGCTGCGGAGGACATCCGCAAGCGTGCGATAGCCGTATTTCTGAATTTCTTCCGCAGTAACTACAGTCACCGAGGCTGGGGCATCGGCGGCTTTTTGCAGGAACTTTGAAGCCCCGTAGACTGCATCCACCTTGAGTTTCGCAAGATCTTCAATGCTCATTCCGCTCAAATCGGGTTGCTTTGCTTCCTGGCCCCACGTTGACATAACACAGAAAACTAGAGCGCAAAGAAGGCAGCCAGCCGCACGAATGTACCTGTAACCTTGCATTTTGAGTTTCATAGTTCCCCATGCAGGTGGAACACGCCCCGGGCCCTTGGCCCGTGTGTGCACCCCGAAGACCACTAACCCAGTGCTACTGGACCACCTTGGTTTGTAGAATCAATGAGATAGGGGGTACCGGCGAGGACCAAAGGCGCTTCTCCCTGTGGATTGTTCCGGATGGGATTCGGCGTGCCGATCTGGAACTGCTGTCCTCTAGAGGGTCAATTTCGTTGGTTATTTTTGCGATTGCACTTCCATCACGAAAGACTCGGAGCAATCCAAATGTTGTATCGGAAAGACTGTGAGGGCTCGTGAAAGGGCTTTCTTGAGCGGTGGGAGCACGACCTCGTGGATTGAGAACTCTATCGGGAACCGCCGTGGATTATTGCAAGCGGAACTGGAGTGTGACGGTCAGATGCATGGGAACGGGCTTGCCGTCGAGCGTTGCGGGTTGATATTTCCATTGTTTCAAGGCGTCCATGGCCGCTTGCTGAAGCAAGGTGGGCCCGGAAACAATTTTCATGGTGGTCACGCGGCCGCTCGCGTCGATGAGCGCGTCGATTTGTACATTGCCCGAAACATGCTGGGTCTTGGCGAGCGACGGATACACCGGAGGCACGGAAGAAATGAGTTTTGCCTGCTTCACGTCACCGCCAATGGGAAGCGGTGCGGAGGGCGCCGAAGGCTGCGCGTTGCCACCAGTGAGACCGGCGTTGAGGCCTTCCGCGTCAGGCTGTTCGTCGCTCGTCAAGGGGATGCCTGCATCAGGCTCTCCCACATTTTGGGTGCGGCGGCCCGGCGTGACCTTGGGTTTGAGGAGATGAACTTCGCCAAGGATGGGTTTCTTTGGCTGCTCCATAGCCGGCTGGGGAGCGGCAGCAGCTGTCGTGTCCCGGCTCGTGTTTACCGGGCTTGAAGCAGGTTGCGCTTTGCGCGCTGTCACAGCCGATGAAACTGCCGGCACGACGCTCAATTTGTTCGAGGCTGAATTAGGGGCGGCGGAAGTGTTGGTGAGCGCCGGCGGATTTGTTTGCGCCGGAGGATTCGTTTGCGGCAGCGCGGATCCCTGAGATTGCGATGGTGAACTGGTCACCGGAAGAGAGGCCACGGAAGCCTGCACGTTCGAAGGTGCAGTGGTACCGGCAGGGACGCCGCCGGATTGCTGCTGCACATACCACCAGCCGCCACCGGCGAGCAGCAGGACACTCGCTGCAAGCGCTCCGATCAGAAGGCCTTTATTCGAATTTCTGGATCGGCTTTCCCGCACGGCTCTTTCTTCATCGAGCGGAAGTGCGCTGCCAAACGTAGGAAGCCGCAGCTCGGCAAGCTTGAATTCCTCTGGAGCTGTAGCGATCTCGGCGGCAATTTCTTCTGTTTTTTCTTCTTCTAATGCTTTGGGTTGTTCCGCGAGGCGCTTTGTTTTTTCCCGTTCGATTAGTTCGTGGGTTGAGGAAGGCGCGGCGGCATTGCGCGCGAGAGGCTCGAGCCACGCCGGAATTTTCAGCTCTTCATCGTCGAGCGACGACTTCGCGGGCGGGGGCACCAGCTTCGCTGGCGCAACGGCCGAGGGTTCCGGCTTGTGAATGTTGGACTGCTCCAAAGCTTTTGCGGCCTTGTCTGCAAGTTCTTTCTGGATGATGACCGCGGGTGCGTGTGGAATTTGCGCTGAGACTGTTTCAGACTTCGAAGGTTCTTCAGAGAACGCCATGTTCGAAAGCTGTTCCTGAAGGCGCGCCGTATGCTGTTTGAGCGTCTCGGTTTCCGGATCAACAAAAACCTGCACGGCGGGTTCAGAGTCGTCCCCAGAGGCAGCCTGTTTGCCTTCGAAGAGGGCCAGGAGATTTGGAACGACAGTATTCGGAGCGGACGGAGCTTTGGCCGGTTCGAGAAAGGAAGCCTGAACTTCCGAAGCGCGCGGCGAATCTACGACCACAGACGAGGGAGTAAACGGCTCCGCGGGAGCGGAATTCACCGATGGCTCCGGAGTAGTGGAGACAGGCGCAACGGGCGCTACCGGAACGACGGGCGGAGGCGGCGTTGCCGACGGACGGCTCAGAGGCGCTTCCGGATCGAAGGACGTGGACAGTGACGACGAAAGCGGCGCGGCGGGCGCGACCGGCTTCTGCACGAGAGGCTCTTCCACTTTCGGCGTCCCGGAACCAATTGGTTTCTGTTCAACGAGCTTTGGTGCAGCAACTTTCACGGCGGGAACAGGGACGGCAGGCTTCGCAGCGACGATGCTGGGCGCGATGGGGCGCGGGGCTGCCGGCGAGCCGCTGGCTGCAGGAGAATTGATGACGGGCGCCGGAGCTGCGGGCTGCGGAGCAGAACCGATGCGGTCACCCGGAAAACGCATGCCCCAGAAACCGACCACGGGCTCGGTGAATTCGAGTTCGACGTAACCGCTTACGTTGCGATAGTTCTTGGACTTGACGACCTGGCAGACCACTTCTTTCTTGGTTTTTTCATTGGTGAGAAAAAGCAGCTGGCCAGGAGCAACGGAAGAGGAAAGCCGGATCACCGCACCGCTGCCGAAAATGAGCACGGTCTTTGTGGACTCGGAGAAAGGCTCGCGTTTGTCGCTGCCATCAACGGCACGCGCGCCATTGACCGAAACTGGAACTTCCAACGCGACAGGCTGCTGTTTGATGGCCGTCTCGCCGGTCGAGATGGAGGTTGACGAGGGTTTCTGCGACGCCTCCGGCCTGGCAGTCGAAATGTCGCTCTCTTTGACGGTAGGAGGCATGGGTTGCACACTCGCGAGACTGGATTTTCGGACCTACCCTGCGCAAAGCAAGGTTCCCGGTAACATCTATATGTTCCCCCTCAGCTGCGAGAGCCAACCATAGTACGTGCGTACTACACACCGCAGGAAACACCTGTCCGGACGGACAGGCATAAATTTCGTATGAAAAATCAGCGCGGTATCAGAGAGAAATTGTAAAAGCTAGCGCGGAAGCGGGGCCAGGAAGCGCTGGTCAACTTCGACCTGATAGCCCGTGACGAGTTTGTTGGTTTCGTTGGCCATGCCGATGACGGCTTGAAGCTCCTTGAACATGGCATCGGTCATGCCTTTGCCGAAGGCGGAAGCGGTGTGCGACGCGATGCAGTAGTTGCAGTTGTTGGTAACGCTGACGGCGATGTAAATCATTTCTTTCATGAGTGGATCTAGCGCGCCCGGTCCCATGATTTGCTTGATGCTTTCCCAAGTGCGCTTGAGCAAAGCGGGATCGTGGGCGATAGCCTTCCAAAAATTGTTGATCCAGTCCATTTTGCGCGTGGCCATGATGTCGTCGTAGACGGCGCGCACTTCGGGTGAGGCGTCGTTGTATTCGATCAATCCGAATGTGGCCATGAAAGTCTCCCAAATTATTTGAAATAGAACTCTATGAGAAAAGTTGCGCTGCGAAGAGGAATAGTACCGCGAAGAAGTGCGCTGTAAGGGCGCAAACGTCCGGCAAGAGTCAATGAAAAAACGCGGCACAGGAGCGCATCGACGATGAAATTTTTGGGTTCGTCGAATGCAATTCATTCTACTTGACAGGCTGGCGTGGGAGGGTTAAAACGTCAGACACCAAAGCCATATTGGCAGTAAGGCTGTACTGTTTTTGAACCAAGTAGGGGCGAGCTGGTCTGGGGAGCTTGTCCTTATGTCGATGAACAGGTCAAGCGTATTCACCTGAATGCGAACGGCTGGCCATGTGGCTTTTCAACGAATTTCATTTTTTCACGCGCCCTGTCGAAGGCAGGACGCGGGTGCTATTGGTTGTAGTTCGATCTCGATAAGGGGGGTGTTGATCCTATGAAGCGCCTAATTCTAGCAATTCTCGTTGTGTTGTCGCTTGCAGTGGGAGCAAATGCGCAGACTTTTCGCGGCGCGATTAACGGAACGGTGACGGATCCATCCGGCGCCGTCGTGCCGAACGCCGCGGTGAAGGCCACAGAGAGCGCCACGGGAATCGATCACAACACCGTGACGACGACCGATGGAGTCTTTTCTTTCCAGGATATTCCGCTTGGGCTTTATAAGTTAACGGTCACAGCTTCCGGCTTCCCGGCGCCCGGCGTACACCGTGGATAAGGTGGAAGTCGCAGCAGGAACGATCTACACGCTGAACGTCAAACTATCGTTGCAGCAACAGGCCACCACTGTGGAAGTTTCCGCTGCGGCATTAACGCTGGACACCACAACGCAAACGCAGAATATGACCATTCCTTCGGACACCATCCAGGACGTTCCCCTAAATGGACGCGATTTCACACAGTTGATCGCAACTGCGCCAGGATATGGCGGATACTCTGTCGGCGGATTTGGATCGCTTAACGGATCCCGCGCCAACGGAATGAACTGGCAAATCGACGGCGTAGACAATAACGACTTCTGGCACAATATTCCAGCGGTCAACCAGGGCGGCGTCTCCGGTATCGCCGGAGTCGTTTTGCCAGTTGACGCGATTGACGAATTTTCCGCGCAAACGCAATCCAGCGCAGAAACCGGACGCAATCCGGGCGGAACGATAAATCTTGCCCTCAAGTCTGGTGGGAATGACTTCCACGGCTCCCTCTACTACTACAACCGGAACGAATTTTTCGGCGCACACTCACCGTTCTTTTCGCCCGCCCCGGGCAAGAAAGCACCTCCGCTGCGCAATGAAAATTACGGAGCTACCGTCGGCGGTCCGATCATCAAGAACAAGGCGTTTTTCTTCCTTGGATACGAGAAACAAGACTACATCATCGGCCTGTCGGGCAAGGCTACGGAGCCTTCCACTCCTTGGCAGACTCTCGCGACCAATTTGCTAAATAATTGTGCAAATCCGCCATCTTGCACTTCTAAATTTGGTACCTATGCCCCTGTAGCAGCAAGTGCGCTTTCCAATAAACTCCTTTCGACTCTTTGGCCGTCTTCGGTCTTGGCTGACCCCGCGGTGGTCGCCGCCGGGGCGGTGGAAAATAACTTCTTCAGCTCGTCGCCATCGACGGGTTTCAGTTACAACGGGCTTGGAAAACTTGACTACAACTTCAACGACAAACACCATCTTTCCTTTCATATGTTCTCAGGAGAAGGAAACCAAATACAGCCGACGGGCGGAAGCGCCGCGCTGGGTTCCGCCAGCTCGAATCTGAAGTTCTATTTTGAAGAGGCTCCGATCCACGTACAGAACTACTCATTGGTTCTGAATTCCGTCTTTACTCCGCACCTCACGAACCAAATTCTTTTCGGCGTCAACTATTTCAACCAGGTTTTCCACGATTTCAACAATTCTTTTGATATGAAGGCCCTGGGATTGTTCCTGAGCCCATCCGCAACAAACAACGGGCTGCCCACTGGGATACCGCTTGCCGGAGCGTCTAATATCATCATGACTCCTTTCCCTTCATCGAGTGGAGGGGGATTTGAACAAGTGGGAATTACTCCGCCGGAAGGAAGGAATGATATTGTCGGTCATTTAACAGACATCGTCTCCTATACTGTTGGAAAACATGAAATCCGATACGGAGGGGAGTTCCGGCAAGGACGTGTGGACGAGTTCTACTACCGCCACGGGCTCGGAAGTTTTGCGTTTGACGGAACAGCTGGTCCCTGGGCGGGGCTCACGGGATGCGGCGGAGCTACTCCGCCCCCCGCGTGCGCAGGAATAAACGGCGATGCTTTAGCTCTAGCTGACTTCCTCGCCGGTGATGTTTCTGCTTGTAACACCGCCAAGAATTCGGTGAGTTCCGCCTGCGGCGCTTCCATTGCCGTGGGCAATCAGGAGCGGCACGTCACCGTCAACGCAGTCAACTTTTTCGGCCAGGATGCCTGGAAGTTCTCTCCCAGGTTGACCCTGACCGCAGGACTACGCTACGAATACTTCGGTCCGATTCATAGCACGGACGGGACCCTGGCGGGATTTATACCGGGGAAGGGAGTAGTTGTTGGTCAGATTTACCCGCCCGACAAGAACAATTTTGCACCGCGAATCGGGTTTGCTTACCAGCCCACGTCGAAGGGTGATCTCGTGGTGCGCGGGGGAGTTGGGGTCTTCTTTGCGCAAATTAATATGAATCCATTTCTGGACTATCGCCCGCCGAGCGGGGCTGATGGCCTAGAGGACAACCCGGCAGGCCCAGCGGCCGTTTCGCTGTACACCCTTAGCAACGGTTTTACTTGGCAGTCCGGCCAGCAAGTATTTCCAGCGGTTTCGACGTGCGCGAGCGGCCTGAACTGCGCGAATGCCCCCTTCGATGTATTCGGCGTCAACCAGAACTTCCGGGATCCCTACACCTTTAATTACAACCTGCAGGTCGAAAAAAGCCTGAGCAGCGCAGCCGTTTTGCAGATCGGATACGTGGGCAGCGAGACTAGAAAGCAGTCGGTGATGCTGGACATCAACCAGCATGGGACCGTAAGTTGCGCGGTGGGCTGCCCCTTTAACAGCTACGGGCACATCAACCAGCTCAATAGCATTGCCAACGCGAATTACAATTCTCTACAGACAACTCTGCGGATCAGAGCTTGGCATGGGGTGTCGGGACAGTTTGCCTACACCTGGGCGCATGCCTTGGACATGGTCACGGATTACAGGCACGTCCTTCCGTTGGATAGCGCCAACCTGAAGCAAGAGTACGGGAACGGTGACTTCGACACGCGCCATAACTTCACTAGTTTCTTTGCGTACGACGTGCCCAAGGCCCCCTGGGCCAGTGGCTGGTCAAGCAGACTCGTCAACGGATGGCAGGTGAGTACTTTGATCTCCCTGCATAGCGGACAACCGTTCGGTGGCTCGCCCCGGCCATCACTTAACCAGGTTCTTGCCGATCCCTTCGCCGGCGTCTCCCACGCATTCAGCAAGAGCGGGGTGACGTGGTTCAACCCGAATGCATTCGTCTCGGCTGGAACTGACCCCGTCACTGGAATTTCGCTCCCCGGAAACGTCACGCGCAACAAGTACTACGGGCCGAACTTTAAAGATGTGGATCTGTCGATCATCAAGAACATCCCGATTCGTGAGCGGCTCAAGGTACAACTCCGCGCGGAGATGTATAACCTGTTCAACCGCATCAATCTTGCGTCTGGAACTGGAACAGTTAGTGGGAGTGGGATCGTCAACGACACGATCGGCGACTTCAACGGGGCTCCCGGCATCGGACCCGGCGAAGCTTTCAACATGCAGCTGGTTGCGAAGATCATCTTTTAACGGCAGCACGAAACGTTTAACAAAAAGGCCCTCCGACTAAGTCGGAGGGCCCTTTTGCTTTTTGGAACGTTGGTGGCCGCCCGGATTCCACTTGGTGGGGGGGTACCCCCCCATCATTTTGTATGAATGTCAAAAGAAAGGGCTTACAAAATTTGCAATTCGTAATCTATTGATTCTAAAGGGCGCGTTTTTGGTTGCTTGTGGGTTGTAAGTAAGGATGAAGGGTTTCAAAAAACGGGAGCCGCTCGGTCGCGCTGGGGGTAAACAGGCTCGCAGACATCGAACATAGTTTTATACGGCAATAAGTATACCAAAAGGCAACGGAAAGTCAAGAAAAATCTTGTCCGGTTCACAATTGCGAATGCTTGTCGTGTGGCTAGTGATGGAGGAATTGTTCGAGGAGGAGGCGGGAGAGGCGGCGGGTGTGGTGGCGGATCACGGCGTGTTCCTCAAGGAGGTCGTCGAGGATGACGCGGAAGCCTAGCCTCTGGAGCGCAGGAACGTCGACGGCCACGGGTTCGGCACCCTGGGAGCGGTAACGGCGTGCGACGTCGGGCGAAACAGGCTGGCGATTGGCGACGACCCAATCGATGACGCGACGGGGGACATGCTTCTGGATGGCGCGAAGGTGGTCGGCGAGGGCGTAGCCCGCGGTTTCGCCAGGTTGAGTCATCAGATTGGCGACGTAGACGCGCGGGGCTTTGGACTTGGCGATGGCGCCGGCAATGAGAATGCTGGTGTAGAGAGAGCCGGGGCCAAGAAGAATCAGGTCGGCCTCCTTGATGGCTTCGATGGCCAGGGGGAGCGCACGCACGCGACGCGACGAAAGCTTGATTTTCTTGATGGGCGCGCGGCTGGCGGTGATGCGAGTTTCGCCGTGGACGGTGCGGCCGTTTTCGAGCGTGGCGACAAGATGAACGTTTGAAAGTGTCGAGGGGAAAATGCGGCCACGGATGGCCAGGACCTTGCTGCTGACGCGAATGGCTTCGGTGAAATCGCCGGTAACGTGCGTGAGCGCAGCGAGGAAAAGATTGCCGAAATTATGGCCGATGAGACCGCGTCCGGCATGAAAACGATATTGGAAGAGGCGGCCAAGAAGAGCTTCGTCTTTTGAGAGAGCCACCATGCAATTGCGAATGTCACCGGGAGGGAGGATACGATTCTCTCTGCGCAAGCGGCCGGAGCTGCCGCCGTCGTCGGTGACGGTGACGATGGCGGCGAGATCGGAAATGGGCCGATTGGCGCTGGCATGTTCTTCAGTGCGGCGGATGACAAGTTCCTTGAGGCCGCGAAGCAACGTCGAGAGGCCGGTGCCGCCGCCGAGAGCAACGACGCGGATTCGATTTGGAGGGGCTCTTTTTCATGCTGACATTCGGTATGACAGCAGGCTTCATCTTACAGAGAAGAATTTAACACAGAGAACACGGAGGACAATGAGAACACAGAGAAGACAAAAACACGGGTATGAAGCCCCGCCACTACAAGAACAGCAAGAAAGCTGGACCGTTGCAAATAGTAGCAAGGAGTACTAGCTGGCGAGGCCGTCTTTCTCCGGGTAGAGCAGTTCGGTGAAGCGCGGGTCTTCCTGGAGAAAGGCAAAGTCTTCGTCGTTGCGCGCGTGATAGCGATTTTCCGGACGCAGCTGGATGGCGACCTTCAGATTGGCGAGTGCGGAATCGGCTTCGCCGGTGAGGCAATCGAGCGCGGCCAGGGCGTAGTGAATATGGTCGGCTTTGGGAGCGGCCTTGCGGGCCTTGTCGAGACTTTCGCGGGCATCGTCCCATCGCCCGATGTTCATCATGGCGACGCCGCGCTGATAATGCTCTTCGGCGGTGCGAGGATTCTGTTCGTGAGA
>WNFJ01583041.1_pt1 | contig 12449 bp, 10 predicted proteins | sample 5400461 | NCBI WGS metagenome assembly WNFJ01 (sample SAMN13153349, study PRJNA577476) | soil metagenome | isolation source: 115 cm saprolite on Douglas fir-dominated hillslope | place: USA:California | collected 2013-09-17
CGATTGTGCTGTATCAACTCGGTCTGTCTAACACACGCAGTCACATTGAAAAAACAGAGGTGGTACGGTGTCGTGAATTTCAGAACGCTGTGCATCTGTTTGGCTGTTGCTGGGGAATGGCGAAACAGAAACCTCAGCATCTCAGGCTTCATCCCAGTGACAAACCCGTAGTCCTGCTGCGTAGGATCAATATGCCTGTCAATGACACGCGCCAGAGCCATAATCTTGTCGTCGGCATCCTCCGGCGACCATCCATTAAACTCGCCGCTCTGGGCTTTCGCTTGATGGTGTTTGAAATATTCGATGGCTGGCGGTTCGTGCAGTGCCTTGTCCCAATCTTCCGAGAATTTATCCCACGTATCGGCAGTAGCAACCCATCCTCCCAAGGAAAATATTTCTTTCTCAGGAGACCCACTTGTCTCCGATTCATCGAAAAATCCGCGTAGCTTAATCATCAGAAGAAGCCGATTCGCACGGATGCGGGATGGCAATCCACACAGGTGCGGAATACCTCGCCACATTGGCTGCAATCTACTCGCTCGATTTTTCACCGGACACTTCTGCTTTCCGGCATTCACATACTGACTCAATCAGCTTGATTAGTCAAGTATATTTATGCCGTTAGCACGAAATTCCCCGTAAAATCCGCATGACAAAGAACTTAGAGGTCAAAATCCTTGAAACAAAGGAGTTAGCGCGCGACGATCTGCTCTGGAGCAGACCGTCACTGCCTCGACCATGATTACCGATTTAAATTGGGGAGGCAAGGTTAGATATCACAAGGATGCTGTGGAAAAGCGTGGCCACTCGCCGCAGGCATTCCCGAATCCCGCCCTTCGCAAAGAACGCGAAGGACGGGCCACCCACTGTGTTGCTGATGCCCGCGAGGTCAAAAGCCTGGGCCACCCCCCGCGGAACCTCCTTGCGTCTGATGATGGAGGTTGCGGTAGCCTGACGGCGTGAAACTATAGCATGAAAATTCGGGGGAATTGTCGCGGGCGAGCAGTTCGGGCGGTGGCGCAAAGGCGGCAGGCCTTTGTGAATTTCTCATCGAAATAAATAGAGAAGCTAAGGTATATGCATCTCAATCCGGTGAAGCGGGGCTTGGCGAGCTCGCCGAAGGAATGGCGCTGGAGCAGCTATCGTTTCTATCTCTTGGAAGAAGCCGGGCCGGTGCGAGCGAATGAGGGCTGGGCGGAAATTTCGTTTCGAGCGTCTGCAGCGTGATCGGACCCCCGGGCGCAGGCAGTTCCGACTCCCGCCGACCCGAAATATCTGGAACAAATCCGGGCACAGGCAAAACAATTTTCCACTAAGCGCCTATCTCGCCAGTCCAGAATTGCCGAGTGCGCAATACGAAATTTTAAGAACGGAAAAAACATCATCAAGCCGCGTACTCTGCGAAAGCTGACAAGGGCTATCCATGACCTGCAAAACAACAAAACCGAAAAAGTTGTGACTACTGGTCAATGAGCGTAATCGCGATGTTACACCAGTTGAGAACAGTCTACTTTTGCTTCTCGAAATCGAAGGCGGTCTTGCTACCTGATTCCTTGTTCTCGAAAACAGCGTGAATCGAGTTTCCATCAGGAGCCACTGACAAACGCGAAACACTCACAATCTTTCCATTGCGTTTACTCGTAAGCTCCACCGTCCGAGCATCCAATAGTTTGGCGGAAACCATGGTGTGGCCGGGGTCATCTTCCACAGGATAGAACTGCCCATCGAATTTCGCGGTATACCTCTCACCAAGAGGCGTTTCAGCGCTGAACGAATCCTTTGTGCAGGTGTACTTGATCAATGAGCCATTGAGGGAGCGACTGGCTTTGAACGCTTTCCATATACCTGAGGTGGTGTGGGAACCAGCACTTCCGCCTTCGAGTCTGTGGCTCTGAGTTTCAATGGTCACAGTTTCTGCTTCGGTTGTGTCCTTCACCATCTGGGTGAGCGTTTTTCCGTCTTTGGACACCGAGTCCACTTCCGTGAACATCGTTCGTCCGGTCTTCTTGGCGATTAACAGAACTGTGTGTGCGTCCACTGCTTGAACATTGAGTGTGTCCCAGTAGGCCGTTTCGGGAGTTTTGTGGTCGTACCCATCCGGTTTTATCTCGATGCCGCCGATTGCGCAGGAACACCGGAATGTCTCTTCAGTGAGTGAATAGGAAATCGGCCCCTCGGGAAGTCGCTCTCCCATTTTGTTCGCCCACGAGCCGTCAAAAGGGCTTTGCCCTGCCGATACCCCTCCGAGGAGCAAGAGCGCCAATACGAGCCTCAGCATATCGGACCTCCCTCAGCGAAGACTCTGTTGTCAGCAACGATGTTAAACGATAGGAATTGGATGGCTGACGAAATCAGGCGATTACACTCAAAATCGCCGCACACGCACTCACCTTGCCATACCCCCGTACGACTCAACACCCACGCCCCACACGCTCAGCCCAAATCAAAATCCACACATCTCCTACACAGAGGGGGGCGCTCTGAGACCATCACTTTCCCTCTTCCCGTTCCCGGTTTGACCCTCTGCGCCGAAGTCCTTACACTTGAGAGTGGTTCCGCGCGGCACATTGCCATTCTGTGGAGGGTTTCCTGAGTTTGCGATTGAGAGGTTCGTTTTTTGCGGTCCTGTTGGGGCTGCTGGCGCCATTGTGCGTGGGGCAGAATCAGTCTCCGATCACGCTGGACAGCAGCGAGACGATTTTTTCCGTGCTTACGGCGCTCAACTCCTGCGGCTATGACCAGGATCTGACCATTTCGGACGCCACGCGTAGCAATGTGCGGGCCGAGGTTCAGAGGAAGCTGCAGGAATCCACAGAGGCGCAGGCTGCCCTCGGCTCGGTATGCGACTACTACCAGAGCCATGTGGCGTCGAAGGATGCGAATCGTAATTTGTCGCAGTACATTTCGCTGGCGTTGTACCTGGATGGGCCACCGCATTTTATGCCGCGGGTGAAAGTGGAGGAGTTGCCTCCGGATGCGGCCTTGATCGCTCCTTTCGGAGCCGTGCTGGAACATTTTTACGAGAAAGCGAACTTGCATTCGATCTGGGAGCGGCATCGCAATGATTATGCGGCGGCGATGAGCCGGTATCATGAACCGCTGGCCAAGATGGTGTTCGACACCGAGATCTATCTGAAGCAGCCTTCGTCGCAATATCTGGGACGGACGTTCACGATTTACCTGGACTTCATGGGTTCGCCGAACGAGACGGATGCGCGCAATTACGGTTCGGCTTACTACGTGGTTGTCTTCCCCGCTCCGAATACGCCTTCGGGAGCGGCACCGCAGTCGGCGCTGAAAATGGATCAGGTGCGGCACACTTTCCTGCATTACGAGATGGATCCGCTGGCGGAGAAGCATTACACCTCGATCAAGCGATTGGAGCCGCTGTTGCAATCGGTGAAGCGGGCGCCGATGGAAGAGAGCTTCAAGACTGACATTTCGCTGCTGGTGACCGAGTGCCTGGTGCGGGCGATCGAGATCCGCACCACGGGGAACAAGCAGACGGCAGAAGCGATGCGAGCCCAGGCTGTGGATGACGCGGTGAAACAAGGATACATTCTGACGCGATCCTTTTATGACGCGGTGGTGGTGTTTGAAAAAGATCCAGCGGGCATTCGCGGGGCGTACAGCGCGTTTCTAGATAATGTGGACGTAAAGAAAGAAGAGAGAGCTGCGGCGCAGGTTCAGTTTGCCAGCGCAACCACGCCGGAACTGGTGCGGTTTTCGCGTCCAGAGGAGCGGCGGATGTTGCTGACGGCGGAGAAGCGGCTGGCTGCCGGCGATCCCAAAGGGGCGCAGGAACTGGCACAGCAGGCGCTGGATAGAAAAATCGGCGATCAAGGGCGGGCGCTGTTCATTCTGGCGGAAGTGGCTGTTGCGAATAAGAATCGAGATGGAGCGCAGGATAATTTTCAGAAGGCGATTGCAGCGTCGCAAGATCCCACGGTGCTGGGTTGGTCGCATGTGTATCTGGGAAGGATTCTGGATATGAAAGAAGATCGCGAGGCGGCTCTACAGGAGTACCAGGCAGCGTTGAATACCGGCGGAGAGCTGCCGGAGGTGAAGGCGGCGGCACAAAAAGGTCTGGATAAAGCGTATGAGCCTCCGGCAAAGCCGCAGGAGCAGTAGTAGGGATCGGCCAAGAAAAGGTTTTAGAGGACACAGGGGAACACAGGGTAGTTCGGAATGTGCAGGTTGGAATCGAAGCGGCATAAGCCAAGGAGAAAGCATGAAGCGAGCAGCGATTATTATCGCGATGCTGGGGACGGCAGTGTGGAGTTTCGCGCAGGATAAGCCGGCGGGGCAGAGCGCGCCGGCGGGACAGCCGGCGGGACAGGCGGGCACACCGGCGGGCAAGCGTCCACCGCAGGCCAAGACGCAACCGGAGTTCGATGCGTACAAGGGCGGCAGCGCTGACCGATGCAGCGGCGCAGGAGAAGGCCGCGGCGGACTTTGCTACGAAGTTTCCGGAGAGCGAATTGCGGCCACTGCTCTACAAGGCGGTGATGCACGCCTACCAACAGGTTAACAATGCCGAGAAGATGATGGAGATGGGGCAGAAAATTCTGACCTTTGACGCCGACGATCCGGAGGCGCTGTTGGGCGTGGCGCAGGTTTTGGCGGAGCGTACGCACGATACGGATCTGGACAAGGATCAGCGACTGGCAGAAGCGAGAAAAGATGCCCAGCGCGCGCTCGCAACCGTTGATACGGACGTTCCCGCGGGTGTGCCCGCGGACAAACTGAATCAATATAAGGGATATATTCGTTCCGAAGCTTACGCGATTCTGGGAACAATAGACTTCAACGCAAAATCGTGGGCGGACGCGGAAGGGAATCTGCGGAAGTCGATTGAGTCGTACCCGCAGGAAGTCGATCCGATCGCTGTGTTCCGGCTGTCGGTATCGTTGGATATGCAGAACAAGTATCCCGAGGCCCTGAAGTACGCCAACCAGGCGGTGGATATGACCAAGGAGGGGACGAGCGCGGGCGATGCGGCGCGTAAAGAGAAGGACCGGCTGACGCAGTTGAGCAGCGGCGGCGCGCCACCTGCGAAGAATTAACCGGGTGGAGAGACGGAACCCGGCGTCGTCGTTCGTAAATCATCATGAAGGAACGGGAAATTACCGTGCTGGAAACGGCATTGGGCTACCACTTCCGCCGGCGAGCGGTGATCGAGCAGGCCCTCACTCACAGTTCGCAGGCGCGGGAGCAGGAGTCGCAGCAGGCGGGCGAGAGCAAGTACAAGGTCAACGACAACGAGCAGTTGGAATTCCTGGGTGATGCGATTCTTTCGCTGGTGACCAGCGAAGAATTGTTTCAGCGTTTTCCGCAGTTTCGCGAGGGCGAACTCTCAAAGCTTCGCGCTCATGTGGTGAGTGAACGTCATTTGATCCGCGTGGCCCAGCGGCTGGAGTTGGGGCACTATCTGCGCCTGGGACGAGGCGAAGAGAAAAGCGGGGGGCGCAGCAAGACGGCGCTGCTGGTGGATGCGCTGGAAGCCGTGCTGGCAGCGCTCTATCTGGATGGTGGGATGGAGCCAGCACGCGGATTCATTTTGCGGGAAATCCTTGCGCCCGAACTGGAGCGGATGGAGCGCGAAGGCGGCACGCTCCCCATGAACGATTTTAAGTCGGCCTTGCAGGAAACCTTGCAGGGGCTCGGACTGGCACAGCCGTCATACATGCTGGTACAGGAAGCGGGACCGGAACACAGCAAGACGTTTACGGTGGAAGTCCGTTTGAATGCAAAGAATGGCGAAGGGCAGGCGGAATTTGTAGGACGCGCGCAAGGTTCCACGAAGAAAACGGCGGAGCAGGATGCGGCGCGGCAATTGCTGTCATACCTGGCTTCGCGCCCGCAATCGGCAGGAGCCAAACTGGCGCGAGCACCACGCTCTGCAGATAAATAGAGAGGCCTGGATTAGCAGAGTCAATGAATTTCCCAGACGAACACAAGACAGTGGAAACAGGCGTAAGCGGCTCGCTGCAGTCGCTGCTGGGAACGGTGGTGATCGCGGTGTTTGTGATCACATTCATCGTGCAGGCGTTCCAGATTCCTTCTCCATCGATGGAGAATACGCTGCTGATCGGCGACTACCTGCTGGTGAATAAACTTTGCTATGGCTCAGGCGGCTTGGGAGACTATCTGATGCCTTACCGCCGGGTGAGGCGCGGCGATATTGTGGTGTTTCATTATCCGGTAAACCCGGCGCAGCATTTCGTGAAGCGCGTGATTGGAGTACCGGGGGACCGGGTACGGTTGGTCAACAAGCAGGTGTTTGTGAACGGAGTGCCGTTGAAAGAACCCTATGCGCACTTCAGCCGTCCGGCGAACGATTTGTTCCGGGACGATTTCCCGCGATTGGATGTGGCTCCGGGCGAGACTCCGGAGTGGTGGGTACTGCTGCGCAAACTGGTGGAGGATGGACAGCTCATCGTGCCGCAGGGACATTATTTTGTGATGGGAGATAATCGGGACGATAGTTACGACAGCCGGTACTGGGGATTTGTGCCGCAACCCAATATTATCGGGCGGCCTCTCCTGATTTACTGGTCGGTGCGGGGGGCTGAGGGAGATGTGATCGCACCCTCTTCCGTGGGTGATAGACTGTATCACTTTGCCTACGCGGTCACGCACATTTTTCAGATCACGCGTTGGAACCGCACGCTGCGCGTGGTGAATTAGGGTTACCCGAAACCCGCGAGGCTGCCGAGAAGATCGCAAGCAAGGATGGATTGGACAAAGTGGCGAAAAAAGATAACCAGGCAAAAGACGACGTCGAAGAGAAACCGCACGAGACCACGGTAGAGTTTCTAGCTTCGCTGGCCGCGGTGCTGGTGACGGGATTGTTCATCATCACGTTTGTGGTGCAGGCGTTCGAGATTCCTTCCAGTTCGATGGAGAACACGCTGCTGATCGGGGATCATGTTTTTGTGAACCGCATCCAGTTTGCGCCTAAGACATCGGCGGTTGGGCCGCTGCTTCCCTATCGCGAGGTGAGGCGCGGCGATATTGTGGTATTTCTTCACCCGGACCCGCACGATGCGGGAACCTATGTGGTGAAGCGGATCATGGGCGTGCCGGGAGACCGCATCCATCTGCGCAATGGGGTGGTTTACCGCAATGGCGAAGCGTTGAACGAACCTTATATCTTGCGCGATCAGGATTCTCCGCAGGATTCCTACCGCAACAATTTTCCCGCCGTGCCACCGTCGTCCGAGAATGGGGTATATCCCAACTGGATCGTGGATCTGGCTCCGCACGTTCAGGGAGACGATCTAGTTGTGCCTCCGGGGCATTACTTCGCGATGGGCGATCACCGCGGGGTCAGCCTTGACAGCCGCTACTGGGGCTTCATTCCGCAGGAAAATGTGATTGGGCGTCCTATGTTCATCTACTGGTCGTTTGAGACTCCGGGCGATCAGTACCGCAAAACCGATTTCGGAGACCGCATTGGTTTCCTGGCGCACGTGGTGTTGCATTTTTTCGATGAGACGCGCTGGGGGCGAACGCTGAAAGTGGTGCGGTGAGGCTTTCTTTGTCCAAGCGGCGGGTTGTGACCGCGGCAGTATTGATTCTGCTGGCTCTGTTCCTGGTACGCCCCGGGGTCTCGCGGCTGAAGACACGCATTGCGAACTCCATCAGTGGCGCGGTGGCGCGTCCGGTGGAGATTGGTTCGGTCCACCTGCGATTCCTGCCGCCGGGCTTTGACCTGGAAAATCTGGTCATCTACGAAGATCCTGGGTTCGGAGCGGAGCCCATGCTGCGCGCGCCGGAGGTTACTGCCAGGGTGCGCCTTACATCGCTGGTGCGCGGACGGCTGGATATTTCGCGGCTGGAATTTACCGAGCCAAGTTTGAATCTGGTTCGCAGGGCAGACGGACGCTGGAACTGGGCAGCTCTGCTGGAACGTACGGCGCGAACGCCGCTGGCGCCGACCGCGAAATCGAAGTCGGAAGCGCGCCCGGGGTTTCCCTACATCGAAGCCAGTTCAGGCCGCATCAACTTCAAGGCAGGGCAGGAAAAAAAGCCCTACGCGTTGCTGAATGCGGATTTTGCGTTGTGGCAGGAATCGGAAAACGCATGGGGAGCGCGGCTGAAAGCGGAACCGCTGCGCACGGACATGAGTTTGAGCGACGCCGGACTCTTGCAGATGAACGGGACATGGCGGCGCGCTGGCACCCTGCGCGAAACGCCGCTGCAGTTCAGCTTGCAGTGGGACCACGCGCAACTCGGACAGCTTAGCAAGTTGATTTCAGGAAGCGACAAGGGATGGCGCGGAGAAGTTCGCCTGGCAGCAACGTTGAGTGGGACGCCTTCGGCCATGAAGGTGTTTACCGATACATCTATCCAGAACTTCCACCGCTATGACATCTCGAGCAGCGAGGGACTGGGGCTAGCGACTCACTGTGAGGCCACGTACGGTTCGGCGGAAAGGATGATGCGTGAGATCCTTTGCAGTTCTCCCGCCGGCGGCGGCCTGATCACGCTCCGCGGCGAAGCCGGACTTCCCGGAGTACACCGTGTAGATCTGGCGTTGGAACTTGAAAGCGTTCCCATGAGTGCGGTGGTGCAACTGGCTCGAGGAGCGAAAAAAAATCTGCCAGCGGATCTTGTTTCGACCGGCAGTGTGCAAGGCGATTTCGCAGTGAACGAAGACGGGACATTGTCAGAGGGACCAAGGTTTCAGGGCCACGGCACGATTACCGATCTTCGCCTGCAGTCGGCGAAAACTAAAGGCGAATTTGGATCACCGAACATTCCGTTTGTGCTAAGCAACCATACAGACTCGCCGGTGCGAAAAAGGAGCAGAACGAGCCGCACGCCGGATGCTGACGTTCTGCCCGCTCGGAACGAACTGCATGTTGACTTCGGGCCTTTCCCGGTCGCTATGGGGCGACCGGTACCGGCACAGGCGCGAGGCTGGGTCGGTCGGACGGGTTACTGCGTGGCAATCCGCGGAGATGGAGAAGTGTCGCACACCTTGCGTTTGGCCAGCCTGCTTGGCCTGCCGGCAGTAAGGGCAAGCGTAGAGGGCGTAGCGCAGATGGAGTTGCAGATTGCGGGGGCTTGGACGACAAACGTATCTGGAGCTCCTTATGGTTTTTCTTTGCCGGTTGTGACTGGAGTCGTCCAACTGCACAACGTGCGAGCCGCGATAAAAGGCGTGAATGGGCCGATTGAAGTTTCCTCGGCGGAATTACGGTTAGCGCCCGATGGGACGAGAGTTGAGAAGTTGAGTGCGCGGGCTGCCGGAGCGCTCTGGACGGGTACGGTGAACTTGCCGCGAGGTTGTGGATCGCCCGGGGCATGCCTGATCGGTTTCACTTTGCATACCGAAGAAATTGGGGTGGGCGAACTATACGAGTGGCTGGATTCGCAACCGGATCAGCGGCGATGGTACCAGATGTTGTCCCCTGCCAAACCTGCGGCGCCGTCGTTTCTGCAGAACTTGCGGGCGTCGGGTAAAGTGACTGCCGGCCATTTGCTGATTCGGGAGGTTGTTGCCAGCCGGGTTTCCGCTTCGCTTGACCTGGAACGCGGAAAACTGAAGATTGCGGACCTGCGCGCGGATCTGTTCGGAGGGAAATACCGGGGCGATTGGCATGCGGATTTCACTGGCGGCCCGCCGGTTTATGCCGGCAGCGGGACGATCACCGGAATTTCGTTACAGCAAATAGCCGATGCGATGCATGATCCGTGGATCTCTGGGACGGCTGGCGGGAGTTATCAGTTCACCGCGTCCGGCGCGGATTCGACAGACTTCTGGCAAACCGCCGAGGGCGAACTGCAGTTCGATGTACGGGACGGAGTTTTTACGCACGTTTCACTGGCAACCGACGAGGAACCACTGCGCGTGGAGCGCGGGCAAGGCTACGCGCGCTTGCGCCACGGGAAGATCGAGATCGAAAAGGGAAAGCTGGTTTCTCCCGCGGGCACGTACGAGGTCAGCGGCAGTGCTTCGTTGAGTCGACTGCTCGACCTCAAACTGACCGGAGACCCGAATGTGAAAGGGAGTACCGGTTCTCTTCTCTACAGCATCACGGGAACGGTTGCGGAGCCGCGCGTAGCGGTGAGTCCAGCAGCCGAGACCCGAGCACAACTGAAGCCCTAATTGATTAATACCTACGGCATGTATCCCGCGCCGCGTAACACTTTTCCGGGCAGGGCTCCCGTCATCTTGCTCTGCTCGATCACCGGCACGCCATTCACCAGCACGTATTCCATTCCTTCGGAAAGCTGGTTGGGATTGTCGAACGTCGCCAGATCGCGCACGGTCGCGGGATCGAAGATTACAACGTCGGCCCACATGCCGGCCTTGAGAACACCGCGATCGGCGAGCCGCAGGCGCTGGGCTGGCAGCGCAGACATTTTACGGATGGCGTCTTCCAGCGCCAGGGCTTTGTCTTCGCGGACATACTTGCGCAGGATGCGCGGGAACGTTCCGTAGGCGCGGGGATGAGGGTGCTCCTGGCCCAGAATGCCTTGCGGCGAAGTTCCAGAAGAGTCATTGTCGATGGCGACCCAAGGCTGCTGCAGCGCGAGCGTGACGTCAGGTTGCGACATGCCGAAAACGGCGACGCCGGCATACGGATCTTCGATCAGGAAATCGAAGAGCGCATCGATTGGGTCTTTGTTCCACAGCTTGGCGACTTCGGAAAGGCGCTTGCCCTGGAGTGGAAGCATCTTGGGATTCTGCACGATGCCGATCAGGATGGCTTCGGGCCCGGGAATCTCCTGCCATTCGTTGTCCCAATCTTTCGAGGGCGTGAGCATGTCTTTGCGGATTCGCTTGCGGGTGGCTGGGTCTTTGAGTCGCTCGACGAGTTTCGCGGCTCCGCCATCGTGCGCCCAGGGCGGAACGAAGGCCGAGAAATCGTTGAACCAGGCAGTGTAGGCATAAGTATCGGCGGTGACGTCGGCTCCGTTGGCGCGCGCGGCGTTAATTTTCGCAACGACTTCGGGCATGCGTCCCCAGTTATCTTTACCAGCGACTTTGATATGCCAGATTTCCACGGGGACGTGGGCTTCGCGGCCGATGCGCAGGGCCTCGTCGATGGCTTCGAGCACCGAGTCGCTTTCATTGCGCATGTGGGTGGAATAGATGCCGCCGAGCTTGCCGCCTTCGGCGGCGAGAGCGATTAATTCTTCCGTCTTGGCATAGGGTGCGGGAGCGTATTCGAGCGCGGTGGAGACGCCGACCGTGCCATCTTTCATGGCTTCCCGCACCAGGGCCTTCATCCGTTCAAGCTGCTCGGTCGAGGGCTGCTGGTTGTCGTCGCCAAACACCATGCGGCGGACCTGCGTGGCTCCAACATAACTGGCCAGGTTGATGCCCATGCCCTGTTTTTCAAGCCGCGCAAAATACTGGCGGAAGGTACGCCAGTCGGGAGTGATTTTATAATGGTCGTAGCCGGCGCGGTCGGCGTGGATGATGGCATCGTTCAGCGGAGCGATCGAACCGCCTTCGCCGGTAATCTCGGTCGTGATCCCCTGATAGATCTTCGAAGGCAGGCGCGGCTCGACGAGGATCGAGAGCTCGGACTGGCCGAGCATGTCGATGAAGCCGGGTGCGACCACCTTGCCGGCCGCATCGATGGTTCGCTTGCGGGGAGCGGTGCTGAGGTTGCCGATGGCAGCGATTTTTCCGTCGCGGATACCGACGTCGCCCGAATACCAGGGGGAGCCAGTGCCGTCGATGATGTGGCCATTGATGATGACGAGGTCGAACGCCGGTGGCGTCTGCCCCCTCAACGGCCACGCGGTTATAAGCACAATTACCAGGATGAGCCTACGACATCGTAGAAAGTTAGCTTCCATGAATTCAGCCCTTTTCTGGAGCAGGTTCAAAATGTCTCCGCGATCTCCGCGGAACTTCTTCGCGTTCTCTGCGATTCAGGCTTCAGAATCTGACGCAGAATTCGCGGACAACGGCCGCGGAGGACCCGGAGAAAACGTCAACTCCGAAGTGCATCCGTGCTCCGCCGGTGCGAGATCGCACCTAATGCAATCCAGGCACCCAGCGCCAGCCATTCGTACACGCTGAAATGCCCGGGAATGGCCGGAACGACTTTCATCAGCAACATCGCGATGGCTACGAACAGCCCAAAGCCGGCGGCCAACCATTCGAGCGCTGACAGCTTCGACTGTCCCGGCAGTATTCCTGCGCGGCCCATGTGGAGATAGGCGGCACAGGTCGCGGCCCATCCTAGCGCACACGCGACAGAACCGACTTCGGTAATCGGCACAAGGATCGCATCCCCCAGCAGCATACAGACTGCAGTAGGAAGCCCAATGCAGAGAACAGCGACCGATGGCGTGAGGTGTTGAGAGTGAATTCGACCGGCACGTTGGTCGACCAGGCCACGACGCCCCAAGGCAAACAGCAGGCGGCTGGCGGCCACGAAATTTCCATTGAAGCATTTGAACAGAGAGAGCAGCGC
>WNFJ01087760.1_pt2 | contig 12445 bp, 6 predicted proteins | sample 5400461 | NCBI WGS metagenome assembly WNFJ01 (sample SAMN13153349, study PRJNA577476) | soil metagenome | isolation source: 115 cm saprolite on Douglas fir-dominated hillslope | place: USA:California | collected 2013-09-17
GCCAAGTGCACCGCCTGCCACCGCGTCTACCAGCCGGCGGAAGAGACGCCGGCGCAGTGGGCGAAGACCCTCGACAAGATGGAGGCGCTCAAGAAAGTGACGCTGACCCCCGAAGAGCGCGCGCAGATTCTCCAGTACTTGTCCGGCGATGCACTGGCGGGAGCGGCGGCGCCCTTGCGCTGAACCCCGCTTCGGACGGAAAATAAAGTAGCGGTTGTGTTGTGAGCGATCGACCCCTTGAACGCCTGCCCCGACTTCGGGTAAACTATTCCGGCCCATGGTCTGAGTTCGGGGAGGGGCATTTTGGCGAGCGCGCCGAGCCGGAACGAGGTCGAGCACCTCCATCGCCTCATGATGCAGGCGTCCGCGGACGCCTCGCAGCACGACCAGCGGCTATTGGAAGCGCAGAAGAGCGACGGCCTGTCCGCCCAGCTGCGGTACTGGCACGACGCAGCCGACGCCATCCAGGGCGCGGTCGAGCGCGCCCGCACCGAGCTGCTCCGCGACGGTACCCCCAAGGACCAGGTCGACCGCATCGGCGACCGGCTCAAGGAGTTGAAGGACCGGTCCAGGCGGTTCGACATCGAGAACGACCTCGAGAGCTGCGTCCAGCACTGGAAGGTGCTGGGCCTCGAGTTCGCGCAGCTCTCCGGCAGGCACCGCGACTCCCTGGTGCGGGTGCTCGAGAGCCGCAAGTCGCGCATCGACCAGACCACCTCCGTGCTCTCGTCGGCGCGCAATAGCGGCGGCATGCTGCCCGAGAAGCACGCTAAGGTGCGCAGCCTGCAGGGCCAGCGCGACAACGCCCGCGCAAAGTACGAGCGCCTCCGGCAGCACTACCTGGAGGCCGAGCGCAACCACCAGCTCGCCGAGCGCCAGAAGGCGCAGCAGGCGCAGGTCAAGGAGCACCAGGAGAAGAAGTCTCCGGTGCCCGACTTCGCCGCGCTGGGCGGGGCCGCGCGCAAGGCGCCGGTGCTGGTGCGGCTGCCGGATCCGAAGGCGGCCGACAAGACCGCGCAGCACAAGGTCGCCGGGCTTCCGCGTCCGGCGCCGGTGCGTGGCGGGCTCGGCCAGAGTGCGCCCAAGGCCGGGCTGCCCACGCTGCCGCCGCCTCCTCCCAAGCCGGTGACGGCGAAGACTTCGACCACCACCGCCGAGAGGAAGATCGCAGCGAAGAGGGCCGAGGAGAAGAAGAAGGCGGCGGCGAAGCCGGGTCTTCCGGGGCAGAGCCAGCTACGCGCGCCGTCGAACCGTCCGGCGGCGCTGATCAGGCCGGGCTTCCGGCCAGCTTCGCTGACCCAGGCGCAGCAGGCGCCGCACCAGGCCGCCGCTCGCAAGGCGGCCGGGCCGGCGCGCATCGCCCTCGAGCGCATCGAGCGTGCGGCGGGCTGGCCCACCGGCGTCGACGGCATCGGCCGCGGCGGCCAGTCCGCATCGCTCTACTTCCGCGCCGAGAATCTGCCCGAGTCGCTCTCGATCCAGGGCACCACCAGCATCTCGCTCGGCTGCGCGGTGCGGCTGGACGTGATGCCGTCGGTGCAGCTCTTCTCGGCGGTGGCGGGCGCTCCGCTCAAGGGCAGGCTGTCACTGGTGCTGATCTCCAGCGGGGGCCGGTTGGGCACCATCTCGCCCAAGAGCGCTCTCGACTCTGCGAGGGACGCGGCGCGCGCCGGGGGCAGGCAGGTGGCGGGCAAGCTCGGCGTGATCGGCAAGCAGCTCGAATCGGCCATCGCCAACCTGCTCGAGGACGCCGCTGACAAGATCTTCCGGCGCGCGCAAGCCAGGGCGGCGCAGAACATGCTGCCGCCGCGCGTGGCGGGTGCACAGGTCAAGGGTCCGTCGACCGAGCACCAGGTGGCGCGCTTCAACCACGCGCTCGGCTCGATCCTCAGCGAGGCGCGCGCGGTCAAAGGAGCGCCGGGCCATACCGAGCGGCTCTTGCGCCAGCTCGACCGCGATCACCACCACCGCGACTCGGTGGCCGGACGCCTCGAGCAGACGCTCTCGCACCTCGCCACGGCGACGCACCGCACGCTCACCGACTCCATCGCCGGCGAGCTGCGCAGCCACCTCGCGCGCATGGACGCAATCCTCGCGCGGCTGCGCGGCAAGGCCGGGCAGGAGCTGGCCTCGGGCGCGCAGGAGATCACCGGGATCCTGCAGCGGATGGGCGGGATCGCCGCCAGCAAGGGCGGGGCGCCCCACCTCCACGAGTTCCGCAAGCTGATCGACGAGCGCCGCGGGCAGCTGCACAAGATCGGGGCCGAGGCGGGCAGGCGGTCCGGCGCCGAGGCGATCAAGCACGGGGGCGCTCTGCACCAGATGCCCTCCTCGCAGATCCTCGGTGAGAAGCAGCTCTCCCTCTTGCGCAAGCAGCACCCCGGCATCGACAAGCTGCTCAAGAACGCCTCGCACGCGCAGCTCGCCGCGGAGCTGGGCAAGCTGGAGAAGAACGCGCTCGGCGCGCTCCTGGGGAAGAACAAGCAACAGCAGGGGAGGCACGGCCTCGGATCGGGCACCATCACCGGCGCGTTCCAGGCGCTGGGCGGCGCGCACCTCGGCGGGTTCGGCGGGGAAACCTCTCGGGACTCGGCGGCGGACTCGGCAAGGTGCTGGAGAAGCAGCTCGAGCCCCAGATCAAGCGGGCCAGGCCGCAGGACGTCGGCAAGCTGCTCGCCACCTTCCACAAGGCGCCCAAGGGCACGCCGCTCAACGACCTGGCGAAGCAGGCCGAGGCGAAGCAGAAGCAGCTGGCGACGAAGAACCCGAGCCGGCGGGGACCTGTGGCGTCGCAGATCACCGCAGAGGCGCTCCTCGAGGTGTTCAAGGAGCACCCCCGAGGCCGCAGCTTCGCCTCGCACCTGGCGCCGGGCGGCGCGCTCCGCAGCCTGTGCGAATCGGCGCAGCGCGGGCACGGCCTGCCGGTGGGCCAGATGGCGCAGCACTACCTGGCCTCGCGCGGCCACAGCAACATCTTCAACGCGGTGGCGACCTTCAACACCCTCGTCAAGGAAGGCCACAAACCGCACCGATGGGGTTGGGGCAGCATCGGCCACTTCGTCTCCAGCCACGTCTCCAGCGCGATCAGCTCGGTCTCGCGGACGGTGAACAACGCCAGCAACTCGATCAGCAACTTCGCCGGCAACACCTTCAACACGGCGCGCTCCGGCATCAGCAGCTTCGCCAACACCGCCGTCAACTTCGGCCGCGGCGGCTTCAACCGCGTCCGCAGCGTCGTGCAGCGCGGCGTCGGCGCGGCGCGGCGCTTCGGAAGCCGGGTCGCCCACAACGTCGTCAACCGCGCCAGCCACCTCGCGCACAGCGCGTACCAGACCGTCTCCAGCGCCGGGCACCGGGCGTACGACTACGGCTCGCATGCGTTCCACTCCGCGAGCGGCTGCATCTCCAGCAAGGCGCACGGCCTCTGGAATGCGGCCAAGGGCGTGGGCCAGAGCGCCTGGGGGAACATCAAGCAGGGCGCGCACGCCCTCTCGAACGTCGCCCGGGGGGGATTCAACGCCCTGCAGAGCGGCGCGAGCTGGGTGCAGCACAAGGCGGGCGCGGCGGTCGACTGGGCGAAGCACAAGGCCGGCGCCGCCATCGACTGGGCGAAGCACAAGGCGTCGGGCGCGTCGCACTGGCTGGGCGAGAAGGTCCACTCCGGCCTCGAGTGGGTGAAGAAGACGGGAGTGGTCGGCGCCCTCGGCAGCGGCCTGCGGAAGGGGTTCAGCTTCGTCAAGAAGGCGGCCGAGTACACGCCGCTCGGCCTCGCGGTCAAGGCCGGCAAGTGGGCCGCTGGCGGCGGGCTCGCCAAGGTCTGGGACAAGACCAAGAACATCGCCGGCAAGGCCTGGGCGGGGATCAAGACCGCCTACAAGGCCACCTCGAACTTCCTGCAGAGCCCGGCGGGCCAGTTGCTCGTCACCGGCCTCTCGCTCGCCGCCAGCTTCATCCCGGGCGGCATCGTGGTGAAGGCGATCATCGGCGGCGGCATCGGCGCCATCCAGGCCATCAGCGAAGGCAAGGACTGGAAGGGCGTCCTCGCCGGCGCCGCGGGCGGAGCGCTCACCGGCGCGCTGCCGTTCCTCAAGCTCGGACCGTTCGCCAAGATCGGCATGGGAGCCCTGACCGGCGGCATCACCACGCTGGCCCAGGGCGGCAGCCTCAAGGACGCGCTCAAGGGCGCGGCGGGCGGCGCCCTCGACTCCTTCGACCCGGGCGCGTTCAAGGCCCTCTCCAAGCTGAAGGGCGTCACCGCCGCGGAGAAGCTGCTCAAGGGCAAGAACCTCTCCAAGGCCGAGAAGGCCTTCATGGAGGGCAGCAAGTTCGCCGGCCCGCTCCGCGGCCTGGAGAAGGCGATGGCCAACCCGAAGACCGCGCGCATGGTCTCCGGGCTCGAGAAGGCAGGCAGCAAGGCGGTCAAGCGCGGCATCTGGGTGAGCGGCAAGGCCGCCAAGGTCCAAGGCGTGCTCGACAAGGTGGTGGGCGCGGGCGACAAGGTGCACGGCGCTCTTTCGCAGGTGCACGACCTCGCGCCGGGCCTCGCCAGCGTCCTGGGCGACAACGCCGCCGGCCACTTCGTCAGCAACGTCGGCGACCTCGCCGGCAAGGGCGACGAACAGCTGTCCAAGGCGCTGGAGTACGGCCACACCGCCTCCGACCAGCTGAGCAAGTACCGCGGCTACCTCGACAAGGGGCTCGGCTTCGCGGGCGTGAAGGATCCGGCCAAGGCGTACGACAAGATGATGGCCCGCAAGGATCTGGCGGCGGGCAGGAAAGGCGGCCTCGAGCACGTCGCCAAGCAGAAGCTCGAGGACCACCGCAGGAAGCACCCCGAATTGCACCTCGCCGAAGCCACCGGCAAGCGGACGCGCGGCGCGCACGGCGAGGCGACGATGCCGCGGCGGCGCGGAGGCGGCGCGCCTGCGGACTACTCGCCGTCGGGCCGGGGCCGGCGCGCGGGCGGCACCGCTGCCGACTACACGCCGTCGAAGAGAGGCGCGCGAAAGGCCTCGCCGCACGACGTGCACGCGCACGGCGGGCACCCCGATCATCCCGAGCACGGGTACCTGCCGCGAAAGCCGCGCGGCGGCAACAAGCCGAAGACGAAGCTCGAGCAGGCGCTGGCCAAGGGCCGAGGCCTGATCAAGAAGGGCCAGCGAGTCGCCCAGGGCGTTCATGACGGGCTCGGCAAGGTTCAAGGCGTCGTCGAGAAGGGGCTGGCCGGCGCGCAGAAAGTGCAGAGCGGGCTGGAGCAGGCCTCCGAGCTGGCCAAGGCCGGCGCCGGTATCCTCGGCGACGACACCGAGCTGGGAAGATATCTGATGGACGTCTCGGCGAAAGCCGATCAAGTCCACGGCTACCTCGAGCAGGGCATCGGCCTGGCAGACGAGTTCAACAAGGGCGTCGGCAAGGCGCACGATCTCACCGGCAGGATCCCCGGCGTCCACGACGAGAGCGAGGAGCCCGGGCAATCCCACGGTAGGAAGAGGCAGCACCGCGGCGAAGGCGACAGCTCGCCGCTGCACCAGGCGACCCACCTCGAGGGCGGCAGGCGCAAGGCGGGCGGCGGCGGCCACGACGGCACGCCGGAGCACTTGCAGCACGGCAAGAAGCCTTCGCCGCACGACCACAAGAAGCCGGGCACGACGCCCGGGACGCCCAGGCCGCCCGCGGCGCACGAGACCGGCGAGGAGAAGAGCAGGCGGCTGCAGCACGCCTGGAACCTGATCGGCACCATCTCGCGCAACGTGCAGCGCTACGAGACGCGCTACGGGCAGGCGCAGCGCGAGATCCAGGCGCACCTCGGCAAGGGGCAGGGCGGCCCGGCGTCGCTCAAGCTGAGGATCGCCGAAGCCAAGGCCGCGGCCTTGGGCCACGACGGCTACCTCAAGGAGATCAAGTTCTACGAGGATTGGCACGCGACCACCAAGAAGAAGCTGCACGCGGCCATCGCCGACACCAAGGGCTTGGGCAGCGACACGGCGATCTCCGGCTTCGGGATCACCGAGCAGACGCACCCGGACATCTTCGAGAACGCGAAGACCATCTTCGCGGTGCGCACCAAGGTGCAGGCGTTCGGCGAGGCGCTCTCGGATCACGACGCCGGGCAACACATAAGGAAGCTGCTCGAGGAGGCGAAGAAGGCGAAGGCCGACCTCGGCCGGCTGAAGGCAAAGTACAAGAAGGACAAGGCTGCCTCCAGGTTCCTCACCGGCGGCGGCGAGCAGGACCGGCTCATCGACGAGAGCATCCGGAAGCCCGAGGCGGCGCTCAAGGGCGAGGTCAAGAAGCCCGCGCACGACAAACCCGGGCCAAAGAAGCCGGACGTGCACGGCAAGAGGCCGGGCGACCTCATGAACTCGGTCGAGGGCGGCCTCAAGGCGATCGACAAGTACCGCAAGAAGGCGGTCAAGGCCGGCAAGAAGGTCGACGCCAGCCTCGGCAAGTTGGAGCACGCGCTCGGCAAGGGGATCCAGATCGGCAGGAAGGTCGACGGCGGGCTGGCGAGGATAGCCGGCGTCTCCGATCAGCTCTCGAAGGCGCACTTCGCTCATCAAGTTTCCGGCGCGGCGGGCGCGGACCACGAGAGGCTGCACGACGCGCTCAATGTGGCGAGCAAGGGCAAGAGGGGCCTGCACAAGGGCCGCGAGCTATTCGAGCAGGGCCTCAAGATCGCGGCGGGCCACCACCAGCAGAAGCTGGAGAAGGTGCATGGCAAGAAGCCCGCGAACGCCGAGCACGAGCACGGCGGCGCGCAACATGCCGAGCTGCTCCACCACGCGAGCGCCCACGGTCACAAGAAGAGCCCCCACGGGGGAATCGAGCAGGTCACCGTCGACGGCAAGCACTTCATCCACGGTGGCAAGCACCTGATCCACGACGGCCAGCACTTCATCCACGACGGCGAGCACCTGCTCCACGAGGGCAAGAAGTCGGTGCACGACGTGCAGCACGGCGCGAAGGACCTGAAGCACGGCTTCGGCGACGCCAGGTCGCTCCTTGGCCACCTCAAGGCGCACGACTGGAAGGGCGCGCTCGGCGACGGCAAGCACCTGCTCGCGGACGGCAAGCACCTGGTCAAGGACGGCCAGGGCATCTTCGCCGACGGGAAGAAGCTCTTCGGCGAGGGCAAGCACCTCTTCGGCGAGGCGAAGGGCCTCTTCGTCGAGGGCAAGAACCTGTTCTCCGAAGGCAAGGATCTGCTGAAGGGCATCTTCGGCGGCGAGAAGTCGCCGCACGACGGCGGCGCGGGCGGCTCGAGCGAGGCGGAGATCTCCCAGGTGGTGCAGGGCGCGATGCAATGGGTAACGACCTTCGGCAAGGCCGTCACCGCGGCGATCAAGGATGTCGAGGGCCTGATGGGCGCCGGCAAGACCAAGGAGGCCGGCGACCGCGTGCAGGCCGTGAGCATGACCAGCGAGCAGACGCGCTCCGAGGTCACGCGCGCGGTCTCCAGCTCGGCGAAGTACCCGGCGCTCCACAAGCAGGCGCAGTCGGCCAGCAAGCACTACCTCGAGATTCGCAAGCACTTCTTCAACTTCGTGAAGGGGCTGCACGGCCTCGGCGGGCAGACCACCGAGCTCGAGGGCGTGGACGGCAAGAAGTTCCCCGACCTGCTGGAGCTCTCGACGGCCGTCCACTCGCTCCAGGTCAAGGTGGACGCGCTCGGCCAGCTCAAGCGGGCCGACACGGCGATGCAGGGAACGGTCAAGGACCTCGAGAAGGAGGCGTCCGCGCTGCGGGCGCGCGTCGGCAAGGCGCAGTCGAAGTACAAGGCCGACGCGGCGGCGCTGCAGGCGGTGGAAGGGATCTCCTCGAAGCTGCAGCAGATCGAGCGGTATCTCGGGGCGCACAGCGACAGGAAGAGCGTCGCGAAGGGCGACAAGGACCTCGGCGTTCAAGGCGGGCAGCCCAGGCGGCAACAGTCGCCGCGCAGGGGGAAGCACGGCAAGCACATGCGCAACGGCGGCGATCCGATCGCCGCCATCCTCGACGGCGAGGACGGGCGCATCAGCATCGACCGCGGCGCCGCGCGCGGCGACATGGACATCCACGACGGCCAGGACGTCGACCCGGCGGCCATGGACACGTGGATCGGATCCGGCGAGGGCGTGAAGCTGTTCTCCGAGGTGTTCGGCGCCTTCATCCCGGCCGAGGGCGCGCTGGTCTACCACCACGTGCACGGCGGCGGCGGGCACGTCACCCCCGGTGGTCACGGCATGGGCTGGAACCCCGACGAAGCGCGCGGCCACGGCGGACATGGGGCGCAGGGAGGCCAGGGCGGCGCGAGCACGTCCTCTGGCCACGGCATGGGATGGAACCCCGACGACGACGATCCCGGCCGCGGCGGGAAGGGCGACATGCTCGGCAAGCTGATGAAGCTGATGCCGAAGAAGGTGAGCGGCTTCTTCCACGGCCTCTTCGAACACCTGACGGCGTTCTCCGACAAGATCGCCGGCTGGGCGGAAAAGGGCGCGAGCTTGCTCGGCAAGGGCATGCACTTCGCCGAGATGGGCATGCACGGGCTCTCGGCCATCGAGAAGGCCGCCGAGAAGGTGCAAGGATTCGCCGGCAAGGCCGAGGGCTTCCTCGGCAAGATGGGGCTCGGCAAGCTCGCGGGCTTCGCCGGCAAGATCGGCGGCGCGGCGGGCTGGGTCGACAAGGAGGCGAAGCTCCTCCACGGCGGCCTCAAGACCGCCGACAAGTGGATGGGCAAGGGCAAGAAGGTCGCCGGCCAGGTCGACAGCGCGGCCAAGAAGGCCGGCGGCATTTTCGACGACGCCGGGCACGACCGGTTCGGGTCGCTGCTCAGCCTCTTCAAGGCGTCGAAGAACGGCGACGGCATCGACGGCCGCCTGGCGCCGGAGAAGATGCGGCTCGGCTCGAACCTCGACGAGCCGCGGCGCCTGGATCTCATGACCATGTCCCGGATGGAGGGATTCCTCGGCGGCGATTTCGCCGGCGTCCGCATCCACACCGGACCGGGCGCGGCGCATGTCACCCACCGGTTCGCCGCCGAAGCGGTCACCGTCAAGGACCACATCTTCTTCGCGCCGGGCCGCTTCAACCCGAGCACCATCGAAGGCCAGCGGCTGCTCGCGCACGAGCTCACGCACGTCATGCAGAAGGGGCGGCCCAACCTCGACGTGCGCACGGCGGAGAGCGAGGCGCTCCATTCCGAGCATTCGTTTGGCTATGGCAACCCGCAGATGGAGACGCTGAACCTGAGCCAGCCATCGCCGGATTTCCGGCTGGCCGACGGCGAGGGTCTGGGCAACTCCAGCGGCGTCCACACCGCCAAGCGCAACCGCAGCAGGGGTCACGAGGCCGGCGGGAAGGACACGCTCCCGGACGGCGAGGAGTTCATCGAGCAGATCTCGGGCCGCGTCTACGAGCTGCTCATGGAAGAGCTCGAGCACGCCTTCGAATCGCGCTGACGGCCGTAAGCAACTGCTCAGCATTGCACAGGCGTCTTGTCGCGACGTTTTCTTGCGGAGCGGCCGCGCCGGTGTAGCGTCGGCGGGCATGCTGGAGCGGGTGAAATGGTCGGCACTCTCTGCCCAGCAGCGCCTGGTGCTGGGCGCGCTGGCCGCGTCGGTATCGATGGCGGTGATCTCGCTCGCCGACCCCAAGGGCCTGCGGCGGCTGGAGCGGCTGCGCGGCGACATCGAGCGGCAAGAGCAGCAGAATCGCGAGCTGCGCGAGGAGAACGCGCGCCTCGCCCGCACCGTCAAGGAGCTGTCCGCGCCGGTCGATCCCAAAGCGCTGGAGAAGGCGGCGCGCGAGCAACTGGGTTTCGTGCGGCAGGACGAAGTGCTCTTCAAGTTCGAGTGACCGCCGATGCCGCCGCCCACCAAGAGAGCGAAGCGGTGGGCGCAGGCGGGCGCGCTGCCGCTCCTTCTCGCAGTGTCGGGCGTGCTGCTCGTCTGCGGCGGGTTCGCGGCGCCGCTGGTGTGGCCGTGGCTGGTGTTGATCGCGGCCGGCCTCTCTGCCATCGCGCGCTGGGGCATCGCGCCGCAGACGCCGGCGCGGCATTCCGTCGAGGGCGCGCTCCTCGCCGCCCTCGCCACTCTGGCGCTGACCCAGGCGACGGGTGGTCTGTGGAGCCCGCTCTATCCGCTGGTGTACCTGCTCGCCGCGGGCTACATGCTGGCGCTGCCGCTGCGGCTCTCGGTGCCGATGGTGGCGGCGCTCATCGCCCTCGACGGTGCCCTCTTCGCGCCGGTGCTGAAGACGCAGTGGCCGCTCTTTCTCGCGCACGCGAGCTTCGCCGCGCTCTTCGCGGCGCTCTACCATGCGCTGCTCGGCGCCCGGCTGGCTTTGGCGCGCAGGGCGGAGAGCACCGCGGTCCAGCGCCGCGTCGCCGACGCAGAGGAGTGCGCCCGCGAGCTGCGCCTGGTCGCCACGGCGGATGCGGAAACCGATCCCGGCGGCCGCCAGCTCCTCGGCGGCGTCGCGGAGGTGGAGGAGGTGCTCCGCGGCGCGCTCTCGGTGGCCGAGGCCGCGCTGCGCCCGCACGCGGTGGCGGTCTTCCTGCTCGCGCCCGACGGCGAGAGCGTGCGGCTGCGCGAGTGCGCGTTGCCTGGCGCGCGCGGAGCGGAGGCCGGAGCCGCGCTCTTTCGCGGCCCTTTGTCGGCGCGCGAGGGAGCGCTGGGCGCGGTGCTCTCCTCGGCCATGTCGGTGCGGCTCGACGACGCCAAGGATTCGCTCAGCTACTACGAAGGAAAGGCGCCCGCGCCGGCCTTTTGCGGCGTGCCGCTGACCGAGCGCGGCGGGGCGCTCCTCGGCGCGCTGGTGGCCGATCGCCAGGAGCCGTTCTCGGAGAGCGACCAGCGCGTGCTGGAGGCGCTCTCCGCCGAGGTGACCCGCGCCATCGAGGCGGAGCGGCTGCTCGGCGCCGTCCGCCGCGAGAAGGAAGAGAAGGCCCGCTTCTTCCGCGCGCTCGAGGATCTGAACCGCACCACCACCGTTCTGCAGGCGGCGGAGTCGGCGGTCGCGCAGGCGCGGCGGATGTGCCCGGCGCTGGACCTCTGCGCGGTGACGCTGGCGGAGGATCGGCGCCACCGCATCGTCGCAGTCGAGGGCGGCGCTTCGGGCGCGCTGCGCGACCTGTCGTTCGGCGACAACGCCGGCCTGGTCAGCAGCGTCGTCAAGCTCGGCGCGCCGCTGCCGGGCCGCGCGCTCGGCGCGATGGACCGGGTGGTCATCTTCGACAACGGCACCGTGGTGCGCGGTCTGCAGGCGCTGAAGATCTTCCCGCTCCGCGCCGGCGAGACTACGGTCGGCACGCTGGTGTGCGGCGCGCGCAAGCCCGATGCGCTGCCGGAGAGCGCGCAGCGCGAGCTGTCGATGCTTGCGCTGCAGGCGGCGGAAGCGCTGGTGCGGACGCGGCTCTACGAGCAGATGGAGCGCCTCGCCACCACCGACGGCCTCACCGGCCTCTTGAACCGGCGGACCTTCAACGCGCAGCTCACGGCCCGTTTGCGCGAGGCGCAGCGCTACCGCCGGCCGCTCTCGCTCTTGCTCCTCGACGTCGATCACTTCAAGAAGGTCAACGACACCTACGGCCACCCGGCGGGCGATGCCGTGCTCCGCGGCGTGGCGCAGCTCGCGCAGCAGCAGGCGCGCGAGACCGACCTCGTCGCCCGCTACGGCGGCGAGGAGATGGCGCTGGTGCTTCCCGAGACTGACGCGCGCGGCGCCCTGGTCATCGCCGAGCGCATCCGGGCAGCGGTGGCGGCGGCCCAGCACCCCACCGAGCAGGGCGCGCTCAGGGTGACCTTGAGCGTGGGCGTCGCCACCTGGCCCGGCGCCGGCGAGGATGCGGCTGGGTTGATCGAAAGCGCCGACCGAGCGCTCTACCGGGCCAAGCAGGGCGGCCGCAACCGCGTCGAGGCTGCCCGCGGGCGCGCCGCTGCGTAAAAGGCAGCTTTTGCCCTTGGCCCCGGGTCAGGCCCGATCTACGCTCCGTGCTTCCCGGGAGCCCAGGTTGCGGAAGAACTACGTTCTCGACACCAACGTCCTGCTCCACGACCCGCGCGCGCTCTTCCAGTTCAAAGACAACAACGTCATCATCCCCATCTACGTCGTCGAAGAGATCGACAAGTTCAAGCGCGACCTCTCCGAGCTGGGGCGCAACGCGCGGCAGGTCTCCCGCGACCTCGACGCTTTTCGCGAGGAGACCGGCTCTTTGACCGAGGGCGTCCCGCTGGAGAACGGCGGCGTGCTGCGGGTGATGTTCACGCAGAAGGAGCTGCCGCGGGAGTTGATGAACCAGCACATGGCGGACAACCGCATCCTCACGCTCGCCGCCGACGTGAAGGAGCGCGAGCCGAACTTGCGTTGCGTGTTCGTCACCAAGGACATCAACCTGCGCATCCGCGCCGACGCGCTCGGCCTGGTCACCGAGGACTACGAGAACGACAAGATCGAGAACCCCGAA
>WNFJ01600085.1_pt4 | contig 12443 bp, 10 predicted proteins | sample 5400461 | NCBI WGS metagenome assembly WNFJ01 (sample SAMN13153349, study PRJNA577476) | soil metagenome | isolation source: 115 cm saprolite on Douglas fir-dominated hillslope | place: USA:California | collected 2013-09-17
CCCAGCCCGCCGCAAAATATGACAACTTTCATTTGCGTTACTCCTTCACTGCTTGCGAACTCACGAGAACTGCCGGCGTTCCGTTTCCATTCCAGCGATAAATCTTGATTTGGTCCTTCGAACCTTGCGTCGATTGGAACACCAGGTGGGCCCTCGGATCCGGGACTCCGTTCGTAAACCAGTCATTGAGTGTCGGAAAGTTTCGCGTGCTCAGGCTGTCAAGTTCAATGTAGTCGATTTGCCTTGATTCCAGATAACGCAAGGTTTCCGCCGAATCGGCATAAGGAAAAATGATAATCGCTGCATCAGCGTAGTAGGCGACGCGCCCTTCAAAACCAAACATCCGCTTTGGCTTCGGAGATTGTGAACCAAGCCACAGACCCGCTTCCTTGATTCCCAGGAATCCTTCTCTCTGGATCATGAAGTACCAGTCTGTACGCATGCCTACGGCGGAAAATGCCAGCAGCAGAATCCAAAGAGACGCTACGGCAGTTTTTCCGGCGGCCCCGGCGAACGGGCGCAATTTCTCGCCCCAAGACGTTACGGTTCGGACCGTCCAGTTCCGCATGACCTCGAATCCCGCAGCGACCCAAAGCAGCAGGATGACCGCGAGCGGATAAACGTACCGATGCTCGACATGCGCTGCGGTCAACAAGAGAATCACGATGGAAACCGCCATTACCGTCAGTACAAATTCATGACGCAAACGCCCCAAGCTCCATTCCGTTCCGAACAAACCCAGCACGACAAGGAGCAACATGATGGGCCCGCCTAAATCAACGCTCACAATCTCCTCATAAGTGAGCGGCCAGTTCCTCCGAATCGCTTTTCCAAAATAAACGAGTTTGTCGCGGATCCCATGAGGATACGGGGTATAGGCGGCGTACAGGCTCGAATCCAGCAAAGGACCGACCCAGTGCGTGCGATTGTCAATCGAATAGCCTGCTTGCCAAAAGTTCATGCCGGAATCGATCCGATTCCCTATGGTGTAGTTGATGTTCCACTTGCCTTCGAAACGGTATTGCCCCGTGTGCCGGTGTTGAAATGCCGCGTACGGCAACATCAGGATGAACCACGCGCCAAAGAGCAGCGCCACGCCGCGTAGCGCTTTAATCCAGGAACTCTTTCGAAGGAGTGCGACCACACCGGTCGCTAGAATAATGAACGCCGGATACGCAAATGCCTCCGGCCGCGACAGCGTCGACAGCCCAAAGAAAATGCCTGCCAAGAGGAAGTCCCTTGCGCGAAACGAATCCAGCGCGCGAATCGACCAATAAATTCCAAACAGCCACAGCGTCAGATAAATGGTCTCGTTGAAAACCGATCCTGATAGCCCGATGAATATGGGGAAAACAGCAAAAAGTGCTGCCGCGAAATATCCCACTCGTGTTCCGTAGACATATCGCGCCAGGAGAAATGCGGCGAGCACTAGCCCGGTCCCGAATAATAGCGAAAGCAGATAGGCCGCATGCTCTGCCGACAATCCAAGTTTCGAAACGCCCCCGATCAGCAGCGGATATAGCGTTCCATACATCGTTTCCGGCCAGTCGAAACTCCCCGTCAACGGCTTTCCGTCCCTCAGCTCCATGCCCATGCGGATGTATTCGCATCCATCGCCGCTGATGACCGGTGTGAACTGCAGCATGAATCCGAGTCGGAGAAGAAAAGCGGCGAGCAGAATCATCACAAGCCACTTGTAGGAAATCGGCGATGGCGATTCCTTCGCCATTTCCGCGCTCATGGTTGCTGCCGGCGGCGCATCATTCATGGATTTGCACCTCCGGAATCGGCACGACAAACTTTCCTCCCCACTCGCGAATAAACGCGTTTTGCTTAATGATTTCATCTTTCAAATTCCACGGAAGGATCAGCAGAAAGTCCGGCTTCGTCTCCCGGATGCGGTCCGGCGGAAAAATCGGCACATGCGTTCCCGGAAGGAATCGGCCGTGCTTGTAAGGGTTCCGGTCCACTGTGTATTCGAGGAAATCCGTGCGAATCGCGCAATAGTTCAGAAGCGTGTTGCCTTTTCCAGGCGCGCCGTAGCCCGCAATCTTCTTCCCATTCCGTTTCGCGGCAATCAGGAATTCCAGCAGCTTTCGCTTCGTTTCCTTCACCTGTTCGGCGAAGCGCGAGTACGTCTCCAAACGCGTGGTTCCCGCAGCTTCCTCCCGTGCTCGCAATTCCCTGGCGCGTTCCGTAACCGGCTTTGAGGAATCTTCCGCATGCCGTCCATAAATTCGCAGTGAACCTCCATGCGTGGGCAATTCCTCGACGTCGAACAGCGTAATTCCATGCGCAGCGAAGATTTTCTCCGCGGTAATAAACGAGAAGTAGGAAAAATGTTCGTGATAAATCGTATCGAACTGATTTTCCTCCATCAGCCGCTGCAAATGCGGAAACTCCATGGTGATGACGCCGGTCGGTTTCAGAAGAATCTTCATCCCCGCCACAAAATCGTTCAAGTCCGGCACCTGTGCAAGAACGTTGTTCCCCAGCAGCAGATCCGCCTGTTTTCCCGCCGCCGCCAGCTCGCCCGCTGTCTCCCTTCCGAAAAATTTCACCAGCGAAGGCACGCCTTTCTTCACCGCCACGGCCGCAACGTTCCCCGCCGGCTCGATTCCCAGCACCGGCAAGCGTTTTTCGACAAAATATTGCAATAAGTACCCGTCGTTGCTGGCCAGCTCCACGACGAAACTCTTTTCGCCGATCCCGAACCGTTCCACCATCTGATCGGTATACTTCTTCGCATGCGCCAGCCACGAATCCGAATACGATGAAAAATAGGCGTAATCGCTGAAAATATGTTCCGGTGTGACGTATGCTTCGAGCTGCACCAAAAAGCAGTTCCCACAGACGTACGCGTGCAGCGGATAAAACGCTTCCATCTGATTCAAGTGCTCGCCGGGAAGAAAGCTCTCGCATAGCGGTGACATTCCCAAGTCCACGAACGTGTGCTCGAGCTTACTCCCGCAGAATCGGCACTTGGATTGTTTCGTCGCAGTCATCAATGGTCCTGTTCGAATTCGCGCCGCACTTTGCTCGGCGAAACTACGCCTTCGCAGCCGCCTCAAACTCCTCCGCCTTCGCAATCGGTGGCTGCGTCTCATACATCTCAAAATACTTTTCCGGCAGGTGCGCTAAGTCCGCCCCACGCAGGTAATCTCCCATCGTCGTTCCCGTGCACGCTGAATCCACGTTCCGGGCGCCGTGCCGCGCTTCCACGTCGTCTGCGTTCACCGTGCGAAAATCAATGCTGAACCGCGTCTTCCCGGAATTGTTCGGTACGCTCGAATGCATTTGGGCGGCGGAGAACAACAGCACTCCTCCCGGCGGGGCAATCACCCGAATTTGCGGGTCGAGCTCCATCGGCTCTTCCGGCCTCGGCTGCTTTCGCGTGTCCTGCTTGATGAACTGCGCGGCGTTCTGGCGGCTTGTGCGGTTCCATTCCGCGTAGTTGTATTCCGCCGAACCGTTGCGCACCGCCTGGCTCCAATAACGCGGATGAAAAGCCATTGCATTTTCCGGAACGATCGGGTAGATCGGCAGCCACCAGTTGATCTGGCACATCGGCGCCGAATACCACGTGTCGCGGTGCGGGTGAAACGCGTAAGCGATCCCGGAGGTCAGAAAATCATCGCTCGTCGACGAACGCATCCTCGGCACGTCAAAGTACGTCTTCTCCAGGCTGAATCCAAGGTCGCCCAGCATCCCCTGAATGCACTTCTTCGATTCGGGTGCATGAATGAACTTCGGTTTCAATTCCGATAGAATCGCCGCGTACTTCTCCACCGGCATATGAAACTGCGCCGTCTCCGGATCGAACGGATGAAACGCCGCTTCTATCATCTTCCGCGCAAAATCCACCAGCGCCAGCGAACTTGGCGTCGGCGAGTACACCAGCAATTGCCCCCGATACAAGAGTTCTCTCTTTTTTTCCTCGGAGACCGGTGCATCGATGATGATCGAATTCATGTCTTTTTCCTTTCCGCTGGCTCAGCGCGCCGCCTGCGGCACTGACTTCCATTCCCTGCGCAATAGTTTGTGTTCCTCAAGAGCCTCAGCGGCCTGGCGAATAGCCTCAAAACGCAGACCGGAACGTTCCGCAATATCCAGCAACGAATTTTTCCCGTCAGAAAGATTCAGTACCCACAGCATCGCCATTTCGCTGATTCCCGCGTCCGCTGTTCCGCCCACCATGCGGTACAGGCCGCGCCTTCCCAATTGCGGCTCGCATTTCGAATTCAGATTCACAAACGTGCCGTTGTTTTCCAGGACCGCAAGAATCTCCAGGGTGACCGCCAGCGCTTCTCCCAGTTTATCGGCATGAACGAATTCCAGGTTGTCCGCCGAAGTGTGGTATTCCGGAAAAGTGCCATGCGGCGTGCGGGATAGCCTTCCAACGGAAAGGTTGATCCCCGGTGAACAGTACTGCCGTTCGTCGTAACCATACGGCGAAAATTCCAGGATTTCATGACTTTGCCCGGAATGCTTCAACACATGCGCTGCCGCTCGGTCGATGTCCGCAGTCCCTTTCCGGCTCTTCTTGTAGTGCAGCGCTCCGGCATCGCCAACGCCGGTAAGCACCAAGCCCTGCTTGATATTTGCAATCTTGTCTTCATTCTTTGCCAGCCAGGTGATCGCCCCAATCGTTCCGGGGATAAAGAGAAACCGGTACGAATACCGGCGCGAAACAGATTGCAGTCGCAAGGCCAGCGAAATTGCCAGCGCTATCCCGGAAAGATTGTCGTTGCACAACGAGGGGTGGCACGCATGGCACGAAATCAATACCTCTTCCCGCGTCTCACCCTGGAGGAAGTACTCGCCATACGTCAAATGCCCGTTTTCCAATGTTGAATCGATACAAACCTCGTACTCCTCGTCTTGCAATCCCGCGAGCTGTTTCTGTGGCAGGCAAAATCCCCAGCTTTCTTTGTAGTATGACGTCCGGTAAGGAATCCAATCCGGATGCGCGGGCAACGTGAACAAGTGCTCTTTCAATTCGGCCAGCGCCATCCGCCGCTGCACCGGCACGCTGTAATTCACAACGTGCAAGTTCGATTTCTGGAAATCAATCACTCGTTCATTCTTGGCATTTTTTACGTACGCGTCGCGAATGTTCCATTCTTTCGGCACGGTCCAATCGAACACCTGCGTGCCCGTGGGAACTTCCCGCAGTTCCAAAGGAATATGTCGCTGCAGCCGTCGAAGCGTTTCACGCAACCCGTCGCCTGTGATGCTGCGGCAAATGGGATAAAGCTCCGTGATCAAGCGAATCATCTCGTGGCCTTCAGCCACTGGATCGAACCCGTTTTGGAAATCCTGTGCGTTCAAGTATTTCCGGCCGTTCTCAGGAAACGAAGTCGGGATAATTCCGGTCCCGCTCAATGATGATGCGCTCGTCTTTAGGCCATTCAATCCCAAAGGCTGGATCGTTCCAGCGAACTCCTCGCGCGTGTTCGGTCGAATAGCCCTGCGCCATCTGGTAGAAGACTTCGGTATCGGCCTGCAAGGTCTGGAATCCATGTGCGAAATCTTCCGGGATGTACAGCATCCTGCGGTTTTTCCCGGAGAGCTCCACGGCGAAATACTCCTTGAAAGTCGCCGACGCAGGCCGCAAGTCGATGATAACGTCATAAATCGATCCTGAAGTGCACCGCACCAGCTTTGCTTCCGCGAACGGCGCTGCCTGATAATGCATTCCGCGCAGTGTTCCCTTGTGCTTGTTGAAGGAAACGTTGCACTGCACCACTTCCGGATTCAGCCCGTGCTCCTCGAACTCCTGCCGGCAAAAGGTCCGCGCAAAGAAACCGCGCTCGTCCGCCCGCCGCTCCGGCTCAATGACGAATGCGCCTGCCAGCTTAGTCTCCGCGAAAATCAAGTCTCACCAGCCGCTCGCCTCGAACTCTTTACGAATTATTCGCTTGCAGCACGCGTTCGGTTTCCGCGGCCTGCCAGCGCAAGTCTGAATTCAAGCGGCGCGATGCCAGCAATCCTTGGATGTGGTCGATGCGCTTGTAGCGCGCGCCTTCGAAGTCTTCGACTCGCAGATCCACCTTCTTGTAGGCATCGTAGAGTTCGCGGGCGCCGCGCCGAGCATCCCACTTCGGCTGAAAAGCGGGAAGTACCTTAGCAATGCGTGAGAAATCCGCTCGGTAGCAGCGCTTGTCGGGACCCGCATCGGCGGCAAACTCAATCGTGCATCCCGGGACCGTTTCTTTTACGATTTCCGCCAGGTCGCGGATTTGATAATTCTCTTCGGTGCGGCCCACATTGAAAGCTTGGTTGTGAATCAGATCGCGAGGAGCTTCGAGCGCCGCCAGAAATGCCCGGGAGATGTCTTCAATGTGTACGATCGGCCGCCACGGTGTGCCATCGCTCTTGATGAACACGCGGCCCGTCGTCAGCGCCCACGCCGTCAGGTTGTTCAGCACCAGGTCAAATCGCAGCCGTGGAGATACTCCATATGCTGTGGCGTTGCGCAGAAACACCGGGCTGAATTCCGGGCCCGCCAACTGGGCGACATCTTGCTCCACAAGAACTTTTGAGCGTCCGTACGGCGTAACCGGATTGAACTCTGCAGTTTCATCTAAAATCTTGTCCCCTGCCGCGCCGTATGTGCTGCAGGAGGAGGAGAACAAGTAGCGCTTGACGCCCGCTTCTTTTGCAAGCCTCGCCAGCCGCACCGAGGCGTGATGATTGATGTCGTAAGTCAGGTTTGGATTCAGGTTGCCAAGCGGATCGTTCGATAGTCCCGCCAGGTGAATCACCGCCTCGAACCCCTTCAGGTCCGTCACTTCAATATCCCTCAGATCTTTGCGTATCGAGGTGAACTCCCGTGGCACCTCTCCAAATGTGCACTGCTCGAAAAGATCGCTGTCCAGTCCTGTCACTTCATGCCCCGCGTCCGCCAGCAGCGGTGCCATCACCGTTCCGATGTAGCCTTTGTGCCCTGTGATTAGTATCCGCATTCCACCATTCCTGGTTTCTGGGCGTGTCCGCCAATCTGCCATATCTCAGATGCCCAAATAGGGCTCAATTTCGCTGAGTCTCGGTACCTCCGACTGGACTCTCAGGATCGTCTAGCCGGTACCATAAGCTATGGGCAGATTGACACCCGCGCTATGGGTACAAGTAAGCATGCGGCATGCCAGTGGGTCGCAGCTTAACTTCTCATAAACTATTACAAAATAAAGGTTTATGTGATTTCCTGGAATACTCTCGGGCGGGGCCAAACCGGCTCGTCTAGCTCGTTTCCCGTTAGCGGTACCCATTTTCACTCGCCCGTCCCTTGATGCCCAACGAAGCCGAGAAACAGCCTTCCGGCGCAACTCCCAGAATCACAAGGCCTTACGCAATGGGCCACAAAGACTGGAGGCCACAAGAGCCCTTGTCGATTTCTTTGAAAATTCTATGATTACGGTTAGGAAGCGGTGCGGCTTCTCCCGTCAGTCAACCCAAGGAACAACGTCGTCGATCAGTATCGCCTTTGTTTTCTTTCAATTGCGCGCTCTTTGCCCATCTTGTTCATTTGCGCAGTTTCTGGCTTTTTAAAATCAGCAGGTTGCGCACTCTTTTGCACGAAGGATTCATTGAACTCCTTTAGAATCAATTGATCCTGCACTCTTTGGCAAAGAATGGGAGGTGGGGCGTAGTTCACCGCTCAATCTCTAAACTAAGAACGTGGAATTGTGCCGCAAACCACGGAAGAGAGCTTGTTAAAATGCTCCAGGCGATTTAAGTCTGCACGGCTGGTTCTGCCGGGCTTAGTTCACCCATCAGCGAAGTCAAAGGACAAAACTCCACATCACGGATGAGTTTTTTCAGCTTGGTTTCTGTGCCCTGCAAGCCGAAGTAATGCCGCGCTCTTGCAGAAAGGCTGCCGCCCATTCGAGGCTGGTGCGGGTCCAGCTCCCACGGATGAATATAAACGCAAACCGGAGAGTTTTCATGCTGGTTCAGGTGCCGAATCGACCAGAGAGTGAACCTGTAGGGCAGCAGCCGCAGGTAAGCGCCACCCGCGATCGGTGACCTCATTGATCCGATGGTAAGCGTCGCCATGGGAAACTCCAGAATTCGCCCGCTCGGGGTATCGATCCAATAGGGAGTTCGCGGCGCGTCGGGAATCCCGTAGGAAGGATGTTCAACCGGAAAAATGCTGGAATCATATTGGAACCCCTCCTGGACAAGAATCTCCAGCGCCCAGGATGATTTTCTCGTAACGGAAAAACTCGGAGCTCGATACCCAACAACCTGCTTTCCCGATGCATCTTCAATGACCGCCTTCGCACGGTGTGTGTCTTCACGGAATTCCTGTGGCGACAAGTCGAAGACGCGCCTGTGCAATAAACTGTGGCAGGCAATCTCATGCCCGGCTGCGGCAACCTGCGCCACCACCTCCGGCTTTTTTTCTGCCACCCAGCCAAGAACAAAAAACGTCGCCTTGCAGTTATGCTGAGAAAGAAGTTCAAGCAGCCGGTCAGTATTCTGCGCGACCCGGCTGGGATATGAATCCCATTCTTCCAAGCGCACTTTTCTCGCGTAGGCGCTGACGTGAAAATAATCCTCGAGGTCGATGGTGAGGGCGTTTTTCATCTAATGTCGCAAGTTCTCAGCATGAGACTCCCACGCTTGGTGCGGCGCGAACAGCAGTCTCTATCCCACACTTGCACTTAGACGGAATGCTGCAATTGTCCTTCCATGAGGGGGCGGGAGCGACTGAGTCATAAGTACATATAAACAAAAGAGATCTTGAGATTATATGTGCTCTGCGAACGAGCAAAATGGCACCTCTTTTCCCGCGGCCTGGAAGAATACAAGAAAACAACTTCCTTCCGACATGCGAGGTACGCAATCGAATGCCAAGTCCGTGGGAAGACCCGAGTGGACACTAGCATCAGGGGCCTGTCCGAATATGCTAGTCTCGCTAGGGTGAAACAAAAAGGTTTCGTGATCCTGCCGTTCGCTGATTTAGGAGATACACACTCGATCGAATCTGGTGTTCTACGGCGAGAAAATCTGAATCCTATGGACAGCGCTTGCGAATCCTGACGTTTACAGCTCTTTATCCCAACAAGGCCAATCCGCTCCAGGGAATTTTCATCCATCAGCGGGCGAAGCACCTCGCCCGCCGCCCCGGTAATTCCGTGGAAATTATCGCGCCGGTTGCCTACTTCCCGTCCTGGCTGCCAGTTCCGCGCTGGCGGCACCTTAGCGACATCCCGCACGAAGAAGAAATCGACGGCCTTCGTGTCCACCATCCCCGCTATCCGCTCCTCCCGGGAGTCAGCATGCCGGCCCACGGAATGCTGATGTACCTGGGGTCGCTGAGTCTCGCGCGGCGCCTGCACGGCGAAAATCGGTTTGACTGCCTTGATGCTCACTTCCTCTATCCGGATGGATTCGCCGCTGTCCGCATCGGCAGAAGACTGGGCTTGCCCGTGATTGTTTCTGCGCGCGGAACAGACATCAACCTCTACCCATCGTTTCGCCTCATTCGCGGAATGCTCCGTTGGACGATGTCAAATGCAGCTGGCGCAATCGCTGTCTCGGCTGATTTGAAATCCAAAATGATCTCTCTTGGCACTCCCGAAACGAAGGTTAGAGTCATTCCCAATGGCATAGACCCGGAGAGGTTTCAGCCGCTCGATGCAAGATCAGCGCGCAATCAATTGGGACTCCCGGAAGAAGCCGTCATCGCTGTTTCTGTCGGCTATTTGATCGAATCCAAAGGACATCATCTGCTCATCGCAGCCATTGCAAGACTCCTGGAGCGATTTCCGAAGCTCCGCTTGTACGTGATTGGCGATGGCGTTTACCGACCGAGACTTGAAGAGCTCGTGCGCGCGAAACAACTACAGGAACATGTTTTTCTGATGGGAAACCGGCCGAACAAGGAGTTGAGTCTGTGGTTCAACGCGGCGGACCTTAGTTGCCTGATCAGTTCGCGGGAAGGCTGGCCCAATGCGGTTTCGGAAGCGCTCGCGTGCGGCACGCCAGTCTTGGCCACGCGTGCGGGAGGAATCCCGGAAATTATCACTTCCCCCGAACGGGGCATGTTTGTCGAGCCCAATGTCGATTCGATTGCCGCAGGCCTGGAACAGGCGCTCACCAAAAGGTGGAACCGGGAGGAAATTGCAAGGTATTCGCGGTCGCGCAGTTGGGATACGGTGGCAGCCGAGGTCGAGGCTTTTCTCAAGTCGAAAGTGCGGCAGTAGCGCAATCGAGCTTGGCAAATCACTCACCACGGCCGATCAAATCGCTTTCTTTCTCCACGATCGCGTCAGTTTCCACCATGGCAGAAGAATGCAATAAAAAGCGATCTTGATGCATTCGGAAAGCAATTCTTTGCGAGGGGAAGCGTCGCTCCGCCAATTTTGCCGATTCGGGGTAGCGTCCTCTGCGGGCGTGGCGAGAAAACTTGTTTTTAACTTCCGTGGCAACAGTGCCCGGCAGCAAATCCGCAAGCGCCGCAGATGCGAACCGCTGCTGACGACCAGCAACGACGAAATCCCCGGATGTGCGCCGAGCCAATCCGCAAGCGCATCAATTTCGCTGAGCGTGCCCAGAGTTCTCACGCGGATGCGCTGCAGAGTGAATTGCTCGTTCTCGAACAATACAAAAAAATGGCGTTGTGGCGGAGGGATACTCTGCGCCATCTCCAACAAATCGATGGTCTGCGGCAAGCCCAATTCCGGAAAGCGGCGAATCTCAAATCGCCCGACGCTCAACAAAAGACGCGGCGCCATCCCCTGTTCGAGAAGTCGAATCGCGTAGACTTTGCGGCTTTTGTGGCCAGCCAGAACAAAAATAGCATCCGCATGCGCGGGAGAATCGGCGCGAGCCAGCCAATCGAATAAGAATTGCAGCATTAGCGATTGCGAATCGCGAAATCGTAAATGTTTAGGTAGCGCTGCGCGAGAACATTCCAGTCCTTCTCGCGCAAGATAAATTCCCGGGCTTCCTTGCCGAGTTTGCGTTGCAAACCCGTTTGCGACAGGAGCCGCTTGGCCTGCTCGCAGAAATCCTCAACGTTATCCGCGCGATAGAGCACGCCGGTCTTCTCCGCTTGTACCAGTTCGCGAATTCCGCCTACGTCGCTTCCGAGTATAGCCTTCCCCAGCGCCATAGCTTCGAGCGGTTTCAGCGGCGTCACGAGCTCCGTAAGCCGGATGCTGTGCCGCGGGTAAACCAGTACATCGACCACGGAATAGTAGCGCTCGATTTCGTCGTGCGGCACTCTTCCCAGAATTTGCACGAAATCTCCCGCATTCAATTCCCTCACCGTTTCGTGGACCGCGGGCATTTCTTCGCCGTCGCCGACGATCAGCAATTTGCAGGCAGTTCCGCGGCGGCGAAGCTCCGCGACGGCGCCGACCAGCCACGCCACTCCCTCCCAGCGATAGAGCGATCCAATAAAGCCCAGGACCGGCTCGCTGCCGAGCCCTAGTTTCGCGGCGAGACTTTCGTCGCGGGAAACGGGAGAGAATTTCTCCGTGTCGACGCCGTTCGGAACATGAAAAAGTTTTGTGGGATCCGTTTTTCTTTTTTTGAGCTCGTCGAGGATCGATTGTGAAATTCCCACAACTGCGTCGGCGCGATGTAAGACGTAGTCCTCAAGCTTCTGGCTCAAACGATAGCGCAGCGAGCGTGTGCTGGTCTTGTTCTGATCGACGGCGGCATCCTCCCAGAACGCGCGCAATTCGTACACGAAAGGAATGCCTTTCGAACGAGCAGCGAGCAGGGCGCCCAAGCCGCAAAGCGCGGGGGAATGCGCGTGGATCAAGTCGACGGGTTCGCTCTCGATCAACTGGAGAATCCTGTCGCGGATGAGCCGCACAACCGCGGCTTCGCGCAAGATGGGCCGCCGCCGGGAAATGGCCCACTCGGAAAACTTTCCGCGGAACGGGGTTCTGCGATAGGTGATATTTTCCACGATAGTTTCAGCGGCGTTTGGATCATCAACAATCTGGAGCGGGCCGGTCAGCGCCTGCGGACGAAGCCCCAGCCGATACTGCGCGGCGATGAGATGAAGACTGCGAATGCTGTACCCCGTATGCACGGGCCAGGAGTGATCGAGAACGTGGAGAACGCGCAGTGGCCGCACCGTTTTTGCCGGCGCCCTGCCCGGCAGTGTTTCCGTCTTCATTTCTGATTCCACGAAATCTCCCTGGTGTCCTGGCAATTGCTTTTCGGCGGCTTTGAACGCAATAATGAGTCCTTCGGCGCGATTTGTTACTACGCTTGATTCTGTAATTTTTGCCGCGGCGGCGCCCATATTCCCGAAAGGTCGCCGCGGAAGCATTTTACACACCCCACCAGCGATGCGAGATTGACCATGCAAAAATAGAAAACCAGAGAAAGAAGCTTGCCGATTTTGTTTTCGGGCCGCCACTTCCAGCCTATCAGCGCGACCGCATAAAAAGCGGCTTGCAAAATGGCGGCGG
>WNFJ01712452.1_pt1 | contig 12443 bp, 9 predicted proteins | sample 5400461 | NCBI WGS metagenome assembly WNFJ01 (sample SAMN13153349, study PRJNA577476) | soil metagenome | isolation source: 115 cm saprolite on Douglas fir-dominated hillslope | place: USA:California | collected 2013-09-17
AGTTCTCGGCGGCCGGGGCTAATGCCAATGCTGCTCAGATTAGCCGTGCTCGTGCTCGTGAACGTCCTCGTGCTCGCTTGAGATACCGAGCACGAGCACCAGCACGAGCACGGACGATCGGCGCTAACTGATAGGCATAGGGCCTAATGCACCTTGCGGAACACGCCGACGACGACGCCGATGATCTGCGTCTCGCGGAAGTCCTCGCGGCTGACGTAGATGGGCTTGAGGCGCGGGTTCGACGGCTGGAAGCGGATGCGCTCGCCCTCGGGGTAGAAGCGCTTCACGGTGGCCTCGTCCTCGATCATCGCCACCACGATCTCGCCCGACGGCGCCTGCAGCTGCTTGCGCACGAAGATGTAATCGCCGTCGAAGATGCCGTCGCCGATCATCGAGTCGCCCGAGACGCGCAGCGCGAAGACCTTCTTGCCGCTTCGATGCGCACGTGGTCGGTGATGTTCTCCTGCGCGAGGATGGGCGCGCCGGCAGCGACCTTGCCGACGACCGGGATCTCGACCACCTCTCCTCCGCCCGCCGGCGACAGCTCGCGCCGGCCCAGCTTGGAAAAGCGCCCCGGCGCAGCGCCGGACCGGCCGCCGTCGATGACGCTGAGCGCGCGGCTCTTCAATTCGCCGCGCAGCAGGTAGCCCTTGCGCTCGAGCGCCTTCAAGTGATCGTTGACGCCGTTGGTGGAGCGGATGCCGAAATGCTCGCCGATCTCGCGGATGGTGGGCGGGTAGCCCTGATCGAGGATGCTCTTCTTGATGAAGGAGAGGATCTTTTCCTGGCGCTCAGTCAGTGGTTCGCTCATGTGGCCACGGTACTGAACGCGTGAACACTGGTCAAGTTTTCAGCTTCTGCGCGGTGCTCACCAGGGTATACGGGCGCGATGCTGCGGGCGAACCAGGCGGTGCGCATCGGCCTGCGGGCCGCCTCGCGGAATCCGGAGCTCGCCTTCGGGCGGGCGCTGCTCGATCAGCTGGGGAATCTGCTCACCTTCCTGCCGCTCTTGCTCGCGGGCGTTTTCGCCCTGGCGCTCGCCGGCAACGAGTCGCTGCTGACGTCGCTCGCCGCCGTGCGCGCGCTGCGCTGGCCGACCCTCGGAGCCGTCGTCGCGGCGGCCGCCATCGCCTTCACCGCCGGGATCCTCTTCTGGGCCGGGGCGCTGCCGCTCGTCGCCGCCGATGCGGAGCTGGATCGCCGCCCGCCCTCGGGGAGCTTCACGCTCCTCGCCTCCCGCGGCTTCGCCCGAGTCTTTTTGGCCGGCCTGGTCGCCGGCGCGCTCGCGATCGGATTTTCCCTCGCCTGTACGGCGGCGCTCGTCGCCGGGATCCCGGCTGCGCTGCTCCACCCGACGCCGGCGCTGCTGGCGGGGGCCGCGCTCGTATCCACCATCGCCATCGCCGGCAGCATCCTGCTCGATGTGCTGGGACGGCTCCTGCTCGTCCGCGCCGCCGCGTTTGGCGAGGGCGTCAGCGCCGCCTTCGGGAAGGCCGCCTCGCTCCTCGGCGCGCGCTTGGGCGCGTGCTTCGCCGTCAGCGTTGCCTTCCTGGTGCTCGACCTGATCGCCGCCAGCGTCGCCGGAATGCTGAGCGGCGTGCTCTCCATGAGCTCGTTTCTCGATGCCGACGCGCAGCTGCTGGCGCTCTCGCCGCGCATCGCCGTCGGGTTGGCGGCTGCGGTGGTCTTCGCCTGGCTCGAGGTGGGGCGCATGGCCGCGCTCGCCGCGCTGGCGATGGACGCGGAGGGGCTGATGGCGCCGCCCGCGCCATCGTCGGCGACGCCATTGCAGGGCGTCCCCATCGCCGAGCCGGTGATCGAGGCGCTGCCCGTCGACGAGGAGTGACGCCGGCTTCCTACGCCTGCAGCGCCGACCCCGGGCGGCGAGCCAGGTGCTCGGCTGGCAGCTCCACCTCGAAGGTGGCGCCTTCGCCCGGTTGGCTGGCGACGCGGATCGATCCGCCGTGCGCATCCACGATCTGCTTGCTGATGAAGAGCCCCAGCCCCAGCCCGCCGTACTCGCGCACCGACACCGCGCGGGTGAACTGATCGAAGATGCGCGCCTGCTGCTCCGCCGCCACGCCGATGCCCTGATCGCGCACCACCATCCGCACCAGGGAGCCGTCGCGCCTCACCGAGACGTCGATGGGCTTGCCACGGCCGTACTTGATGGCGTTGACCATGAGGTTTGCCACCACCTGCTCGATGCGCAGCGGGTCGAAGTCGGCGACCACCGGCCCCTCGTCCTCCACCTTGATGGTGCAGCCGTTGCGCGCCGCCTCGTCGCCGAACCACTCCGCCGCCTCCTGCACCACCGCCCGCAGGTCGCCACGCTCGAGCTGCAGCTCCACCCGCCCGGCCGCGATGCGCGAGACGTCGAGGAGCTGATCGACCAGCTTGCAGAGCCGGTCCACCGACCGCAGCAGCGTGCGCGTCGCTCCGCTGGCCTGCTCGCCGCGCGCGAGCTGCTGCGCCTGCAGCCGCAGCGTCGTCAAGGGCGTGCGCAGCTCGTGCGCCGCCACGGTGAGGAAGTCGTCGCGCAGCTGCACCGCCGCGCGCGCCTCGACGTAGAGCCGGGCCGCGCGCTTCTGCGCCGCCTCCGCCTCGAAGCGGGCCGCCCGTTCGCGCACCAGCAGATCGACGCGCTCGTCGTCGGCGCGCTTTCTGTCGTCGATGTCCGTGTCGGTGCCCAGCCAGGCGACGATCTCGCCCTCGCGGTTGCGCTCGGGCAGCGCGCGGCGCAGGTGCCAGCGGTAGATGCCGTCGGCGCGCCGGATGCGGCATTCGCACTGGAAGGGCGAGCCGTCGCGCAGCGCGGTCTGGAAGAGCTTCACACCCTTCTCGCGATCCTCCGGGTGCAGGAAGCCCCAGGCGCTCTCGGTAGTCATCCTTTCTTCGCCGCCGGTGTACTCGTACCAGCGCTGGTTCCAGTACTCGAGCTGGCCGTCCGGCAGCGACCGCCAGACGATCTGCGGGATCGACTCGGCGAGCTGCCGGTAGCGTCGTTCGCTCGCGACCTTCAGCTCCGCCAGCTCCAACGCCTGCTGCCGCCGCTCCGCCTCCTGCAGGAAGACCGCCTGCTCTCGCAGCTGCGCGGTCTTGCGCGCGAGGTCGGCGAACACCGCCACCTTGGCGCGGACGATCTCCGCCGAGATCGGCTTGATCAGGTAGTCGGCCGCGCCCACGTCGAAGAGGATGGGCACGTCGCGGGTGCGCTCGCGCTCCTTGATCGCCCTCGCTACCTCGAACCCGTCCATGCCCGGCAGGAAGGCGTCGAGGAGGATGAGGCAGAACTCGCGCTTCAAGAGCTCGCGCAGCGCGTCCGGCCCGGAGGCTGCATCGACGAGCTCGTACCCCGGCTGGTCGTCCAGGACCGCACGCAGCGCAGCAAGATTTTCCAGCCGGTCGTCGACCAGGAGAATCGACACCGGGCGCACTTCCCCTCCCATCAGGCAATCCTGCCCCAGACCTTGTAGGATTGCACCAGGCACGCAAGCGGCTGTCCGTCAGCCAACCTCTCAGCGGGCGAGCCGGCGCGGCGTCAGGGCTTGGGAGATCGAGCGGAGCGCGTGGGCGAGGCGGTCGCGCCGGCGATGCTCGGGGCGCGCGCCGCCGCGGCGGATGAAGATGAGCATGGCGTCCGCCGAAGCCTGTTTGCCGAGCGCGCGCTGCTTGACGATGAGGTTTTTGTCGAGGAGGAGCAGCCCGGTCTCGTCGAGCAGGCCCCAGCGGGAGAGCGAAGAGCCGTCCGCGTCGGCCAGCAAAGGAAAGCCGAGGCCGCGCTCGGCGCGCATGAAGGCGAGCGCGCTCGGATCCGCATGGGCGATGCCGCAGAGCGAGACGTAATTCATGCGCAACGCCAGCGTCCGGTCGCGGTACTCGCGCAGGAAGCTCAGCCCCTCCTCGTCGTAAGGACCGCGGAAGACGAGCGCGAGCAGCGCGCTGCCGCGGGCCAGCGACGAGATGTGGATCGGCTTGCCGGATTCGTCGAGCAGCGACAGGTCGGCCGCCTGCTCGCCCACTTTCGGCGCGCTGGGATTCCAGTGCATGCACCAATGCTAGTCACTTGAGAAAACGCCGCACGCTGATCTTCTTGAGCCGCCCGCTGAGCAAGGTCCAGGTCGTCGCCGCGCCGAAGAGCATCGCCGCCAGCGCGAGCCCGACCAGCGCCGGGATGGGCCACACGGTGGTCGAGGCGCCTTCCGACGCGCGCCCGACCATCGAGAAGGCGCCGACGATCAGGCTGGCCGCGATCATCCCCGCGAAGAGCAGGATTCCCAGCGCCTTCAGACTGGTGTTGAGCCTGGTCAGCTCGTCGTTGCGGACGGTGACGTGGAACTTGCCGCCCTCCAGGTCCATGAGGATCTGCGAGAGCTGCTGGGGCGTGTCCTGGAGGAAGCCTTGCAGCTGCAAGAGAATGCGCAGCATCCCGCCGCTCATCGAGGAGGGGTTGTACCGATCGTAGAGAAGCTTCTTGGCGTAGGGCAGCGCGATCTCCATGACGTCGAGATCGGGATCGAGCTGGCGGATGATTCCCTCGGTGGTCGCCGACGCCTTGGAGAGCACGGCGTACTCCTTGGGGATCCTGATCTTGTATTTCATCGCCAGTCCGACCAGCTCGCTCATCAAGACGCCGGAATCCACCTCGCTGAGCTTGAGGCCGAGGTAGCGCTCGAGGATGTCGTGGATGTCGGCGCGGAACTGGTGCAGGTTGATGCGCTCGTCGGGAACGCCCACCTTGTAGAGCAGGCGCGCCACGGTGTCCGGATCCTTGAGCGAGATGGCCAGCACGAGGAGGATGATCGATTCCTGCATCCCCTTGGTGAGCCGCCCGACCAGGCCGAAGTCGAGCAGGCCGATGCGGCTGCCGTCGACGACGATGACGTTGCCCGGATGAGGGTCGCCGTGGAAGAGCCCGTCGGTGAAGAGCTGGTGGAAGCTGGCGTCGAGGATGTGGCGGGCCAGCTCCTTGCGGCCCGGCAGGTCGCGCTCGTCCAGCACCTCATTGAGCTTGCGGCCCTTCAATTCCTCGAGGGTGAGCACCGTCTTGCAGGAGAGCTCGCGGTAGAGCCTGGGCACGATGACGTAGGCGCGCCCGGCGTGGTTCTTCGCGAACTCCTCGATGTTGGCCGCCTCGTTCTCGAAGTCGAGCTCCAGCAGCATGGCGCTGCGGAACTCGGCGACGATGCCGGTGGGCGTGTAGATGCCGGTCTCCTCGATCACGCCCTCGAGGAACCGCGCCAGGTAGGAGAGCAGGTCGGTGTCGCTCTTGATCTGCTCCTCGATGCCCGGCCGCTGCACCTTGACGACCACGTCTTCGCCCGAGGCCAGCCGTGCGCGGTGCACCTGGGCGATGGAGGCCGACGCGAGCGGCTCCGGATCGATGGAAAGAAAGAGCTGGTGCGCCGGCTTGCCGAGGCCCTTCTCGATCAGCTCGAAGACCAGCTCGACCGGCATCGGCGCCGCACTGTCTTGAAGATGGGTGAGCTCGGCGATGAAGTCCCTGGGCAGGATGTCGGGACGCGAGGAGAGGATCTGCCCGAGCTTGATGAAGGTGGGCCCCAGCTCGGCCAGCGTGTCCTTGAAGCGGCGGGCGGTCGAGGCCCGCAGCTCCTCGGGAGAGGGGCGCGCCTCCTCGCGGCGGCCGAGCACGTCCCAGATCCTGGCGCGGTCCCACAGCTCGCCGAAGCCGTGGCGCACCACCACCGCGCTGATCTCCCGCAGCCTCTTCAGATCTTGGACCGCCTGAAGGGCCACGTCAGTCCAGGATCTTCTGCATCGTGTCTTCGCTGCGGAGCACGCCGACCTTGTGCAGCGCCTCGCGCGCGGCGGGGTACTTCGCGAGGATCTTCTCCACCGACGCCGAGGGAAAGGCGACCAGCTCCACCTCGGTCACCGCGGCGCAGGTGGCGGTGCGCCGGTCGCCGTTGAGCACCGCCATCTCGCCGAAGAACTGGCCGTGGCCGAGCCGCGCGACCTCCTTCTCGCCCGCGAGCGCGTCGACGGAGACGCGCACCTCGCCCTTGGCGATGACGAAGAGCTCGCCGCCGGGATCGCCTTCGCGGCAGATCACCCCGCCGGCCGGCACCTTGATGCGGTGCGAGAGCGAGAGGAGCGCGTTGCGGCCATGCGCGTCGAGGGCCTCGAACAGCCTCGACACCTTCGCCAGCTCATTCAGGTCGAGTACGTTGCCCATGCGCGCAGCATAGCACCGGCCGCGGCCGCCGAAAGGTAGCTCAGGGCTGAGCAGCCTGCTCGTCGCCGTGAATGCTGCAATGAGATCTACAGCGCGGAGAGCAGATCCACCTTCACCAGCACGGTGTCGCCGTGGGCGACGCCTGGCGCACCGAACGCCGACAACTCCCGCCCGAAGTCGAGTCCGCGCGGCCCCGGCGCCGGGAGCAGGTCGTTCGAGCTCTGGTGCGCATAGACCAGGTAGAAGGTCGAGCCGGTGCGCCACTCCCAGCGCAGGATGAGGTTGACGTTGAGACCGATTTGCCGCTCTTCGTAAGGCGCGCTGTCGGCGTCGGGCGCGGGTGCGAGTTGGTCGATGGTGACGGTGCGCCGGCCGGGACCCACCGTCGCGCGCAGCGGCGCTCCGTAGGAGATGCCGGCGGTGAAGAGCTGCGTGTACGCCTGGAACGTCAGGTGCGGCGTGAAGGCGTACGTCGCGCGCAAGGTCGCGCTCACGCTGCGCGCTTGCTGCGGCGCGAGCAGGTAGACGCGCGTGCCCAGCGTCACGTCTTGCGTCGGGGTGGACTGCGTCGGCACCTGGATCTGGCGGATGGCGCCGGCTGTCTCGCTGTAAGCGAGGTCGAGCTGGCCGTCGATGCGTGGGATGGGCCGGAAGAGGAGGCTCCCGCCGAGGATGTTGAGCCGCTCGAAGCGCGGCACCCCGCGCATCTCCGTGAAGTTGAGCTGTCCCTGGAGGCGCTCGCGCGAGTCGGTGGAGATGAAGCCGTACCCGCCCAGCGCGGCCTGGCGCTGCAGCGGCGTGCCGTCGCGCAGCTCGCGGTCGTCGACGTAGGAGGTCTGTCCCTGCAGGCCCAAGTCGATGAACCAGAAGGAATTGGTGTTGACCGAGGCCTCGATGAACCCGTCGCGGTCGAGGACGTTGCCGAAACGCGCGTCGGTGACCTGGCGCGGGCCGACCAGGATCTGCGCGCTCTGCCAGAGCGGCCCCGGGTGCGGATCGCGCCAGCCCACGTAGCCCTCGCCGCGGGCGAGGTTGGCGCGCGGCATGTAGCCGAGATGGTTGACGGTGAACTGCGGCGACAAGTAGTCGGCGTTGAAGGAGAAGAAGAAGTGCTCCTCGACGTAGCGGACCCGCGTCGAGGCCGTCCAGCCTTTCGAGGTCTCGCCGACGAAGGTGCCGTCGCGCAGGATCGCGGGCGTGTGCCCGGTGAGAAGCGAGGCGGCGCCCTGCAGCGTCAGCTGCCAGGCGCGGTCGGTGGTGTTGAGAAAGAGGTCGGCCTCGCCCACGTGCGCGTGCGTATGATCGAGGCCCAAGGAAGGATCGGCGAGGAAGGGATCTACCGCGGTACCGCTCAGGCCCAGGGTTCCGTTGTCTCCCAGCGGCGCGCGCACGCGGAGCACCGAGGTACTGCGCGCCTCCAGCGTGCGCACGTCCGCGACGCCTCCCGGCCCCAGGATCTGCGCCGAGGTCTGCGGCTCGACGGCGGTGAGCGCGCCCACGCTGGCGCCGCCCACCGTCCCGCTCATCTTCAGCGCGGTCGCCACCGGCGCGAAGGGCTGCTGGTAGACGAGGTTCTGGTTGGAGGCCAGGCCCAGATCGCTGACGGTGGGCGTCGCCCGGCCGATGCGGCGCGAGTAGAAGAGCTGGTAGGCGTCGCCGCCGTAGAGCCCGTAGAAGGTGCCGCCGATGTCGGCGCGCAAGGCGGTCTTGAACAGATCGAGCCCCTCGAGGAAGAAAGGCCGCTTCTCCGGAAAGAAGGTCTCGAAGGAGGTGAGGTTGAGGACGCGCTGGTCGGCTTCCACCTGCCCGAAGTCGGGGTTGAGCGTGCCCACCAGCGCGAGGTCGCTGGCCAGGTTGTAGCGGAAGTCGAGGCCGCCGCAGATGCCGCCCTGGCGCTGCGGATCGAATCCGACTGTCGCGCAGTTGCCCAGCTCGCTGTGCGGCTTGGCGTAGGCCGGCACGTTCCGCAAGAACTTCATTGCCAGGTACGGCCGCAGCTCCAGCTCACGGACGGGATGGATGCCGTCGATGCCCTCGAGGACGCCGAGGCGGCTGATGTCGCCGGGGCGGCCGTTGGGCCGGAAGCGCCACTGATCTTCCTCGTGGCGCCGCGAGAGGATGCGGTAGACGTTGAATCCCATCGCGTGCGCGCCCGCGGGGATGCGCATGACGCGCAGGGGTATCTTCATCTCCACCGACCAGCCCTTGTCGGTGCGCGCCACCGCCGACTCCCACGCCGCGTCCCAGTCGGTGGTGAAGTCGGTGTCGTTGAAGTGGACGGCGTCGAGCTGTTGCCCGGCAGCATAGACCTGGAAATGGTAGGCGGTGCGGCGGTCGAGCGTGGTGTCGAGGTCGAACTGGACGCTGTCGCCCTCGATGTAGCGGTCGCGGCGGGAGAGGGTGGCGACGGGCGGCTGGTCGTCGTCGCAGATCGCGCCGAAGTAGAGGTACTCGTCGTCCCAGAGGACGCGGAAGGCGGTGTGCACGCTCGCGGGCTTGCCCTCGTCGGGGTTGACCTGGGTGAAGCTGTCCTCGAGCGGCGCCGCCTGCCAGGAGGGCTCGTCCATGCGGCCGTCGACCACGATGGGCGTGCCCACCCGGCGCGCCGCGTGCGCCGTGCGCATGAACGACGACTCGGGAGGCAGCGCTTTTTCCGTCTCCGCGCGAGCGGACCCAGCGGTTGCAAAGGCCACCAGCGAGAGCAGGGCGGAGCGCATGTTGGGCTTTCCAACGGATGAGGTCGCTGGGCATTTCAAGGGCGTGGTATGGAGTGACGCCGTGGCCGAACCGGTTTCACACGCGCCTGAGACAGCGCCGGTCACCCCGATGCTGCGCCAGTACCACGAGGCGAAAGCGCAGGCGAAGGACGCGCTGCTCTTCTTCCGGCTGGGCGACTTCTACGAGCTGTTCTACGACGACGCGCGGGTGGCGGCGCAGCTCCTCGGCATCACGCTGACCAGCCGAGCCAAGGGCGACGACCGGGTGCCGATGGCGGGCGTCCCGCACCACGCCGCCCGAGGCTACGTCGCGCGGCTGGTGGCGGCGGGGCACAAGGTCGCCATCTGCGATCAGATGGAGGTGCCGGGGCCCGGCAAGCAGCTGGTGAAGCGCGAGATCGTGCGGCTGGTGACGCCGGGCACGCTCGTCGACGAAGACGCGCTGGAGGCGCGCGATCCGCTCTGGCTCGCGGCGCTGGCGCTGGACGGCGACCGCGCCGCGGTGGCGCTCCTCGAAGCGTCGACCGGTGAATTGCGCGCGCTGCCGCCCGGCAGCTTTGCCGAGGCGCTGGACGAGCTGTCGCGCGCGCGGCCGCGCGAGGTGCTGCTGCCCGAGGAGTTCGCGGGCGGCGAGGAGGTGCGGCGGGCGAGCGGAGCGCTGCGCCTCGAGCCGCGCGCCTTCCGCGATGCGGCCTCCGCCGAGCAGCTCTTGAAGCGCCACCTCGGGCTGGGGACGCTGGACGGCTTCGGGCTGCGCGATCCGCTGCTGGTGCAGGCCGCGGCGGAGGCGCTCGCATACCTTCAAGAAACGCAGCGCTCGCTCGCGCAGCACGTGGTGCACGTGCAGGTGGAGCAGGCGTCGCGGCAGCTCTTCCTCGATCCTTCCGCGGTGCAGAACCTGGAGCTGTTCCGCGGACCCGACGGGCGCAAGACCGGCACGCTGCTCTCGGTGGTTGACCGCACGCTGACGGCGGCGGGAGGGCGGCTTCTGGCGCGCTGGCTTGCGGCGCCCCTGCTCGAGCTGGATTCGATCCGCGCGCGACAGGACGCGGTCGAGGAGCTGTCGCAGGCGGCGGTGCTGCGCGAGGAGGTGGGCGACAAGCTGCGCTCCGTCCTCGACATCGAGCGGCTCCTCGGGCGGCTGGCGATGGGGCAGGGCGCGCCGCGCGATCTCGCCGGGCTGCGCGCCTCGCTGCACAGCCGAGCTGGCGGATCGGCTGGAGAAGTGCTCCGCGCCGCTCTTGAAGACGCTGGCGCCGCCGCTGCGGGCGCTGCCCGGGCTGTCCTCGCTGCTCGACCGCGCGCTGCTCGACGAGGTGCCGCCCGGACGCGAGCCCGGCTTCGTGCGCCCCGGCTTCCGGCCCGAGCTGGACGACCTCTCGGAGCTGGCGCACGGCGGGCGAGCGGCGATCGCCGCGATGGAGGCGGCCGAGCGGACGCGCACCGGCATCGCCTCGCTGAAGATCCGCTACAACCGGATCTTCGGTTTCTATATCGAGATCACCAAGCCCAACCTGCACCTCACCCCCGCCGACTACCAACGCAAGTCTTCGACCGTCGGCGCGGAGCGGTTCGTGACCCAGGCGCTCCTGGAGCACGAGTCGCGGGTGCTCAGCGCCGAAGAGCGGCGCAACGCGCTCGAGCAGCAGATCTTCGAAGAGCTGCGCGCGGCGGTGCTGGCGCGGAGCGCGGAGCTGCGCGCCTGCGCGGAGGCGGCGGCGCAGGCGGACGCGCTGCTCTCGCTGGCGCGGACGGCGGCGGAGTCGGGCTGGGTGCGGCCGCTGGTCGACGACTCCGAGACGATGGAGATCAGCGAAGGCCGCCACCCGGTGGTGGAGCGCGCCCTGCAGGCGTCGGGCGAGGGGCCCTTCGTTCCCAACGATCTCTTCCTCGACGGAGAGCGGCGCCTGGTGGTGCTGACCGGGCCGAACATGGCCGGCAAGAGCACGGCGATGCGCCAGGCCGCGCTCATCACGGTGCTGGCGCAGGCGGGCTCGTTCGTGCCGGCTGCGCGTGCGCGCATCGGGCTGGTGGACCGGCTCTTCACGCGCGTCGGCGCGGCCGACGATCTGGCGCGCGGCCAGAGCACCTTCATGGTCGAGATGGCCGAATGCGCGCGGATCCTTCACCAGGCGACGCCGCGCTCCCTCTTGCTGCTCGACGAGGTGGGGCGCGGCACCAGCACCTTCGACGGCCTCGCGCTGGCTTGGGCCATCGCCGAGCACCTGCACGACGCGGTCGGGGCGCGCACGCTCTTCGCCACGCATTACCACGAGCTGTGCGATCTCGCGCGGGAGAAGCGGCGGGTGGTCAACCTCACCATGGCGGTGACCGAGGTCGACGGGCGGGTCGTCTTCCTGCGCAAGGTGGTCCCCGGAGCGGCGTCGCGCAGCTACGGGATCCAGGTGGCGAAGCTCGCAGGCCTGCCCGAGGTCGTGCTGCGGCGCGCGCGGGAGATCCTCGCGAACCTCGAGGCGCAGGAGCTGGACGAAGCGGGCCGGCCCGCGCTGGCAGGCTCGCGGCAGAAGAAACGTGCGCAGCTCGGGCTCTTCGCTCCGGAGCCCGTACCCGGAGCAGCGCCGCCGGAACATCCGCTGCTCGAGGCGCTGCGCAAGCTCGACCTGTCGCGCACCACGCCGCTCGACGCGCTGCTCTGGCTCGACGAGCAGCAGAAGAAGCTGCGCTGAGATTTCGACGTTGCGCGGAGCACCCTAGACGACGGATCATGGCCCGATGCATCGCCATGAGCTGCTCGAGCGCGTGCCGCTCTTCAGGGGTCTCTCCGAGGAGGCGCGCATCTCGCTGTCGCAGCGCCTGGTGGAGCGGCGCTGCCAGGCGGGCGAGCTGGTCTTCTCCAAGGGCGACACCGGCAGCGCGATGTTCCTTCTGCTCTCGGGGAAGGTGGAGATCTTCCTGCCGCGCGAGGGCGGCGTCGAGCGCGTCGACTTGAAGGAAGTCGCCGAGGGCGAGCACTTCGGCGAGCTGGCGCTCTTCGACGAGAAGCCGCGTTCCGCCAGCGCCGAGGCCAAGGTCGCGCGAGCACTTCATCAGCGACATCGTGCGCAGCGAGGCGGCGGTGCTGGCCATCCTCTCCGAGATGGCGGTGCGCCTGCGCGACACCAACTCCTTGCTCAGCCAGCGCGCCGCCAAGGACGTGGTCAAGGAGTTCGAGGAGAACCTCTCCTGGCGCGACAAGCTCGCCGACCGCGTGGCCGAGCTGAACGGCTCCTGGGCGTTCATCCTCGGGCTGCTCGCGCTCACCCTGGCGTGGGCGGGGCTGAATGCGTTCGTGCCCAGGCCGTTCGATGCCTATCCGTACCAGTTCTTCAACCTCTTCCTCGGCATCCTCGTCGGCGTGCAAGGTCCGCTCATCATGATGAGCCAGAACCGGCAGGCGCGGAAGGATCGCGCGCAGGCCTCCACCGACTTCCGCGTCAACTTGAAGAACGAAGTCGGCATCGAATCGCTGGGCCGGGAGCTGCTCGCCTTCCGCAAGGAGCTGGAGGAGCGGATGGTGGAGCTGGAGCGCA
>WNFJ01342612.1_pt5 | contig 12442 bp, 7 predicted proteins | sample 5400461 | NCBI WGS metagenome assembly WNFJ01 (sample SAMN13153349, study PRJNA577476) | soil metagenome | isolation source: 115 cm saprolite on Douglas fir-dominated hillslope | place: USA:California | collected 2013-09-17
CAGCTCCGCTGTCGCGCTCTCGGCAGCCTGCTTGAGTTGCTTGAGCTGCACCGCCTCGTCACCCGTCTTGCTCGACAACGCCACCTGCGTCTCGATGTCCCGCTGCGCCCTCGCCATCTCGCTCGCCAGTGCCTCGGCCCTGTCGTGCTCCTTCTGCAGAGACTGTCGCAGCTCCGCTGTCGCGCTCTCGGCGGCCTGCTTGAGCTGCGTCGCCTCGGCGCCCGTCTTGCTCGACAGAGCCGCCTGCGTCTCGACGTCACGCCGCGCCTTCGTCAGCTCGCCCGCCAGCGCCTCGGCCCTGTCGCGCTCCTTCTTCAAGGATTGTCGCAGCTCCGCCGCCGCGCTCTCGGCGGCCTGCTTGAGCTGCGCCGCCTCGACGCCCGTCTTGCTCGACAGCGCCGCCTGCGTCTCGACGTCACGCCGTGCCATCGCCAGCTCGCCCGCCAGCGCCTCGGCCCTGTCGTGCTCCTTCTTCAAAGACTGTCGCAGCTCCTCCGCTGGGTTCTTGGCAGCCTGCTTGAGCTGCGCCGCCTGGTCGCGCGTCTTACTCGCCAGCGCCACCTGCGTCTCGATGACCTGCTGCGCCTTCGCCAGCTCGCTCGCCAGTGCCTCGGCCCTGTCGTGTTCCTTCTGCAGGGACTGTCGCAGCTCCGCCGTCGCGCTCTCGGCGGCCTGCTTGAGCTGCGCCGCCTGGTCGCGCGTCTTGCTCGCCAGCGCCACCTGCGTCTCGATGGCCTGCTGCGCCTTCGCCAGCTCGCTCGCCAGGGCCTCTGCGCGGCGCCGTTCCTTTTCCAAAAGCTGTTGCGGTTCCGGCCGCATCGCCTCCGCACCTTGCCTGGTCTGCGCAGCATCCGACCGCGAGTCCTGGCTTGGGATCCGGGTCTCTTGCTCGACGGCCTGCACGCCGGCTGTACCAGTCCTGACGCTATCCTGCTGACCGGCGTATCGCGTCACATAGCCGGCGATCTCGGCGCGGAAATACCAGCCGATCAGCGACGTTGCGACCATGGCTGCGGCGATCGAGGAAACTGCAAATTGGCGCCGCGCGGACGGACCGCGCTCCGCTTTGCCCGGCGCAGCCCGCGCCTCGAGCCGGGCGACAGTGAAAGGGTCCGCCTTCGCCACCTGACGAAGTGCAATGTTATCACCAGCCGCCGGCGTCCATTGCGGCGCCGCCCGGCCCGGGGGGAAAGGCAAGGTGCGGCGCTCTCGCGGCGCCGACGGGCCGCTCGATCCACGTTCTTTTTGCAGAAGAAATTCATCGCCTTCTTGCAGAAGGTATTCATCGCGCCGCGTCGGATGCCAATACGTCGGCGTGATCTTGCTTAGCTCGCCATTTTCGCTGACCCACGCACGCGCCTCAGCCGACCAATGGGCGAGCTCAAAGGTTCCACTGGCGTCATCCTCAAGAATGACGACTTTCCCATCCTTCGGTACGGTTTCGATCGCACGGCGCATGCAAAAGACGCCTATCTCGATGCGGTTATCCAATTTTTAAGAAAAACTTCGCGAATACAGAGACCCTACTCCACCCCCTCAAAGGCCTCAAGATAATACTCATTTTTGGCGAAGCTGCCTGTTCCGGAGACGGAACTCGTTGCAGAGCACGAGGCGCCGGAGACTCTGACAATAACACCGCGCGCCGGCACTAGGCAGGCGTGGGTTATGTCACGGGGCTTGTCGTGGAATTAGCATCGCTGCGCCTGGAAAACGTCGTGATCTACAATCGTAGATGCCGTTGTCCCGCAAAGTTTATTTGTCGCCCTTGCGATAATCTCGGGTGGTCGCGCCGTGGAGCTTTACGAGTCCTGGCCTGAGCGGATAAACCTGATGCCGAGCGTATTGCCGCGGCGCCAAACGACCTCGCACCGGCGCGCGGCAGCCCGGGGCACGAAAGCGATATCCAGCAGGCTTCCAACTTCCACGGCGGTGTCGACGGTTATCTTCGCGCCGCTTTGTGAAACGTCCGCAACCTGGCATTTGTGATTGGCCATGCCGTCATCCAGCGTGATCCACGCCGATTGATGGCGGCGCCGGCGAACCTGCTGGCGCTTCAATTTAAGCTTTGGCCTTACCTTATTCATGCCGATACGCTTACCGTCAACCGGTTAAGTTTAGTTCACCGCGATCCGTGGCTTTGTACCGGTAGGCGCGCTTCGCGCCGTTGGCGATCGCCACCCGATTTGACCGCCGATCAATTCGATTCCACGGGCGCGATGAGATCGGCAATCCGCAGCAGTCCCTGGCAGACCCGCCAGATACAATTGGTGCCCAGGAATAACTCGGTCGCGCTGTTCATGTCGCCAAACTGGAGATGATATCCATTGGCAACGACGCTGATCGAAATGCGGATGCCGCTGGTCACTACCAGTTGGTTACGGGCGCAATGAACGGCTTCGATTAATCGCCGACCGAATTCTCTGGCGTCCTCAAGGTCGAGTGCGACCAGACGCGGAGGCGTATGGCTTTGATTGAAGGGGTAGACCGCTTCAACGAAAATCGTTCTTCCGTCTGACAAGAACAGCAGCTGGCTGACCGATTTGCCGGCCGGGAAAAGATAGGCCCGCTCATCAAGGTCAACCTTGATTTCGTGTTTCGGCCTGAACTCCGCGATGATCCGCGGGGTGGGGTTAATAGACATGGCCGGCGCGCGCCTGTTGATCCCGGTTAGCTCTCAAATCGTACGGTCTCCCGCCACCAGGGGCAAGATGGGGATAGCAGGCGCTTGCAATTTGACCGTGACAAGGCCCGTTCCGTTTCGCTAACGTCACGGGATCACGGAGACGGCCAGATTAATTGCAGTCGACCGGGTCCGGTTGGTCCCGGGGGGAGGGGAACGAATGGCAATCAGGATCGACGAGGTCAAGTCTTCGAGCCTGTCGGACGACAAAAGAGAAGTTATCGTTGGCGGCAGCGGGAAATATGTCGGGGACGTCGAGTTGAGGTTTGCGCGTGGGTGCCTCGATGGTCTGATTGACGCCCTTGTCCGGGCGAAAAACGCCCTCGAGCCATCGGCAAATTCCGGTCTTGTTCCCGGCGTAACCGCCGCTGCCACGCCCAGGCGCGATGGCAGTGCTGCCACCAATCCGGATGAGATTAGATTCGAAGTCCCGAAGAATTTTACGGTGACGGCTGACACGAGCGGCCGCGGCCTGGTCCTGCTCATTCTCAACCATCGCCTGGAGAACCAGGAAGGCTACGCGCTATCCCCGGATGCGGCAAAACATGTGGCTGGCGGCCTGACCAAGAGCGCCGATGCCCTGCTTGCGCTCAAGCCGCCCGCGACGCCGCCAAACTGATGTCCGGCGTTCCACAAACAGCCGTGCGAACTCCCGGCGCTCCGATGGCCAAGCCGATCGCCCTCAACGCCAGCCTCAAATGGCCCGACGTCAAAGACGATTACGTCGTCCGCTATGACGGGCATTTGATCGGCCGCATGCGGTTAGGGGGCGAGCGTTACGCGCATGGGACCACGTGGGAGTGGAGTATCACCGTTCCCATGGCGATGCCGGTCTGGGCGAACGGGACCGCGGAAAGCCGCGACGCCTGCATGAAGGATTTCACCGCGGCTTGGGGAAGATTTCTGAAGGCGACCAGTCCGGAGCGCCTTGAGCGGGCCTCGGAGCTGGAACGAGCGTTCGCGGCACGTCAACAAAGACGGGGGAACGAGCAAAGCGGACGCGACTTAGAGCAAGGCTCGCCTGTTAGCTGCCGAACTCCATATCCAGCGCCAGTGCTCGTGGGTCGTTGATGCAGTAATAATAATAATCGGATGATCGCGTGACGATATCCCGCTTGCGCCACTCGCTCATGGTCCGGCTTACGTTCTCTCGCGCCACGCCAGCCATCGCTGCAAGGTCACTCTGACTGATCTTATGGCGCAACTGGATCGCACCGCCGCCGTTGTCCTCGCCCACGTGCTCCGCGAGGCTGAGCAATGCGCGAGCCAATCGTCCTTTGACGCTAAGAAATGTCGCCGCGGCGAGGGCGTCGTCGGCCTCTCGAAGCCGCTGGGCCAAGGTCCTCACCAGGTAGCTCGTAAGCTCGGGATGGGCCTCGGTGTACTTCTGAAAATTGGCCCGGCTGACGAACGATAGCAAGCAGTCCGCAATGGCGATCACCGAGGCGGAGCGCGGCCTGCCGTCAATCATGGAAAGTTCGCCGACGATGGCGTTGGGCCCCAGCAGCGAGATAATGCGCTCCTCCCCCAGCTGCGACGCGACCACGATTTTTACCAGCCCTGTCTGGATCCGGTAACAGCCGTCGCCAACGTCCCCGGCGCGAAACAACGCTTCGCCGTCCCGTAGGTTCTGCACGATCGCATCTTCGAAGAGTCCCGAAAGCAAAGTCTCGGGTAGCTCGGACAAGACGTTGAAGGCGTTAGAGGTTTTCGGCTTGGCCATCGGCTTGGGGCTCTAACGCATTGCGAAATAGCAATTGATGAAAGGTTTATTGAATTAAACCCCGGAGGCCAACCAATCGTTCCGCGTGACAGCTACCCGGTCCCGGTACGGTGGTTCGGCCCGGGAAAAGAAAATCAAAAATTGTGATATTTATCAACGCGAAGCCCCGCGCAAATGGTTAATTTTGCGTTAATTTTGCGGCGGTAAAGGGGCTGGGGGTCTTGGTAAGCGTCCATTACGAAATCCTTTGAAGCCGGAGCGCTGGAAAGCGTGTGCCGGATTTTTGCGTTGCGCGACCAAGCGCGATGCAAGGGCTCAACGTGCCTGATTGATCGAACAGTCGTGCCGAATTTACGGAAGCGTTCACCGCGAAAGACCGAGAGCGAATAACGACAAGTGTGAATTTTAACAGATTGCAGCTGCGGCATTTCAGGAGGGTTTAGTTATGGCGACATACAAATGGGATCCCAGCACCGGTATGTACATTCTTAGCGATGACCAATCATTCACGGTCGTCACCAATCAATCTGATTATATACCCGGGCAGACAGTGCAGATCGCCGCGACGTTTGATCCCGGCAGCACGGTGCAGCTTATGGTCGCTCACGATATCGGTGCGGGCGCCGACGGCATCTGGGGCACCGCGGACGATGTGCTGTCCTACGATCTTACAGGGACCGGTCTTCCATGGACCGTGACCGCTGACGCCAACGGCTTGATCAACGCCTCGTGGCTCGTCAATCAGGATGCGCTGGGGCAGTCGTTCGAGCTGATTGCGGTGGAGCTCGGGGCCAATGGCGCCGCGACCGGACCGATGGTGACGAAATTTTTCACGGACGGCCAACCGAATCTCAGTGCCAACCAGTGGATTGATATCGGGCACGGTGGTAACCCGCCGCCGCTGTGGACCAATGGCGATCTGAACCCCAGCAACTCGGACTACCAGGAAGGGGACTCGGTCGCGTTCCGCACCGTCTTTAGTGGTCTCTTGGCCAGCCATACCTACACGATCACGATCGAATATGAGTCACTTAAAGGAGGCGATCACGCGTACGATTTCCTGACGGCGTGGAATGCAACTCTCAGCAAGGATCCGACTGACCCGCTGGATAGCACGGGCTTGAGCGGAGGGGCTGAGGACGCTTTGGGCGCGTTCTCGATTTGGGGTGGGACGATCACCAGTGTTTCGCCCACGGTCGACCACCTGAGCAACAACGGCCTGAATCAGCTGACTGATGTCACCGTTACGTTCACAACGGACGGCACCCTGGACCTGAACAACGAGGCATTGCTGGCCTGGGGCGGTCATCTTGCTGTGACTGACGTGGGTTATCCCGGCGCGGGGCAAATCTCCGGCGGGCCGTTCCACATGTTTGTGCTCGATCCGCTGAAGGAGTTTTCTGGCGGCGGTCAACTGTCGATCCACGACATCGGCGGCACTCCTGGCCCGGGCCCGGGCACCACGCCGGCCATCGATGTCGAGAAGTTCGTGTCGTTCGACAGCGGGGCCAACTGGTACTACCACGATGACGGCACCGAAACCGAAAGTTCCCTTTTGCTCGCGGCCGAATACGATTTGGCCACCGGTAATAGCCTTACTGCAGCAAATTTCATCGCCTACAACACCAGCGTCCCCACGCTCCTGTCTGGCACCAATCCTGAATACCTGTTCCTGGTGACCAACGTTGGAACGGCAGACCTGACGGGCGTGACGCTGACCGACAGCCCCTTTAGCATCGGTGCATCCGGCAACATCGGGAATCTGGCGGCGGGCGCCGCCAGTGTGGCGGTTACGTGGACGGGACAGACATGGGCCTCTGGCACACACACCGATACTGCGACGGTGAACGGCCAGTCAGTCGATGACCCAACGTTGGCTGGACTCGTAACGGATACGGATAGCGTAGCCTATAAGGGCGTGACGGCCAGTATCGAGGTTGACAAGCTGGTGTCGGTCGATGGTGGCACCAATTGGTGGTTCACTGCCGATGAAGCCGACGATACGATCGCCAATATCAGCACCATCACCGGCATCGCGGCGGCCCATCTCCATATTGGCAGCCCGACGCTGCTTTCGGGCTTCAGTGCTCCGCAATACGAGTTCGTGGTGACGAACACTGGGGACGTTGACCTCAGTAGCGTGGCGCTGAGCGACAGCCTCAACAACCTCGGTGTGCTAGGCACGATCGGCACCCTGACGGCGGGCGCCAGCACGACGGTGAACGCCACAGGCTCATGGGCTGACGGCAATAATCCCGATACCGCGACGGTAAGCGGGTCGTACACGGACTCCGCGAACAATACTGTGACGCCGGGCGACACCGATCCCGCCGCCTATGTTGGCGTGACGGCCAGCATCGAGGTTGACAAGCTGGTATCGGTCGACGGCGGCACCAATTGGTGGTTCAAGGCCGATGAGGCCGACGATACGATCGCCAATATCAGCACCATCACCGGCATTGCTGCGGCCGACCTTCACATCGGCAGTCCGACGCTGCTTTCAGGCTTCAGCGCTCCGAAGTACGAGTTCGTGGTGACGAACACGGGGGAGGTGGACCTCAGCAGCGTGGCGCTGAGCGACAGCCTCAACAACCTCGGTGTGCTAGGCACGATCGGCACCCTGACGGCGGGCGCCACCACGACCGTGAGCTTTACCGGGACATGGGCGCATGGCGACCAGCCGGACACCGCGACGGTGAGCGGATCGTACACGGACTCCGCGAACAATACTGTGACGCCGGGTGACACCGATCCCGCCGACTACAAGGGCGTGACGGCCAGCATCAACATCGAGAAGCTGGTGTCGGTGGACGGCGGTACCAATTGGTGGTTCACGGCCGACGATGTCTTTGACACCGTGGCGAACCTCAGCAGCCTCACGGGCATAGCCCAGGCAAATCTCCACATCGGCACGCCTACGACATTGGCCGGTGCCACGGTCAAGTACGAAGTGGTCGTGAGCAACACCGGCGATGTCACCGACAACAGCCTGGTGGTGACCGACTTGCCGGTGCTTCCGACGTCGTTCACGTTGCCCAGCAGTAGCTTGGCTGCCGGAGCCCACGAAGTTTCCAACGTCGTTACTGCGACGGCGGTGGCCCTGACGCAAACGGACACCGCGACGGTGAACGGGACATCGGCCGCCGACAGCGCCGGCGACACCTCGCACGTCACCGATCATGACTCGGCGAGTTACACTGGACTCGCTCCGAGTCTGCCCGGTCTGACCAAGGGCTACTGGGCGACGCACGATCCGCTCTGGGATGTGATCACCACCGACTCCGGTGGCCATGATCTAAATCCCTTCCCGCAGTATAATTGGAACGGCATTGGTGGAATCACTACTAGCGCCGTGCTTACCTCGGGATCTACGAGCAACCTTGGCTTGGTCAATGGCGCCAATAACGGCGGCGGAGACTCCGGCCTCCTGCTCGGGGATCTGAACCATGATGGCAAGGTGGGCGATGCAGGGGGTGACCTGTTCTTCGACCTGGCCTCCGCCCAGGCGCTCCTCAACAGCAGCGTCGTTAGTGATGCCCGCATAATCCTGGCGGGCCAGGCGCTGGCGGCTCAGCTCAACGATTACAACGACGGCGGGGCGGAGCCGAATGGCCTGATCGAAGCCTCCGTTCTGTGGCTGAAAGGCCAGGGGATCTTGAGCCCCACCGGCCACAGCAACGTTAACACGGTCACTGCGAACGACGTGGCCGGCACCCCCACCGTCATTCAAGACGCGGCGGGGAGTGATTATACCCTAAATAAGGGCGCCATCACGCTCGGGGGCACCGCGGACTCATCGAGCGACTCGTCCTGGAGCTTGCTCACGCCCAACACGACTACTCATCTACCGGGGTCGCCTGGTTACATGCCTGTAGTTTTACCCGGCTATACGGATATCAACGGCCACACGATCAATGTAGTGGCGGATGGCCAAGGTCTCGAGCAGGCCCTGGAGGCCTTCAACGGCGGCAACACCCACGGCCAGCTTATTGTCTCAAGCGATGGCAGCCTGGTGGGCTGGAGCTCCGGCGGCGTTGTCAGTGATGTCCACGCGAATGGGCCTGGGACTTTCTGGGGAATCCTTGAGGACCAGAACATTCTCCATCCAGGCACCATTCTCGGAGTTGCGGTCCCGACAGGGATGACTGTGTGACGGCTGGAAGGCGGCCGGGCGAGCAGCTGCGCTCTGATTACTTACAACCCCCGCGGCAGCATCGCTGCCGCGGGGTTTTTAGTCATGCGGTAAATGCTGACGGCCCGCGATCACGCAATCCTCACGGTTAAATAATCGATTCCCTCATGCAGCGCGGTCGGCGCCACGCCGATCAGGTCGACGATCATCTGAGGTGTCTGGCCGTTGTGCGGATCGACCACAAAATTGGTGCCGCCTTTGGCATCCGAGACGAGACTGAGCCAGCCGTCGGCCACCGGATCCGCCCCCGCATATCCAATTGAGGTCATAAGTTGCGTCATGTCGATCACATCGCTGCCGGATGCCCAGTTCTGGATCGTGTCAGGCGCGGTTTTCAGGAAATTGAAATCGAATATGTCGGTGCTGCCGCTCGGGGCGCCGTAAAGCGTGTCGGCGCCTTTTCCGGCCACGATCGTGTTGTTGCCCCGGCCGGCCTGGATGGTGTCGCCGAAGTCGTTGGCGATGATGGTGTCGTTGCCGTCGCCGGCCCAGACGTTCTTGATGATGGTGCCGGTCCCGATCTGCAGGCTCTTGCCGGCGATGGTATCGATAGCGCCCGCATGCAGGTCGAGATAGGAGCCGCTGCTTACTGCCGCAGTGTTGATGGTCGCATTGCCGCTCGAGTCGGTGAGAACGGCACGGTTGGCGCCGGCGGCGGTGGCGAACTCGTCGGTGTAGACGTAGGTGGTGGGCGTCGTGGGAGCATCGCCGAGCGCCGTCAAGGTCCAACCGTTGAGGGTACCGACATTGCCGCTGACGCTGTCGGTTACCGTAAGCGGCCACGTACCTTTGGCATCCTCGCCCCAGAAGTTGTTGGCCGAGGTGTCAAACACGATCCCGCCGCCGGTGCCGCTCGCCGGATGCGAAGCCAGCACCGCGCTGGTCCCGTCCGGAGATGTCAGTGTGACGGTGAGATCGCTGACATGCGGATGGGTGATATTGAGGTCGATCACCATCTTTTCGATGTCCAGCGAGGACGCGAACGTGATCTGGCTTTGCAGGCTGCCAGTGCCGTCGGGGATCGTCGCGTTGTCGGTATGGCTCGCGGATTCCGTCGACATATTGGCGTAGGTCGATTGGTATTGCCAGCTCTCGGCGAGCCGCACCGCTGCGGTGGCATCGACCAGGCCGAAGCCGTAGTCGTTGCTGAAATGCAATCCGCCGCCGTTCCAGTCGTGCGCGCCGTCGATGTGCCAGCTTGGGTTGGTGGGGTCGGTGTCCTTGGCCGAATAGGCCAGTATCTCCTGCACGTCGCGATAGCCGAGATTGGGGTTGGCCTGCAGCATCAGGGCGATAACGCCGGCAACGATGGGAGCGGAGTACGACGTTCCGGTTCCCCACACGTAATCGCCACTTGAGTAACCTGCCGTGCCGAGCCGATCGTCGGTGTAGTCGGACACACCTGGCGCTGAAACGAAAAGCGCCGCCCCAGGATCACTAAACGATGTGACGTGTCCGCTGCCGTCCGTCGCCGCCACCGTGATTACGTAGGGATCGTTCTGGTAGTTGTGGTAGTTCACATTATCTCCGGCCGCCCGGTTGTTCATGGCCGCGAAAACGATGTCGATGCCGAGCCCCCCACGCCCATTGGCGACGTCGTTCTGGATGGCCGTCTTCGACGACGACCATGAGGAAGAGAAATTGTCCTGATAGGGCGTCGAATAACCCCAACTGGCATTGCCGATATCCAGGCCATTCGTAGCGAGGTGATTTAAGGCGTCGGCAAGTTGGCTGGCTCCTCCGGTAGAATAACTAATGCGAATTCCGGCAATGCCGGCATTGTAGGCGACGCCGACAATGCCGGAGCCGTTATTCGCAGCTGCAAGAACCCCTGCAACCGTGGTGCCGTGGCTGTCGGTCGACGTGCCATAGGCGCTGCCGTCGGCGGTGACCGCGTCATACTGGAGATTGAACAGGTAATTTGGATTGAGGTCGGGATGATTGTAGTCGATACCGTCGTCGATGATCCCGACTTTGACGCCCAATCCCGTGTAGTTCTGCCATGTCTTAGCGACGTCGATGCCGGCCGTTGAGCTGGTCAAGCTCCATTCGTAACTGAAATAGGTGTCGGTCGGAGTTGTGCTGTCCCCGGTCGGCGGGTTGAGCGTTTGCCAATGAATCGAAATGTCATGCAGTACTGTCGTGGTGGCGCCTTGGCCTGTGCTCGTCGTGCCGCCTGTAGTGCCGCCACCCGTCGTGCCGCCGCCGCTGGTCGTGCCACCGCCCGTCTTCTTTCCGCCGGCCGCAGCCGCATCAGGACCGCCCGACGCGTCTTCGCTCTCGCCGTCCGTAATAATAACCGGCGGTGCACCGGTGTGACCAAAATTCAGACCCCAGCCCAAGGGCGAGGTCTCTAGCGCGGCGTTGGACGCCGCTACGATCGCGCTCCAGTCGCCGGCGCTGTCGTCCAATTCGTTCGGGCCGTTGTCGAGATGCCCGGAGTTGAAGTCAGCGATGCCCCGCTTTTGCATTTAGCCTCCTTTGCCGGCACAGACTCCGGCCAACAGGCGCGCGGGATCAGCGCGCGTCGGGGCTGCCACGTGAGCCCGGGGGCATTTAAGGACAAGTAAAGCGGCGTACTTATTCGAAATCAGGGATTCCGTAACACTTCGATATACATTTCAATTGCCTGCATTACGCCAACGCACCGTCAATATGTACTGACGAACTTCCGTATTACTTGTTCTCATTTATTTAAATTTGCTTCGATGGGGGACGGAAAAAATGCCGGCGCCAGGCAACGCTGCGGCAGCGATGCCCACAAAAACCCCTATGTCGAAAGGGTTAGATGGAACTCGCCGCGGCTTGCCGTTCCCATGATGCGGGCGGCTTTCGTCCAAAAGCGGAGTGTGCTAAACATTGTCATAGATAAAGAAATAATCGTAACCAATGCCTGCTATATTAGACTTGGCTCAATTGTCCTTTTGCCGACGCATATGACGGCAGACCATTGATTTCAAAGGGGGGCGGTTTCCGCCAAATTTTGTGAGTGCTCCGTTCAAGAGAACAGACGAACTGCGGCTCTTGCTTCAGACCGGCCGGAGTTATTTCGTCACCGCGGCGATGTTCAGCTTCGCCATTAACCTGCTGTATCTGGCAGGCCCGCTGTACATGCTGCAGGTCTATGACCGGGTGATTTCGAGCGCCAGCGAGGTCACGCTGGTGATGCTGACGATTGCCCTGCTGCTGGCGTTCATGGCGCTGGCCGGGCTCGATGCTGTCCGTGCCCGCGTGCTGACACGCGCCAGCATCCGCCTCGACCAGAGGATCGCCGCTCGGGTCATGACGGCGATTATCGATCGTTCCGCGAGTTTCGGCGGCGCACGCAGCCAGTTGCTGCGCGATTTCGACACCTTCCGCCAGTTCATCACCGGCATGGGCATCCATGCGATCTTCGATCTTCCCTGGGCGCCGATCTATATCGCGGTGATCTTCGCGCTGCACCCGGCGCTCGGCGCGTTTGCGTTGGGCTGCTCGATACTTCTCGTCCTCATGGCGTTCCTCAACGAGTGGATCGTCAAGCCGCCGCTTACGGAATCCAACGAGGCGGCGTCGCGGAATTACAGCTTCACCGAGATGAGCCTGCGCAACACCGAGGTGGTGCGCGCCATGGGCATGACCGAAGGCCTGTTGAAGCGGTGGGGCCGTGATCGCAACCGCATGCTGGAGCGCCAGGTCACCGCGAGCGATCGCGCCGCGACCATGCAGAGCGTGATCCGTTTTCTGCGGCTCTCGATGCAGTCATTGATCCTAGGCCTGGGCGCCTATCTGGTGATCGAGCGGCTTGCGACGGTAGGCGCGATGTTTGCGGCCAGCATCCTGCTCGGTCGCGCGTTGCAGCCGGTCG
>WNFJ01439547.1_pt1 | contig 12442 bp, 13 predicted proteins | sample 5400461 | NCBI WGS metagenome assembly WNFJ01 (sample SAMN13153349, study PRJNA577476) | soil metagenome | isolation source: 115 cm saprolite on Douglas fir-dominated hillslope | place: USA:California | collected 2013-09-17
CTGCGAGTATAATCCAACCCGCAAACTGAGTGCGGCCCAAGTCGTGTCACTGTAATCGGAAGTCCGCGAAGATGAACAGACGACACAAAACAGTCCTTGCACTTTCGCTGGCCATTGCCGGGTTTGAGCTTTTGGACGGCGCAAAGATCTCGGCAGCACTGGGAATCATCCTGGTGGGCGCAAGTTTAGCTTGGTTGATCGGCTCGCAGTTTGTGTTGGCAAGTGCGATGTTCGTTTGGAAACACCGAATTTGGTCTGCAATTATCGCCATTCTTGGGGTCGGGGCCGTGTACGGATGGATCAGATACGACGCTTACCGCGCCGAGAAACGAAAAGCGGCCGAAGAGGCGGAAATGGCGGCGTACCGCGCCAAAATGAAACCATTTTGGGACTGTGAGAGTCGAAATTCCCAATTTTCTAACGCAGATACCGAATGCGAAAAGGACCCGAGTGTCACGCTTCAGTTGCTAGGTCAGCATGGCGACGGTTCGGTTCCCATGTCGTTTCCCGACGGTTCCAGAGCATGGGTTCCAAAGGCCAAGGTTTCAGATGCCATGCATGACGGGGGTAAACTTCTGCATCTGCCACAGAACGCTCCTTCCTCGTCTCATTCGCCGTCTCACCATGTCAAGACCTTACGCGACACCGAGTTGACTACCACAGAGTGGGGAACGCTCACATGCGGGCGTATCCGAAGCGGAGAAGCAGCGGTACTCCTGATTGACGACGGTCTGCAGGTAAAAATCAAAACTGCGGACGGGCAAATCGGATGGGCTTCCGGCAGCGACTTTGAGGTCATTGGGAAGTGACTCGGCTCGTAACGACTAAACCCTCCGTGAGTTCTGGCTAGGCTCCGGCGAGATGGGAGTAAGATGGTGCCGTTTTCGAGGTCACAAAAAGACGGTCCGTTGAGATTTTCCGAATGAATGTCGAAACGCTGCTGATAATAATTGCCGTCCTGCTCTTTATGGTGCTTTGGCAACTCAGCAGGATTAGCAGCCGCTTGAAGGAGATGTTTCCCGGTGAAAGGGAACAGGATTACAAATGGGCGCTAGAAGACCCAATAGGACATTGGGAAACACACCAAAAAACAAAAGCACGGCAGGCAGCACGGGAGGCGCGAAAAAAAGAAAAGCACGACTAGCTGGCTGGGGCTATCCAAGCTGGGGGCATCGAATGACTACCCACTACCGGAAGAAATATCGAGAATTTGCTAAGGCCGAAGGGAAGTACAACCACAGCGCGCTCTACCAAGCGGTCAGGGATCCATTCCATATCGTCGCGAAAAACCGCAAGGAACATCCAAGAACCAAGGCCTGGAGGGATCTCGAAGAAATCGCTGCTGAGATAGATCTAGCCCCAAAAAACTGGTTCAGCGAATCTCAGGGCGGTAGGTGAACTTGCCCATAGTCCTGTGATCGAAGGTCACGCGCGCGCGCCAGCGACGGTGGGAGCTGCCCACCTGTCTGGATCATTCACTCCACTCGCCGTCGATGTGGATGAGCACCCTGTCCCGTCCAAGGCGGCGTTGATCGACGATCCTTGAGGGCCTTGCCCCTAAGCTGAGAAGGACCAGCCCCGCCGCTTGCTCGGCAGTCTTGAAACCCAGGTACCTCGAACCCTTGGGGGTAGTAAGGAACCAACTTCCAGCGGCATCAACGCTTCTTTCGATATCGAAAATGGATGTATCGGGAGTAGTCATGTAGATCACCTGCCTTCTCAGAAGAAATTATAGCCGACTCCCCGTGTATCCTATTCTCCCTTCCACTCCCGCCACCAGCTTCTTCGTCGCAGGAACCTCGATCCCGTGGCGACGCGCCCCGCGGAGGATTGGGCCAGCGATCGCGTCCAACTCCGGGGTCTTGTGCTGCTCGACGTCCTTTTGCATGGAGCTGCGCATGTTTGCGGGCATCGCCTTAACCCCGGCGAGCACCGTCTCCGGATTAACTTTGGCCGACTCGGCCACAGCAACCGCGCACGCTTCTCGAACACAAGCTTCTCCCAAACTCCGCCATTGCGGATCGGAAAGAATCTCGCCGACAGTCATATTCGCAGCGGTTGTGGCCAGCGCAAATGGCGCCAGAAAAACCAGCTTGCCCCACATCAGGGTTGGCTCATCGTCGATGAAGCGGCACGCGAAACCCATTTTCTGAAACTGATCGACGGTGCTCCCCAGCAGATCCCGCCCGATGGACAACACATTCAGGCGCGCAAACGGCGAGCGATGGACGATATGCCCAGGGCTGACGCGCTCGGTTTCAACCGCGATTGTCGCCGGGATCACGCGCTCTGATCCGTACTTGGCACGAAGCATAGCCACATGGTCAATGCCGTTGAGCAGGGGAACAATCGCGCGCACCGCATCAGGATTTCTGAGAGCGGTCAGCGCGGGCTCCAACTGCGTAGCCTTCACCGTAATCCAAAGCACGTCAACGGCGGGCACTTCCGCAGCGACGGCGACATCAACCGTGAAATTGCCGAATGCACTCTCCAGACGAAGTTGTTTAGGATACCGTGCAAGCGCTTCGCGTCGGACAACCAGCGTAACGGAAGTTCCACCGCGCGCCAAACATGCGCCGATCAGGCCTCCAACGCCGCCCGCTCCGAGAATCGCATGTCGCATTCCTTTGGACATCCGGGTCTCCTAGTCCGCGTCCGCTTTCCCCGATGCCGTCATCCCGAAGCTCCGCGTTTTCACCAGCGGGGCGAGTGCCTGCCCTGAGCGAAAGCCGAAGGGGATCTCGCGCGAGTTCCCGACGCGTTGTCAGTCCACGCAAGATCCCTTCGACCTCATCTCAGGGCAGGCTCTTCGCTCCGCCTGAAAGACGGCTCCGCTCAGGATGACCCCGCATAGGAACAGATGTGTCAAGACCTAACTCGGTTTCACAGTTGCTTGCAGACACTCGACAATCTCCGCCTCACTCAGCGTGTGGTCGCTCGATTTGGCGCGAGAATAGATGCGCTCCACCACATCGTCCGTCGCCGGAATGCCGCGCCGCTCCAGCCAGAACAGCACATTCGACTTTCCGCTCATCGGGCCAACATCGATGATCTGTTCGAGGCCGAACACGTGCGAGGGGACGCCCGAATACACTGTGTTAGCCAGTTCGACATCGTTCTTCTTGAACGCCTTAATGACAGCCGCGGCGTGTACCCCGGTCGCCGTGCGGAATGCATCTTCCCCCACCACCGGATAGTTCGCCGGAATCGGCACGCCCGTGGATCGAGACACTGCCTGACAATAGTGCTTCAGCCGGGTGAGGTCCTGCTGATCCCAGGGCGCAATGCCCATCAGCTTCAGATTAACCAGCATCTGGTCCATCTGCGTGTTGCCCACACGCTCGCCAATGCCGATGGCGCACCCATGCACGCAGTGCGCCCCGGCCATCAGCGCCGCCAGAGAGTTGGCGATGGCCAGTCCCCGATCGTTGTGCCCGTGCCAGTCCACACGAAGCGTTTCGCCCGAAGGCTTCACCACTTCGTCGATCACGAACTTCACCAGCGCAAACGCTCCCATCGGTGTGGCGTGGCCGGCGGTATCGCAGATCACCACGGCCCGCGCTCCGCAATTGATGGCCGTCGAATACAATCGCTTCACCGTTTCAGGATCGCAGCGCGTCGTGTCCTCGGTGACGTACATCGAATCGAGGCCCAGTGAAACCGCATATTTCACAGCCTTCTCGGTAGTCTGCAGAAGAAAATCGTCAGTCCAGCCTTCGGTGAAGCGCCGGATGGGGCTCGACCCAATAAATGTTGCCGCCTCGATAGGCAGGCCTGTTTTCTGCACGATTTCGGCAATCGGACGGATGTCATTCTCGTGTGTGCGCGCTGCGCAGTTCGCGCGAATCTTCATTTTGTTGGTGACGATCTCACGTGCCAGTGCGGTGACGGCTTCGACCGCGCGCGGTCCCGCTCCCGGCAACCCAAGGTCGAGCGAGTTGATACCCAGCGCCTCCATCAAGTGAAGAATTTCAATCTTCTCGGGAATCGATGGATCGCGCACCGAGGGCGACTGCAGGCCGTCGCGCAGGCTCTCGTCGTTGAGTTCCGCCGGGCCCGTCAGATTTTCGGGATGTTTTTTGTTCCAGTCGTAGATGAGTTCGGAAGTGTTCATAGAAAATGAGATTAATCATCAAGCATAAAGGACGCTAAGTATCACAAAGGAATTCCTTCGTGCACTTCGTGTCCTTGGTGGTTCAAGCCTTTTGTGCGCTACTTCGCTTTCGGCGGCAAGGTCAACCCAAACACCGAAATCATCCCCTGACCGGCCACGTTGACTTTGGCTTCCTCGGGATTCGGCAAGTACAAAGTCTTGCAATGCTCGCAACGGTAGACCTCGGCGTCAGGACCCCAGGCCTTCTCCGCGTCCCCACAAGACTGTTCGAGCACGTCAGTGGTATAGAACCACCGCTTCAGGTGCCCGCCGCAGAATTTTCCCTTCTCATTTTTCTCGTTGCAGGCACGCTGTCCCGCCTTCTTGATCTTGACTTTATGATGAGGAAGCTGCGGAGGAGTTGGTATTCCCACAGTAGTGACTTCGCCCGTCGCCAATGGACTTACCCTCATTCGCGCGGCGCCCGCGCCGCCGGATTTGGCCTTACGAGCGCCATTGTATCCGAAAATTTGGCACGGAATTAGGTTGCCGGTGACATCTCGGCCACCCTCAAAACTCCCGCTTGGGCGGCGTCTGGCGCGGACCCACGCGACCCGCGACAATCTCGGCATCAAAATAACTTTCCCCCCGAATCGGAGCCCCGGCTATCCGTCGGAGAATCGCGATCTGACCGACATGTGTCAAGGCGTCGGCGATCGGACCTTGGACGAGTTTTTCCACCGGAGCCTGCAGGGGCTCGGAAGAGGCCAGATAATCGTCGAACCGCTTTAACGCAGCAAAGAAGCGTTCCACTTCTCCGTCCCACGGAAGCGGTTTTGAATCGTTCCATGTCCGCCTGCCGCTCGCGATCGACAGGCCCCAATCTAGCAGATCACCGATGTGCGCCAGAATCTCTACCGGTGTGCGTGCATCGGCTGAGCGGAAGTCGGCAAGGCTTGTGGGTGCATTGCTGACTGCCTTCCCGCCGCGATACGCCAGGGTTGCAACGGTGTGGCGGAGTAGTTCTCGTTTGGTATCGGAACTAAAAGAAGCAGTCATCGGAAACTGTTCCCTTCTCGGAAATAAAAGTGACAATTTTTTGGGTCGCTCGGTACTGAGTAGTCGGCACCGATGCTGCGCTACAACTTCTTGCTTTTCAGAACTGCTGATGCGCGGAGCGCTCCGCGAAACCTCTGACCGAGACTGCGCGCGAACTGCATGTCCAGAAAGCCACTCATCTGCCGGCGGAAACTTTCGCCATAGCCATACCACCAGACTTTCTTCATCCCCGGGACACGGTCCGAGTCCACATATTTCAGCCGTACCATTTCTTCCAGCCCAAAGCGCCCATGCGTTCGGCCCACACCGCTCGCCTTTACCCCGCCGTGCGGAGCCTCGCTGATGCCGAAACAGGAGATCACATCGTTCACCATGACCGTGCCCGCCTGAATGCGCCGCGCCAAGCGTTCGCCGCGCACCCGGTCGCGCGTCCACACGCTCGCTGCCAAACCATATTCTGAATCGTTGGCCAGATGCACAGCCTCGTCGTCCTCGTCGAAAGCCATCACCGGCAGTACCGGACCGAAAGTCTCCTCGCGCATGACGCGCATTTCGTGCGTCACATCAGCCAGCACGGTAGGAGCGTAAAAGTTCGCTCCCACTTCCTTCAGCCGCGCTCCCCCCACCAGAACCCCCGCCCCGCGAGCCTTCGCGTCCTCCAAGTGCGATTCCACAATGCGCAACTGCCGTTCGTGAATCATCGGCCCTACATCCACCTGCGGATCTATGCCATTGCCCACGCGCAGCTCCTTCGTCTTTTGGACGCACGCCTGCAGGAATGATTCGTACAAGCTGCGATGCACATAGCAGCGCTCGACCGACAGGCAAGCCTGCCCGGCGTTGACGAATGCGCCCCACACCGCTGCACTCGAAGCCACGTCCACGTCGGCATCGTCGAGTACGAGCATGGGATCTTTCCCACCTAACTCAAGCACCACCGGCAGCAACCGCTCCGCAGCAGCCATCGCGATGCGCTTCCCTGTCGCCACGCTCCCGGTAAAAACCAGCTTGTCAATGGGAGCGTGAACCAGCGCCGAACCCGTCGCACCGTTTCCCACTACGACCTGAAACACATCTTCGGGAACACCCGCCGCGTGCAGCAGCGCTTGCAGTTCCAGCGCCACGAGCGGCGTCAACTCCGACGGTTTGAGCACCACCGTATTCCCAGCTACCAGCGCCGCTAGCGTTTCGGTCGCAGGAATCGAAAACGGATAATTCCATGGCGAAATAATCCCGATCACGCCATAGGGTTCTCGCACAAGTTGTCCGCGCTTGAGCTTGGTAGCGAGGTTCCCGTGCGGCACCGGCTCATCACACAGCAAGCGATATGCGTTGTCGATGAGAAACCGCAACGCATCCAGCACGACCAACACTTCCGTGACCAATGCCTCGGCATAGGGCTTCCCTGCTTCGCGAGTGATGGCGGCAGCGATGTCTGATTTTTTTTCATGCAGCCTACGCTGAAACTTGCGTAGCAAGGCTGTCCGCCTTCGCACACCCAGCCCATTCCACGCGGCCTGCGCCGCACGCGCTCGTCCGACCGCCGCGCGAACTTCGTCCTCGCTTGCGCCATCGAACTCGCGCAAAATCTCGCCCGTGGCCGGATTCACCGACGCCAATTTGCGAACCGCCATCTGTAGATCAGTAGCCATAGCCGAACCTTAGAGACGTTGCTTGTTATTCTCGCCCACACTCGCTGCCAAGAACTCGCACCGCTATTTCAATACTCCACACTGACCAGATACAACCCGCTGGCCGGGGCTGTAGCTCCCGCAGCCGACCGATTATGCGCCTCGAGAATCCGCGTCAGGTCCTCGGCCTGCAACGATCTCTTGCCGACGAGAATGAACGTCCCTACCAGATTTCTGACCATGTGGTGCAGAAACCCCGATCCTCTCACTGTGTACACGAACTCGTCTCCTTGCCGCTCCCAGCCGGAAGAAAAAATTCGCCGCACATTCGATACTGGTGATACTTCCGGCGACACTTCAGCCGAGACTTCAGGGTTCCTTCGCGATACGGAGCTTGCCGTGAGCGAAGCCGAAGGGTGTTCTTCGTGATTGACGGATTTTCCCATGCCCCGTTCCGGATCCACTGCCGCAAACGACGTAAAATCGTGTTCGCCTTCCACCAGCGCCGCCGCTCGCACCATCTCCTGCTCATCCAATGGAAACGGAAAATGCCACACATAGCGCGCCAGAAAGGGAGGACAAATTGCTCCGCGGCAGATTCGATAGCGATAGGTCTTCGCACGCGAAGAGTGCCGTGCATGGAACTCCGGCGGCATTTCCGTGACCTCGAGCACCCGTACCGATCCCGGTAAAATGTCGTTCAGCGCCTTGACAAAATTGGCGGTGGGGACGGAAGACTCCGTGACAAATGTCACCACCTGTGCCAGCGCATGCACCCCCGCGTCGGTCCGTCCTGAACCCTGCGGCAATACCTTTTCTCCGGTAATTCGTCCAATGGCAGAGGCAAGTGTGCCCTGCACCGTGACTGCATCGGGCTGCACCTGCCAGCCGGAGAAGTCCGACCCGTCATAGGAGAGAATTAATTTGACGTTACGCATGCGATCTTTCGAGTCCCGCGACCTTGTCGTCTCATCCAAGTCATTTCATAGTGCCAGATCTGTCACATAGAGGTCCGTCGCATAGGTCTGTCGCCAGCATGTGTCGGTCATCGATCAATAGAAAACATGACCGGCGGGGATCGCTGCGGTAAGCTCGAACGTCGCGAGCACTTTCCCAGCTTCATCGACCGCGGCGGGCTCAAACAGACCGCCGGGCAGATAAAAGCGGCTGACGTTCGGTCAGATATACTGGTTTGCTTCACAAAATTCTGCATCAGATGATGAAGTTCTTGCTCCACAACGTCCCAGCGTGATGGAACGCGCGATAGAACGGCTGATGAAACAGCGAAGGCCGTCTGAGTCGCAAAATGGTTTCCTGCAATGTTTTTCCGGAACCTTCGTTCCGCTGGTTGCGTATCAATGCCTGAACATGCCTCAGTGAGGCGTTCATTCCAGGTAAGTGAATCAGGTGAGTCAAGCTGTCCCAGTTTATAGCCAAGTCTTTTTGCCACAAGGTAGTAACTGAAATTGCTTCACGAACGGAGATGAGTAGATGCAATTCGCACGCTTAGCCTCGACCGTCCGGCACACTGCCGCCGCAGTTTTATTCGGAACGTTTTTGTTCGGGACCCTGACCGTTGCGTCCTGGGGCCAGGAGCCTCCAGCAGGCCCCGTGCCGCAAAACACGCCAATCACGCAGCCTGTGCCTGAGTTGAATTACTCCAAGCCGGCGTCACACTTTCCCAATCCCATCGCCCCGTACATGCCTCGGCATCTTGCTCCTCCTAATCTGGCGAACACGGCGCGCATTGACTCGCTTCTGCGCGACGGGAAGTTATACCTCTCGTTGAACGACGCGATCGCTCTCGGTCTGGAGAACAATCTCGACATCGCGATCGCGCGCTACACGTTGAATATCGCCGACACGGATATTCTGCGCGCCAGGGCCGGAGCCACCATCCTTGGCACCCCCGTCGGTTTGGTGTTGAACACTCCCGGAGGCGGCGTGGGCGGCATTGGAGCGCAGTCCGGCGCGGCTACCGGCGGCACCAGTCTCGGTGCGGGCGGCCTCGGCGCGGGCACCAACGGACTGGTGAGTTCGACCTTGGGCTTCGGACCGTTCGTCACCAGCTTCGATCCGGTGCTGAGTAGCGCGCTGCAATTGGATAAGAGCACGACGAAATCCAGCAGCTTGTTCTCCGGCGTCCCGTTCATCGATCAAAATACCTACACTGCTGATTTTGCGTATCAGCAAGGCTTCCAGTGGGGAACCAACATGTCGGTGGGTTTTAACAATACCCATGTCACGACCAACAGTCCGTTCACCACCTTCAGCCCCGTAGTCAACTCCAATTTTCAATTCCGGTTGACGCAGCACCTCTTGCAGGGCTTCGGTCTTGCGCCGAACACGCGATTCATCCGCATCGCGAAGAATAACCGCGAAAACCGCGAACTGTCCGATGTAGCCTTTCGCTTACAGGTGACCGATTCTGTCGATCAAATCGAGAACATCTACTGGGATTTGGTGTTCGCCTACGAGAACGTACGCGTACAGAACGAGTCTCTCACCTTCGCGCAAAAGACGCTCTCTGACACCAAGAAGCAGGTGGAGATCGGTAGTCTGGCCCCAATCGAAGTGGTCCGCGCACAGAGCACGGTAGCGCAAGATCAGCAACTGGTAACCACAGCCCAAACCAATCTTCAGTTGCAGCAGTTGCTCATGAAAAACGCGATAAGCCGCTCGTTAAAGGATCCCACACTGGCGACCGCAGAAGTGATTCCGACCTCGACCATGGACGTACCCGCACAGGAGCCGGCGGTGCCAACCGAGGATCTGATCAACGAGTCGATTCGCCGTCGGCCGGAACTGGTCGAATCTCGCATTGACCTGAATAGTCGGGAACTCAGTAACAAGGCCGTGCGCAGCTCGCTGCTGCCCACGCTGGACTTATTTGCTTACTATGGCGGTTCGGGTGTCGGTGGCGACTTGAGTCGTTCCGTTCCAATCTGCGTCCCGCCTAATACCCAGTTTTGCGTCCAACCCGGCGGAGTTCCGCCAGTGAGCTATGGCGGCACACTGCACCAGCTCTTCAACTCGACCGGGCCTGACAAAGGAGTCGGGGTAACGTTGAACATTCCGCTGCGCAATCGTGCGGCGCAGGCCGTCCAGATCCGATCTGAATTGGAGTTCCGCCAGGCAGAAATGCGCCTGCAGCAAATCGAGAACCAGGTAGCGGTCGAGGTCCGCAACGCCCAGTACGCGGTGCAAGGGAATCGCGCCAGCGTAGATTCAGCGAGGGCCGCCACCGAGTACGCGCGCCAGTCGCTTGACGCAGAGCAGAAGAAATATCAGTTCGGCACCTCGACGACCACGCTCGTGCTGCAGAATCAGAGCGCCTTAGCCACTGCCGAGTCAACTCTGGTGAACGCCATGGTGGCCTACGAAAAGTCGAGAGTTGAACTCGACCGCGCCACCGGCGAACTGCTCGATCATTATGGCGTAAGCATCGACGACGCCGCCCGTGGACAAGTCACGCGCATGCCTAATGTCCCTTACATTGCGCCGCGCAAAGATCTGCCCCCCGCTTCGCCAGCGCCAACTGCCCCGCCGCAGTAAACTGGAGACTCGTAACGCCGGAATTTTGCCGGCGCTACGTTAACTGCAGGCCCTTGTCTTTTTCGCCTCCGCCGCGAGCAGTGACCCTGGAGATTGCTGAAGTATGCGCAATCACGATCGACTGTGATTTGTTCTCACCGCTGCTACTCTAGAACTGGTCTCATAAGCGGTTCTTGGAGGAACGGTTTTGAAAGGGCACGGCTTCGAGCCGTGCCGCTATGAGCAAAAAATGCGGGCTTTAGCCCCCGAGGGAGTTTTACTTTCCCTCCAGGAATATTTGTGAGACCAGTTTTAGTAGGTTAGTGGCCTTACTAACCTCGGCCTTGACAGCGAAAGAGAACAATTCATATGAAAATCGCGCAGGATATCACCGAACTCATCGGTCGCACTCCGCTGGTCTATCTCAACAAAGTCACCGCCGGCTGCCACGCCAAGGTTGCCGCTAAGCTGGAGGGATTCAATCCGTGCAGCAGCGTGAAGGACCGCATAGGCGTCAGCATGATCGTGGAAGCCGAGAAGGCGGGAAAGATCCATCCCGGCAAGAACGTGCTCATCGAGCCGACCAGCGGCAACACCGGCATTGGCTTGGCTTTCACGGCGGCGGTGAAAGGGTACCGCCTGATTCTCACCATGCCTGACAGCATGAGCATGGAGCGTCGCGTCCTGCTGATGGCGCTCGGGTCGGAGATCGTGCTCACGCCCGGGCCCAAGGGAATGAAGGGCGCGATCGCCAAAGCTGAAGAGATTCAGGCCGGGATCCCCGGCAGTGTGATCCTGCAGCAGTTCGCCAATCCGGCCAATCCCAAGATACATCGCGAGACCACGGGACCGGAAATTTGGGACGACACCGACGGCAACATCGACATTCTCATTTCAGGCGTGGGAACCGGCGGCACGTTGACCGGCGTCGGCGAATATATTCGTCCCAGGAAACCAAGCTTCAAGATTGTCGCGGTCGAACCAAAAGACAGTCCCGTACTTTCCGGCGGCGCACCCAGTCCGCACAAAATTCAGGGCATCGGAGCAGGCTTCGTGCCGCGGATTCTGCGCACCGACCTCATCGACGAAGTCATTCAGGCTTCTACCGACGATTCCGTGGCGATGGCCCGCCGCCTGGCCAAAGAAGAGGGATTGTTGGTGGGCATCTCCTGCGGCGCGGCCGCCTGGGCCGCCATCGAAGTTGCCAAACGGCCCGAAAATGCCGGCAAGCTGATCGTCGTCGTGCTGCCCGATTTCGGGGAGCGCTACCTGAGCACTATACTTTTCGAAGCGCTGCGCAATGAAGCGCAGCAGTTGCCCACCGCGGCCGTTTCCGTATGAAGGGATTCTTCAAATCCGCGCGCCAAGATCTGAGAATGCATTGCTCGTGTAGGGACAGCCGCCTCGGCTGTCCAGCCGTGGCGGAGCCCGGCGCCTAGCGAGATGAACCTTGGATCGCCTGATGTAAGCGTCAGGGCAAGGGGAATTTTAGGCTGGAGCAGGTTCCGTGTATCCTTCCTCCCGTGATCTTGTCGGTCGTCATAATCACCCACAACGAGGAAGCCAACATCGCGCGCCCGCTCGAAAGCGTGAAGCCCCTGGTTTCCGACGGCAAAGGAGAAGTCATCGTCGTTGACTCCGGTTCGACGGACCGCACGGTGGAGATCGCCAAGTCGTACGGCGCGAAAGTGTTCGTGGAAGAATGGAAAGGCTATGCCGCCCAGAAAAACTCGGCCATCGACAAAGCGACTGGAGATTGGATTCTAAGCTTGGATGCGGATGAGGAAGTTGAATCGACGTTGATCGAAGAGCTTACTGGTCATCCGACTGACAAACCCCTGCTGGGGAGGAGTTCCCGCGAATGGTGCCTCACGATGGAGCACGCAAGTGCAGGACCCGCCAACCTGGATATGCTTAAGAGGAGACCCGTCGGATTCTCAGTCCGTCGTAAGAATTTTTTTCTTGGCCGCTGGATCAAACACGGAGGATTCTGGCCTGACCCCAAGTTGAGGCTGTTCCGTCGTGGTCACGGACGCTGTGAAGCTAGATCGGTGCACGAAACAATTCAGGTAAGGGGCAGAGTTGTCGCCATCGATCGCGGCGCGCTCATCCATCACTCCTACCC
>WNFJ01298542.1_pt1 | contig 12441 bp, 9 predicted proteins | sample 5400461 | NCBI WGS metagenome assembly WNFJ01 (sample SAMN13153349, study PRJNA577476) | soil metagenome | isolation source: 115 cm saprolite on Douglas fir-dominated hillslope | place: USA:California | collected 2013-09-17
CGTTGCATTTGAGCAGGGAGGTGCGCTTCATGAAGTCGAGCACGCCGAGGCCGGAGGAGAAGCGCGCGGACCGCGCGGTCGGCAGGACGTGGTTCGAGCCGCCGACATAGTCGCCGATCGCCTCGGGCGTGTGGGGCCCAAGAAAGATCGCGCCGGCGTTCTCTATTCTTTCGCTGAGAGCCTCGGCGTCGCGCGCCATGATCTCCAGGTGTTCCGGCGCAAGCCGTTCGACGAGCGGCAAGGCGTCCGCGAGCGTCGGACAAAGGATAATCGCGCCGTTTTCGCGCCAGCTCGCGCCGGCTATCAGGGCGCGCGGCAGCGCTGCAAGCTGGCTGTCGACTTCCGCCTCGACCGCACGCGCGAGGGCCGCGTCGTCGGTGATGAGGATCGACTGCGCAGCTTCGTCATGTTCAGCCTGGGCGAGCAAATCGGCGGCGACGAAGCGCTCGCCGACTATTCGCGCCGCTTCGATCGGGTCGACGTCGGCAAAATGGGCTTGGCGATCGGCGCCGGGGAGGTCGAGGTCGCGAAAAGCGTTGCCGGGCCCAACAATCTTGGCGACCGGCGCGATTGAAGTGGTGCCGTAAGCGAGCGCCGCGATCGCCTGCGCTCCTCCCACCCGATAGATCTCGTCCACGCCGGCGATCCGCGCCGCCGCGAGCACCAGCGGATTGACGCGGCCGTCAGGCGTCGGCACGACCATCGCCAGCCGGCGGCAGCCCGCCACCTTCGCCGGCACGGCGTTCATGACGACCGAAGACGGATAGCTCGCCGCGCCGCCGGGAACATACATACCGACAGCCTCGATCGGCCGCCAGCGCCAGCCGAGCTCGACCCCGAGCGCGTCCGTGAACCGGACGTCGGCGGGCTTTTGGCGCCGGTGGTACTCCATCACGCGCTCATGCGCGAGTTCGAGCGCCTCGAGCGCCCTGGGTTCGCAAGCCGCAATCGCGACCTCGACCTCCCCGGCGCCGATCGCCAAGCCCATTTTGCCGACGTCGACCCGATCGAAGCGGCGCGAATAGTCGGCGAGCGCTTCGTCGCCGCCTGCGACCACGGCGTCAACGTCGGCCGAGGCTTCGCGCTTGGCCCCAAGCAAGCCCACGAAGCGCTGCTCGAATTCCGCTGACCGCATATCGAGCGCAATGGCCATCGGGAAGTCTCCAGCGCCCTCGCTTCAGGCCGCCGACGCGTCCGAAAGCGCGTGCCCCGCGCAGGCCTCTGCGGGGCGGCGCGGCCCCATGTCGCAAAGCTCGGCCTCGACGCATTCGACCTCGAGCCGAACCAGCGCGCCGTCGGCGAAGGCGAGCATGATCATGCCCGCGGGCGGATCGGTCTTTTCGAATGTCACCGCCAAGAGGTTGAGAGTCGCGCTCTTGTCGTTGTCATTCAATCCGAGATGCGCGGCCTTCAGCACGCGGTCGAAACGCAGAACGCTACCCACGCGCTCGGCCGGCCCCGTCTTCGCCCCCACCCAATCGTAGCGCATCCCCGCCACGACGAAGCGACGCTGCCACGGGAGCCAGACCATGTCGGAGCGTTTCACGCAGGTGTTCTGCGCGTGCGCGGAAATGACGCCAAGTCCTTCGCGGTCGAGCGCGACGAGCTTGAGCGGTTGGTCGCCGGCCAGCATTGGTCAGCCTGCGATCCGCGCGATGTCGGCGCCACAAGCGCCGAGCTTCTCTTCCAGCCGCTCGAAGCCGCGATCGAGATGGTAGACCCGATTGACGATCGTCTCGCCCTCCGCCGCCAGTCCAGCGATGACCAGCGAAACCGAGGCGCGCAGGTCCGTCGCCATGACGGGCGCGCCGCGCAGCCGTTCGACCCCCTTCACGATCGCCGTGTCGCCTTCGAGCTTGATGTGCGCGCCGAGGCGCGCGAGCTCCTGCACATGCATGAAGCGGTTCTCGAAGATCGTCTCGGTGATGCGCGAGACGCCGCGCGCGCGCGTCATCAACGCCATGAACTGCGCCTGCAGGTCGGTCGGGAAGCCAGGAAACGGCGCGGTCGCGACATCGACCGGGTCGATTCCAGCGCCGTTGCGCGTGACCCGCACGCCGCGATTGTCGCTCGTCACCGTAGCGCCCGTCTCCTCCAGGGCGTCCAGCGCCTCCTGCAACAGGTCTTCGCTCACGCCGTCGAGCAGAAGGTCGCCGCCCGTCATCGCAACCGCGGTGGCGTAGGTTCCCGCTTCGATGCGGTCGGGCAGAACGCGATGGTGCGCGCCATTGAGCCGGGTGACGCCATGGATTTCGATTGCGGGCGTGCCCGCGCCGTGGATACGCGCTCCCATCTTGTTGAGGCAGTCGGCGAGATCCGCCACCTCGGGCTCGCGGGCCGCGTTGCGGATGAGCGTCGCGCCATGCGCCGTCGCCGCCGCCATCATCGCGACGTGCGTTCCCCCGACCGTGACCTTCGGAAACTCGATCTCCGCGCCGACGAGCCCCTTCGGCGCCTTGGCGACGGCGTAGCCGCCGTCGATCTCGATCCGCGCGCCGAGCTTCTCCAGCGCCATCAGCAACAGGTCGACCGGCCGCGTGCCGATCGCGCAGCCGCCGGGCAGCGACACGCGCGCCTCCCCCGTGCGTGCCAGTAACGGCGCGACGACCCAGAAGCTCGCGCGCATCTTGGAGACCAGTTCGTAGGGCGCAGTCGTATCGACGATCGTGCGGGCGCGTAAATGCGCGGTCTGGCCCGAACCTGCCTCCTCGCCGACGCGCTTGCCGTCGACCGAATAGTCGACGCCGTGATTGCCGAGGATGTGGGCGAGCTGGGCGACGTCGGCAAGGCGCGGCAGGTTTTCGAGCGTCAGCGTCTGGTCGGTCAGCAAGGAGGCGATCATTAACGGCAGCGCGGCGTTTTTCGCGCCCGAAATCGGGATCACGCCGTTCAGCCTTGCGCCGCCGCGAATTTGAATACGATCCATTCCCGTTCCTTCCGACCCCGGCCCAATCGATTGAACAAACCTCGCCGCGCCCCGATCCTAACATCAACCCTTCGAATCGCGGGAACCGTGCGCCTCATCCTCCGTTGCCGGCGCCGGCGGCGCCTCGGCCGCGCGCGAGCGCTGCTGGGTCTTGCGCCGCTTCAAATTCTCTCTGAGCGAGGCGGAAAGACGGGTCGGCCGCCGATCTTGGCTTTTTCTCCCAGCGTCGTCGGGGCTCATGTTGTTCCTCGAGAAGCAAAAGGGCGAGCCTCAGGACGGCCCAGGGCTTGATAGGGCTAACGAGGGCGGCCGAGCAAGCCCAATCGGGCGGAAGGAGGGGCTCTTCAGCAGTCATTCGGCCTTTTCGATCAGGCTCGTGGCTGCGGCGCGCGCCTCGCGCGTGATCTCGGCCCCCGCGAGCATGCGGGCGATTTCCTCGCGCCGCTCCCGCGAACCCAGGCGGGAAACGCGGGTGGCGACGCGCTCGCCTTCGCCGACATTGCTCTTGACGATACGATAGTGGTTCTGCGCCCGCGCGGCCACTTGCGGCGCGTGAGTAACGGCCAATACTTGCGCCCTCGAGGAGAGCCGGCTGAGGCGCTGTCCCATGGCGTCGGCGACCGCGCCGCCGACGCCGGTGTCGATTTCGTCGAAAACGAGAGTCGGCGCCGTGCCCCGCTCCGCGAGGCAGACCTTGATCGCTAGCAGGAAGCGCGACAGTTCGCCGCCCGAAGCGACCTTCATTAGCGGGCCGAGCCGCGAACCCGGATTGGTTCGAACGAAAAACTCGGCCCGATCATAGCCGTTCGCCGACACGAGCGTCTTGTCATGCCGCATATCGACAGTGAACTGCGCGCGCTCCAGCCTGAGCGGCGGCAGTTCGGCGGCTACCGCTTTCTCGAGTTCGCGGGCGCTGCGCGCGCGCGCGGCGCTGAGCGCGCCCGCGGCCGCGCCGTAAGCGGCGCTGGCGCTGGCCACCCCCGCCTCGAGCCGCGCGACTTCGCTGCGGCCGGCCTCGAGAGCCGCAAGATCGTCGGCGTATTTTTGAGCCAGCCCCGGCAGGCTGTCGATCGCCGCGGCGTACTTGCGGCCCATCGCCCGCAGCGCGAACAGACGCTCCTCGCAGCGCTCCAGTTCGTGGGGATCGTATTCGCAGGCCTCGACCGCTTCTTCGACCGCGCGGGTTGCGCCCTCCAACGCCTCGATCACCTCGTCCAACGCCCTCACGCTCGGCTCGATCAGGCCAGGCGCCTGAGGCATGCGGCGCTGCAATCGCCGAGAGAGGGAGAGGAGCACCGGAAGGATCGCCGCGTCCCCCGCCAGATGGTCGCGGGCGTCGCGGATGTCGGCGGCGACCTTTTCGCCCATCATTATCGCCTGCCGGCGCGTCGCGAGAGCCTCCTCCTCGCCGGGCTGAACGGCAAGGCGCGACAGCTCGTCATGGGCATGGCGGGCAAAGTCGGCTTCGGCCTCGGCCGCCGCCAAACGGCGGCGCTCAGTATCCAGCGCGCGCTCGGCTTCGCGCAGGGCGGCGAAGACGCCCTGAGTTGCTCCGGAAAGCGACTCCAATCCACCATAGGAGTCGACCAGCGCGCGGTGTACTGCCGGGTCGGTCAGCGCGCGCTCGTCGTGCTGGCCGTGGATCTCAACCAGGCCAGAAGCCAGTAAGCGCAGGGACTGCGCGCTCACGCTCTGATCGTTGACATAGGCCCGCGTGCGCCCGTCGGCCAGCTGCACCCGCCGCAAGATCAACTGATCGCCGATTTCGATGTCCTGGCCTTCGAGCAGCGCATGCGCGGCGTGTCCGGACGGCAACTCGAAGACCGCGGTCACCTGCCCTTGAGGCTGGCCATGGCGAACGAGTCCACCGTCTCCCCGAGCGCCCAGCGCGAGCGCGAGCGCGTCTAGAAGGATCGATTTGCCCGCGCCTGTCTCGCCGGTGAGGATCGTCAGGCCAGCGGCAAACTCGAGATCCAGCTGGTCGATCAGCACCACGTCGCGAATGGAGAGACGTGCGAGCATGGAAGCGCCCCGGTCAGGATGGCACGACCGTGTGGTAGATCTTCGAGATCCACGAGTTGACGTCCTCGTGCGGCGAAAGCCCCTTGCCCTGAGGAGCGCGTAGGCGTCCTGGTACCACTGGCCGTCGGGGAAGTTATGGCCGAGGACGGCGGCCGCCGTCTGCGCTTCGTCGGCGATCCCCAAGCCCAGGTAGGCCTCGACCAGACGATAGAGCGCTTCTTCCGCGTGGCGAGTCGTCTGAAAGTATTGGAGTACGTTGCGGAAGCGGTTGATCGCCGCAGTGTAATTGCGTCGGTTCAGATAGAAGCGGCCAATCGACATTTCCTTGCCCGCGAGCTGATCCTGGGTGACCTGGATCTTGAACTTCGAATCCTCGGCATAGTCCGACTTGGGATACTTCTGCACCACGGATTGGAAAGCGGCCAGGGCTTTGACGTCCTTGTCTTGGTCGCGCGAGATGTCCGGGATCTGCTGGTAGTAGGCATTCGCCTGCAAATACAGGACGTAGTCCGCTTCGGTCGAGTTCGCATACTCCTTCAAATAGCGCTCCGCCGAGGTTTCGGCGCCATCATAGTCGCCGGCCCGGTAATCGGCATAGATCGTCATCAGCAAGCCTTTGCGGGCCCAGTCCGAACCTGGAAATTGTTTGCCCAGGTCGGTGAATTTCTTCGCCGCCTCTTGCGGCGCGCCGTTGGCCAATTTTTCGAGACCCTGGTCGTAGGTTTTGGTGGCCGGCGTATCCGGCACGATCTCCATCTTGTACTTTTCGGTCCCGAACGGGTTGAACTGCTCCAGCGTCGAACAGGCCGAGGCGCAGGCGGCGATTGCGACCAGCGCCGCGCCGACCGCGCTTCGGCGCGCCTGGCGCTTGCCGGCGCCGAATAGGATCATGCCGAATTCGACCTTGGCCATGCTTGAAAACTCGATGGGTTGCAGCAAGACGAGCGCACTGACGCCGCTTCGCGGCGAAGCGGCTGTTTACCCCAGTCCGGACGCGCACGCCACACGCCGAGGACAGCGCGCAACGACAAATGGCCGGTGATTGTGGCGTCAGGGAGCCTGGGGCGCCCAAAGTATTCGCCCGCTCGCGGCTCGCCGAAGGTCAGTCGGCGGCGGCGAAAGCCCCGGCCGCGGCGGGAACATGCGCCCCCGTTCCCAGACCTCTAACGAAGGCCTTCGACGCCGGCTCTTCAAGGATTTCGTAGGCCGAACGCCGGTTCAGCAGAGCCTCCAGGGCCATGGCGTTGAGTTTGTGGCCCGGCCGATAGGTCCGGTAGAGGCCGATAATCGGCGCGCCCGCAAGCGAGAGATCGCCGACGGCGTCGAGCGCCTTGTGGCGCACAAACTCGTCGGCGTAACGCAGCCCTTCGGGATTGAGAATCGCGTCCCCGTCAATGGCGACAGAGTTCTCGAGCGAGGAGCCGAGCGCATGGCCCGAGCGCCAGAGTTCCTTGACGTCGCCGAAGAAGCCGAAGGTGCGAGCGCGCGCGATCTCGCGACGGAAAGTCGCCGGATCGAGATTGAAGACGCGGCGCTGCCGACCGATCGCCCGCGATTCGAAGTCGATCTCGACATCGAGGCGGAAACCGCGCTTGTCCGGCAGAAACTCGGCACAGGCCCCGTCGCACTCGACCCGCACCGGCTTCAAGATCTTGATATGGCGGCGCGACCGCGGCTGCTGGACGAGGCCTGCCTGATCGATGGCGTCGACGAACGCGGCGGCCGAGCCGTCCATGATCGGTGTCTCGGGCCCATCGATTTCGATGAGGACGTTGTCAACCCGTAGGCCGGAGATCGCGGCCAGTAGATGCTCGACAGTGCCGACACTGGCGCCGGACCCGTCGCCGAGCATCGTGCAGAGCGCGGTGCTGGTCACATTGGCCCGCCTGGCCTCGAGGAGACGCTCGCGCCCGCCCGGCAGACCGGTGCGCAGAAACACGACGCCGGTGTCCACGTTCGCAGGATGAAGGGTGACTTGAGAAGGCGCCGCCGAGTGAACGCCCACGCCGTTGATCTTGACCCGGTCGCGCAGCGTCGTCTGTAGGCCAAATCTCATCTTCACTTGCCCCCGGGCTTTCGTCCGGCCCCGATTACCAACGTCGGCCGCATATCCGAGCGAAAGCTCCCAATGCATAGCCAACCGACGAACTCTTATCCCCATCAGCCGTTCCGCGGCCTCGCGAGCAGCGAGAGCGGCCGAGGTGACTAATCCTGCAGAGTAGGGGCGGGGGGCCTAGAGGCCAAATCACCTTTGGTGAACAAAAGTTACAATGCGCCGAAAATGATTTTTAATTGATATTTCAATACGTTATAAATTAGCCCGATTGACGCTTCCGTGCATCGGAGCTCCGGCCGCGGCTGGAGCCGCGGCCGGACATTGCGCCGGCGGCCGAATCAGTTCGGTTGACGCCTCAGGAATGCGGGGATGTCCAGATGATCGTCTTCCGTTGGCGCGGGACGAGGGGAAGGTCGACCATGGGGATCGAGAGCGCCCGCCGGCGCCCGCGGCGGCTGCTGGCGTGGTGGCTGACCGCGGCCGAAATCGCTCTGAGCCGGCGGGATGGCGTGCGGCCGCAGCGGGGGCGCGGCCGGGAGCGTCGGCGCTGCGGCCTTTGGCGTCGGCTCATCGTCGTGGCGCGTGATGCCGAAGGCGGCGAGTTTCTCCAGCAGCGAACGGCGGCGCGTTTCGGGCGCCGGCGGCGCGCCGCCCTGCGCCTCGCGCATGGCGCGCAATTGATTCTGCGCCAGCTGCGGCAGGTCTTCGATTTGCGGCATGCGCACGGCCCGCGCGATCGGCTGTTCGGACGCCGGCGGAATGAAGTGCGCCGCCGCTTCTTCCGATTCGTGGCGTGGCTCGATCGGCTCCGGGAAGGCGGAGGAGCCGGCCGCGACTTGCTGGATCTCAATGTCGTTGGCGGCCTCAATCTGGGCCGGCGGCGGGGCCGCGGCACGGACCTGGGCCGCTATTGGGGCGCGCAACCGCGGCGTGGTTTCTGCCCGCGGCTGCACGGTCACTGGCTCAATCTGGGAGATCACGGCCTGATCGATGCCGGTTGCGACCACCGAGACGCGCACAACGCCGTCGAGCGCCGGCTCGAAGGTGGCGCCGAGAATGATGTTGGCTTCCTCGTCGACCTCCTGGCGAATGCGACTCGCCGCTTCGTCGACCTCATAGAGCGTCAGATCATTGCCGCCGGTGATCGAAATGAGCAGGCCCCGCGCGCCCCTCATCGAGGTCTCGTCGAGGAGAGGATTGGCGATCGCGGCTTCGGCGGCGAGCACCGCACGTTTTTCGCCTGCCGCCTCGCCCGTGCCCATCATCGCCTTGCCCATCTCGCTCATGATGGAGCGAACGTCGGCGAAATCGAGGTTGATGAGGCCCTCTTTCACCATCAGGTCGGTGATGCACGCGACGCCGGAATAGAGGACCTGATCGGCCATCGAGAAGGCGTCGGCGAAGGAGGTCTTTTCGTTGGCGACGCGAAACAGGTTCTGATTGGGGATGATGATCAGCGTATCGACCGCCTTGTGCAGTTCATTGATGCCAGTCTCGGCCACCCGCATGCGCCGCCCGCCCTCGAAATGGAAGGGCTTGGTGACGACGCCGACCGTCAAGATGCCCATCTCGCGCGCGGCCTTGGCGATGACCGGCGCCGCGCCGGTGCCCGTGCCGCCGCCCATGCCGGCGGTGACGAAGACCATGTGCGCGCCAGCGAGGTGGTCGCGGATCTCCTCGAGCGCTTCCTCGGCAGCGGCCTTGCCGATTTCGGGTTTGGAGCCGGCGCCGAGCCCTTCCGTCACCTGAAGACCCATCTGGATGATGCGGTCGGAACGCGAGGAGGTCAGCGCCTGCGCGTCCGTGTTGGCGACGATGAAATCGACCCCGGAGAGACCGGAGACGATCATATTGTTGACCGCGTTGCCGCCCGCGCCGCCCACGCCGCAAACCATGATGCGCGGCTTCAGTTCCCGGAGTTCGGGCGCCTTCAGATTGATCGACATGCCTGCCTCACTACGTTGGGCGCCCGCCGGCGCCTATTCGAATGCGTGAACGCGTTTCTCAGGGCCTCGCCGTCAGCGAAGGCCCTGGCCTTCCGTTAGAAACTCTCTTTCAACCAACGCCCGACCCGAGCCGCGTATCCGTTGTCCTCGTGCGTCTGGCGCGAGGCGTGGCGAGCGGGTTCGTAAAGTTCTAGCCCAGCCATCTGCGGATAGACCATCAAGCCGACGGCCGCTGCAAAGGACGGGCTCTTGCCCGACTCGGGCAGGCCCTCGATTCCGAGCGGCCGGCCGATGCGCGCCTGATTGGAAATGATCGCGCGGGCAAGTTCCGGCATCCCGGTCAGTTGAGACGCGCCGCCTGTCATCACCAGCCTCCGGCCGGCGTGCGCGCCATGCCCGGAGGCGCGAAGCCGATCGCGCACAAGTTCCAGGATCTCCTCCACCCGGGGCCGGATGATTCGCAAGAGCTCGGATTTCGGCCGGTGGCTTGGATGATCCATGTCGTCGCCGAGCCGGTGCACGGCGATCGATTCGCGATCGTCGGACGCCGAGGGGATGCAAGCGCCGTACAGCGTCTTGAGGCGCTCGGCGTCGGTGACCGAGACGTTAAGCCCGCGCGCGATGTCCCGCGTCACATGAATGCCGCCGACGGCCACAGCGTCGACATGAATGAGTCGCCCACCGGAGAACACGCCGACCGTGGTCGATCCGCCACCGAAATCCACGACGGCCGCGCCGAGCTCGGCTTCGTCGTCAACCAGCGTCGACAGCCCGGCGGCGTAGGGCGTCGCCACCATCGCCTCGACGCGCAGATGACAGCGTTCGACCGCCAACATCAGATTGCGCGCGGCCGCCGAGTCGCACGACGCGACGTGAAGGTCGACGCCAAGCTCCTCGCCGATCATGCCGTTCGGGTCGCGCACGCCGCTCGTCGCATCGAGCCAGAATCCGGTCGGAAGCGCGTGGAGAACCGTTCGTCCGGTATGAGCGTTCGCGACCGCTGCCGCCTCGAGAACGCGACGAATGTCGTGCTCGGACACGATCTTGCCACGCAACGCCACCCTGGCGTTGAAGCGTCGTGACGCCAGCAGTCCGCCCGACATATTGACAATGACGCCGCCGACCTCGACGCCCGCCATGCGCTCGGCCGCGTCGATCGCCAGACGCGCCGCGTGCTCCGCCGCCTCGAGATCGACGACCGCGCCGCCTTTGACGCCGTACGAGCGCTGATGGCCGATGCCGAGCACCTTGCAGCGGTGGGTGCGGCCGCGCAGCGAATCCGACGGCTCCATCGGCGTTAGCCGCGCGATCAAGCAAACGATCTTCGAGGCGCCGACGTCGAGCACCGACAAGATCGCGCTCTTGCGCGCCGGAATCTGACGCATGCGCGGCGGGAGCGGCTTGAAGCTCATGGCTGCGCCCCCTTCTTGGAATGAGCCTCGGACCACGCGGCCGCCGCGTCTTGTGACAAACGGACGAACACCCGGCCCGGAACGCGAAAATCGAGGGCGAGGATGTCGCGCTCCAAGATGCGAGACTGACGCTGAAGGGTGAGGAGGGTTGCGATCGCGGCCTTTGGATCGGCTTCCGGCAACTTGACGTCGATTCCGGACTTAAGCTTGAGGTTCCAGCGGCGTCGGCCGACCAGGACGCCCGCTTCGACCCTTGGCCGCAATTCGTCCATCGCCTCGAGCAGCGCGGTGAAATCTCGCACCCGCTCATTGGCGCCTTCCCCAACGACAAATGGTAAACCGACATAGCGGCCGTCGCGCACGTCGTCGATCGGCGCGCTGTCGGCGGCGATGGCGCGAACCTGCCCGTCCATTTGCCAGACGCCGTAGGGCGTGCGCTCGACGATATCCACTACGATCTGATTGGGATAGAGCTTGCGCACGCTCGCCTGCTTGACGAGCGGGTCGGCTTCGAGCCGTGCACGCGCCGCGGCGACGTCGAAAAAAGGAAGCGAATTCGTGGAGCCGATGCCCGCGATCGACAGAATCCGCGACTCGGCCATATGGGTCGCGCCGGAAACAGTGACCATGTCGATACCGAAGCCGAGCGACCGCGCGACCAAGTCGCCGACTCCGCCGTGGCGCGCCGCAAACTCGGCAATATAACCGCCGCGCATGGCGCCCAGACCCGCCGCGCCGAGTAGAACGGCGAGGGTGAGCGCGATCTCCAGCCCTAGCGGAGCCGGCCGGTCGGCGGGAATGCGCCAGCGAAGGGGCCCTCCCGCGGAACGCTCGCCGCGCAGCAGGACTTTGTCGGAGGGCGTTTCGAGCGGAACGCCGGCCAACGCGGGCCTCGCGTTCTGCTGCCATCCAAGCGCTTCGCTCAACGATCGCACGAGGCGTCCTCCACCATCCAGGCGACCAGCTCGCCAAACGATAGGCCTGCGTGAGCGGCCATCTCCGGCACAAGCGACGTTTCCGTCATGCCCGGCTGCGTGTTGACTTCGAGGCACACGAGCTCGCCTTCTTCGCCCTTCGTCTCGTCGAATCGGAAGTCGGTGCGGCTGACGCCACGACAACCCAGAGCCCGATGGGCTCTGAGCGTCAACTCTTGGACCTTATGGTAAATATTTGGTTTAATCTCTGCCGGTAGGACATGGCGGGAGCCGCCTTTCGCGTATTTTGCGTCGTATCCGTAGAACGCTTCGGAAACAGGTTGGATTTCGATGACCCCAAGCGCGCGGTCGCCCATCGTCGCGCAGGTCAGTTCCTTGCCGTCGACGAATCGCTCGGCGAGGACCACATCGCCGTACGGCCAGTCCTCGCGCCCGACCTCCTGCGGCGGATGGGCGCGTCCTTGCTTGACGATCAACGAACCCTCGTTGACGGGTTTGAGCACATATGGCGGCTCCAGCACGTGGCGACGCGCAGCCTCTCGGCGGTCGACCAACATCCCATAGGCGACCGGAACCCCGGCCGCCTGGAGCACGGTCTTGGCGAGGTCCTTCTGCATCGCCAGCGCCGATGCCAGCACGCCCGAATGCGTATAGGGAATGCGCAGGATTTCGAGCACGCCCTGGATCGTCCCGTCTTCGCCGACCCGTCCATGGAGGGCGTTGAACGCGACGTCGGGCCTGAGCCTGGCGAGCGTGTCGGCGATGGCGCGGTCGACATCGAGGCGAGTGACTCGGTAACCGCGCGTCTCGAGCGCGTCGGCGCAGCCGCGGCCGGAGTTGAGCGAGACTGGACGCTCCGCCGACCATCCGCCCATCAGGACCGCGACATGCTTCATCGCTTGCCATTTCCGTAACGTTCCGCCAAAGCGCAAAGTTAAGTTAGAATTAAGTCGCGGGACTTAACGACTCGTTAACCCGGGCGGATCGACGTTGGGGAACGCCGAAGAAAAAAGCGGACGGAAGGTCAGCGGCGGAGCTTGACGAATCAAATTTCGGTCAAGACCTCGCCGCTCCGATGCGGATGATCTCCCATTCGAGCTCGACGCCGCTGGTCTCGAGGACCCGGCGTCGCACCTCCCCGCCG
>WNFJ01657784.1_pt1 | contig 12440 bp, 11 predicted proteins | sample 5400461 | NCBI WGS metagenome assembly WNFJ01 (sample SAMN13153349, study PRJNA577476) | soil metagenome | isolation source: 115 cm saprolite on Douglas fir-dominated hillslope | place: USA:California | collected 2013-09-17
TGAAAGCATCAGGGCGAATATCTTCTTTCAGGCACCCTCAGCGTTTAGGAGGGAAGCGGAGAGAAATCGAACTCATTGGCCAGATTTCTCATGACGTAAGACGAATGGCATGAGGAGCGCTGAGGGATGCTGCCCTCCGGTATGGAGGGAATGCGTGCCGCGGTTGACGCTCCGGCCATGCTTGAAGGCGGGATATCTGGCGGCATCGTGGCCGAGCACCTCAACACAAAGCCGGGTCCCCGCCTCAAAGAAGGTACTGCTGGCCAGCACCTCGATCTCAGCTGGAACGATTTCGTCGGGCTGGACAGGTTGGCGCTGCCGGTGGGTGTGCCAGGGACGGCCTGGTCGGCTCAGCTTTGGGTCGAGCGCGCGATGGTACACGCGCAGCCACCCCTTGGCGACGCCATCGTGGGCGTACCCGTTATAACCATAGAAGAAGACCTCCTTCCCCCTGGCGTCGAACTTGCGAAGCAGGACGAAGAGGTCCAGGTCGTCGCCTTGCGAAGTGGAAACCCACAGCGAGAGCGTCATTGCGCCGGTCAGTTCGGTCTCGTGCTCGAAGCGGTAGGCGAAGCGGGCCCGATCGCGAGCACCGCCGCGCGGGTCGTACTGGACCACCCCTGGAGTGGCAGGAAGTTCGGGAACAAGCGTCCCGGTCACAGCATCCAGATACAGCGTCTCATACGTCACCTCCGGAAGTGGCCACTCCGTCGCGGCGCGCACGTCGCTCACCTCGCGTGAGCGCCGCACGGCCAGCCGCACGCGTGGCGTCCTCTCCCACCCGTTCGGCTCGCCCTTCAAGAAGTGGTCGAAGAAGCGGCGTTGCACCTCACGCACCTCGGGCGCGTAGAAGGTCTCCCATTTGCGACCGCCATGGGTGTAGAGCCACTTCTGGGCAGAGGCGATGCGCTCGAAGCCGATCAGCGAGCCGCGGGTATGCAGGCCATGGTCGGACCAGCTCGCACACACCAGGGCCGGCACCTCAATATGTTCCAGTGCTGGGCGCTTGGCCTCCCAATACGCATCGTCGAGCGGATGCTGGTCACGATCCGCCGGAAAGTTCTCGTTCATCGGGAAGCGCTTGTTATGGCCCGGCTCCATGCGGAACCGCCACCACACGCCGACAAAGCCGGTTTCCGGCACGCCATCTTGATAGCCGAGTTCGCGCAGGAGGTCGGTCACCCCTTCCCAGGGGCAGATGGCCCGCAAGGAGGGTGGTTGCAGTGCGGCTACGCGCCATTGCGACATGGCGAGATAGGAGACGCCAAGGAGCCCGACGGCGCCTGTCGACCAGGATTGGCCGGCCGCCCATTCGATCAGTTCGTAGTAGTCCTGAGCGTCCCGATCCGAGAGTACGGAAGCCGACCCCTCCGACTTGTGCATGCCGCGGACGTCCGCCTGCACGACGGTGTAGCCGGCCCGCACCCAGAACAGCGGATCGGGCGCTTCGAACCCCGTCCACGCGGAACAGTCCAGATGGCCGAAGCGCGTGCCCGCAAGGCGCATGAGCAGTATCCCCCGCCGATCGGGCAGCGTGTCTTTGCCGTACGGCGTGACCGACATCAACACCGGCGAGCGCGAAGGCTCGAACGAACGGAAGACATTCGCCACGAGCTGCACGCCATCGCTCATAAGCACCGGGACGTCACGCTGGAGCGTGACGTCGCTGGCAATGCGCCTGGGCATCGGTGGTCTTTCTGCTTTGCGATCGACTCTGCTCATTTTTCGTGTTTCACCAAGTGGAGCAAACACATCTCCTATGGAGAGTATGGCACACATCGGGAAAAAGCGCCATCAAAACGGAGTCAATCCGAATATTCAGCGGGATTGACGCACATGAGAGGCCGGACAGGATCGAACCGGTGCATCATCTGATGGTCTGTGCAGCGTATCGTGGCCCAGATCAATCTGGGGCAGGAGTACCGAAAGCCTCACACGAGCTCCGAGATGACGCGACTCGCACGATAAAGTTTGCAAGAGAATCGCTGCCAGAACATCCTGCGGAGTGACGAGTAGCCCATCAGTGTAAAACCCCTTCAGGTCTCAAGCTGCTGTCATGATATGGGCTCTCAGACTAGTTTGGTGGAGGTCGTTAGCTCTAGATAGCATGTGCATTGCGCCGGCGTAGTGACGTTTTGCGCCTGTTTTCTCGCTCCTTTCAACACCGAGTTGGTGCGTAGATTTTCGGTGTCATTGCATTGAGCAGGTCCTCTTGGTTTCTGCTATAATACAGGCATGAAAGTCGTATTTGTTGCGGGTTACGGCCCAATCACCACTGATACGAAGGAAAGCACTGCTTTCTATAGAGATAGCCTGGGCCTTTCTTTCCAAGAAGAAGCTGATGGGTACTTCCACACTGAAGAGCTCAAGGGGGTCAAGACTTTTGCCCTCTGGCCGCTCTCGCAAGCAGCTCAATCGTGTTTTGGCGTGAACAAATGGCCAACTGATCTGCCAACTCCTACCTCCTGGCTCGAATTTGACGTAGAAGATGTGGCCCAGGCCTCTGAAGAGCTGAAAGCAAAGGGCTACATGCTCTTGATAGCAGCAAAGAAAGAGCCATGGGGTCAAACCGTGACCCGTCTGCTCAGCCCTGAAGGCATTCTGGTCGGCCTGACCTATACCCCATCGATGCGGGAAAGCGACTCGTAGATCCCTTCCCAGCAGATGCAAGCGACATAGCCTCATGCTGTACGTGTAAAAGCGCTGGGAGAACTGCTCCAAGCAGAGAGGAGACCCGTGTGCAGAAAGAGCTCTACGACGTGGTCGTAGTGGGTGCAGGCATAGTGGGCTGCTCCGTGTCGTATCACCTGGCCAGATCTGGACTTAAGGTCGCCCTCCTTGACAAAGGAAGTGTGGCCGGGGAAGCAACGCAAGCGGCAGCGGGCATGCTCGCTCCTCTCGCCGATGAGCCTCCTGATGAAGAGCACCCCTTGCAGCAGTTGGCTCTGGCGGCCCTCCGCTATTATGACGGCCTGGATGAGCAGTTGCAGCAAGAGACCGGCATTGATATCGGGCTCGTGAAGGTGCCTACCCTGCGCCCCGCTTTTGACGAGCAGGGGAGAACACGCCTGCAAGCCATCCTTACGCAACAGCAGCAGTTTCTTCCAGGGCTCCAGTGGCTGGAGGGGAGCAGCGCACACGAGCTCGACCCCTTGCTTCCAGAGACCGTTCAGGGAGCGCTGCTGTCTCCGTATGAGAGGAATGTGCAGGCTGCCCAGATCACTCTGGCTTATGCGCGGGGAGCGGTCACTCGAGGTGCATCCCTTGTTGAGGGGTGCCCCGTTGGACGGCTCATCCTGCAAGGACAGCGGGCGGTTGGAGTGGAAACCGCGCAAGGTTCTATGTATGCAGAGGCCATCGTCCTGGCAGCAGGGGCGTGGGCCAGCCAATGGCATACGAGCAGACCAAGTCCGCCTATTTTCCCGGTCAAAGGCCAGATGCTGGCACTGCAAGCGTTGCCTGGCCTTCAATTGCGCCATACCGTGTACGCTTCTGGGGTGGGTGGGATCGTGCCGAAAGCGGATGGCACGATCTATGTCGGGGCAACGGTAGAGCAGGTGGGATTTGACAAAGGGGTGACAGCCGAGGGGATAGCCACACTGCTGACCGCTCTTACAAAGCTTACCCCAGTTTTGAGCAAAGCGCGAGTCCTACGGACGTGGGCAGGACTGCGTCCTAGATCGGCAGATGGATTCCCGCTGATTGGGCCGAGCCGGAGTGTGCAAGGATTATGGATCGCGGGAGGGCACTTTCGCGATGGGATTTTACTGGGGCCACTCACCGGTCATATTATCGCAGAACTGATTCAGAAGCACTCAACACCATTTGACCTGAATGTACACGCATTCGATCCTGACCGCTTTGGTGGCTGGAAGCCTGACCATTTGGTGTAGTCTTGCCTCTTCTCCTCAGAACAAGCGACTTCTTGAATCGACGCATATCTTCGCCAGTTTTGACTCATGACGCATAAAAGCACATTTCGGCGAGGTTATGGTATTAATGATACCATTAGGGTCACTTCATCTTGAGAGAGAATCAGGACAGTGACGAAAACAGCCCGGAGCGAACTTTTTTCGAAGGCGATCGAGTAGAGGGGACTGAGCCGCGCTCCGCTCGATCGCCTTCCTTTCTCACCAGACGGTTTTCCTGGGGCTCGCTTTTCCTTGCTGGTCCTCGATCCCCCAACTCCAGGTCACCTTCGGGGTAATCACGAGGTAGAGGCCTGGGCCAAAATGGGCCTGACTTTCCCCGGCCTCGGCCTCGCCATGAACCCTGATGCCCTGAGCCAGCCAGGGTTGAACCGATTTGAGTTCATCAATCACCAGGGAAACCTTGGTCTTCCCAGCCACCACATTTTTGTACTTGCGCGTGGCGGCGATGTTATGACCGCCGACGTAGAAGTGCGTCCCATCAAAGGAGAAGCCAACGGCGTCCACCGTGGGTTGTCCATCAGAGGCGACGGTGGCGATCCTGGCAATCCGTTGCGTTCGCAGGAACGCCAGCTCTTGTTCGGAAAACATAAGGTATCTCCTTTCTACCTCTCATGCCAGGGCCGCGTAGATCTCGCGTGCCCTAGGATGGGTATTGTCCGCCATCATCTCAAGGATGAGGGGGCCGGCGTTCACGAGCACGACCCCTGCCTGCGACAGGCGGGCGATCGCCGTCACGGGCAGCGGCTCGAAGCGGCCAGAGGCATCGAAGACAACATATGTGTCGTAGCCTTCAGCCACGCTGGAAAGCGCAGGCAGGGTCGCGCACAGTTCAAAGCCGGTGCCCGCGATGATGACCTTCTGGCGATCGGTGCGCCTGATGGCCTCGTGGACACGGGGGTCCTGCCACGCGTTGATGACCGTGCGGTCGAGCACTTCCACCTCGCTGAAGATGTCGGTGAGAGCCTGCACCTGCGGCCCATTAAAGCCCGCTGCCATGTTGGTGGTCAGGACGGCCGGCACTCTCAAGAGTCGCGCTCCGCAGGCGAGTCCGAGCAGGTGGCGCCGGGTTTGTTCTGGCTCCTGGATTCTGCTGAACCACCCCTCTTGCTGATCGGCGATCAGCAGCACGGCATTCTCGGGGGTAATAGGATCGAGCAGCGTTGCTCGTGTTTCGCTAGACATAGATCAAATCCTTTCTTATTTGCTTCTGTTTGTGCATAAGCCTCAACGGTCTGTCCTATCTCCAGTCAGCGCTGGTTTTATCGCGTCAGCGCCGCTTCGTTCGACTGTTGCTCAGGGACGGCTGTGGTCGTGCGCCTGGCAACCGGAGTGGGAGCGCGAAACGCCAGGATGGCCAGCACGGCGGCGATCGCGGAAAGACCAAGCGCCAGATACAGCGTCGCCTGATAGCCGGTCGTCGCCGCCACCGCAGGGTTGCCGCCGGCAGCCCGTGCAATCGAGCTGGCGACGACGCTCGCCAGGCTGGTGCCGATGGCCGCGCCGACCTGCTGGGAGGTCGTCAGCAGTCCGGCGGCCAATCCTTGCAGTTCCGGCCCCAGCGGCCCAGTGGCTGCAATGGTGGTGGTGACCACCGTGCAGACAATCCCCACCCCGGCGAGTGCATAGCCCACGACGACCCAGGCCGCACCGCCAGCGGGGGTAATGCGCACAAGACCGACACAGCCCAGGGCGATTAGTGCCGGCCCGAGCACCGATGCTCTGCGCAGCCCCCAGCGTCGCATGGCTCGTGCCGCTATCTGGCCGCCGGCAATTCCTCCCAGGCTCGCCGGGAGGAACGCCAGCCCAGTCGCGAGCGGGCTGAAGCCCAGTACACTCTGCAGGTACAGGGTCAGAATAAACGCCAGCAGCGAGGCGATGGCAATGATCAGCCCCGCCACCAGGTTCGCCGCCGACAGGTTGCGGCTGCGGAACACCCCCAGCGGCACCAGCGGGTGTTGGCTGCGGTACTCGGCCACGAGGAAGAGCGCACCCAGGACTACGGCCAGATTGCCGAACAGCATGGCCTGGACCAGCCCGGAGGCGGGCGCAGCTCCCCGCGAGAGCGCCAGCACGAGCGAGGCAAGTGCCCCTGTTCCCAGAGCCGCCCCGGCCAGGTCAAGCGGCTTGCGTGCCAGGCTGGCTCTGGAAGGCGCGAGCAGGGCGAGGGCGGCGAGCAGCGTGAGCAGACCGACCGGCACATTCACAAAGAAGACGGCGCGCCAGGAGAGCCAGTTGGTGAGGACCCCACCCAGGATCACGCCCGCGCCAAAGCCCACGCCGGAGACCGACCCGAAGACGCCCAGCGCCCGATTGCGCGCCTCGCCTTCGGGAAAGGTCGCGGTGAGCAGGGCCAGCGCCGTTGGTGACACAATCGCTCCCCCCAATCCCTGCACGGCTCTGGCCGCCAGGATGACCTGGGGCGAGGGAGCCAGCCCCCCGGCCAGCGAAGCGAGCGAGAAGAGCCCAAGCCCCAGCATGAACAGTCGCTTGCGGTCAAGCAGATCCGCGGCCCGGCCGCCCAGGAGCAGGAATCCGCCAAGCGTGAGGGCGTAGGCGCTCACAATCCATTGCAGCTCCGGCGGAGCCAGGTGAAATGTCCGCTGGATCGACGGCAAGGCGACATTGACGATCGAGAAATCCAGGACGCCCATCAATCCTGCTGTGGCAAGCAGCGCCAGGATCTGCTGGCTGCGCGCTGCGGACAGGGTTTTCATGTGTAACTCCTTTCCACTATTTTTCTCTAGACGGCTCGGACGCTCCAGGGTGTGGCCGTATGCGCATCCAGCTTGCGCTGGAGGGCATTGGCCGCCTCCGCGAGCTGATAGGCGCTCTCTCGATCGAGAAAGACACGCACGATACGGTCTTCCTCACCTGGCTCGAGTGTCGGCGCGGCAAGCTCTCGCACTAGAAATGCCTGCACCACTTGCTGTTGCACATAGTAGCGCTCGCTGTCGATCACGGACGTCCTCGCTTTCTTTGCTCCCAGGTGCTCCTCCCGGTTTCCTTTACAGGGGAAGTATAGACGCAGAGAGAGGAAAAGACACGCCCCAAAAGTCGAGAAGTGCAGCAGGACAACGACCTCGACTTTTGAAGGGGTTGCCCATTCGTCCTCGCCAAAAGTCGAGCTGAGGTTAGAGGCACTAATGGCGACCGCTCTTGCTGCTATACTACAAGAGACAGGGACACTCTTGTTGAAGAAAAGCAGAAGAGGAGGTCTGCTATGAGCATCCAGGCATTCACGATCAACATTGCTCAAAGCACCCTTGACGACTTGGGCGACCGCTTGAGGCGCGCTCGCTGGCCGGCTCCGATGGAAGGAGCCGGCTGGGACTACGGCACGAACGTAGCGTACCTCAAGGAGCTGGTGGACTACTGGCAGCACAGCTTTGACTGGCGGGCGCAGGAGGTGAGGCTCAATCAATTTGCGCAGTTCCGCGCCGAGATCGACGGCGTCCACACCCACTTCGTCCACGAGCGGGCGCGACGCGGGAGCGGGATCCCATTGATCTTGACCAATGGCTGGCCAGCTCGTGCCGTTGCTCACCGATCCAGCTGCCCACGGCATCGACGGCCCGGCCTTTGATGTCGTCATCCCGTCGCTGCCAGGCTACGGCTGGTCTTCGCGGCCCAACCGCCGGGGAGTGACCGCTCACTTCACGGCGGGTCTGTGGCATCAGCTCATGCGCCGCCTCGGCCACGAGCGCTACGGAGCCCAGGGTGGGGACTTTGGAGCAGCGGTCGCCACGTTCATGGCCCTCACCGACCCCGAACCACTGCTGGGCATCCACTTGAGTAACCTGGAACTCGCGCCCTATACCGGCCCTGGGTCGCGGCCGCTCTCAGAAGCCGAGCGGGTGTACCTGGCGCAGTATCACCGCTGGTCCGAGGTGGATGGCGGCTACAAAGCGATTCAATCCACCAAACCCCAGACGCTGGCCTATGGGTTGAACGACTCGCCGGTTGGTTTGGCCGCCTGGATCGTGGAGAAGTTCCGCGCGTGGAGTGACTGCGGTGGCGATGTGGAGCGCCGCTTCAGTAAGGATGAACTGCTCACCACCATCATGATCTACTGGGCAACGCAGACCTTGCCGACCTCGATCCGAGACTATTTTGATAACAGGTGGTATGGCATCACGCCTGGCCCGCAGGATTTCGTGACAGTGCCAACGGCGGTCGCCGTCTTCGCTCACCAATTCGTCTCCGACGGCAGCCCTCCCCGTGAGTGGGCAGAGCGCCTCTACAACGTCCGTCAGTGGACACCCATGCCCAGCGGAGGGCACTTTGCTCCCACCGAAGAGCCTCTTCTCCTGGCACGCGACATCGCGACCTTCTTCGCTACACGGCTCTAGTCCGTGCGGCAGTCGCCCGATGGGCGCTCGCGCGAGCCAGACGAAGCAACGGGAGTACCTTACGGTTCTGCTGAGAGCAGACCAAGGCTGCGCGCCCGTGCCACCGCTTGCGTGCGGTTGCGCGCCTGGAGCTTGGAGAGGATATTACTCACGTGAAACTTGACGGTCGCGGCGGTCACCACGAGGTGGTCGGCAATCTCCTGGTTTGAAGCTCCCTGCGCCAGCAAACGGAGCACCTCCTGCTCTCGCTCACTTAACGGGTCGAGCAACAGAGACGCTGGCTCGTGTGGCAGGTGCGGACTCGAGGTAGTCGTAGAGAGCTCAGGCTGCGACTTCTCCTTATGGAGAGCAGAAGGGGAGAACGAGGCAAGCAGCGTATCGAGATAGAGCGTTGGCCCCCGCTTCTGTTCCTGTGCCCGGAGTGAGGAGAGCAGCGTCTCTATGGGAGCGCCTTCGTCAAGAAAGCAGCGGAGGTAGCCTTCCGGTTCAGCCAGGCGCACAGCCTCCACCAGGGCGGAGAGCGCCTCGTGTTCCTGCTGGTTCACCTGATGGGCCAGCGCCTGTAACAGCCGAGCCTCGATTACCTGGTTCCAACGCTGCTGCGCTGTGGCCCGCTCCAATACACGCTCGAGCCGTGTGAGGGCTTCTGCTGGTTGCTGCTGGAGCAGACAGACACGCACCAGGGCAACCTCCTCCCGCTCAGCGGCGAGGGGAGCGTGGGTGCGCTCCTGGTGAGCAAAGCCCATCGCCCAGTGAACGGCCCGTTCTCCCTGCCCACCCGCGATCCACAGTCGGACCTGTTCGACAGAGGTCAGGACGGCCTGCTGGTAGGGATTCTGCACGAGCAAGGGGAGGTGGCGCATCTCCACGAGCGTTGCCTGAGCTGTTTCCAGTTCCCCCTGGGACAGGTAGATGCGCACCAGCGCCTGGTAGGCATACGCCAGCCCCACGGCCGCAAATGGCACATTCATCGGTCCCTTCCCGAGGGCGATCGCCTCCTGGTAGGTCCGCCACGCTGCGTGGAGCTGCCCTTGCAGGTGCAAGAGGGAGGCCGCAATGCACAGAAAGCTGATCGCAGCCCCCGTGTTCTCCACGGCCTGCATCATCGTACTGACTTGAAAAGCATAGTGGAGAGCGGTACTGATTTCCCCCTCAGCCAGGGCGGCCAGAACCAGAGCACTAGCAGTACTGGCTTGTTCATAGACATTCTGGTCAGTCAGAGACGAGAGAGCCCGCTGGCTCAGGGAACGTGCGATCTCGCTTTCCCCGTAATGGCCGGCAATCACGGCCCGGTACGAGAGCAGCTCTCCGAGGAGGACCTGTCGTTCGTGTTCCGAGAGATCGGAACGCCTCGTCGTTTCTGCCTCCAAGAGCGTGGCCTGAGCCGCATCGAGCCAGGAGCGCGCCTCCTGGAAGCGGGCTGCCAGGAACTGCAGGCGCACATAGTAGAGGCAGAGACGAGGGCGCCGGCCCACCACGGTTGCCGGAAGCTGGCGCAGCCAGGAAAGCGCCGTGGGCGAGCCACTCGTGCCCAGGGTAAGCGACTGGGGAGCCAACTCGATGAGGTCGGCCGCACGCGGCCAGTCCTGCGCCTGTAAGGCATGCTCAATCGCCTCGCGCACAGCGCCTTGTTCGGCGTACCAGTCGCAGGCTCGCCGATGCAAGTCGTGGAGCGCCTGTGGCTCTTCTCGCTGTTCCAGCCGGGCGCGCAATGCCTCCGCAAAGAGCGTATGGTAGCGATACCAGCGCCGCTCTCCATCCAGCGGCACCAGAAAGACATTGGCTCGCTCCAACTCCTCCAGGATCTGCTGGCTGCCGGCCTGACTCATCACTGCGTCGCACAGCGAGGCGGTCAGCTGCGCGAGAATGGAGGTCCGCAGCAGAAACATCTGGATCTCTACGGGTTGCTGCTGGAGCACTTCCTCGGTCAAATAATCCAGAATAGAGCGCTCTTTGCCGCTCATCTGTGCGAGCAAGGCGTGCGGCGCGTTATGCTCGCGCAGGGAGAGACCGACGAACTGCAACCCCATCGGCCATCCCTCCGTTCGCGCCGCTACCTGCTCCAACACATTTGGTTCCAGGTGGATGCCCATCACCTCGCGCAGAAAGGTGTCTGTCTCCCCCACAGTATAGCGCAAGCTGTCGGTACGGACTTCGAACACCTGATCGCGCCCGCGCAGCCGGGGCAACTTCAAAGGAGGATCGACGCGAGTGATGAGCACCAGATGGACCTGGGGCGGCAGGCGCTCGATGAGAGAGGCCAGGGAGGTATGGAGAGTTAGTTCGGTGATCACATGATAGTCATCCAGGACGAGCAACTGCGGCTTGTTATGCTCTACCCATGTGTTCAGCAAGGCGGTAAGCAGGTAGGACAGAGAGAAGTGTTGACTGCGCACAGCGGTCAACAACGGTTGATAGGTTCCAGGCTGGCAGCGCTCGAGGGCGGTGAGCACATAGCTCCAGAACTGCACCGGGTCATTGTCCCCTTCATCGAGGGAGACCCAGGCGACAGGAGGACTCCCCGTTGGTCTGGACTGCACCCAGGACGCCACCAGCGTCGACTTGCCAAAGCCGGCGGGGGCGGAGACCAGGATGAGCGGACGCGACAGCCCCTCATCTAGCAGCGCCAGGAGACGAGCGCGAGAGACCAGGGCATGCGAGGACGCCGGCACAAAGAATTTGGTCGTGAGCAGTTGGTCTTGGAACCGCTTCGATTCATCCATCGAGACTTCTCCCGTTGTACTCGCTCAATTGCTGCTGCTCTGCCCACGATGAGCCACTGTAAACTCAAGGGAAGAGTCGCGCTTTTTCAAGTAGAGACTCGGCCTGATGTCCCTGGTCCCAGAAATGGTTCACCCACGATTTCCGTGCTTCTGAAGAAGGGGAGAGAACCCAGAGAACAGGTGGGCCAGTTGGAGCCGATCTACCTGTCATCGCTTCTCACATACCAGAGCTTTCACATAAATTGCGGTGAGCCGTCAAGTTTGGGGATGGCAGGTGGTAGTTCTGCTTGAAGCAAACTTGCCAACGGCATCAAACAAATTCGCGCGGCAGTAAATGTTCTGTTGCGATATGCCGCTTTCAGCAGCGCGCTCCTTGTTCGTAGTTTACCCAAATTTCCTTGCCTGGGCAAGGATTTTGCCGCAACCATGTCGCGGGTCAGTTTCGCCTGTTTCGTCCTGTCGGTAGCCCTTCTGCACCTGTTACGCATCCTCCTCACCCACAGACACTCGCCGCATGATCCACGCTAATGCGTTTCGTTGATCTGCTGCAGGAGTTCGACGAGGGGCGCCGCCACGGCGTCAGGATCAACCAGCATGTGAAAATGCCCTGCCGGGAGCGTTCGGCTCGGCCACCCGGCTCGCTGCGCTTGCTCTTGATAGGGGCGATAGCCCTCGGTCAACAGGAGATAGCCACCGGGAGCATCGGGCCATCCGGGAACGTCTGGCACGACTTCTTCAAAATAGCTGAGGGAACGGGGCTGCACTTGCGCCAGCAGTTGCTGGCGAACCCGTCCATCGGGAAGATCCTCGCGTAGGTCCTCGTCCTTCCAGTTGGGAAAACGCTCCCCGGATGCCAGCAGCCGGCGCAGCTCTTCGGGCATCTCCTCCAGCTGCGACTTGCCTGGATGGGGCAGGCCAGCATCCACAAAGAGATAGGCGCTGACGGGATGGCGAGCTGCCTGGGCAAGGGCCGGCAGCAAGGGGCCAGCTCCACTATGGCCGACCAGCACCAGGGGACGCTCTGGCGGGATGGACACGAGCGCTCGCCGCACACACTCAGCGTGCTGCTGCCAGTATGGCGGGGGTGTCTCTCCGCTATCCGTGAGGTCTGGCACCAGCTCCTCGAACCCGTCTGCTTGCAGCGACTTCGCAACCAGAGACCAGGTGAAAGGACCGACCAGGGGACTGTGAACCAGGACCATCAGGCTCTCCATAGGCCTTCCTCCATTGCTTCTCGTTCTTTCTTCTGCACACCATAGCAGATTGTGGAAGCGGAGGGAAGGGAAAACCCATGCTCAGGGCATGTGTGGCTGACAAATTTGACAAACTTCATCCGGAGGGCCCAGTAACCCACTGCCGTTTTCTCTTGGCAGCCAGCTTGCGTCGCGATGCACTCACGGGGACCCGATCCGGAGAAGGATCGATCCAAAAGGAGG
>WNFJ01030126.1_pt3 | contig 12439 bp, 14 predicted proteins | sample 5400461 | NCBI WGS metagenome assembly WNFJ01 (sample SAMN13153349, study PRJNA577476) | soil metagenome | isolation source: 115 cm saprolite on Douglas fir-dominated hillslope | place: USA:California | collected 2013-09-17
CGGGCCGGCGGCCGATGCCGGTGTCCCCGGGCCGGCGGCCGATGCCGGTGTCCCCGGGCCGGCGGCCGATGCCGGTGTCCCCGGGCCGGCGGCCGATGCGGGTGTCCCCGGGCCGGCGGCCGATGCGGGTGTCCCCGGGCCGGCGGCCGATGCGGGTGTCCCCGGGCCGGCGGCCGATGCCGGTGTCGATGTCCGCGGGCCGGTAATGGCAGCGACCCCCCCGGCGGTTCCCGGGTCAGTTACGGGGACGGCGGCCCCTGCCAGCCCTGCCGTGCGCAACCAGCCACGCCGACTGAGTCGGGCACAGCGGCGGCAAAGAGGCAAGCGGTGAGCAGCCGCGGGCCCCGGCACCCTGACGGCTTACGTCCGGGGTTGCACTACTCGATCAGGTGATCGATCGTCTCAGCGGCCAGGGCGCGTCCGCGGTGATGCGGGCGAGGCTGCGGCCAAAGCGCGCGCATTCGGCCGGCGGCAGCACGTCGGTGAGGCGGGCGAGTTCGGCAGAAAGCTCACGGTGAAAGGCGGCCGCCGCGCTCGTCCCGCCGGGCGTGAGCGCGACGGACAGCGCGCGCCGGTCGCCGGGCACGGCGATCCGCGCGATCAGGCCGCGCCGTTCGGCCCGGTCGGCCAAGCCGGTGAGCGCGGCCTTCTCGATGCCGAGCAGGCCGGCGAGTTCCGACATGCCCCGCGGCCCGCCCGACAGTACGCACAGCAGCCTGGCCTGCGCGGCGGGGAGCCCGTGGCGTTCGGCTACCTGGGCGAAGACCGACCGTGACAGGACCGACAGCCGGATCAGCCCGTCCGCCACCGGGCACTCCTCGCGTGCTGGCAACGATCACCACCGTCCGTTCGGACCCTTCAAGCCAAAATGTTTATTATGTTTATAGTAATCGATGTGAACTAACGAGGGAGATGCCCATGGCGTTCACCGAGGAAGAGGTCGCCTACCTGAAGTCGCAGCCGCTGGCCAGGCTGGCCACCGTCGATGCGGACGGGCAGCCGGACGTGGTTCCTGTGGGTTTCGAGTTCGACGGGACCTATTTCTACATCGGAGGCAGGGCACCCGAGCGGACCAGGAAGTTCCTCAACGTCCGGGCCGGTCAGGCGAAGGTCGCCCTGGTCGTCGATGACCTCGCGTCCACCAGCCCGTGGACGCCGCGCTTCCTGCGGGTCTACGGAACCGCCGAGCTGATCGAGCGGCCCGGCCAGCTCGGTTCGGACGCGTACATGCGGATCACCCCGGACATTTCGTGGAGCTGGAACCTGGACGGCCGCCCCTACGGTGAAGGCGCGCTCCAGTCGGGCCCGCGGCGGACCGTGCACCGCAGTGGGCAGTGACCGGTTCGTCCCCGTGACCGCGGCCATGGCCGGTGACCTGGAGCGATTCTCTGCGGCGTACGGGACCTTCCGCTGGTGCTCGTGCATGCGCTGGCGGCTGCGTTCGGCGCCCTTCCGTGACAGCGGGAAGGAAGGGCGGGTCGCGGCGCTGGGCGAGCCGGTCGGCGTGCTGGCTTACACCGACGCCGGCGGCGGCGATGAACCGGTCGGCTGGTGTTCGGTCGCGCCGCGGGAGAGCTATGCCGCCGCGCTCGCGTCGCGGGTGATGCCGCAGGTGCCGGGGGAGCGGGTGTGGTCGGTGGTGTGCTTCTTCGTGGCGCCGCGGGCGCGCCGCCACGGCCTGCGTGCCGGGCTCCTGGATGCCGCCTGCGGTTACGCGGCCGACTCCGGCGCCCTGGTGGTCGAGGCGTACCCCTCACCCGACGGGCGTGCCTACCGCTACATGGGCACCCGCGAGCTTTACCTCGCGGCCGGCTTCGAGGACATGCCCGAGCCGGACGGCCGCCGTCCCGTTATGCGCAAGCCGGTCGGCCGCTAGCCGGAGCCCCAGAGCGTCACCTTCGCCTTCTTCTCCTTCTGCCTCTGCCGTCATATCCGCCCATCTAATGGGACCCAGCCGGATCTGCTCCGGAAGAACGGGCCGCCTCGCGCTGTTCGGACAAGTCGTGGACGAGACGGATCTTGCGAACGGCGCCGGCCGCCAAGGCCTGGCCTTCGGTCCCCGGGGCGTGCCGCTGTCGGTGCTCGACCTGGCTCCGGTGCCGGCCGGCGGGAACGCCGGCGACGCGCTGCGCGCCACGGTCGACCTGGCCAGGCACGCCGAGCGCCTGGGCTTCCGGCGGTTCTGGGTCGCCGAACACCACAACATGCCCGGCATCGCCAGTTCGGCGCCGCCGGTACTGATCGGCCACATCGCCGACGCGACGGCTAGCATCCGGGTGGGCTCCGGCGGCGTAATGCTACCCAACCATGTCTCGCTCGTGGTCGCTGAGCAGTTCGGCATGCTCGAGGCGCTCCATCCCGGTCGCATCGACCTCGGCATCGGCCGCGCGCCCGGCACGGACCAGGTCACGGCCGCGGCGCTGCGCCGCTCGCCTGAGGCGCTGTCGGCGGACGACTTCCCTGACCAGCTCATGGACCTGCTGGGCTTCTTCACCGGGCGCTGGCCGGACGGGCACCCGTTCGCGCAGATCACCGCGATGCCCGGCCGGGGCAACCAGCCCGCTATGTGGCTGCTCGGCTCGAGCGGCTACAGCGCCCAGGTGGCCGGCCTGCTCGGCCTCCCGTTCGCGTTCGCGCACCACTTCAGCGCGGTCAACACGCTGCCCGCGCTGGCCCTGTACCGGTCGCACTTTCGCCCGTCCGCGACGCTCGACCACCCGTACGCGATGGTCGCCGCCGCAGTGGTATGCGCGGACAGCGACGACCGGGCCGGCTGGCTAGCCGGGTCCGGGGCCCTGTCGTTCCTGCGGCTGCGGGCCGGCCGCCCCGGGCCGCTGCCGTCACCCGAGGAAGCGGCCGCCTACCCGTACACCGAGCTGGAACGCGCGTTCGTCGAGGACCGGCAGGCCTCCAACATCCTCGGCTCGCCCGAGACCGTCCGCCGCGGGATCGCCGAGCTGCTGCAGGCGACCGCCGCCGACGAGCTGATGATCACCACCATGGTCTTCGACCCCGCCGACCGCTTGCGCTCCTTCGAGCTAGTAGCCGACCTCGCAAAAGCCTCCCAACTACCGGAACCCTCCGAAGCCGCGAGCACTCAAGACCTCCTGACCCCGTAAACTTCCGAAGCCGCCAGCTCCCCAGACGTCCTTACTGCGTAAACTTCCGAAGCCGCCAGCTCCCCAGACGTCCTTACTGCAGACGTCCTTACTGCGTGAGCTTCCGAAGCCGCCAGCTCCCCAGACGTCCTTACCGCGTAAGACCTCTCCTATCCCAGGCGCCCCTCCTATCCCAGGAGCCTCTGAGGCGGCAAAATCTAGCGTCGGGCCAGATTGCCGGGCTGATTTCGGCGGAAGTTTCGGGTTTGACGGAAGTTTGGGTGGACGATCCACCAAATCCTCCGCGGAACCCGGATCTTCCACCATCTTTGGCACCTTTAGCCTCAACCGTTAACTCTGGACCAACGGTTTCACAGCCCGATCCGCCCGATCCGCCCGGCTGGCCCGATCCGCCCGGCTGGCCCGGCTGGCCCGGGCCATGCGGCGCCAGCGTTCGGCCCGCCGGTCAGCGAGGATTTGCCTGACCACGTTGCGGCCGGGGATGCCGGTGACGCCGCCGCCCCCGTGGGTGGCCGAGCCCGCCTGGTACAGGCCGCGGACTGGCGTGCGCAGGTCGGCGTAGCCGGCCGCGGGCCTGGCGTGGAACATCTGCCCGAGCGACAGCTCCCCGTGGAAGATGTTCCCGCCGACCAGCCCGTATTCTTCCTGCATCTGGTGCGGCCCGATCACCTGCCGGTGCAGCACCGAGCCGGTGAACCCGGGCGCGACCGTCTCCAGCCGGGCGAGCACGCGGTCGGCGTAGGCCTGCAGTCCGGCGTCATCGGGCGAGTCCGCGTAGCTGCAGGGCACCCACTGCGTGAACAGCGACATGACGTGTTTCCCGGCCGGCGCCAGCGAGTCGTCGAACACGCTGGGGATGCAGATGTCGGCGAACGGCAACGAGGCGGGCGCTCCCGATACGGCCTGCTGGAACGCGGTCTCGATATCGTCGAGCGATTCCGCCAGCACGATCGTGCCGCCGTAAACCGAAGGGTCAGGCTCCGGGTGGCTGGCGAACACGGGCAGCCGGTCCAGCGCCAGGTTGATCTTCACGGTGCCGCTGCGGCTGCGCCAGCCGCGGATGTCGGCGACGAACCCGGCAGGCAGGTCCGCCGGGTCGAGCAGCCGCAGGAACGAGATCTGCGGGTGCGCGGTGGTGACGACCACCGGCGCGTTGATCGACTCCCCACCCGCCTCCCCTCCCCCCTTCCCTGCCAGCGTGACGCCCTCGACGCGGCCGTCGCGGGTGCGGATCTGCGCCACCTCGGCATCGGTCCTGATCTGCGCCCCGAACATCCGTGCGGCCCGGGCCAGCGCCCCCGTCACGGCCCCCATGCCGCCGCGCGGGAATCCCCAGGCGCCCGATAGTCCTTCGGTCTCGCCGATGTGATGGTGCAGCATCACGTACGCGGTCCCGGCCGACCGCGGCCCGGCCCACGTTCCGATCACCCCGGACACGGACAGCAGGCCGCGCATCGCGTCGCTCTCGAAGTAGCCGTCGAGCAGGTCGGCGATGCTGCCGGTGAGCAGGCGCGTCACATCGACCGCGCCGCGTTCATCGACCCCCCGCAACCGGGTGAGCAGCCGCGCCTGCTGCAGCAGGTCCTGCGGCCGCCGTGACCCGAGCCGCGGCGGGATCTGGTGCAGCAGCGGCCCGAGCACCTGCCCGATACCGGACAGGTGCCTTTCATACCCGGGATAGGCGTCGGCGTCGTGGGCCGAGAACTTGGCGATCTCGGCGTGCCGCTGCGCCGGGTCGCCGGGCAGCCGCAAGTAGCGCCCGTCCGCCCGCGGCGCGAAATAGGGCCCCTGCGGGTACACGCGGTATCCGTGCTGTTCCAGCCGCAGGTCGCGGACCAGGTCCGGCGGCAGCAGCGAGACTACGTAGGACAGTGACGTCACGGTGTACTCCGGCCCGAACGGATGCTCGCTGACCGCCGCGCCGCCGGCGATTTCGCGCCGCTCGCACACCACCGTTTTCAGCCCGGCACGCGCCAGGTACGCCGCCGCGACCAGCCCGTTGTGCCCGCCACCCACCACCACGACATCCGCGGTTCCCGTCACCGTCTGCCCTTCCTGCGCAGTTTTCTTCCTGCTGGTCGTCTCCCGCTGACCGTACGGGATCTTGCAGGATGTTGTTTACCTACTCCTATCCCGGATATACGGAGCGCGCATGGTGGACGGTACGCAGGACCCCGGCCCGGCCGTGATCGCGGTCGCCCAGCTCGCGATCGCCGTGGGTGAGACGGACGCCAACCGGCAGGCGGCCGCCGACGCGGTGGCCGAGGCGGTGGCCGCGGGGGCACGGCTCGTGGTGCTGCCCGAACTGTGCGATTCCGGTTACGTCTTCGGTGACGCTTCCCGGCCGGCCCCCGCCGAGGCGCTCGATCTCGCCTCGCCCGCCGGCGACAGCGCCACTTTGCGCCAGTGGCGCTACCTGGCCGCCGCGCATCAGTTGGTGATCGTCGGCGGGTTCTGCGAGCTCGGCGCCGACGGCCGCCTGTACAACAGCGCGGCCCTGGTCGATGCGTCAGGCACCAGGGCGGTCTACCGCAAGGCCCACCTGTGGGACCAGGAGAAGCTGGTCTTTACCCCCGGCGACGCGCAACCTCCCGTGGTGGACACCGAGCTCGGCCGGGTCGCCGTGATGATCTGCTACGACCTCGAATTTCCCGAATGGGTGCGGCTGGCCGCGCTGGACGGCGCCGACCTGATCGCCGTCCCGGTGAACTGGCCGGCGCTCCCTTGGCCACCGGGGGAGCGCCCCGCCGAGGTGATCAAGGCGCAGGCCGCGGCCGCCACCAACGGGGTCTTCGTCGCCGTGGCTGACCGGTGCCGGACCGAGCGCGGCGTGTCCTGGATCAGCGGCTCGGTCATCATCGGTCCCGACGGCTACCCGCTGGCCGGGCCGGTCCTCGCCGACCGGGCCGCTGTCCTCACGGCCACCTGCGACCTGCCGCGGGCCAGGGACAAGAGCCTGGCAGGCGACAACGACCTGCTGGCCGACCGCCGTCCTGAGCTGTACACGTGGGTGCCCGACAAGCGCGTCGCGGCCGCGAACGCGAACTGGGCGGCGCGCTTCATCGCGAACGGCACCAGCCATAGCGATTTCCGGGCGACCATGGGCCGCATTGGCCGCTGGGACGACTGGTGCCGCGAGTGGGGCCGCACAGCAATGCACTACGAGGAAATGGCCGAGGCGGCGGAATCGGCCGGGCGGCTGGTCACGGCGGGGGAAGCGTGGCGGCGGGCCGCCCTGTGCTGGCACTGGGGCAAGTTCGTTTTCACCGACCACCCGGACGAGCAACCGTGGCCTGCTTCCGCCGCGGGGCGGGCACCCTCAGCCCGCCGGCCAAGCTCGTACGCGTGCCCTACGCGGGCACCGTGCTGGCGGCGTACCTGCGAGTACCCCAGGGACTCACAGCATCCCCGGGCTCTACCGGCGGCAAGCCGCCCGTCGTGATCATGATTCCCGGGCTCGACTCGGTGAAGGAGGAACTGCAGGCCACCGCGGACCACCTGTTGAGCCGGGGTCTCGCGGTGATCGCGATCGACGGGCCCGGCCAGGGGGAGGCCGAGTATGACCTGCCGATCGAGCCGGCCTACGAGTGGGTGACCGCGGCGGTGGCGGACTATCTGCAGGGACGCGGCGACATCGACCAGGACCGGATCGGCGTGTTCGGGGTGAGCCTGGGCGGGTACTACGCCGCCAGGTCGGCGGCCTACGAGCCGCGCGTGCGGGCCGCGGTGGACCTCGCCGGGCCGTACCGGTGGGACCTGGACTGGGAGACGCTGCCGCCGCAGACCAGGACCACCTTCCAGCACGGTGCGGGCGCCTACAGCCCGGCGGAAGCCCGCAAGCAAGCCGGGACCCTGACGCTGGAGCACGCCGCCGCCGGCATTACCTGCCCGTTGCTCGTCGCGCACGGCGGCCGGGACCGCCTGGTGCCGCCCTATCACGCCGAACGCCTGGCCCGCGAGGCCCCGGGCGCGGAGCTTCTGCTCGACCCAGATGGCAGCCACGGCCTGACCAATCACGCGTTCGAGTCCAGGTCCACGATGGCCGACTGGCTCGCTGCCCGCCTGACCAAGGACTGAGCGGCATACCAATCACCGCCGGATGGTCAGATGCCGCAGTTTGGCCTGGTCGGCCACCAGGTCCAGCTCGACGATCCGGCCGCCGGACACGGTGAAGGCCAGGACCGCAATGGGCTCGTCCCCGGGAACGAACAACAGCCCGGCCGCGCCGTTGACGCTGGCCGGCTTGGCGTACGCGGCGAACCGCGGTGCTGTCCGCAGCACGTGACCTGCGACCGCCTCGGCGCCGACCAGGGTGGGCAGCGGCTCCCGGCCAGGACCGAGATCAAAGCGAACCACCACATCGGGGGCCAGCACGGATAGCAGTGCCTCGAAGTCACCGTCGCGGGCGGCGGCGAGGAACGCGCTCACCGCGCGGCGCTGCACGGCAAGGTCACGGTCGGGCTGGGGAGCGGCGCGTACTCGGCGGCGGGCACGGCTCGCCAGTTGCCGCGCGGCGCTCTCGGTACGGCCGATGATCTGGCCGACTTCCTCGAAGCGCATGTCGAAGACGTCGTGCAGCACGAAGGCCACGGGCCCAGCGGGCCGCGGGACCAGGCTTCGCCGGGCAACTCGGCGGAGCGCCCGTGCAGAAGGTGGAAAAGCCGCAGTTCGGGAACAGCGAGGCGCTCGGGATCCTCGCCGCCGTCCTCATCCTGCTGCTGGCGTTCGGTTCGGTGATCGCCATGCTGTTGCCCATCGTGATCGCGATCGTGGCGGTGGCAGCGTCGTTCGGCGTCCTTGACCTGCTCAGTCACCACGTGACCGTGCCCTCGTTCGCACCTGAACTCGCCGCGCTCGTCGGCCTGGGCGTGTGTATCGATTATGCCCTGTTCGTCGTCACCAGGTACCGGGGCGCGTCGGGCGGATCATCACCTCCGCGGCCGCCATCATGATCTGCGTCTTCGCCGCCTCCGTACTCGGCGACCTGCGGATACTGCGTGTCATCGGGCTCGGCATGGCGGTGGCCGTGCTGCTGGACGCCACGCTGGTGCGCATGGTGGCGACCCCCGCGGTACTGCCGCTGACGGGCCGGGCGAACTGGTGGTTCCCACCTCGGCTCGAGCGTGCCGTGCCTCGTTTCCTCGCCGAGATCCGGCCAGATCAGGATTCGTCTCGGGTCACAACGCGAGCTTGACGACCGGACTTTTCTACCGAACGAGCCGTGGCTCAGCGGGCCGCGTATTCCAGGGACGGATCCGGGCTGCCTTCGGCCAAGCGCTCCAAGCGCCTCCCCTGGTCAGCGCCTTCGACCTGCTCGTCCACAAGCCGGGTGATTGAAGCCGTTCAGCGTACTCGGTGGTCATCTGATCCGTCTGCAGCGGGTCATCCAGCCGGTGGCACGAAGCCCACAGATGCCACTGACCGCGATGGTGGATTATCACCGGGTCTTTCACGCCGGTCTTGGCGTCACCCGGCAGGACGGTTTCACGGTAACGGACATCGAATTCTCCTGGATGGGCGGCCTCGGTCATCTCCACCCGCCAGCGCTTGGTGCCCGGAGTCGCGCAGCTCAGGTACAGCCGCCAGCGTCCCCGCGGCGTGCGGACCAGGGCGGGCCGCTCCAGCGACTCGGTGGCCAGTTCCTCCTTGCCGATGGTCAGCAGCGTCTCGAACCTCTCGCCGTCCGGGGAGTGCGCTACCACCACCGCGTAGCCGCGGCCACGGCCGACGGGCTTCCTGAGCCGGTACGCGAGGAAGATCTCCCCGTCACCCCCGGCCGCACACGGCGCGCCCGACCAGTACCCAGGCCCGGCGCCAGGCGGTTCAGCGGCGACGACGCCGCGTTCGGGCCGGGGCAGCAGCATCAGGGGAATCTCCTTCTCCCTTATTAACATCGGAATAATAGATAATAACTGGACTCCCGGTGCGCATCCGTTCGGATCTTAACGGGATCCGGTCGAGGCCGACCCAGGTCTAGCCCCCCCGGCCAACCAGAAACTCGTCCGCTCGTCAGCGCCTAGTACGATGCCGGAGTCGTGGACGCGGAGGCGCTCGGAGCCGGGGATGTGCTAGCGGACGACGACGTGCCCGGGGTCGAGGACACGCTGGCTGGCGGGGACGTGCTCGGGGTGGGGGACGTGCTGGGGGCGACGTACGGGGGCGTGGCCGCGGGCGGGGGCGTGCTCGGCGTGGTGACCGCGCGCGGGGATGTGTGCGCAGATGCGGACGGGGCCGGGGCGGAGGCGGCCGGCGAGGTCGTCTGCGCTGGTGCGGCCACCCGCTGGGACTGAACGACCGGTGATTGGCCGGGGGCGGCGGTCAGGGCAAAGCCGGCTGCGGCAGATGCCCCGAGAAGCCCTGCGACGATCGATGTCCCGCAGCCGTTCCCAGGCCGCGGCGATGTTGGAGTGCCGCGCATCGATGCGGTAGTGCCGGACGGTGTACGACGTGGCCGGCGCGACGTGCACGCACACCCGCACCTCGCGGTCCAGCCGCGGGTCCCCGGCTATCTTGCCCTGGTCCAGCGTCATGTTCCACACCAGGATCGCGACGCACCCGTCATCATGGCGCGCGGCGAGCGCGTCCACCAGCCCGCCGGCCCCGTCGCCGCTGACCGCCACGCGGAGCCGCTCCCGCCCCATCCCCGCCAGCAGGGACAGCGCCCAGTACCTGGGCTTGCGCAGGTTCCCGACCGACAGCAGCCCGAACCCGCCATGGAACAGCTCCGGCGGCGCGCCCAGCTCCTCGAAGTGGTCGGAAGCGACCCAGTGTGACAGCGCCCCGACCCGGCCGAGCGCGGACGCCATGCCGCGGAGCAGGAACGCCGCGGCGAAGACGGTGTCGCCGACGGCCTTGAAGGGGGTCGGGGTCGCGCCCCACTCGGTCCACCAGACCGGCGTTCCGTCCCGGCCGCCAGCCGCGAGCACGGGCCGCAGGTCCAGCGGCACGTTGCCGTAAACGTGGCTGGACAAGAAGTCGAGCGGCGCCCCGAGGCATCCAGGTGCGCCAGCAGCTCACGGGTCCAGCCTGCCGTCGCCGACGCCGGCCCGCCGACCCGCAGCCTGGGGTGCACGGACCTGATCGCGCGGGCGGACACGTCATACAGTCGGAAGTACTCGGCCTGCGTGCCCGACCAGAACACGTCAAGGTTCGGCTCGTTCCACACCTCGAACGCCCAGTGGTCCGCCACCTCCTCCGCGCCGTAGCGCTGGACCAGGTGGGCGGCCAGGGCGCCGACCAGGTCGGCCCAGCGGTCCCAGTCCTTGGGCGGCGAGATGATCGCGTCGTAGCTGAACACCGTCTTTCCCGCGTCCCGGGCCAGGTCGCGGGGCATGAACGAGAGCTCGACGACCGGCCGTAGGCCGATGTTCATCAGCTCGTCGTACACCCGGTCGATGCCGCTGAAGTCGTGCAACACGTCGCGGCGGAGCACTACCATCGCGGCGACCGGCTCGTCGAGCAGCAGCAGGGGCCGCTTGGCCAGGATGAGCGCCAGCGCCACCTGGGCTCTCTGGCCCCCGGACAGCCTGTCCACGGCCCGGCCGGCCCGGGGGGACCTCCGCTCCGCATCGGAGTCATGCGATCTCCTCCTCGGTCTCCGCCGACCCGCCGCGTTCCCTGTAACCACCGCGATGGAGCATCGGTGTGGTAATAGCAACACCGATGCTCCATCGACGTTGTTGTTCACGCCGACCCGGGCCAGGTACGACGCTGCACGGCTAACGTAAAAGCGACTGACCTGCGACAAAGGGACAAAGGTAAGAGGTGGACCGATGACAAACCGGGCGTTGCTCGTGGTGGACATGCAGAACGGCTTCTGCCACCCGGACGGCTCGTTCAACCGGATCGGCATGGGCCTCGAAGGCGCGGAGGCCGCCGTGCGGAACGCCGCGGTCGCGATAACCCAGGCCCGCAAGGCCGGGATACCTGTGGTGTTCACCAGGCACCTGTACCGGCCGGGCCGCGCCGACGAGGGCCGGTCGCTGATCCGGAACAGTCCCGCCCTGGCGGGCATCGACGGACTCGCGGCCGGTTCCTGGGACGCCGACGTGGCCGACGAGCTCGGCTGCGGTCCAGAAGACCTGGTGGTGGACAAGGTGCGCTTCGACGCGTTCCAGTGGACCTCGCTCGAGCCGCTGCTGCGCGGCCTCGGCGTCGGCGAGCTCGTCATCTGCGGGGTGGTCACGAACATCTGCGTGGAGACCACGGTGCGTTCCGCGTTCATGCGCGACTACCCGGTGACCCTGCTGGCCGATTGCTGCGCCGCGAAGACCCGCCGCCTGCACGAGCTGTCCATCGATGTGCTGAGCGCCTACCAGCTCGCCGAGATCGCCAGCATCACCGAAGGCTTCGACCTCAGCGCGGACCCAGCGAACCTCAAGGCCCCCGCAGGCGTCTGACGTACCCGCCCGCCAGCCGGGCCACCAGCCGCCAGCCGAGCAGGAACAGTCCGAGGAACGCCAGCGCCACGCCGATGAACGCGAACGCGGTGCCCTGCCCGGACACCGTCCGCAGCACCATGCCGAGTACGGCCGCGCCGAGCCACGCGCCGACACCAGCCGGGAAGAGCCCGACAGGCCGCCGCCACGCCCGGGCCCCCAGCCAGCCGCCGGCCAGCCCGACCAGGAACGGCCAGGCGGTCGACGCGATGCCGGCCAGGCTCTCGCCCTTGACGTGGCTGGCCCGGCCGATGATCACGAACAGCAGCACGCAGCCGCAGTCGAGGATCACCGCGAATCGCACCGGACGCATGCGCCCTAGGTTAACGGTCAGCCCCGTCGTCAGCCCTGTGGTCACCGCTGCGGTTCGATGATCGCCTTCAGACCAGTGCGACAAGCCGCGTCCCCGAACGCCTCTCGCACCTCGCCCAGCCGTGGTGACAGTTCTGAGTCGGTGAGACGGTTCAGCTGGAGACGGTGCCAGTGGGTGAAACGGCGGGACCAGTGATCCCCGGGATTGGCCGGGGATCACTGGTGCAGGGCCCGCCCGGCTGTGTCTCCTGCACGCCTCGGGGGCGCTTTTGGTCGCCGCCTTCCCTCGTCGCTCGTTCCTCGCTCCTCAGTCCAGGCGACGCCGCGCCCCTCCGGCTCGCTCTAGGCCGCCCGGATTAGGCGGCGGGGCCGGTGGCCAGGGTTACGGTCGCGGTGTGCGACTGGCCGGACTGGTCCAGCCAGGTGACCGAGACCGAGTCGCCGGGGTGGTACTTGACCAGGGCGTGCGCGACGTCCGCGGCCGACGACACCGACTGGCCGCCAATCGAGGTGATCTCGTCCCCGGCGGTCAGGCCGGCGTTGGCGGCGGGGGACCCGGATACGGCCTCG
>WNFJ01180251.1_pt2 | contig 12439 bp, 15 predicted proteins | sample 5400461 | NCBI WGS metagenome assembly WNFJ01 (sample SAMN13153349, study PRJNA577476) | soil metagenome | isolation source: 115 cm saprolite on Douglas fir-dominated hillslope | place: USA:California | collected 2013-09-17
CGGTGGCTTGTCGGCTCGGGGATGGCGCCACGGCAACTAGGCGGGGCCTTGCGACCGTCCTGGGTGAGGACGCGTCCGAGTGGCTGGCGCGCGCTTCGCACGTCCACCGCCTCCGTCTCCAATCTCACGACGAGCTCCGACATCGCCGTCGTCTCCTAAGCAAGCTCCCCGAGTGAGCATCGCGGAAGCAATTGGGCGTGCGCTTGGCGGTCGAAAGACCGGCCAACAGTGGATGGTCCGCTGTGTTGCTCACCCCGATCGAACTCCAAGTCTTGCACTGCGTGACGGGGATGACGGTCGGCTGTTGGTGCACTGCCACGCCGGATGCCATCCGTTCGATGTGTTCGCCGAGCTGCGCAACCTGAACTTGGGGGCAAAAGACTTTTCGGGGCGCGACGACGACAAGCCGGGGAGCCACCACCGCGCCAAACCGACGGCCGACCGCTCCGCGGTGGAGTTGGCGCTGCAGATCTTTGCCGATGCTGTCGACCCGCGCCGCGGCCCCGTTCAGGTTTACCTGCAGGGGCGAGGGCTAGGACGCCTCCCTGATGACGTCATTGATGTCCGGTATCACCCGCGCTGTCCGCGCGGCACCGATCGACTGCCGGCCATGATCGCGCTGATGCGCGACGCCGTTAGCATCGAGCCGACCGGCGTGCACAGGACGTTCCTTCGTAGTGACGGTTCAGGCAAAGCTGACGTCAGTCCGGCAAAGATGATGCTTGGCCGTGCCGCCGGGTCCGTTGTGAAGCTGACTCCAGACGAGGACGTCCTGGCAGGCCTGGGGCTAAGTGAGGGCCTTGAGGACGGGATTGCTATCCTAAACATGGGCTGGCGGCCGGTCTGGGCGTGCATGTCGGCGGTGGGCATGTCGCACTTCCCGGTCCTTCGCGGGATCGAGGCACTGATTCCGTCAGGTGGCGCCGGGCTGGACTGTCGGCCGTCGTGGTCGATCCTCGGAACTGGAAGGACTTCGCCGCCATGGCCGAGGCGCTCTGTCATGACTGATTTCAAGGACGCCGCCGTCGACATAGCCGACGATGCCTGGAAGAAGGAAGGAGTCGGCCTATCGGGTCAATCAAGCACGCGGGACGACCCGCGCGCCGTTTTCGGCAAGGCTCTACCGATCAAATTCTGGAACGACCTGGCCACGGTGGTGCCACCGGACCGCCTCGTCAGGAAGTTGCTCGGCACAAATACCTTGGCCTTGATCTACGGCGAGCCGGGGAGTGGCAAGACATTCTTGGCGACAGATCTCGGCATGCATCTTGCCATAGACCGGCTATGGTTTGGCCGTTCCGTTACAGCCGGTGCCGTGCTGTATGTCGCCTGTGAAGGCGTGGCCGGTCTGAGCAACAGGCTTGCTGCCTTCCGCCGTATGCATGATCTACCCGCTGAGGTTCCGTTCGCGGTTATCCCGGCGGCGGTCAATCTCGGCCCCGACGGACAGGATGCGCAGCGCGTCATCGACGCAGCCAATACTGTCAAGGAAAGGACGGGCCAAACGGTCCAGCTGATTGTCATTGATACCCTAGCGCGCGCCATGTGGGGTGGTGACGAGAACAGTGCGAAAGACATGAGCGGCTTCATAAGAGCGTGCGATCGAATGCGTGACGCTACAGAGGCCACTGTCCTGATCGTTCACCACAGCGGAAAGACTAAGCAGTCTGGAGCGCGCGGCAGTTCTGCGCTTATCGCAGCCGTCGACACTGCGATCGAGGTTGTAAATGACGGTAGCGTTATGAGAACGGCCAAGGTCATTAAGCAAAAGGACGGCGATGAAGGTGTAGTGTTCAGCTTTGCCCTGCAAATAGTAGAAGTCGGCAGGGATGAAGACGGTGAAATTATCACTACGTGTATCGTGCAACCGAATGAAGCAGTCACGAAGCCAGCGCCGCCGTTAATACCCCAGCGAGCGCGGGTATCGCCCCAGCAAGCGCAGGCGATGGTCGTTCTGCGCAAAGTTCTCGCCGAATTCGGCGAAGAACCACCTGACGGCGGGCCTTTCCCGGCTGTTAAGCTAGTCGCGCTTGATCGCTTCCGCGAAGCTTTAAAGGAGGCAGGCGTGACAAACTGTGACAAATCTTCGAGCGAACGCGCGCAATGGCGACGTATCAAGAAAACTCTTTGCGAGAAAGGACTATTGACCGTTAGCGATGACTACTGCTGGCCAACGTGACACGCGTGACATCCCGTGACGAGGCCGAGTCACGATTCGATTGGCGTTACGTGACATGCGTGACACCCCTAAAGGGGTGTGTCACGCATGTCACGCACCGGTATTCGCCGCTCGCGAGTGACCTTGGAGACGTCGCACCCGTCCCTATGCGAGTAGTGCTGTCGCTCGGCGCGTCCGATAAGTCCGCTGTGATCGGTGGTGTAGGGCAAGGCGGCCTAAGCTTGTGCGAGACCTGGATGTTGCCGCGGGTCCTTCCCAGGGGCCTCCCCACAACGGGTAACGCGCACCGCTTGGCGTCGCTAGTCAGTAACTGAGAAATTTGAGGAAACTGGCCGTTTCTTATTGGGAACCAGAAACCGGCCGGAAACGGCCCACGGTATCCTAGCCTACGTAACGGGGACGGTGGACCAGGAGCTGCTGGCGCGGAACGAATATCTGGCCGCCGAGAACCGCATCATCAAGGCGCAGTTAAAAGGTCGGCTGAAGCTCTCGAACGCCGAGCGAAGGGCGCTTGACGAGATCGGTCATCGCCTGGGCCGCAAGGCTCTCGCCGACGTCGCCACCGTAGCCCGGCCGGACACTATCCTGGGCTGGTATCGCAAGCTCGTCGCCCGCAAATTTGATGGCTCGAAGGCGCGTCGAGGCCCCGGCCGACCTCGGATCAAGCGAGAGGTCGAGGAGCTGATCATTCTACGAGATTTCCGATCAAACGGTTGGCAATGTCTTGCAACGCCACGGTCTGCCGCCGGCGCCGGAACGCAAGCGCACAACCTCGTGGACGGACTTCATTCGGACTCACATGGAGCTGTTGGCGGGGACCGACTTCTTCACCGCGGAGGTTCTGACGCTGCGCGGGCTGGTGACCTACTACGTGCTGTTTTTCATCCGCCTCGGGCATACCGAGCGGAATCATCAGGGGAAGGGCAACGTCCTGCTGTTTCCTCGGGCGACGGATCGTCGGCGCGAGGAGTCAGTGAAGTGCCGCGAGCGATTGGGTGGGCTTTTGCGCTACTATCATCGAGGGCGGCGTGATGCTGCGTCGGCCGGTTCAGTTTTTTGACCCTACGCGGCCACATGATTGCGCAGGAACGTCATCCACGTCTGGCCCGACCCGGGCCGATGCTTGGCCATGTACTTGGCGACGGTCGACTGTGCGACCTCGATCCCGAGCTTCAACAGCTCGCCATGAATACGTGGCGCCCCCCACAGTGAGTTCTCCAAACTCATCCGCCGGATCAGGCTGCGTACCTCAGCCGCAACCTTGGGCCTACCGCCGCGCAAACGCGACTTCCAGCGCCAATAGGACCGAAACCCCGCTCGGTGCCATCGCACGATCGTGTCGGGCTGGGTGATGACCGCCGCGCTCAGCAGCGACGGCACAAGGCGATAAAGCCAGAAGGTCCGCTGGCGTGAGCCGTGGCCTGCCAGGAAGCCGGCGCCGCAGCAGGTTCAGCTGATGGCGCAGGAAAACAATTTCGGCCTCCAGCCGCACCTGCGACTTGAAAGGCGAAGCCAATGCATGCAGCAACAAGCCAAGGAACGAAGCCATTCCACCGAGACTACCCGATTTGCCGGTCCACTACCGTGTGGATAGGGTTTTCGGCAGCCACAGCCGTATAAGCCGAGATTGCCCGGCTGAAGCTCAATGCAGACTGGATCGTGCTGTCGGCCTGCAATACCGCTGCCGGCGAGCAGATCGGCTCGGAGGCATTGTCGGGACTTGCGCGAGCCTTCTTCTATGCAGGCGCCCGCACACTCCTCGCCTCGCATTGGGTGGTCGACTCCGGTGCCACAGTTTTGCTGATTACAAACACATTCTCTGCGCTGGCAAAGGATCCTGGCCTTGGTCCGGCCAAGGCATTAATGCAGAACATCGCCGAGCGCACATTGGAGCCGCCGCGCGTCCGCAAGTTCTGACGTCACGGCCGGGCGGTGGACTAACCGTCGCTACGAGGCTTGGCGGTAAGCCAGGAGTGCGGCGCCGAAGGCCCGGAACAGCGCGCGATTGACCGGGTTGTGCTGCGGGTCGTATTCGGCGTGCCACTGGACGCCCAGCGCGAAGCCCGTTGCGTCGGCGATGCGGATCGCCTCGATCGTGCCGTCTTCCGCCACGCCCTCGACGACGACCCGTTTGCCGGGCTCGAGGATGCCTTGGCCGTGCAGCGAATTCACGCGGATCGCCTCGCAGCCGAGAAGCCGTGAAAAGACTCCGTCCGGCGCGAGGCGCACCTCGTGGCGGTCGGCGAAGACGACCTCCGGATCGGGATGCACTTCGCCGTTCTCCAGCCGGGGCATGCGATGGTTCATGCGTCCGGGCAGATCGCAGATCTCGGGATGCAGTGAGCCGCCGAACGCGACATTCATCTCCTGGAAGCCGCGACAGATGCCGAACAGCGGCACGCCGCGGTCGACGCAGGCCTCAATCAGCGCAAGCGCCAGGGCGTCGCGATCGTGGTCGTAAGGTTCGTGACGGGGATCCGGCTCGACGCCAAAGCACGTCGGATGAACATTGGCCCGCGCGCCCGTCAGCAGGATTCCGTCGACCGCTTCGAGGAGCGCATCGATATCCGTGATGTCCGGCGAGGCCGCGAACATCAACGGCAGTGCACCGGCGACCTCCGCGACCGCCCGCAGATTGCGTTTTCCCACAAGCTGCGTGTTGAATTTACCCTCGATGGCATGGGCATTTCCGATCACACCGACCACCGGCTTGGTCATTTCAGGGTGCATGTCATTCCACCGGTTTATCCTCGGCGATGGCGTTGATCCCGAGTCCACGGGCGAGTCCGATAATAGTCGTTACGACCATCATCGGACTCGGCGCGTAGTGCCAGGTCTCGCTCTCCATCGTTAAAGCTCCTGAGCGCGGAGCTTGCATGCTAGCCGTCCTACGGAAGGGCGTTGCCAACGTTGTTGAAGGTGTTGGTCAGCTTGGTGCCGACGGTGGTGACGGCCGTGATGATGACGACCGCGACCAGGCCGGCGATGAGGCCGTATTCGATGGCGGTGGCACCTGAGTCGTCGCGAGCGAAACGCGAGAGAATGGCGTACATGACTGTGATCCTCGCACTTGAATTGTCGGTGGAACTCGGAAGCCAGCGGCAAGCAATGACTTGAAGGACATGAGGAGAGCAAACTTGCCGGCATCGCGCTGTTATCTGGCGCTGGGTGGAATATCGTCCAGAGGTAGAATCGGAACAATTCAACCTGACGATCTAAGTCGGCGCTGGAATGGCCTAAGCCAAACAGCCTAGCCAGGCTATCCCGCCGAGATGATCCCCGACCGAACACCTAGTGGCTGGCGATCAGGCCCGTGGCGACCTTGTGGGCGTGCGATGCTGAGGCCTTGGCTTGCTCGAAGGGCAGTCGGACGTCGTGGTCGCTCCTGCACGCTTCCTCCAGCGCGCTGCAGAGCTGCGACAGCTTGGAGAACCCGAGAATCGCTGCAAGCGACACGAGGGCGTGCGCCTGGTCGGCTATCTCATTCCCCGTCTCCCCCATCCGCGATCATGCTTATGGAATGGCCCGCCCCTCACCACGACGCGTCGTTAGGCTGGCACCGGATCTTGAGAGGAGGAACCTATGTCCGAGCAAATCATCGCCATCCTTGGAATAGATTTAGGCAAGAACAGCGTCAGTCTCGCCGGGCTGGATGCGGCTGGTGCGGTGATCGTCCGTAAGCGGACGACCCGTGACGGCGCGATCAAGTTCACCGACAAAATGCCGTCTTGTGTCGTGGCAATGGAGGCGTGCTGCGGCGCCCACTTTATGGCCAAGATCATGGGCGGCCTTCATTCGAACCCACCTGGCGCTGTTGGCGGGGACCGACTTCTTCACCGCAGAAGTGCTGACACCGCGCGGGCTGGCGACCTACTACGTGCTGTTTTTCATCCATCTTGAGAGCCGCCGGGTGGATATCGCCGAGATAACCGTTCACCCCGATGAGCCGTGGATGAAGCAAATCGCTCGGAACGCGACCATGGAGGACTGCGGTGCGCTGCGGGATTGTAGATATCTCGTGCACGGACCGAGACACGAAATTCACCCGGTCGTTCCGGGCCATCATTGTGTCAGGTCGGGTTGAACCGCTCGCGTTGCCTGCGCGCAGCCCGAACCTGAATGCCTATGCGGAACGCTGGGTCAGTCGATCAAGGAGGAGTGCTTGTCCAAGGTAATCCTCTTCAGCGAGCGCTCCTTGCGGCGGGCGCTGAGCGACTATGTCGAGCATTTCCATGCCGAGCGGAATCACCAGGGGAAGGGCAATGTTCTGCTGTTTCCTCGGGATATGCACCGCCACTGCGAGGGGCCTGTGCGGTGCCGCGAGCGACTGGGTGGGCTTCTGCGCTATTACTATCAAGAGGCGGCGTGATCGAGCACCCTGTCCCAACCCAGGCGCTCCGCCGATTCAATTTTTGTCCATACGGGATACGTGAGCCGCAAGTTCAGTTAGAGTCTCAGTTTGATTGTGTTGGCGCTCGACGCTCGGGCGCCTAGTCGACAATCGGGTTGTGTTGGCGGCCTTACTTTTCATCGTTGCCATTCTGGCGACCGCGACCGCAATCTTTCAGATTGCCGCAAGGCTGCGAGCATTCGGCCTTGGAATAAGGGATGTGGCGCTTCGGAACTCGCATGTGGGATCGAACATCGTTCTCACCGCCATATTGTGGGTGGCCTGGTGCTATCTAGTAGGTGTGTGATGCGCTCCGCCGGCTCAATTTTTTGACCATACGGGCTGCAGCAAGTGATCATTAACGTCGTCCTGAACGCGCGCGACGTGCTGCTCGAGGATCCCAGCCGGCCATCAACCGGAACCCTGGGACACATCATGCTCCGTGTTGTGGCCGCCCCGGGGGGTGGGCGCGCGGTGCTGACCATCGAGGATGATGGGCCAGGCATTCCCACCCAGGTCCTGCCGCGCCTGTTCGAGCCGTTCTTCACCACCAAGCCGACCGGCAAGGGCACCGGCCTCGGCCTGTCGATCAGCTACGACATCATCAAGCGCATGGGCGGCGATATCACTGCCGAGAACCCGTCCGAGGGCGGTGCCCGATTCATGATCGTCCTGCCGGCGCTCGGTCAGGTCTTGCCGGAGGTACGAACCGCGGCGTGATCGGTCGGGCCCGTCCGGTGACCTTCACAAGTTTGACCGCTCAAGCGGCCAGTGTCGCACGAACGGCACGTGCAAGATCGGCCTTGCGATAGGGCTTCCGAATAACGGTAACACCCATTGCCTGCTCCTCGAGTTTGTCGCCGACGCCGCCGGAGAATCCTGAGGTCAGCAGCACTTTCTTGCTCGGCCAGCGCTCGAGCACGAGCTGGGCAAGCTCGAAGCCGTCGACCAGGCCTGGCATCATCATGTCGGAGAAAACCAGGTCGAATTCGCCGCTCTTCTTTTCAAGCAGCGCGAGGGCAGTATCGCCGTTCTCCGTTTCGACCACGCAATAGCCGAGCGAGGTGAGTTGCTCGACGGCGACGGCGCGCACTTGCTCGTTGTCCTCGACGAGCAGGATGCGCTCGCTGCCGTGTGGCAAGGAGCCGGCTTTCGGCCGGCCCGCCGAGACCACGCCAGCCTCGACCGCACGCGGCAGGAAGAGACGCACCGTAGGGCCCTCGCCTAGCGCGCTTACGGTGTCGATGACGCCGCCTGACTGATGCACGAAGCCGGCGTGCTGTCGGTTCCTGGAGGGATGGTTCGGCCAATCGTCAGGGGTGCAAATTTGGGTCATTCCAAATTTCCTCTTTGGTCATCCTAAGGTTTCTGGCGCACGGATGAGCCGGTGGCGCCGGCTCTCGCGGTCCTGGTCACTGGCACCGTCAAGCGCGCGCCGAACGATTTGCGCCAAATCACTCTTACGGAACGGCTTGCTCAGCAACAGGACCCCGGGGTCGAGCCGCCCGTAATGAACGATGGCGTTTTCGGTATACCCAGACATGAAGACAAGCTTGGTCGTCGGCCACCGCCGCGTCACCTCGTCCGCCAAAGCCTTGCCGTTCAACAGGCCTGGCATCACGACGTCCGTCAGCAACAGATCGTAGGACTGGGACGCGGCTTGGAAGGCTAAGACACCGGCCGTGCCATCGGGCGCTTGGTCGACCACATAGCCCAAGCTTTGCAGTTGCCGCACGAAGCCGGCGCGGACCTGCGGGTCATCCTCGACGACAAGGATTCGTTCGGTTCCACCCGGCATAGGCGGGCTCCGCCGGACGTCAGTCTGTTCCCGGACATCGTCGCAGCGCGGCAGATAGAGTTTGATAGATGTTCCGCGGCCCAATTCACTGTAGATTTCTATGTGGCCATTGGATTGCTTGATGAATCCGTAGACCATGCTGAGACCGAGGCCCGTTCCCTTGCCGACATCCTTGGTAGTGAAGAACGGCTCGAACACCTTGCCGAGCACTTCCGGGGAGATGCCGGTGCCGGTATCGGTGACGGCAAGCATCGCGAAGTCACCGACGGTGGCGTCGGCATTCTGGGCAACGTAGGCCTGGTCCAGAGTGACGTTACCCGTCTCGATCAGCAGCCGACCGCCCGCGGGCATCGAATCCCGCGCGTTGACGCAAAGGTTGACCAGAGCGGTCTCAAGCTGGGCGCGGTCGACGCGTACGGTCCACAGTTCATCGTCGAGAACGGAGTCGATTTCGACCTGCTCGGCCAGGGCTCGGCGCAATAGCCTGCCAGTGGTGGTCACCAGATCGTTGATGTCGGTCGATTGTGGACGCAGTGGCTGGGTGCGCGAGAAGGCCAGCAGCTGACCCGTCAGGCTGGAGGCCCTGTCCACAGCCTGGGCTATCTGGTCAAGGCGCGCCGCCAGACCCGGGTCGAGAACTTCCTCCTCCTGGAGCGCGTCGGCGTTGGCGAGGATCACGGTGAGGATGTTGTTGAAGTCATGCGCAATACCGCACGTGAGCTGTCCGACAGCCTCCATCTTCTGTGACTGTCGCCGCTGCTCTTCCGTAGTCCGACGCGCTCGTTCGGTGCGGTTCCGCTCAGTGACGTTCTGTGCCATCGCCAGAACGGCGTGCCTGCCGTCGAATTCGATCGGACGCGCGCTTACCTCGACATCAATGATGGAACCGTCTTTCCTGAAATGCCGCATCTCGTGAATGGACCGGCTAACGCCCAATGTATTTTCCTGTCGCAAGGTCGACACCACTGGCGCGTCCTCCGGCAAATAAAGGTCGTTAGCCGTCAATGCGAGAAAATCCTCCCGCGACCAGCCATATTCCTCAACAGCCGCGTCGTTAACGGCGAGGAAGCGCATGGTATTGCGGTCCATCACGACCATCGGATGGGGAATGGCCTTGAACAGCATGCTGTAGCGGCCTTGGGTATCGCGACGCGCGGTCGATTCGCGGACGAACGTCGCCACAAGTCCGCCCAACGCCGCCGTAGCAACGGTCCACCTGGCGGCGATGATCCAGACGATGCGCCACCAGGCGGCGCGTACCTGATCCATAGACAGGCCGACAGTGGCGACGAGGCTCGGATAGGCGGCAAGCCGACGGTAGCCAAACAATCGCTGCGCACCATCGATGGGGCTAGTCATAGCATCATTCTTTCTATTGTTAATTGTTCCTCGAAATATTTTGTGTAGATTTGATTATAAATTGGTAACGAAATGTCCATCAGGCCTGTTCGATGGTCTTTGTCCGGCGCAAATCTTGTCCTACTGTGACCATTTGGTGGTCTCCATTGATGGCACCGGGAATGCGAAATGATGTGATGTGGATCACATATTTTCCTTTTCTCTGAAGCTTTATTTCTAATTGGCCAAAACGCCGCAGGCAGAGTCGGCGCTGACTGCTAAAGCCCTTCAAGAATTAGTGGTAGCTGGCGCCAAACCGGGGGGCATTGAGCAAAATTGTGTTTGGCTCGGGAATTGAGAAGCCGATGATTGCGACCGGCAATTCGTCACCCGGCGAATGCAGCTCGGTCATGGCCGGGACTTGGTCATTAAGGTGGGGCTATGGGCAGCATCGCATTCCTTTGCGATGCTACTGAATTACGGTTGCCGGCTTGACCAGCACCATGATGTGAAAGGCCTTCGGCCAAATCCGGTAAAGCCACACCCAGAGAAGACGGTCGGCGCGGAAAGGCCTCGGACGGCCCGGGTGCTGGCGCCGCAGGACGGCCACCTGGTGCCGAAGGGCGACGAGTTCCAGCGAAGCGCGGCCACGAAGGCGAAAAGAGGGGAGGGAAACGACGGCAGAAAGAACCGCTATCATGCTGACGAGGGTAGGGCGGTGACGCAGCAATCTCTAGGCTATCTCAGCATTCTAGAGTTTTGAGCAGGCACAAGGCTCCCTCAAAGCCCGAAAACGCTTTTGCAGCGCTAATGTGACAATGCCGCGAGATATTGTATGAGTCGTTGAATCGACTCCTACCGCTTGTTTTTGAATAAACAAAATAGTAGCTAGATCAGATAATTAACGCAGATTCTTCATGTTTTTGCTCAATTCCGATTGACCTCAGAATGTACTTCAAGTACCGGTTGTAATTATAAGCAGTGGCTCGTCGTTTTGCCGCTGGCGGGCTGTCAGCACCGCCAGCGGAGCCCGACGGCACCAAGTCGACTGCGTCCGGACGACCACCGTCAACCGTACTCAAGAGAGCGTGCCGCAATGAGCCTGTCATTCGCCCTTGCGTCCAACGCGCCGGCCTGGCGTCGTGTCGGCTGGTCGCTCGCGCTCGCCGCATCGCTCGCCTTTGCGTTCCAGCCCTCGCTGTTGCTGGCGCAGGTCCAGATGAGCGACCCCGACAAGGCTCCGCCGCCCAAGGCCCTGCCGCCCGCGCCCGCTAGGAAGGCAGTGTCCCGCCAGAGCCCGACCGATAACGTCTCCGACGATCTCAACCGCCGCGAGTCCGAGCGCGCCGCACAGGCCGTGCGGGCGATGAACGCGTCGGCTCCCGCTGCCGCGCCGGCGGCAACGCAAGGCGACAGCCGGCCGATCGACGCCAAGGCGATCGAACTCAGCCCCGCCGTCGATCTGATGCCGCCGACCACGGCCGCCATCCCGCCGCGCGCGCCGATCGTGAGCGCATCGCTTACCTCCGATGTCGGCGCCGGCCAGCAGGGTGTGGCCCCGAGCCAGCCGCAATTCGCCCAGGCGCCGACACCCGTGCCGCCGCCGACGCCTACTCCGGTGCCGATCCCGCCGCCGGCGGCGGGGCCATCGGGCCCGCCTGCGCCGGTGGTGAGCGGCGGCGCGTCGGGCCGTCCGTTCGGCCAGAGCCAGCTGGTGCCGACCGAGGCGCCGACGCTGACGCTCGAGGTCAACAAGGGCACCGCGCTCAAGCTGCCCGGCCCCGCCGCCACGGTGTTCGTCGCCGCCCCCGACATCGCCGACGTCCAGGTGCGCTCGCCCAATATGGTCTACGTCTTCGCCAAGAAGCCGGGCGACACCGTGCTCTATGCCGTCGACGCGCAAGACCACGTGCTGCTCAACACCATCGTCCGCGTGACCTCGCCGCTCAGCCGCATCAAGGGCGCGCTCGACGGCATCCATCCGGGCAATGGCGTCATCTTCGACAACCAGGGCGAGACGATCGTGTTGACCGGCAGCGTACGCTCGGCGGCAGTCGCCGAGGATGCAAGGCGGCTCGCCCTGCAGCAGGTCGGCGGCAACGCCAGCAAGGTGATCAGCAACATCCAGATCAACGCGCCGACCCAGGTCCAGCTTCGCGTCAAGGTTGCCGAGGTCAAGCGCGACGCCCTGAAGCGCGTCGGTATCAACTGGCAGAACATCAACAACATCGCCCTGTTCGGCACGGGCAACATCCTGGGTGGCTTCGCCGTCAGGACTGTCCTCGGCACCGGTGGAACGGCGTCCGGCGCGCTGCAATTCCAGACCCGAGACAACGGACTGAACACCTTCATCGACTTCCTCGCCACCCAAAGCATGGCGACCGTGCTCGCCGAGCCCACCCTGATCGCCATGTCGGGCGAAACCGCGAGCTTCCTGGCCGGCAGCGAGATCCCGTTGATCGTGCCACAGGGCGGCACGCTGGTCGGAACGATCACCGTTCAGTACAAGCAGGTCGGCGTGATGCTTGCCTTCACGCCAACGATCATCGGCGATCGCATCAACCTCAAGGTGGCGCCCGAGGTCAGCGAGCTGTCAGCGGCCGGCTCGGTGAGCGTACCGCTTACGTCGACGGCCGTCGTCACCGTGCCGGCAATCACCACCCGCAAGGCCTCGACCACGATCGAGCTGGGCAGCGGACAAAGTTTTGCCATCGCCGGCTTGCTGCATCGGACC
>WNFJ01325562.1_pt1 | contig 12439 bp, 11 predicted proteins | sample 5400461 | NCBI WGS metagenome assembly WNFJ01 (sample SAMN13153349, study PRJNA577476) | soil metagenome | isolation source: 115 cm saprolite on Douglas fir-dominated hillslope | place: USA:California | collected 2013-09-17
TCCCCAGACGAGTCACGGCAGCTGATCACCACGATCGGTGCCGAAATCTGATCACCGAAGGGAGGCACGGGATGCACCAAGACCCCGCCCTCGCCCGCGCCCGCTGGTTCAAGGCCACCGCCAGCAGCGGCAACCAGGGCTGCGTGGAAATCGCCCACCTCGACGACGGCCGGGTCGCACTCCGCGACTCCAAAAACCCCCACGCGCCCGCCCACCTCTTCACCCCCACGAATGGAACTGCTTGCTGCACGGCGCCAAAAACGGTGAATTCGACCCTCCCACAGCCCGTTAAGAATTAACAACCACAAGCGCCTCCATAAGTGAAGACCGCGCGGGCTTGGCAGGCATTCGGCCGACCTGGGCACACCCTCCAGGCCCTACTAGCAGCCGAGAGCTTCGCCCCCGAAGAGGTCTGCCGCCCGTCCGTCCGCGCCATGGCCACCAGCCTGCTCCACGCACCCGGCCGCCAGTCCTCCGAGCTCCGGGCATTCGCCTCACGCTGCGGGGCCATCAGATAGCTCCCATAGCCCGGCAACCTGCAAGTTAGGCCAGTCATAATTCCGAACGCCCCCGTGCTCGGACCGGCGAAGCGTTCTTCATTCTTCATCGGCGCCATGTGAGGTTGGTGCGGCGACCCGAAGGCGGACGCGGGGGGAGGGGAACGGCAAATGAGCGCCGCCGACGCGTTCGCCGCCGCGCAGGTCAGCGCCTATGGGTGACCCGGATCTTGGACTGGCGGTGCGGGAGGTCTTCCCAGTCGGCCATGAACGTGGCGGTCAGGCCGTGGCTGGCCGCGAGGTCCGTCAGCGTCTGGGTGCGGTAGTAGAAGTCCTCACGCAGCACGTGATGCTCGGCGCCTTCGGTCCGGTCGAAGGTGAAGTCGAACAGCCCGGCCGGCGTCATGACCCGGCCGACATTCGCCAGGCATTCGTCGATGACGCCGATGGGGGAGTGCGAGAAGACGCTGTGCGCGTGCACGACGTCGAAGTAGGCGGCCGGCAGGAAGGCGAGTTTCAGGTCACGGACCAGCGCCAGGTGCGGCAGTTTGTCCTGCAGGCCCGCCTCGGCCAGCGTGGTCTGGGCGGCGAGCAGGATGTCGGGCGAGATGTCGATGCCGTAGTAGTTTCCCGCGTCGAGGTAGTCGATGAACAGCCGCCCGGCGCGCAGGTCGCCGCAGCCGATCTCCAGCATCCGGTCGGCCGGCTTCAGCCCGTGCGTCACGAGGTAGTCGAACTGCATCTGCCCCATCCGCAGCCACCAGTCGTGCGTGCGGCCACCGACCGCCGCCTCGTGGCTGCGCGCCGTGTCCGACCGCATGACGGCGCGGTAGTAGCTCGCGTGGTCGCCGGTGCGAACCCGCAGCCACGTGTCTCTCGCCAGCCGCCGCGCGTACGGCACGATCCGGTCCGGGTGCCGGGTGGCGTACGCCAGCTTGTAGGAGATCCGTGACCTGTCCCTCTCGGCCATGGCATGAGTAAAGCACCGGGCCGGGACGCCGGCAGCCGATCCGCCCGGCCGCTGAGGTACTAGCCGGGGAGGCCGGCATCAAGCGGCCGGCGTCAAATCGCCCTGACGTCCGCGGTGAGCGCGCAGAACCGCTCGTACCGGCCGGCGCAGGCGCGCGCCCACTGCCCGTCCGGGTACACCGTGCGGCCGGGCCGGAACCACCGCGCCGCGTCGTCGAGCGACGACTCGAGGCCGGCCGCCATCCTGGCCATCCAGGCCATGCCGAGCGCGGCGCCTTCTGGGACGGCGGCGCGGACGACGGGCACCGCGTTGCAGTCGGCGAGCGCCTGCATCCAGGCGCGGTCCCTGATGCCGCCGCCCGTCGCGATGATCCTGGCCGGCGCGCAGCCGGCCATGTCGAGGATGCGGCGGGCCACGAAGCCGGTCGCCTCGTAGGCGGCACGCTGCAGGGCGGCCGCGTCATGGGTGAGGTCGAGGCCGTGCAGCGACGCGCGGAGCGAGGTGTCGTGCAGCGGGATCCGCTCGCCGCGCACGTAGGGAATCCACAGCGGAACCCGGTCCGGGTGCAGGCCGCCATGGTCCGGCCCGCTCCGCGGCCAGCCGCGCCCGAGCAGCCGCCGCGCCCAGCCGAGGAAGAGCCCGCCCGCGTTGCTCGGCCCGCCGAGCAGGCACAGGCCCGGGCGCAGATGCGGGAACCGCCACAGCCCAGGCACGTCGCCGGTGTCGGGCATCACGGCCCAGGTGAGCAGGGTGGTGCCGCACATGACGTGCGCCTCGCCCGGCTGTGACACCCCGGCGGTGATCTGCTCGGTCATCACGTCGACGCCACCGGCCGCGAGCACGGTGCGCGCACGCGCGCCAGATCCGCCCTGACCGTGGCCCGGCCAGATCCGCCCTGACCGTGGCCCGGAACTCGGCCGTCCGCGCCGCCCGGCTGGGCGTCCGCACCGCCGGGCTGGTGCGCCGGCGGCGCCCCGATATGGCCCGTGGGCGCGCCGACCTCGGTCGCGACGACCGGCAACTGTTCCTCGGTAATGCCGATCCGGCTGAGCTCGGCCGGATCCCACCGGAGCCCGTCGAACACGGGGAAGTACGACATGGCGGTGAACGCGTCGATGACCGGCTCACCGCCGAGCGCCACCGCGGCGAGCGCCTGCGCGGGCCAGTAGGCGCGCGCGCCTGGCCAGTGCTTGACCGCCCAGTGCAGGAACGCCTCGCCCTCCCTGACGTCGAGCGGGCCGGCCGGCGGCCACGCGGCCACCGCCGCGCGCCCGCGCCAGTCGCCGTAGAGCAGGCCAGGCCCGAGCGGTTGCAGGTGATCGCCGAGCGCCACGAGCGACGGCACGCACGCGCTGATCCCCAGGCCCGCCGCCAGGTCCGCCACGGGCCCGAGCCGCGCGACCGCGCGCCGCGGGCCCTCGTGCCACGCCGCCGCCGCGTCGTGCTCGAAGCTGTCCGGGTCGCAGATGTGCAGCGCGTGCGGCACCCGCGTGCGGGCGCGGATATGCCCGTGCCGGTCAACCGCGACCGCCTTGACCGCGGTCGTCCCGATGTCCACCCCGATCGTGACCTCGGTGCCGGCGGGGCCGCGCCGCGTATCGCGCACCGGGTCTCACCTCCGGACGGACCGTGAGAGGACTGGCCCCAAGTCTATGATCACGTCTGACGTGACGTGCGCTGTCTGCCCGGGGGAGCGACCCCCCGGAACCCCCCGATGCGCCGCGAGCGGCGCCACCCTGCGCCGCCGCCGTGCTGTGTCTGCCCGGGGGAGCGACCCCCCGGAACCCCCCGCTGCGCCGCGAGCGGCGCCACCCTGCGCCGCCGCCGTGCTGTGCCTGCCCGGGGGAGCGACCCCCCGGAGCCCTCCGCTGTGCCTGCCGGCGCCACGTCGCGCAGCCGTTCGGGATGGGTCTCGTCTCCTGCCGTCGGCTGTGGGACCGCAGGGCGCGCCAGCCCCTACCGCCGCGGGCGCTCGAAGAACCTGCGCGGGTTCTCCACCAGCATCGCGTCGATCTGTTCCTCGGTCACGCCGTGTTCGCGGACGTAGGGCAGCACCTCCTCGCCGATGTGCAGGTAATGCCACTGCGGCAGGAACGCCAGGACGTTCGGGTCGATCCAGTCGATGTAGCAGGAGGCGTCGTGTGACAGCACCATGCGGCCGGCGTAGCCGCGGCGGCACATCTCGACCAGGGTGTCCGCGCGTGCCTCGAACGTCGTCTCGATGTTGATACCGAACCGGTCCATCCCGAGCAGGAAACCCGCGTCGGCGAGTTCGGCGAGATGGTCGCAGTCGGTGATGTCGCCGCTGTGCGCGAGCACGACCCGCCGTGGGTCGATGCCCTCCTCGTCGCACAGCACCCGCTTGACCTCCAGACCGGTCTTCGACCCGGGGTGGGTGTGCACCATCAGCGGCGCGCCGGTCTCGTGGTGAGCCGCGGCGACCGCCCGCATGACCCGCTCGACGCCCCGCGTCATGCCCTGGTGGTCGATCGCGCACTTGAGCATGCCCGCCCGCACCCCGGTTCCGGCGATCCCCTCGGTGATGTCCTTGACGAACATGTCAGCCATCGGGTCGGGCACCTTGGTGCCGAGCACCTCGTTCAGGGCCGGCCCGCGGTGCTGAAAGAAGAAGGGAACGCTGTCGTAGGTGTACACCCCCGTCGCGACGATGATGTTCAGCTCCGGCACCTGCGCGGCGACGCGCTCGATACGCGGGACATAGCGGCCAAGCCCGACAACGGTCGGGTCGACGATCGTGGCGATCCCCTGGGCGGCGAGGGCCCGCAGCTTGCCGACCGCGTCGGTGACGCGCGCCTCCTCGCTGCCCCATTCGTCCGGATAGTTTTGCTGCACGTCCGCGGTGAGGGTGAAGATGTGCTCGTGCATGTAGGTCCGGCCCAGGTCGGCGGGGTCGACGGGGCCGCGGACGGTGGCTACCCCTGCCATTGGGCACGGAGCTCCTGCTTGAGGATCTTGCCGGTCGGGCCCTTCGGCAGGGCGCCGGTGATGCGGACATCGCGCGGATACTTGTACGCGGCGAGCCGCTCCCGGCAAAAGGCGATGACCTCGTCCGGCGTGACGGCCACACCGGGCTTCGCCACCACGAACGCAAGGACTTCCTCCCCGAGTCTCTCGTCCGGCTTGCCGACGACCGCGGCCTCCGCCACCGCCGGGTGGGTGAAGAGGACCTCCTCGATCTCGCGCGGGTACACGTTGTACCCGCCCCGGATGACCATGTCCTTCTTGCGGTCGACGATGAACAGGTAACCGTCGTCGTCGGCGTAGGCGAGGTCGCCGGTGTGGAACCAGCCGCCACGGAACGCCTCCGCCGTCGCCTCGGGCTGCTTGTAGTAGCCCTTCATCATGTTGTGGCCGCGGATGACGATCTCGCCGACGTTGTCGGGGCCGGGCGGCAGCGGCTTGCCGTCCTCGTCCACAACGCGTGTCTGCACGCCCCAGATCGGCTTGCCGATCGAGAGCACCTTGCGCTGCTCGGCGCTGATGTTGAAGGTCGTCGTGCTCGCCGTTTCCGACAGCCCGTAGCCCTCGAGGATGACGACCCCGGGAAACCTCTCCTCGAACGCCCGGATGACCTCGCCGGCGATCGCGGCGCCACCGGAGACGCAGACGCGCAGCGCCGACAGGTCACGTCCGGAGACATCGGCTTGCAGCAGCCCCACGTACATGGTCGGGACGCCAGAGAAGATCGTGCAGCGGTAGCGCTCGATCGCGTCGACGACGGCGCCGGGGTCGAACCGCGTGACGAGGGCCAGCGTGCCGCCGAAGCGCACGCACACGTTGAGCACGCTGGACAGCCCGAACACGTGGAACAGCGGCAGCACGGCCACGCCGACGTCGTCGTCGCGGAACCCGAACAGTTCGCCCCCCACCGTGGCGTTCATGAAGAGCTGGAAGTGGGTGAGCTCCGCGCCTTTCGGCTTTCCCGTGGTCCCGCTGGTGTAGATGATCACCGCGGTGTCGTCGGCGTTGGCCGGCTCGATCTCGCCGGTGTCGTCCGCGAAGTACAGCTCGTCGTAGTGCCTGGTGCCGGCCGGCCGCTGCTGGCTGCCCGGCAGGTTGACGACGTACGTCGGCACGCCCCCGGCCTGCTCGGCGCCCCTGACCGCCTCCTCGGCGAACGTCTCGAAGGTCATGAGCACCCTCGCGCCGCAGTCCTGCAGGTGGTAGGCGACCTCGGGCGCCCGCAGGAGCGGGTTGAGCGGGACCATGACCAGGCCTGCCTTCAGGATCCCGAAATAGGTGAAGAGGAACTGCGGCAGGTTGGGCAGCTGAACCGCGACCTTCTCACCGCGCCCGAGGCCCAGAGCGCGCAGGCTGGTCGCCACCCGGCCGGAGATCTCGTCGACCTGGGCGTAACTGAAGGTCAAGTCACCGATATGGCACAGCGGCTTGCCCGGGTGCGAGAGGCGCGATTCGCGCAGGATGGTCGCGAGATTGAAACTCATGCTGTCCTCCCAGGGGCCCGGGACGACGGTCAGGCCGGCTGATTCCTGACCGGCGGCGGGTCTGCGGCCAGTTTCCCAGATGTCGCCGGTCTTCGGGGCACCCCGATGCGTGGTTGCCCGGTACGGTGGCACCTAACGAGCACCCGCCCGCGCGAAGGGTTGCCGGTCATGGCTGTCACTGTCTATCTCGTCGGCGCCTCGTCGGCAGACGGCGAGGCGACGTACCACGACGCGGACGCATTCAGCGTCACCGCCGGCGGTTTCCTGCTCATTCAGCGCCTGCACTCGGGCGAACAGAAGGATCTCGCGGTCTTCGCGCCGCGCGCGTGGATGCACGCGGAAGTCGTGGGTGAGCAACCGGACTCGGACTGACCTGGCCCGCGTTCTGGCCGGGGAGCCGGGTCCTGTCACCGGCACCAAGGCGGAGGACGAGCCGGTCACGGGCTTCGGCATCTACCCGCAGGGGTCGCACGAGAAGGTGCGTGAGCTGCTCGGGAAAGACCCAGGCGTCCGGCAGGGCCGGTACACCTTCGACGTGACGACCTGGCGCACGCCAACGGGCGGCCTGGCCTTCCGGCGCCGCGAAACCCCGCCGCAGCCGTAACGGATCTGTCTTTGGTGTACCGGGCTAACCGGCCTGCCTGGCCAGCGCGGCCGGATCGGGTCCGGCGTGCGGCAGGTGCACGAGCGCGGTGGCCTTGGCGGCCAACCGCAGGCGGTCACCGTCAGTGAGGGTCACGGTCGCGCCTGGCAGTACCCGGTCGCCGTTGACGAAGGTGCCGTTGGTCGACCGTTCATCGCGGACGGTCGCCCGCCCGGCGTCGTCCACCGTGACCGTCGCGTGCCGCCTCGACACGTCGTCGTGGTGGTCGAAGGCGGCGGCCACCAGCGATTCCTCAGGTGCGCGGCCGAGCACCACGGAGGTCCCGGCGGGGACGTCCACGTTGCCGTTGGGGAACGAGAGCCGCAGCACCACGAGCGACGTAACCGACGCGGGATGCCGCAGCGCACGGTGGCACTCGGGGCAGGCGCGCGCGGCGGGCTCGGGCAGCACCGCGCCGCAGTGCGGGCATCGGGCCGCGGGCCCGGCGGCCGCGGCGGAACGCACGTCCTCGAGCCGCACGCGTTCGTGCATGACCGTCGGGGGCGAGGGCCGTTCCTCGTGGGCCGAGTCCACGTGGGTCAGGTTGGCGCCGCACTTCACGCAGACCAGATCGGCGGGCTGGACCTCAGCCCCGCAATCGGGACATACGGCCGACGTCATGATGCCAACCCGCACAGGTTCTCCGCCACGGTACCCATGCTCCGCTACTCCTGAATCGTGATGAGGCGCGGGAGGTGGTCGCGCCCGGTACGGCCGGCTTCCAGCGCCGTGTCCACGAGAGCGTAACGCGGCCCCGGCGACGGGCAAAGTGGCGGGTCCGCAGCGGTTCTGCCGCGTTCCGCTGACCGCGAACGCCGGACGGAAACAAAGCGGGCCGGTTCCTTCTTGACACGTGCAAGTGACACGACAAGTGACACGAATGACGGAGGATGAGGCCTTCATGGCTGAGACTTTTACGCTGCCTGTGCTGCCGCTTGACGACGCGGTGGTGCTGCCGACCATGGTGGTGCCGCTCGACATGTCCGAGGGCGAAGTGCGGGCCGCCATCGAGGCGGCGCGTGCGGTGGCAGACGACCGCCCCGACGTTCCTGGCATCCGTTCCGCCGCCAAGCCCCGCGTGCTTCTGGTGCCGCGGCTCGACGGCAAGTACGGGCCGATCGGCACCATCGGCGTGGTCGAGCAGGTCGGCCGGCTTCCTGGCGGTGAGCCAGGCGCGGTCGTGCGCGGCATTTCCCGGGTACGGATCGGCGCGGGTACCACCGGCCCCGGTGGGGCGCTGTGGGTCGAGGCGACGGCCGCTCAGGAGCCGCAGGCGACCCCTCGCGCACACGAGCTCGCCCGCGAGTACCGCGCGCTGGCCACGACCATCCTGCAAGGGCGCGGCGCGTGGCAGGTGATTGACGCGCTGCAGCAGCTCACCGACCCGTCGGCGCTCGCGGACAGCGCGGGGTACGCCCCGTACCTGACCCTGGAACAGAAGGCCGAACTGCTGAAGACGCTCGATCCCGAGCAGCGGCTCGAGCGGCTGACCGGCTGGGCCCGCGAACACGTCGCGGAGCAGGACGTCGCCGAGACCATCCGCAACGATGTCCGCGAGGGCATGGAGAAGCAGCAGCGCGAGTTCCTGCTGCGCCAGCAGCTTGCCGCGATCCGCAAGGAACTGGCCGAGCTCGACGGCCGCCCCGATTCCGAGGAGGGCGACTACCGGGCCAGGGTCGAGGCCGCTGGGCTGCCGGAGAAGGTGGCGGAAGCCGCGCTGCGGGAGGTCGACAAGCTCGAGCGCGCGTCAGAGTCCGCGCCGGAAGCGGGCTGGATCCGCACCTGGCTGGACACTGTCCTCGACATCCCGTGGAACGAGCGGACCGAGGACGCCTACGACATCACCGCCGCGCGCGCCATACTCGACGCGGACCACGCCGGGCTGAGCGACGTCAAGGACCGGATCATCGAGTACCTCGCGGTGCGCAAGCGCAGGACCGCCAAGGGCCTCAATGTCGTGGGCGGGCGGCGCAGCGGCGCCGTGCTGGCCCTGGCTGGTCCTCCCGGCGTGGGCAAGACCTCGCTCGGCGAGTCCGTGGCGCGCGCCATGGGCCGTAAGTTCGCGCGGGTCTCCCTCGGCGGCATCAGGGACGAGGCCGAGATCCGCGGTCACCGGCGCACCTACGTGGGCGCGCTGCCCGGCCGGATCGTCCGGGCCATCCGCGAGGCTGGCACGATGAACCCGGTCATCCTGCTCGACGAGGTCGACAAGGTCGGTGCGGACTACCGGGGCGACCCGACGGCCGCGCTGCTCGAGGTGCTCGACCCGGCGCAGAACCACACGTTCCGCGACCACTACCTGGAGGTCGAGCTCGACCTGTCGGACGTGCTCTTCCTGGCCACGGCCAACGTCGCGGACGCCATCCCCGAGCCGTTGCTCGACCGGATGGAGCTCGTGGCGCTCGACGGTTACACCGAGGACGAGAAGGTCACCATCGCGCGTGACCACCTGGTTCCGCGCCAGCTTGACCGGGCGGGCCTGGACAGCGTCGACGTGACGATCGAGGACGGCGCGCTGCGGCGCATCGCCGCCGAGTACACCAGGGAGGCCGGAGTCCGTGCCCTGGAGCGGAGCCTGGCGCGGACACTGCGCAAGATCGCCGCGCGGCTCGCGGTCGGTGAGACCACGCTGCCCGTCACCGTCGGCCCAAGCGACCTGGTCGACTATCTCGGGCGGCCACGGCACACCCCGGAATCGGCGGAACGTACGTTGGTGCCTGGCGTGGCGACCGGCCTCGCCGTCACGGGCGCGGGCGGTGACGTCCTGTTCGTCGAGGCGTCACTGGCCGATCCGGAGACCGGCGGCACCGATGTCACGCTCACCGGCCAGCTCGGCGACGTGATGAAGGAGTCCGCCCAGATCGCGCTGTCCTACCTGCGGTCCCACGGAGCCGAGCTCGAGCTGCCGGTGGCCGACCTGAAGGACAGGGGCATCCACGTGCACGTGCCCGCGGGTGCCGTGCCGAAGGACGGACCGAGTGCGGGCGTGACCATGACGACCGCGCTGGCGTCCCTGCTTTCCGGCCGGCCGGTCCGCTCCGACGTCGCGATGACCGGCGAGGTTTCGCTGACGGGCCGGGTCCTGCCGATCGGCGGGGTGAAGCAGAAGTTGCTGGCCGCGCACCGGGCGGGTATCACGACCGTGCTCATCCCCGAGCGCAACGAGCCCGACCTGGACGACGTGCCCGAGGAAGTGCGCGCGGAGCTGACGATTCACGCGCTCAGCGACGTCCGGCAGGTGCTCGAGGCGGCGCTCGAGCCTGCCAGCGCGGTGACGGCGGCGGGATCAGCCGCCGCCTGACCCCACGCCACCGGTCGGCGTGCCAAGGTCGATGGCCCGCAGGCGCCACCAATGGCGCCCTGCGGGCCATCGATGTTTGACGTTTTGCCGACAATGCGTAGGCGAGGCTGTTCTCATGTGCCCGCCCGAGGAGGCCTGAGCCCGATGGATGCCCCAGTCGACCTGCGCTCGGATACCGTCACCAAGCCGTCCCAGGCCATGCGCCGCGCGATGGCCGAGGCAGAGGTCGGAGACGACTGGTTCGGCGACGACCCGACCGTCAACCGGCTGCAGGACCTGGCCGCGGACCTGACGGGCAAGGCGGCCGCGGTCTACCTGCCGACGGGCACGATGTGCAGCCAGATCGCCATGCACGCGTTCACCGGCGCCGGGCACCTGGTCGCCTGCGAGGCGACCGCGCACGTCTGCGGCATGGAGGCGTCGAGCGCGGCGGTGCTTTCCGGCATCACCTTCCGCCGGATCGCGGCGCCGTCACACGGGCTGCTGTCCGCGGCACAGGTCGAGGACGCGCTCGAACCCGACCCCTACAACGTGACCGTGGTCGACCTGGTCACGATCGAGAACACCCATCAGGTGGGCGGTGGGTCCCCGATGCCGCTCGAGGATGTCAGTGCCATCGCGAAGGTGTGCGCGGCCCGCGACGTCCCGCTCTACATCGACGGCGCCCGCATCTTCAACGCCTGCGCCGTCACCGGTGCCCCGGTGGCCGACTACGCGGCGCAGGCCGATGCCATGATGTTCTGCCTGTCCAAGGGCCTCGGCGCGCCGATCGGATCCATACTCGTCGGCGACGTGGACCTCATCAGGGAGGCCCGCAGGCTGAAGATCTTGTTCGGTGGCGCGTGGCGGCAGGCGGGGATCATGGCCGCGGCCGGCCTGATCGCGCTCACCGACGGCCCGGCCCGGCTGCACGAGGACCACCGCAACGCCCGCCGCCTGGCCGAGGGGGTCGCCGAGATCGTGCCGGGCTCGGTGGACCCGGCCGCGGTGCCGACCAACATCGTGTTCGCCGACGTCAGCGGGACCGGCCGCGACGCGCCGACCTGGCTGGAGCGCCTCGCCGCCGAGGGCGTCCTGGTCACGATGGTCGGGGGCAACGTCCGGATGCTCACGCACGTCAACATCGCGCCCGCCGATATAGACACGGCCCTGCGGGCGTGGCGCCGGGTCGCCGACGACCTCCGGCCACATCCCTAACGGCTGCCGCCACATGGCACGCCCAGGCTGACGGCCCCCCACCGCGCCCCCGCACCAGTGATGCCGCATCCGCGGCAGTCGTTAAGGATAATTGGCGGGTAACCCGACAGCGGCGGTGACACTAGCATCGCTGACGTCGGAGCTTGCCGTCGGCATGCGGCGGAGGGACGGCAACCGGCTATCTGCAAAGGGGCAGAAGTGATCAGCTATCGCCTCGGCGACGAGCACGAGACGCTGCGCGCGACGGTCGAGGAATTCGCCCGCGACGTTGTCGCGCCGGTGATCGGCGGTTACTACGAGCGGCAGGAGTTTCCGTACGAGATCGTCGCGCGGATGGGGAAGATGGGCCTGTTCGGCCTGCCCTTTCCCGAGGAGTACGGCGGCATGGGCGGCGACTATTTCGCGCTCTGCCTGGCGCTGCACGAACTGGCCAGGGTCGACTCATCGGTGGCGATCACCCTGGAGGCCGGGGTCTCGCTCGGCGCGATGCCGATCTACCTGTTCGGCACGCAAGCGCAGAAGCAGGCGTGGCTGCCCCGGCTCTGCGCCGGCGAACGGCTCGCCGCCTTCGGGCTGACCGAGCCCGGCGGTGGCTCGGACGTGACGGGCGGGATGCGGACGACGGCGAAGCTCACCGACGGCCGGTGGGTCATCGACGGCACGAAGGCCTTCATCACCAACGCCGGCACCTCCATCACCGACTTCGTCACGGTTCTCGCGATCACCGGCCAGCGCCACGACGGGGACAAGGAGACCTCGTCCATCGTGGTGCCGGCCGGGACCCCTGGCTTCACCGTGGGCCAGAAGTACTCGAAGGTCGGCTGGTCGGCGTCGGACACGCGCGAGCTGTCGTTCGACTCGTGCCAGGTCCCAGAGGATCACCTGCTCGGCGAACGCGGGCGCGGCTACGCGCAGTTCCTGCGCACCCTGGACGAGGGCAGGATCGCGATCGCGGCTCTGGCCGCCGGGCTCGCTCAGGGCTGCGTGGACGAGAGCCTTTCCTACGTGGGCCAGCGGGAGGCGTTCGGTCACCAGATCGGCACCTACCAGTCAATCCAGTTCAAGATCGCAGACATGGAGTCGAGGGCGGCGGCGGCCCGGCTGGCCTGGTATCACGCCGCCGCCAAACTGGTCGCGGGCGAACCGGTCAAGAAGGACGCGGCGGTCGCCAAACTGATCGCCTCCAACGCGGCCATGGACAACGCGCGCGACGCGACCCAGATATTCGGCGGGTACGGGTTCATGAACGAATCCGCTGTCGGCCGTTTCTACCGTGACGCCAAGATCCTCGAGATCGGCGAGGGAACCTCGGAAGTGCAGCGGATGGTGATCGCCCGCCAGCTTGGCCTGCCGGCGCGCGGGTAC
>WNFJ01249469.1_pt1 | contig 12438 bp, 11 predicted proteins | sample 5400461 | NCBI WGS metagenome assembly WNFJ01 (sample SAMN13153349, study PRJNA577476) | soil metagenome | isolation source: 115 cm saprolite on Douglas fir-dominated hillslope | place: USA:California | collected 2013-09-17
GTCATGCCCGTCGGGCCGAACGATGACGCCGCCGACACGGTGGAGAGCCTGCTGGCCTACTTGAAGCCCCCGCGGGTGATCGTGGTGATCGACGACACAGGGGGCCGAGGGACCGACATGACCGGCCTGGCTCGGCGGTCGCCCGATGTCGTCGTGCTGCCCGCTCCGCCGGACAGCGCCGGCGACCGTGGCGGCCTATGGGTGAAGGTCGCGTCGGGTATGCGCCACGTCGTTCGGCATTATGCGTTCGATCTGCTCCTGCGCTTCGACGCCGATGCGGTGATGCTCGGAGCCGGGCTCGAGGAGGTTGTGGCGCAACGTTTCGCGGATCTCCCCGAGCGGATGCTGGGCTCCTACCGCCTCGGGCCCGACGGTGCGACGCGCGACTGGGCCCCGGCCGCGGCCTTACTGCGTCGGGAGTCGGGGCTCTTTGGCCTGCGCAACCCCGCCGTGCGACGCCTGCTCCGGAGGCTGGTTGCCGAGGCGTCCGGAAGAGACTACGTGCCGGGAGAGCACCCCCTCGGCGGCGCCTACGTCCTGGCCCCCGAATTGGTGCGGGAGCTGGACCGCCGCGGGTGGCTCGACCTTGGCGCCCTTGGGAGGAGCCCGGTGAGCGAGGACCACCTGTTCGGGCTGATGGCCGTGGCGGCAGGCTTCCGGATAGGGGACTTCGGTGGGCCGGACGACCCGTTCGCCCTGCGGTGGAAGGGACTGCCGTGTGGCCCCGAGGAACTTCTGTCCCGGTCAAAGCTGGTGACCCATTCCGTACGTTCCTGGGCCGACATGGACGAGGGGGCCGTCCGGCGGGCATTCGCCGAGCACCGGGTGGCGAGGTAGGGCTCCCGTGCTCGCGCCCGGAGTCCTGGAGGCTTCCGCCCATTCATCGGCCGAAGGTTGTCACAAAGGCCCTGCGGTATTCCTGCAGCGATGCGGGGGCCTCGCTGAGCCGCATGGTCGAGCCGATGGCTGCCTCGAAGTAGGACTGGTAGGCGACCTTGTTGGAGCGGACAACCGAGGCGATGCCCGCCACGAAGGCCGGGTCGTCCCCGGCCCCCAGCATGCCGGCCGGGATGAGTCCCCATTCCGGGATGCTGATGGGCTTGCCGTGCCTGTTGGCGAAGGCGACGAGGCTGGTCAGGCCGCCGGTCTGGTTGGCGATGGATCCGAACCTCGCGGCCGGGGTGGTGACTTTGTTCGCGGGGAGGGTGTCGTACACGTCGGCCCCAATGACATCCACGACGCCGTTGCCCGGATACCAGTTTGCAAAGGGTATGGCCCGGACGCCGGCGTTCACCGTCCAGTCGAAGGTGAAATGTCCCCCGGGAACCCCCCGCATGACCCGGACGATGCGAGCCCAGTAGGTGCGCCAGGCGTCGTACTCGGCCTGCGTCGAACCGATGGAGTCCCTGTACCAGTTGCCGTTGGCCTCGTGGCCCAGGCGGATGACCGCACCGCCCAACCCCTTGGCGACCAGATAGTGCGCAAGCTCCCTGGCGTAGGCGTCGTACTCGCCGTTGACGCCGCGCCGACGCCAATCTGCCGGGACCCCGGAGGGAATCATCGACTGCGTGATGATGAGCTGCCGCCCGGGTGCCGCCGCCATCCACCTGGCCCAGTCGGAGTCGGCCTTGTAGTAGCCGATGAACCAGGGGTGCTCCCACCCCTTCCAATCCGGCGAAGCGTCGTTGAAGACAACGGCACAGTCGAAGGCTCGGCCCAGCCGCTGGCCGAGCTGGTTCAAGGTGGCGATGCTGTGCCGGGAGTAGAGACAGTTGCGCTTGGCGTTCGTTGCCACGGTGGCGGCGGTGGACGGCCCGCCAGCGGCCGGAGCACCGAGGGCCGATGCCAGGAGGACCCCCGTGACCGCCGCGCAGGAGGCTCGGGTCCATCGTGGCTGGTTCGAGCGGGTGTCCCTTTGGATGGCAGTGCCTTCCCTCGCATACGCCGGTAGCCCGGCGTGCCGCAATCGTGCCCGCTTCTCCCGGAACGTCGACAGCTGGGGGAACCGGCTGAATGGTCCGTCCGGACCATATCCTGACCCAGGGACATGTGGCCCGGGCCCTCCCGCCGGGTCGGACCTTCCGCTTGGTATCGTGCGAGGGGCGACGATCGCCGGGCGGACGGCCTGCAGCAGCACGAAAGCATCGGAGACCGCGTGCCCCGATCCCGTCAAAACAAGGACCAGGTGCCTCGAATCCAGGCGCTCCGCCGCGGTCTTCTTGTGTTGGTTCTCCTCCTGGCGCTGGGAGGCGTCTTCCTCATCCTTCGCTACGCCGGTACCGTCAGGGCCAGGGTTTCCCCGCTCCCCTCTCCCAGCCAGAGGCACATCGGGAACCCGCCGAGCCAAGGCCCGGACTCGCCTTCCCAGACCCCAAGCCCAGCGACGACGACGAGCGGACCGACCAGATCCCTGGGCAGCGCCGGAAGCATGCCCGCGGGGGGAGACGCGAAGCGGGCCTGCTTCTACGGCAGTGTCAGCGTGATGCAGCACGTGGGACACCAGGTCGGGCAGACCTTCGACTGCGCACTCGTCTTCAACGACGCCACGCCGAACTGGACCGGCTGGGAGCACCCCTGGTTCATCGGCTACTACAAGCCGGATTTCAACTGGTCGGCCTGGGCGACTGCGGTCCCGGGCCGGCAGCTCGTCATCACCCAGCGGATGATCCCCGACAACCCACCTTCGGACTGGCGCCAGCGGGGTGCGAACGGCGAGTACGACGCCCACGCCGCCGAGCTCGCCCGCACGCTCGTGGCCGCCGGCCTCGGCAACTCGGTCATCCGACTCGGGCACGAAGCGAACGGCACCTGGTACATCGACTCCGTCGGTTCCAGCCAGTCCGACTACGACGCGTGGCGAGCCTACTGGGCCCGTACCGTGCGGGTCATGCGGGCGGTCCCCGGTGCCCACTTCATCTTCGACTGGTGCGTCAACGCCGGCGCCCGTCCCATCCCCTTCGCGAGCTGGTATCCGGGCGACGGTGTCGTGGATGTCATCGGGGGAGACATCTACGACCGGCTTGCGGCCAACATGCAGGCAAGCACGCCCGCCGGGCGTTGGAGGGTGCTGACCACACAGCCGGGCGGTCTGAGCCAACTGATCGCCTTCGCCCGCTCGCACCACAAGCCGCTGAGCATCCCCGAGTGGGGCCTGGTCTCCTCGGGGGACAAGGGGGGTGGTGGCGACGACGCGTACTTCGTCAACGCAATCGCCGGCGTGGTGCGCGACAACGCCGTCGCCTATCAGAGTTACTTCGACGCCTCCTCCGGCGGCGTCATGCTCTTGTCGGAGGCGCAATCGTCGCTGGCGGCCTACCGCTCCCACTTTGGCGGAGGGGGCGATGCCGTCCGGGAGACACGTTCCGGGGAGGGAGGGCCTTGAGGCACCGACGGGCTGCACGAAGGCCGGAGCCGAAAGGATGGACCCCGGGGGGAGCATCGGGTGGCGGGGACGACCTGTGCCTCAAGGGCCGCCGGATCGCCGTCGACGCCCGCTACCTCCGACGCGAGGGGGTCGGCATCGCCATCGGTGTGGACGCGGTGGTGCGGGCCCTGGTCTCGGCGGGCGGCGAGATTACCCTCCTGACCGACATCGAGCTCGCCGATCTCAGTCAGCGCTACCCCTCATGCGAGGTGGTCTCGCTGCAGCAGCCCCGCTCGATCGTCTGGGAACAGGTGGCGTTACCCCGGTTCTTGCGGAGGGCGCACATGGATCTGTATCTGGCGCCGGCCAACAAGGGCGTGCCGCTGCTGTACCGAGGTCCAACCCCCTGCGTGGCGCTCATCCACGACCTGATCCCACTTCGGTTCTGGCGCCGGTATCTCGTCCCACGCCCGCTCTTCGCCCTTCCCTATCTCGTTGGAATCTGCACGACGATGGGCCGGGCGGACACGATCGTCACGATCTCCCAGGCCACGGCGAGCGACATCCAGGGGATGTTCCGCCGACAGGCCACCGTGATTCCCTACGACATCTCCAAGCTCGGACCGGGGAACCCGCCGGGGAATGTGCCTGCCCCAGCAGGTCGCTACTTCGTCTACAACGGCGGCTACGACCCCCGCAAGAACGTCGGGGCGCTCATCCAGGCTTTTGCTCTCCTCAGGGCCCGGATGAGGGACGAGATGAGGGACGAGATGAGGGACGAGATGAGGGCCACGGCGACGGAGGATCTCGGGCTCGTCCTGATGGGCGACTCGCCACCCCTCGTCGGTGAGCTGGTTGCCTCCGCCGGGCTCCTCGGGGCAGTGACCTTCACGGGCTACGTGTCCGAAGCCGAAAAGGGCCGATGGCTTGCCGGGGCCATCGCCGTCGTCTACCCCTCGGAGTACGAGGGGTTCGGGCTGCCGCTCGTCGAGGCGTTCCTGACCGGCGTGCCCGTCATCTCGGGGACCGGCGGGGCCCTCCGGGAGGTCGGAGGCGATGCACCCGTCTACGTGGAGGTCGACTCGTCGCCGTCCATCGCCGCGGCGATGGAGGAACTCCTCGAACCGGGGGCCAGGCAACGCCGCATCCAGATGGGAGATCGCAGGGTTGACGAGCTGCTGTCGGCGAATGCCCCGGGAGCCCTCGTCCGGCTGCTGTGCGAGACGCTTGACCGATCGGGCGCCTTAAGGGGCGCCTCAGGGACCGATCCCTAAGGCGCCGTCGGCTACTCGTTGCGAACCGACCGATACGTCTTCCATGTTCTCGCTGCGAACCACGAGAAAAGGGCAACGTTGGCAAGCTCGCCGAAGAACCAGAACCGGCCGATGTCGGTGACCGACCGTGCCCAGAACGACAGGCCGATGACGAGGGCGGCGTTGACGACGTTGACGGCGGTCATGAGGTGGATGCGCTTGCCGATGAACAGGACGGCGCCCACGACGTAGTTGATGCCCACGAGAACCCCCGACAGCAGCAGCCACCGGAGGCAGGTCGTCGCCGTGGGCCCATAGTCGTGCCCGAACAGGCCGAGGATCAGCGGGGCAGCGACGAAGGCCACGACAAGGGCCGGGAGCAGAACCGCGCCGGTGATCCCGCTTGCTTTCTTCAGCAGGTCGCCGAGGGGCCGGTCCTCGTGCGAGCCCTCAGCCAGGAGTGCCCCGCTGACGGCCGACGGGAGGAGGAAAAGGGCGTTCGCCACAAGCATCGCGACGTACCAGTGGGCCGATGCCCCCGGGCCGAGCCTGTTCAGCACGACGATGGGCAGGACGAGCTGAGGGAGGCTTCCGACCGTGCTGCAGACGTAGTAGCTCAGCGAGAAACGCCACATGTCCCCCACCGCTGCTCGATCCAACTTCGTCGACGGGCGCCACCAGCCCGAGCGCAGGAGCGCCCGGCTGAGCATGGCGACGGCGACGAAGACGGGGACCACCTGCAGGACGAAGACGCTCGCAGGAGTGTTGGCGATGAAGGCCAGGGGAAGCACAGCGGCCAGCTTGGCGACGTTGCCCCATACGTTGACGCTCGCCACCGTCCTGGAACGGCGCATGGCGGTGAACACGCTCTCGGCGATGGGCTTGAAGGCCCACGCCACCGTCGCCACGACGACGAACGCGGCAACGAGGAGCCCGCCGATGGGGGCGACTCTCTGCCTGGCCGCCGGCACCACGAACGTGGCGAGCGCGATCAGGGTGGCTCCGCCCACCGTGACCAGCACTGAGGAGTTGATCAGCGCCCCGGGCCGCCTCGACGTCGGGAGGATCCGGACCAGGGCGAAGTTCAAACCGAACTGGGCAAAGTTGGCGATGAGGGACACGAATGCCACCGCACTGGCTGCGATCCCTACGACCTTCGTATCGAACAACCGGGCGGTCACGATCCAGCAGACGAAGCCGAGACCGGTCGTCGCGGTAACGTTCACCAGCAAGGAGAAGGAGTTCGACACCAGGCTGTCGCCGAACAGCCGGCGGGCCCGCAAGCCAAGCCGGGATCCGAATTGAGACCTGAGCGGCCCTCGGGCGGTGCTCACCCTGGCTGCCCCTTGTGGACGGCGAGGCAATTCCAACCTTCGCCAGGGATCGCCCGCGCCGCGCGCTCAGGCAACCGGGGTCTCCCAAGGAGTTGAGGAGCGCGGCGACAGCCCCTCGAGGGCCTGAGCGTAGACAGCGAGGGTCGCCTCCGCCACGTCGTCCCAGGATCGCGCGGACCCGAAGGCTGCGGCAGCCGCTCCCTGCTCCCGGCGCTCCGACTCGGCTGCTATCGAGACCCACCGAAGGGCGTGAGCCAGGCCGCTGACACCACCGGAGTATCTGGTGGCCGCCGCAGCGGGGATTGCGGCGAGTTCCGGGAGGTCGGGGATCACCACGGGAACGCCGAAGCCGAGCGCGAGCAGGACCGACCCACTGTTGGTCACGCTGCGGAAGGGGAATGCGGCGACATCGGCCGCTCGGAGGTAGACCTGCAATTCGTCGTCGGGTACCCGTTCCAGCGACAGGCGGACACGGTCCCCGCCCCGCCGGGCGGCAGCTTCCAGCGAGCGACGGTAGTCGCCGCAGCCGCACCCGCCACCACGCCAGCACGAGCGGGCCGAGGGCCAGATTGACCGTGTGCGACCGCGTGGGCCCCTCGAGGTACCGGACCTCCACGCCTCGGGTGCGCAACCGCCCGTGCAGCAGCTCCTGGTACGGGTTGGGGTTCCTCGGCGTGGCGAGGACCTTCACCGCAGCACCCGCATGGGCATGTGGGCAAGTTCCCTGATGGCACCGGCGCCCTGGCCGAGGTGCTCGGCCACCACCTGGAATGGCCTTGGGTGCTTCCGGGCACGCCAGAGCGGCACCGCAAGGAGCAGCGGGTAGAGCCGGAACTTGAGAGTGAGGGGGAGTCCCAGGAGGAACACCGCATAGACGAGGGGCACCGGGTCGTGGGCGAGCACCCTGGGAATGCGCCTGAGGTGCTTGGCATAGAGGCGCACCCTTGCCCTTCCGTACATCATGCCCCGCTTCATCTGCCGGCGGGCTCGACAAACCGAATCCGAAAGCCGGCATCGACGAGGCGCCAGGTGAAGTCGACGTCGGACCCGTACTCGAACGACTCGTCGAAGCCGCCGACATGGTCGAACGCCTCCCGGCGGAACGCGAGGTTGATGGTGGGCGCCTCGCGCAGGTAGCCCCCCTGTGCGCGCGACGCCACCGAGTGCAGATCCGAGGGCTTGGTGGCAACGCCGCACGATATGGCCTCCTCGCCCTCTCGGATGGGTGCGAGCAGCCGGTTCAGCCAGCCGTCCCGGGCGATACAGCCACAGTCCAGGAACACAAGGACGTCGCCCGAGGCGCCGCCTACTCCCGTGTTGCGTTGGTGAGGAATCGACACCCGGACCCCCCGGGGCTGCTCGAAGTCGATCCATCGAACCCAGGGGTGAGCTTCGCGGATGCAATCCATCCGCCCGCTCGAGGCGTCGACGACGACGACCTCGGTCACCTGGTCCTTGACATGGGCGGCGAGGGACTCGAGGGTGTCGCTGAGGGAGGGTTCGTCCTTCGAGATAACGACCACCGAAACGTTCATTGCTCCGCCTCCGTGCCTGCAAGCTCCCTGTACAGCGAGTCGAGACGAAGGACCACGGAGGCGAACGACATGTCGTTGCGTGTCTGCTCCTGCTTGCCGCGAAGGCGTTGCCGCAGCCCGGCATCCCCAAGGAGCCGTGCAAGGCCCCCGGCCAGCGCGGCCGCGTCCTTGGGGGCAGCCAGCAGGCCGCCATCCCGGAGATTTTCTCTCAGACCCGGCAGGTCGCTGACCAGGCACGGCGTGCCAGCAGCGATGGCGAGGTTGAGCACACCGCTCTGGCACGCGTCGGTATAGGGGCACACCGCGACGGCCGCCCTTCTGAAGAGCGGGTCCACGTCCTCGTCGGGCACGTACCCCACGAAGCGAACCCACTCTTCGAGCCCCGCCTCCCCCACCTGCCTGGTCAGCAAGGCCTGGTACTGGTGGTCTTTCCGTTCGAAGTAACGAAACGCCCCGCGGCGTGGCCGAACAGATCCGGCCATCAGGAAGACCACGCCGTGCAGGAGTTCCGGTGACTCGGATCGGAGCATGGCGATGGCATCGATGAGGTGCTCGGTGCCCTTGTGCCGATGCACGTAGCCGAAAGAAAGGACGAGCGTCGATGCAGCGACGTCGTAGCGCTTGCCGGTCTCGGCAAGTCTCTCGCTCGAGGGCTCGGGATCTGAAGGGGCGACGCCATGCGGCATCACCACGATGTCCTGCGGGCCGGCCGCGCAATGGTCCACCAGGAGGTCCCTGCCTTCCTCCGTATAGACGATGACTGCGTCGGCCCAGCGAACGATCAGCCGGTAGAGGGCGGCGGCGACCGGCCCGAAGATCCTGATCTCGCGGCGGACCTCGTGCAACGTGAACACGATCCTCGGGCCGTTCTTCGCGCGGGCAAGCCTGCCCGCGACGATGGCGATCAATCCGGCCATGCCCAGGCCCGCCAGGGCGAACTGGTAGTGGAGGATGTCAGGGTCGATCTTGCGGATGGAGCGGGCGACGCGGACCACATGATGGGGAGCCGAGCTCAGTTGCTCGTGAACGACCGGTCCCTGACGCCGGCCACTGCCATCGGGTCCGGAATCCGATCCGCGGTCTGGCTGGGTCAGGACCTCGACATCGTGCATGGTCTGCAGGTGCTGCACAAGGTGTCGCGTGTGCACGGCGATCCCGTCCCGGCGGGGAGGATACGGGGAGACGAGGAGCACCTTCACTGCCGTGTGCCCTCCGCAGCTGAGCGCTTGCCGGTCATTTCCACACCCGTGCCCCGGCCGTGGCGAAGACGACGGTCTTGTGGTCGTCCAGGAATGCACGCGGAAAGGAGTAGACAGCAACGGCGTTGCCGAACGCTCCCTCGGCTCTTCCCTCGATGACGTTCGTGGACCTGGCCAGAACCCAGGCCCCCTGGTCAAGGGACTCGGGAGTCAGGATGTCGACCTGGGTCCCCTTGCCGACGCCTGCGCCCCAGAGGCGTAATTTCCCGTACCGGTCGGTGTAAATGATCGGCTGCGGGCCGCTATGGGAGCTCAGCCATGCCGCCGCCGCCATTTCCTCGTCGGTCATGAAGAAGCGCTCGTAGGCAGTTCCCCTGTTGTACAGGTTCGCCGGGGGGTTTCCTCCACCAACTGCAGTGCTCAACCCGGACCCCGAGGCGAACATTGCCGTAACCGCGAGTGCCATCCCCGCAATCGCCAGCCGCCTCCACCGGACCAGGACCCATGCGCACGCGGTGGCGAGCGCAACGCCGAGAGCCACCGCGCTGTGGAGTTGGGCGCGGGCCGGGCCGTAGTTGAGTGCGACGACGCCACTGACGCGCACGAGTGCCCCGAAGACCAGGAACCCGGCTGCCAGGACGACAAGCTCGAGATCCGCCGGGTTCTGGAGTCTTCGACGCCGCAACGTCAGCAACGCAAGTCCGAGGACCGTGGCAACAAGGAACACCTGCGACGCCGCCGTGGAGAGCGCTCGGGTCGCCTGGCTCACCCCGGGCACGAGGGTGGGTACGACTGGATCGGAACTCGAAGGGGAGACGACCGGAGGCGTCGCTGCGGCCGGATAGTGATTGATCCATGGCGCCTCTTTTCGGAGGAGCTCGTTGCTGCGCGACACGAAATACGCGGGGCTGATCGACGCCTGCGAGGTGCCGCCCAGCCAACGAGTGAGCGGTGACTCACCCTTGAGGGTGGGCAGGAAGTCGATCCCGCGGGTTGTCGCCAGATCGACCACATTGATCACGTTGGAATACGACTTCGTGAAACCGACGTTCCAGAGCAGCGGCACCCCGACGACTGCCAGCTCCGTCCCGGGGGAAAAGACTGCCTTTGGGATGGTTCGGGGACCGGCCCGCCTCGGCACCGCTCGAATGGCGCCGTAGGTGAGCCACACGCCGATCAGGATGGCGCAGGTGATGTAGGCAGTCGAGTAGTGGGCGATCGCAACCCCCGTGCCGGCGAGCACGACACCGACCTTCCTGGTCCGGGGGGTGAGTGACGTGTCGAAAGCCACGGCGATCAACGCCGCGGCCAGGAGCAACCCCACCTCCTCTCGGGCGATACCGACCATCTCGCCGGCGAACTGGGGCAGCACGACGACGTATGCGGCGGCAAGGAAGGAAGCCGTGCGAGGCAGCCATCGGGATGCAATCTCGAACGTGAGCACGGGGAACAGGGCAAAGAGGGCAGGGTAAGCGACCTTGAAGAGATACGTGCCAGATATTCCCGTGACCGTGGAGAGCACTGTGGGGAGCGCCGTGATGCTGAGCATCGAGCGGTAGGCGTTGCCGTCGGAAGGAGCCTGCCACCGCCCGGCGTGGAGGGTAAGCGAAAACGCCTGGTACTCCTGCTGGATGTCGAATCCGAAGAGGTGATTGCTCCGAAGGGAATGGGCCCACAGCAGCGCCAGCGCGACGAAGAAGAGCGACGCGGCCAGCAGCCACGTCGGAACCCGACCACTCGCGACGAGCAGGCCGACGAGCGTGAGGAGGCAAGCGACGGTGACACCAACGGCGACACCCGCGGTCCCACGGTTGTTCAGGAGCTCCGCCCCCATCGCCGCTCCCACCGGGAGGAGGCCGAGGATTGCGAGCAGGCCGAGGCGACGCGGCCGGGGCGTGCTGGCGTTCAGGAGCGAATCAATCGGATCCACTCGCCGGGCGGCAATGAACCCAACGACGATGACCAACGCATTGACGGCCAGCGTGGCGGGGAGTCGAGACAGCGGACGCGGTATTCCGACGGCCGGCAGGATGACGCTCAGCGCAAGCGCCAGGGTCATGAGGGCCACCACGCTCCCGGCGACGGCGTAGGCAAGGCGAGCAGTCCCTTGGGCCGGCTGTTTGGGAGCGAGCGCGAGCAGGAGGGCTCCTGGCATACACAGGAGAAAGGCCAGGCAGAAGACGCGTGCGGCCAGGAGTCCGCTGCCGACGACAGCGACGTCGAAAGCAGCGGTAGCGACAAGCGTCGGAGCGGCGTTTCGCAGGAGGAGGCGGCCGCCCGGAGCGCTCGGGATGCCTCGGGAGCCGGATCTCATTGCGTGGCCCCTGCCTCGGGTAGGGGCTCCTGGCGTGCGGGATGTGCGGCGGGGCGATCGTTGCGAAGGGTCCACCAGGCCCGTGCGAAGCCGAGGTCGTGGGCAGCCTCCTGCAGCGTCTGGATATACCCATAGACAAGAGGCTCGGCAGCCCCCCTTCTCCATGCAAGCCGAAGCCACCGAGGGAATGCAACGAGGGGAAGTGCGGCGGCCACGAGCAGGGTCCAAGGCCGGAAGGCCACGAGGCTTGCCAAGCCGAGAACCAGTGCCGGTAGCGGATAGATGGTCGGGGCGAGCTGCTCATGCTTCAGGAAGTTTCGGGCATTGCCCTTCCCGTACGCGAAGCTGCGACGGAGCGTATCGCCGATCTTCCGGTCGTAATCGTGGTGGACCACCGCCTCAGGCGTGAAGAACAGTTCGCCGTTGGGGAAGGTCTGGCGGAGGCGGGTGCAGAGCCCCAGCACCTCGCGCCGCACGGACAGATTCGCTCCGGGGATGGAATAGACGGGTCGGGGTCCGGTGGGGCTCTTCGGACGCACGTTCCGCTTGGCGTACAGCCAGGCCCGGTACGGGATGGAGTACCCGCGGCGCAGGTCGGCCTCCTGGGGGGCGAGGGGGTTGACCGCAGAGATGTAACGGTGGAGCAGGCTCCCCGTCTGCAATGGATTCACGGTTCCGCCGACCGCCAGCACCTCGGGGCGTTCGTACGCCGGAAGGAGAAGCTCCAGCCAGTCCGGGGCCGGCACGCAGTCGTCGTCGGTGAACGCCACGATGGGAGCCCTGCTTGCCTGCACGCCCGTGTTTCGGGCGGCGGCAAGGCCCTGATTGCCGGCATGCCGGAGCAGCTTGACCTCGTAGGCCCGCGCGACCTGGGCCGTCGTGTCGGTGGAGCCGTCGTCGACCACGATGACTTCAGCGCGTTCGCCAACCGTCTGCCGGCTCAGCGCCTCCAGGCTCCTGGGCAGTTTGGTGGCGCAGACCACGACGCTGATGTCCGGTCGCCGGGCCGGCTGCGAGCCAGCGTCACGGAGCAAGGTCATGGCCCCGACCTTGGGAGAACTCTGAACTGGAGCTCCTCGGTCCGCCCGACCAAACGGATCCGAACCATGGCTGGCCCCGGGCCCGTGAGTGTCGCCGTGACGCGCACGGCCGCTGGCCGGCCGGGCGCTACGGTCAGGGACCCGCGTCCCAACGCTTTGGCCGGCCCCTCGGTGGCGTCCTCCGCGATCCATCGATAGGTCACTGCGTGTCCTTCGAGGTCCAGGATCTGGAAGCCAAACCCCATTGGTACACCTGGTGCATACGTTGCCGGAAGGGTGGCAGGATCAGAGAACGACACCGCGGTGAACCGGTCGGCCGCGGGCAAAACCCGAGCCCGCCTCAGGAGCCCTGAAGCAGGCCCGCTCAGAAGGGCGACGAGGGCGAACCCCGGCACGACG
>WNFJ01572624.1_pt2 | contig 12437 bp, 5 predicted proteins | sample 5400461 | NCBI WGS metagenome assembly WNFJ01 (sample SAMN13153349, study PRJNA577476) | soil metagenome | isolation source: 115 cm saprolite on Douglas fir-dominated hillslope | place: USA:California | collected 2013-09-17
TGCTCCGCTGAACGGACGCGACTTTACCCAACTCATTGCGGTCGCACCTGGGTATGGAGGCTATTCAGTCGGCGGATTTGGATCGCTAAATGGGACTCGTCCCAATCAGATGAACTGGCAAATTGATGGCGTCGACAATAACGATTTTTGGCACAACATCCCTGCGGTGAACCAAGGAGGCGTGTCTGGCATCGCTGGCGTTGTTCTTCCTATTGATTCGATCGACGAATTCTCGTCACAGACGCAGTCAGGAGCGGAAGCGGGACGCAACGCCGGCGGCACAGTTAATCTCATTTTGAAGTCGGGAACTAACAACCTGCATGGCTCTGCCTACTACTACGACCGAAATGAATTCTGGAGCGCCTCGTCGCCGTTTTTCATTCCCAGTCCAACGGTGCCAAAGCCACCAAAGCTTCGCAACGAAAACTACGGCCTCACAGTGGGCGGTCCAATCATCAAGAACAAAACGTTTTTCTTTGTTGGCTACGAAAAGCAGCAGTACATCATCGGCTTGTCGGGTTTGGCCACGGAACCTTCAGACGCTTATGTAAACAACGCGCTCGCGGTACTTAAAAAGTATGGTATCGCGGCGAGTCCACTCTCTACAACGCTGATCGGACCAAACGGTTTTTGGCCGCGTAATCTGATCGGGGGCTTGCCAGCTAAGCAGAACAATTTCTTCAGCCCGATTGCGTCTACTGGTTACAGCTACAACGGCGTCATCAAGGTCGACCACAACTTTAATGAGAAGAACCGGTTATCTGCCCGCTGGTTCGGTGGTCAAGGCAACCAAACGGCACCGCTCGGTAGCAGCACAGCCCTTGGAACTGCCAGCTCAAATCTTCAGTACTATTTCGAAGTCGCTCCGATCCATGTCCACAACTATTCGCTGGTGCTGAACTCCGTATTAACGACACACCTCACGAATCAAGTTCTCTTCGGGGTGAACTACTTCAACCAGCTTTTCCACGATTTCAACAATAGCTTCAATACGAAGGCTCTTGGTCTATATCTGAGTCCGGATGCGACGGATCATGGGCAGCCCATTTTGGGAGCACCCAATATTGCTATCTCGGGATTTGAGCAGATTGGTCTTACTCCTCCGGAAGGCCGCAGCGACCAAACTGGTCACCTTACCGATGTCGTGTCTTATGTCGCCGGAAGGCACCAGCTTCGTTTTGGCGGCGAGGTTCGCCAGGCGCACGTGGACGAGTTCTATCATCGTCGCGGTACGGGCAAGTTCACCTTCGACGGTACTCGGGGTCCGTGGGCAAACGATGGAGGCGTAGATTCCGCCACAAAGGCCCTGGCTGATTTCATGGCTGGCGACGTGTCAACTTCGACCATCGCTGTTGGCAATCCGGAGCGATTCGTTGTCGTAAATGCATACAACTTCTTTGTCCAGGATGCCTGGCAGGTTACAAGCAAGCTGAATCTGAATCTGGGTCTCCGATACGAGTACTTCGGGCCGTTACATAGCGACAAGAAAGATCTGGCGCTTTTTGTTCCTGGTAAAGGATTGCTCATCCAAGGGAATGGAATCGATGCCATCTTCCCCCCGAGTCACAATGACTTCGCTCCTCGGGTTGGCTTTGCTTATCAGCCTGCCGGGAGTGGCAATCTGATTGTACGCGGGGGAATTGGCATCTTCTTTGATCAGATCAATATGAATCCATTCCTGGATTTCCGGCCGCCTATCACAGCGGCGCAGGGCTTGCAGGGAAATCCGATCGGGCCATCGCCAGTTTCCACCTTCTCTCGCAAGCTGTATCAGTGGGACGCCGTGCAGGCAGGCGGAGCTTCGATCTTTCCTGGGGTGAAGGTTTGCACAGATCCTTTCTGCACAAACGCTCCGGGCCAAAATCTCTTTTCCGTGAATCAGAACTTCCGCGTACCTCATTTTGCCAATTACAACCTGCAAATCGAGCGCGGCCTCGGTTCAGCTGCAGTCGCTCAAATTGGTTACGTCGGCAGCCAGGGACGCAAGCTGAACATCGTGTCGAACATCAATCAATACAATGCGTTTCCAAACTTCGGCTCAATCATTCAACTCAATAGCGTTGGTACTTCGAACTATAACGCTCTCCAGTCCACGCTCAGACTACGCAGCTGGCATGGGTTGACCTCGCAATTGGGCTATACCTGGTCGCATTCCCTAGACGAAATCAGCGAGTATCGCGGGGCCATTCAGGACGATCTACACAATCTCAAGGCAGACTACGGCAACGGCGACTTCGATACTCGGCACTTGTTCACTGTGAGTTTCGATTACCAGATACCGGGATCGTCACGTGGTCCACAGATCCTGACTCACGGATGGGAACTGAGCAGCTTGATGAACTTCCACACGGGTCAGCCCTTTGATGAAGTGCTGCCGCTTGGAGATCCTTCGGCGCCTTTTGATCCTTCCACGCAGTATCTGAGATTGCTGAGCGATCCATTTGTTGGAATCGACCACAGCTTCTCGGCTGCAAACGGGGGAGAGGTGTGGATTAATCCGAAAGCATTCTGTACAGCACCATGCTCAGGCAAGCCATTCGGTCGTAATAAGTTCCATGGACCAGGCTATGGCAGCGTGGATCTATCAGTCCTAAAAACAATCCCAATCCGGGAACCGGTGAAGGTGCAGCTCCGGGCTGAGATGTTTAACCTCTTCAATCGGATCAATCTCGCCTCGGGACCCGGGGCTGTTAACGACTACCTGTCAACGGGTCTAGTGAGTGATACCATCGGTGACTTCAACGGTGCGCCTGGTATAGGGCCCGGTGAAGCCTACAACATGCAAATTGTGGCGAAGATCATCTTCTGACTTCACTCTTTTCTGACTTCGCTCTTCGGCGAATGCCGGTTTAGCTGATGCTCACTTGTTGCTAACCTAGAGCTTTGAGGAGGGCTTGCTTCCAACCTGGAATGTCGGTCGCCATGCATGATCAGCTCCTCGGCCATTTTCTGTCACCGCCCGGGTCCGGCGGCGCCCGGGATCCGCGCTCGAATGCGCTACGCCCTTCTCTGCCGCGCACATCCACCGCTCGGAAGCTGGCTATCGGCTCGGGAGCGATCGCGGTAGCCCGAACCATGGGAGCACGCTGTTTTCGAAGCGGGTCGGGAGGCAGAGATTGGGCTTGGTAACGATGAGCGAACGCCAGCTGCAACGTATAGAGGTTCTTTCCGAGGTTATGGCACGGCGACGTACTGAGGTCTCGGCCTAATCTCAAAGGGGTTCTAATCAGCTGACTTCAAAGCCTCCACGATCCTGTCGAACAAACCTTCTTCCATATTGTCTCGAGTGATCCAAGGGCGTTGGGGGTTCTTCAGGAATGGCACCCCCGCAAAGGATGGGTCAGCGTTCAGCCAATGCCGTCTCGAACGCATAGAGGCGATGTTGCCGACTGTGGAGGACCACCAACAACAGCTCTGCTGAGGAGAGAGACTGAGGTTGCAGAGCTGGCGAAAGAACTCTGCATACCCGAGCCGCTTGGCTCAACACGCTGAAACATGAATACCCTCAGGATGCCCGAAATGCAAAGGCGAGACCCTCAATGAGGATCTCGCCTGGCGTACTTATTCACTTGTGCAGTTTGCATGTCATCAAAGCCAAGTTCAGTAAGGGCAGGCAGATCTCTGCAGCATTCAGTGAGTTGCCTCAATCATCAGACTTCACTCGCCGCAGAAACTAATGACTCTTGAAGAACTTCGAACGTGACAGACACCTCGGCAGTAGGTCTAAGCGTGGCTGCTACGCTGCAGTATTTGGAGTCGGAAAGGCAAGCTCCGAAAGAGACTCCCCTTTGACGACATGGTGGAGCTTTATCGACTTAAAGCTGCGTGGGAAGTCTTCCCTGCGTTGACCGCTGACTTCGATCCGATAGTCCGTCACTTTTTCGCGTTTTTTGCGGAGGATATCGACCACATCGGACGCCATACAACCCCCTACAGCGATGAGCAAGAGCTCTATTGGAGTTGCGGCTGAAGCCCGCTCACCATTTGTCTCCATGATCGAGGAATGGCCTCCGGGGCTGATACCAATGAAAAAATCATTCTCGCCGTAATGGACTACCGCTTTCATCTCTGCCATTTGTTTCTCCTTAGTGTTGGATCCTTGGCCTCTTCAGCCGCATAGATCATGTTGGTCTTGCTCAAAAGGCCCTAGGGACAAGGCCTCGAGGAATTCTCATCTCTGATGCGGCCCACTTCTATCACTACAATTGCAACTTCTATTGACGGCGCAACCACTTTTTAGAGAGTGAGCGGTTCCACCACATTAGAAGACTGGTCACGAACATAACTCCCGGCGTAAGGCCCGAACATAACTCCCGGCGTAAGGCCAACGATGATCCACAGAACGCGAGTAAACAAACCACCTACGTCCCCGTAATGAATTGGAGTCATGAGCCGGATGAGACGTACTCCGGGTGCTGCTTCGTAAAAGCGGTCCACACCACGAACCTGTGCGCTGGGTGGATCTACGTAGACGTAGCTGAGGCCAACGGCATGAGGATCATAGGGGCAGCGGACCCGGATAACGTAGCTTTCATCCGGGTGCTTCGGAAATTCAATAATGGTCGGATTGCAGTCGGGGGTCTCCAGTTCAGCACTACGAATAATGTCGTCCAGGGGTCTCCACTTCACTGGATAGACGGTTGCCAAGGGAACGCGCACTGTGGCAGGTCCCCTGGTCAGGGCGGCAGCGATCTTCGCATATCCGCTTTCGTAGGAATAGTAAATTCCGGTTAGCGCCAGAAGGAGCAAAGGCAAAAAGAATAAGAAACCACCTAAATTGTGGAGGTCCCAAGACTGTCTTTTCCAACTAGCCTGCAATCTATACTCAAATCCCAGTCGCCAATACTTCCTACCGCGCCACCAGAGCAGCAAGCCTGCTATCGAAACAATCAATAGGAGAATGGCAAACCAAGCATTGATTGTTCTCCCCTTTTTCCCTCCTAGCAAGTTGGCATGGAGGTCATAGATCTTCTGGAGGAAGCGGCGATGATAGTTGTATTCGCATAGGATCGTCCCCGTATATGGATCGACAAAAGTTTGAATTCGATCACCGATGGGAGAAAACGTGCGAAAGTTGAGAGCCTTGTTAGGTGTGAGCTCGAAGCTGTCCCTTTCAGATGCCGAACTGAAACTCTCAAACGTGTCATGCGGCCGGATTGCCTTAACTTTCTGCAATATTGTCTCGAGCGGCAACCTTGGGCCTAGCGGATGAACGTTCGCAGCTCCAGGAGCTTCGAGTACCCGGAGTTCAGGCACAAATACAAGGATGCTCCCTGTGATTCCAACGACAGTAAATAGGAGTCCGGCGATGAGTCCCGCATAAAAATGGACATAAAAGCTCCACCGACGAATTGACGTCTTGCGCGGGGTATTCCAGAACGTTATTTTCGTACTTTCATTTCCCATCTTTCGCCAGCAACTCCCTATTTCTATCCCTGCTCTACGTCAAATCTCGGACAACGACACAATCGGAATAATCTAGGCGGCAAAGCCGCTAGAAAGAAATCCTTCCGCCCAGTTGGACATACCGCGGAGTATTAGCCTGGGCCTGTATCTGACCGAAAGTTACGGCACCATACTTGGTCACTGGCGAGGAGAACTGCGGTGTGTTGAAGGCATTCAGAGCCTCCGCCCGGAACTGCACTTTGACCCTTTCGACATGGAAATTTTTGAAGAGGGACAGATCCCATGTATTCAGTCCTGGCCCGCGGCAAGGGATAGTGCGAGGCGTATTCCCATAGGTGTAAGCAGGTGCCACCGAAAATGCCGCCGGATTTAGGTATTGATTAAGACGGCTTTCCGGACTGCCGGTGAAGCAGGGACTTCCGATGAGGTTCGGACGTTGTACGCCGGCTCCGATGGAGGCATTGTTATTCGTGTTCTGGTAGACCGCGAGCGGCTCTCCCGTTTGTATGTAGCCAACCGCGTTTACGGACAAGCCACCAACGACATAGTCAAGCAAGCGATTGTGGGCCAGTAACGCCTTGCCACGGCCAAAGGGGAGTTCAGCGGTACTACCGACGGCAAAACGGCCAGGGATGTCATAGATTGAACGAGCGTACTCCGCCTTCAGATTCGAGGCATCCTGCGGAAGGGCCGGGCCGGGACTGAAATCATTACTCGAACCCCAGGCGGAGTCCCAGTTGCTTGACCAGGTGTAGGAGGCAAGCAGCGAAATGCCATGCGATATGTCCTTCCGCAGCTTTACGTTCAGAGCGTTATAGAGCGATTGCGCGGAACTTGTAAGGACATTGACGCTCGAGTATTGGGGGAATGGCCGCAGCAACTGGTTGTAAGCAACCGTAGCGCTTCCAATGACTCCGGTTCCTCCGTGATTGTAGTAGGGATTTGGGACCTTGGATAACAACTGGGAGCCGAGAGACAGGTATTGATTCGGCAGCTGGTCAATATTGGCGGCTCCCGGGTTGCTGCCGCCTGTTCCCACGTTGCTGGCTGATCCCGTTCCGTTGCTATTGGTTAGCAGGTTTCTACCCTTCGCTCCTTGGTAGCCGATCTTCAATGCTATGTGCCAGGGAAGTTCCTGTTGGATATCGAACGAGTATTGCTGCACAATCGGCGACCGCCGGTACTGGCTCATTGTTGTGAGCGAGTTGCCTACGCCTGTCAGATAACCCTGCGTGTTGCCGGAAGGCTGCTGAATGCCGTTCGGATACGGATTGCTGAGCGAATTGGCTGGGGTCACATTGCCGTCATTCGAAGCGACGTAAATGTTGGTCTGCGTATAACCCGGGGCCACACTGGAATTGCCGGTATAGAAAACCGGTGCATAGAAGACACCATAGCCGGCACGTATCGTTGTCTTTGGAAGTACGGCGAACGCAATGCCAACTCGAGGCGAGAACATGGTATGACTGGCGTTGCAGCAGTGGCTTGGGTAGCCGTTTTGTCCGGCAAACTCAATGCCACCCTTCGTGGTAACTCCTGATGTGGTGGTGAGAGGATTTGTAACGTTTGGATCGAAACCTACCGCGAACTGATTGTTCCGCTCCCGAATGCCGAGCTCATATTCATAGCGCAGGCCCAGGTTTAGCGTGACCCGAGAGGTTGCACGGAAGTTGTCCTGTACGTAGGCGCCTTGATAGTGAACGTTAAGGCGAAGCCGGGAAGTCGTGCTGACCGCGCCGCTTGCCGGAGTTCCCAACAGTAGGTCAGCTATATCTGCACCGGTTGAGGTGTTGCCCGCGTTCGGCAGCTGCTCAGAAAAGATGTTAGAGAACGAGTAGGTTCCATTCGCAAAGGTTGTGTCCGTGAAGTCCACGCTGAGAGTGCGGAAGTCGTAGCCGACTTTTACACTATGCCGGCCAAGACTCTTCGCGAGGCTTGTAACGAAACTTCGCGAATAAAATACGGCAAAGCCTGGGTTGTTGTTGCCGAGCGAGGCAGCTGTCTGCATCGTAATTCCAGGAAAAGACGCCTTCTGCAACGCACTCACATAGGAAGCAGGCAGGCCGAGGCCGGCCTGGCTATAACCGCTGGTCGCATCGACGTAGTTGTTCGGAAAGCGATTGAATCCATATCCGACTGTGAGGACCGTGGTGGGGTTGAGTGTGATCGTATTGTTCTGTGCAATCGCGTCCACATTGCGGTATAGCGTACGCAACTGAGAGTTGCCTGCCAATCCTCCGAATGAATTGGTACCCGGCACCGTGCTCCGAAAGTGCGCATAGGAGAAGTTTGCATACCACCAGGAGAAAAACTGATGATCTACCTTCCCGACAAATTCGTCCGCGCGGCGCCCAGCAAAGAGTGATTGGGCAAAGTTCGTCAGGCCATAGGTCGTGACGGAAGATTGTGGCGTTGGCATCACGCTGGCAATCGCCAGACCTACAGGATTGATCAGATTCGCTGGAATCTTGTTGTTGGGAAATGGCTGGCGGCACTTCTGGGACGCCGAGTAAGGTGCAGGGCAGGAGACAAGCGACGCAAAGGGGTTGTAGATCTTCGCGCTCGATGCCGAAAAATCTCCCGTGCGTTCGGCCAATGTCGGGACGTAAACCGCTGCTGTCGACGCCGAACGGTTCTGGTAGCCCTCTTCCGTGACCCAGAAGAACGTCTTGTCTTTGCCGTCGTAAATGTGCGGGATCCGTATCGGCCCGCCAACGGCGCCAGCATAATTGTAGTAATCGATGTTGTAGGCGCCGGACTTAAAGAAGTATGGTAATGCCGCCCAAGCCGTCTGTGCGGTCTCCGCATAGAGCACTCCGTGCAGCGTGTTGGCTCCGGACTTGAGCACGGTACTGAAAGTTCCGCCACCGGTACGTCCCACCTCAGCATCATAGGTGTTCGCCTGCAGGCTCACTTCTTTTATCGCTTCCAGCGGAGGAATGATCACCGAGCGATTTGTCACGTCGGTAATTGGCACTCCGTCGATCAGGTAGTTGTTCGCTGCCGGAGGACCACCGGCGATTGAGACGTTTGAGACACCGGTTTGGTCCGAAAATTTAGAATTGCCGCTGACCGTGCTTGCGTTGACGACGTTATTGTCCAGCCTCTCGAAGAGGTACGGGTTACGCATCGGAGCCGGCAGGTTTTCGAGCTTTTGCGTATCGAACACCTGTCCATTCGACGCATTTGATACGTCTACCAGAGGCACTGCCGAAGTCACTTCTACGCTCTGATCGACAGACCCAATCTCTAGATGAAAGTCAAGGGTGAGGAACTGCTGGGTGCCCACCGCAATGGACTTTCGTTCTACCTTTTTGAAACCAGTAGCCACGATCGAGATCGTGTATGTCGCCGGCTCCACAGCCGTAAACACATATTGACCGTCCGAGTTTGTGACGGAGACTCTGGTGATGCTCGTCGACTCATTCGTGAGATTGACCTGGACATTGGGGAGAGCTGCACCTTGCTTATCGGCTATGAGTCCGCGCACACCACCCTGATACGATTGGCCGCACACGGTTGCAACCGATACCACTGAAAACAGGATGTGAAGAATCGCTAGACGCAATTTCCCAACCATGGATCTCTCTCCTTAGAAAACGGGTGGCATCGATTCGACAAGACTTGTTAACGTGATTCACGTATCAAGCTGAGCAAGCGAGTAGCGATAAGGTGGTTCATCAACTGTGCAGCCGAAGCGAAAACAAGACCCAAGCTCATAGAAATTCTGTGGGCCACCGTGAGCGGTGTGTTCGAAAAGATTGAGCAGTCATGCCGACAGAGGAAACGCGACTCCCTGAGGTTGAGGGATACCTCGTATAGCAGATCGGAAGACTAGGCACTTCAGTGCATTGAGAAAAGTTATTGAATAATGCTAAGATCGCGCAATTGAAGCAATCTGTCCAATGCATTATGTAAATGCAAGTCATTCATTGGAAGAATCGAGCTCTCACGTGGAATTACGGCAACTTGATATTTTTCGGATACTCGCGCATGAGTTGAACTTCACGAAGGCATCCAAACGTGCGCATTGCGTACAGTCCAACGTGAGTGTCCAGATACGGGCAATGGAACAGGAACTTGGGGTTCCGCTCTTCGAAAGACTAGGACAACAAGTGCGGCTCACCGCACACGGTTCTCTCCTGCTGCCATACGCTGAGCGTATTTTACGTCTGCTCGAAGAGGCGAATTCCGTCACGAGGGGCGGAGAAAACCCGGTCGGAACGCTTGTAATCGGCTCTCCGGAGTCGGTGCTTACCTATCGCCTTCCACCTGTCCTCAAACTATTCAGAGCAAAATACCCTCAAGTTGAGCTCGTGTTTCGCGGAGTTGGCTCGACTGAACTGATGTCAGATCTGGAACGAGGTGAATTGGATCTGGGTCTAGTCATCGATGACGGACTGAAAGACGCTCGGCTTCACGTTGAAGCTTTATGTCCAGAGCCAATGGTGTTGGTAACGCAAGCCGATCATCCGCTACAGTCTCATGCCCGCGTCGGGGCACGAGACCTCGCCGGCTACACTTTCCTTCTGACTGATGCTGGATGCGCCTACCGATCAAAGCTCGAGCGTGCTCTTGCGCAGTCCAACATCCAGCCGAAAACGGTTATGGAATTCACAAGCGTCGAGACGATCAAGCAATGCGCCGCTCTGGGAATGGGAATTGCATGTCTTCCCGCTCTTGTCGTCGAGCAGGAACTCGCTGCGGGCAAACTTGCGACATTGCAATGGTCAGGCCCTGCGCTGACGATGAAGACACTCGTGGCCTGGCATAAGGACAAATGGCTTTCGCCAGCGATGACAGCGTTCCTAATGCTGTTGCGAGAACATCTGTCTCCCGATACCCTCAAGAATCGTTCAACGAACTCGATAAAGCACCAGGGCTTCTCAGTCAACTCCACCGCAAAGACTCTCGCCGTTTCTTGAATGACTTTTGTAGATATCGTTTAGTCAGTATGATTCCTGTTGCGCTCAGCACGAATCCGCCCACACTTAGAAAGATCACCGTGAGATCCCAAATCGGACGATGGTAGTAAAGGAAGGGAAAGTCTAGGCTGTGAAGGCCGTTATAGAGCCATCGTTCCCAGCGACTTCTGTCCGTGTAACGCGCTTGAATCATAGCAGTGCGGGGATTGATATAAAGCCAGGTCTGCTTCGTATCTGCCATGCGTAAGCGGACAATCGGCAAAGGCTTCTGATGTTTCCGATCATAGTAATAGCTGTCATAGGTGTTCAAAACGACAGCATCTATTACGTCGGCGTTGGCGACGGCTCTCCGGCTCGCCGCCACTAGATCGACAAATGGAATCTGTGAGATGCATTCCGCCGAGTCACCCCTCGCCGAAATGAGTCGTACAGCGTCCGCGCTCTCCCGGCCAAGGTAGTAGGGGTTTCCGTTGAACATCAACAGTTCAAGCTCTTTCGGACGGATGCACTTTTGGAGCAGACCCAGTGCTTGCTTCGTATCAACCTTGAACGCAGAGATGTCTAAGACACTTCCAGCGAAGGCATGTATCTCAGATGTTGACGGTTCCGGCCCTGGGCTCCATTTACCAGGATTCATCGAAAAGAGACCGCTCAGTATCCAAGTGAATGTGATGAACCCGAACCCATAACCCAGAACGTAATGCCAGCGCTTTGTTCCTACATGAGGGACGGAGGAATATCGAGGTCCGGGAAACTTATATCGCTTTGACGGCGAATACCGCATGACGCCTGCAATGATGCCGACTCCGCACATCAGTACACCCCAGGCAGAAGCAACTATCATCACGATTCGCCACAAGGGCGTATTAGCCCGGAGGCTCCGAATGTACCACCAGTGGGGGATAGCTCCGCACCACGCCAGTAGTCTGCTACGCAACGTCGTTGAGAGATAGATCGATCCAGTCGCACCAGAGACATAATATTTTGTCGATTGCGGATCGTGCGCTTCTACCATTTCAAAGGGCAAGAAAACCCGAGAAGATGGATAAACGGTCCATTGATCGACATTTGTGAGTTCACCCACCCACGTCAGCTGACCTTGATTCTGTCCGCTGAACTGAGCTGTCGCCTTTACCGCCGAAGCTGGGTCAATGCCTTCGAGCTTTTGCCCGTTGTCAGCGTAAACCGAAGACCAGGTCCCTATCGCACGCAAGACGCGATATACTGGCCGACCATTCAACATTCCAACGGTAATACGCTCAGGATGGGAAGCAAGATCAGGAAAGTTTTGTGGGGCCACTTGAGCTTGCTTGAGGTCCAACGGTGGCAGACGGTCCAAGCGAGCTGCTTCAGTCAACTCAGGCATTCGTGCATACATCATCACAATGCCGCTGACAAACCAGATCCCGAAGAAGAGGCAGGACGGTATCGCTAGGAATCGGTGCCAAACCATGAACTTTCCAAGCACTTTTTTCATTTCCGCCTTTACCTCTTCGGTTCGGTCACATCCGCAAGTTCCATGGAGCTTCAGTAGACCATCACACGCTGTCGTTTACGAGGGTTGAATCCACCGAACACAGCACCTGAGCAGGTGAGCAAGACCTGTTCAGGTGCCGTGTCTCGTGCCGTACATACCGCTCCAGTCTAGAAACGGCCGGTGAATGAGATTTCGAACGATCGGGGAGCACCTAAGATCAATTCTGACGGATAGTTAATGTCGGCCCATTGCGCGTAGGCCTTATTCGTCAGGTTTCTGCCACGACCGGTGAGTGCCAGCCTTTCAGTCAGGTGGTAGGTGCCGTAGACATCGACGGTGGTGTAGTTGTAGAGCCTAGTTGTATTCGCATTGTCGGCATAACGTTCTCCCACGAATCGGAACCCTGCACCGATTTCCAGGGGCAGGCGACCTGTCGTGGAGTAGTTCGCGAACAGGTTGGTGATGTTGGCGGGCACATCGGCCGGCTTATTGCCGGAGTCAACTTTTCCGGAGTTGGTATCGATGAATGTACCGTATCGAGCGTAGGTGTAGGCGGTATTGAAATTGACGCTGAAGTGTCTCACAGGGTTGATGTTCGTGGAGAACTCGATCCCCTTGGAGTTCTGGCT
>WNFJ01252411.1_pt1 | contig 12433 bp, 7 predicted proteins | sample 5400461 | NCBI WGS metagenome assembly WNFJ01 (sample SAMN13153349, study PRJNA577476) | soil metagenome | isolation source: 115 cm saprolite on Douglas fir-dominated hillslope | place: USA:California | collected 2013-09-17
AACGGTCCCGCAGCGGAGAGTGTGAAGGACGAAACGGGCCACTACCGCCAGGTGGCGGCCTATTTTCTCGAACAAGCTGATCTCGGCCGGAATTACGTGCTGGAGTCAAGCGCAGCGAAGCCGTCTTCGCTCGCGGCCGGGCCCTTGTTTAGGTTAGAGATTTGCGATGTCGCCAAAACCATGGCCCCGGCGGCTTGCGATCCTGCGGGAACAGTCGCGTTAAGCGCGGACTACTACAAAGGCGACCGCGCGATGCGCGAGTCCGGGTTCGACATCTCTTTTCGCTTCGGTCCCTACGGCGCCGCGACGCACCACTACGCTCCGGTGTGCCTCAACAGCCTGCTCTATAAAACCGAGAAGGACCTCGAACAAATGAGCGCGGCTCTCGGCCGGAAAGAAGAATCGGAAAAATGGCGGCAGCGCGCGGAACAACGAAAAGCCGAAGTTCAGAAATATCTCTGGGACAGCGAGCGCGGTCTCTTCTTCGACTACGATTTCGAGAAGCAGGCGCGTTCAACATACGAGTATGTAACCCCGCTTTGGGCTGGTATTGCAACTCCTGAACAAGCGCGCACCGTGATGCAACACGTCGGCAAGTTCGAACAGCCCGGAGGCTTGGTGATGAGTCCCTACGAAACGGGCGGCCAGTGGGATTTTCCGTATGCATGGGCGCCGAATCAGTTGATGGCGATCGAGGGCATGCGCCGAAGCGGATTCAATGAGGATGCGGACCGGCTTTCCTACAAATTCCTTTCGATGGTCATGGAGAATTTCCGTCGCGACGGCACAATTCGGGAAAAGTATGATGCGGTGAAGCGCTCCTCGGAAACGCAGGTGACCGCCGGCTATCACATGAACATCGTCGGTTTTGGCTGGACGAATGGCGTGTTTTTGGCGCTGCTGCACGAACTGTCACAACCCGAGGTCGCGCGACTGGCTAAGGAACAGGGTCAAGCGCCCGTTACCGCGCACTAGAGTTGACCAGAACTCTCGCTTATTCGCTGGCTATACGGATTAGTTCGAGATGGGCCTCGTCGGGGGCGGGAGTGGCGCCTGTCTGGCTTGCAATCCACGATCCCATTTGATTTGCCGCCTCGTTCATCGACGCAAGAGAATCACGCCGCAGATAGTGGTAAACCAGCGCGGCGGTAAACGCATCGCCAGAGCCCACCGTATCCGCCACATGCACCCGAATACCGGGATGCTCGTGTTTCGCATACTCGCTCACGAGCAAGCTCCCTCTCGCCCCGCGCGTGATGCACACCAGCTTGATGTGAAATGTGTGTAGAAGCCACTGCGCCGCGGACTCTTCGTCATGAAACGGAAAACCCAGCAGTTGCACTACCATCGGCAACTCATCGTGATTCAACTTGATGATGTCCGTTTGTTTTGCGGAATCGGCAAGGATCTGCGCGGAATAAAAAGACTGCCGTAGATTGACGTCGAAGACGCGCGTGGTTTCCGGTCTGATCGTTTTCAGAAAGGAGTAGATGGTCTGGCGAGACTGCGTACACCTTTGCGCCAGAGAACCAAAGCATACTGCGTCGGCCCTCGTCGCAAGCGCTCGCCACGGCGGCGTCCATTCGAACGCATCCCAAGCAACCGGTTCTGCAATTTGAAATGCCGGCTGGCCTTTCACATCGACTTCGACTTGCACAACCCCCGTGCGGTAGGTTGGATCAAGCTGAATCGAGGAAGTACCGAGACCGAGGTCCTGCAGCCGGTGTTTGGCTTCTTCGCCAAGCTCATCGCTTCCCACCCGGCTTGCGACGATCCCCTCATCGCCCAGAAGACTCGTCATATACGCAAAATTCGCAGGTGCGCCGCCAAGCTGGCGGCCCTCCGGGAAAATATCCCAGAGCAATTCGCCCAGTCCGACTGTCGTGAACTTTTTCATGGACGCCGCGCTCAGGGCTTCGAATTTTTGCCTTGTTCCAGTTGACCGGCCACCTTCAGCTCCCGCTCCGCCTCTTCGTTCCTGCCCAAATCGCGGTAGGCCTGCCCGAGAAGGTGGTGCGGAATAGCCTGTATCCGAATACAACTCAATTCCGTCGCTTCCCGGTGAAGGATAGATGCGTTCCGTCAGGACCACCTCACCATCATTAACGAAAACTTCCAAGCTAGAACGGTCCAAGAAAACATGGAGCTTGACTCGCGAGCTCTGCCGCAAAGCCGCTTTGTGACGCCCTGGAAAATCCGGCGCAAAAGAGACTTGCCCGGATCGCGTGCGATCCACAAACACTTCTCTGCTTGCTGAGGTGATTCCCAAGACTGTTTCTTCTGCCCCGCCTTTGCGCAGGCGGAATCCTATCTCTTTCACGTCTCCGGGCGCGAGATCCGCTTCCATTTCCAGCGTTTCTCCGCGCAGACTTGCCACGCGCATTGCTTGATTCGCCATCAGAATGGAAACGCCTGAGAGTTGCAGCACCTCTCGTTCGCGCAGCCTCATGGTTTCGGCAATGGGCTTTTGTACCAGCCGGATTCCATCAGAGAATTGCGCCAGACTCAGCTCGCGAGGCAACGACTGTGCTCCGCGCCAGGCCGCCGTAGGCTCGCGGCTCGCGTACTGCCAATTACTGATCCAACCAATCCAAATTCTTCGCCCGTCCTCAAAAGGGAGATCGGAGAATGAATTGGTCGCGTAGAAATCTTTTCCATAGTCGGCCCAAAGTTCTTGCCCGGCTGGAGTTTCGTTGACAAAGTGCGTTCCATCGAAAGTGCCGACAAAATACCGCGTTCCAGTGCCGCCTGCCGGAGCGCCGGGATTGCGATTCACAATCAACACCCACTTCTTGTTTTTCGGATCCCCGTTCACCGGCAATTCAAACAGATCAGGGCACTCCCACTGTCCCTTGTCGTTGCCCGCAATTTCAAATGAACTGCGGAAAACCCAATTCTTTAAGTCTTTAGAATCGAAGAAGACGGCCCTTCTCTCGTCCGCGAGCACCGCGACCATCACCCATTTCTGCTGGGCCTCATACCAAAATACTTTGGGGTCGCGAAAGTCCGGCTGCTTCAAGTCCGCAATCGGATTGCCCGCAAAATTTGTCCACGTGCGGCCGCGGTCGTTGCTGTAAGCGAGATGCTGTTTTTGCAAATTAGTTCCAGCCGCTGTATAGATCGCAATCAGACAAGAAGGGTTCCTTGAATCGGTGCTGGCACACAATCCGCTCACATTGTGCCAGTCCACAACCGCGCTGCCGGAATAAACCATGTATTTCCCCGGCTCCTCGGGAATCGCAACGGACAAATTCTTCCAATGCAGCATATCCGTGCTGACCGCGTGGCCCCAGCTCATGTGACCCCACTCCGTTCCTTGCGGATTGTATTGGTAGAACAGATGGTATTCGCCTTCGTAGTAAACCAGTCCATTCGGATCATTCATGAAGTTCTTTGCCGGAGTAAAATGAAATTGCGGCCGCCACGGTTCGTTGTAGCTTTCTTGGGCAAGCAGCGCCGACGCGAATACTAGAAACAGCGGCGCCGCGAAAATCCCAAGCGCTCGAAATGGCCTATTGGAAATCTTCATGGACCAGGGTATCCCCTTCAAGGCTTCGAGTTCTTGCCTTGCTCCAATTGACCGGCCACCTTCAGCTCTCGGTCCGCCTCTTCGTTCTTTCCCAGGTCGCGGTAGGCCTGCCCCAAAAGGTGATGCGGAATGGGATTGTTGGGATCCATGGCAAGCGCTCACTGCAGCGCGCGCACGGCCAGCTCCGTCTCCCCTTTCTTCTGTAAGACTTTGCCGAGAAGTATGTACGGTCCTGTGGAAGTCGACTCCAGCCAAATCGAGCGCTGCAAGAGCCGCTCCGCTTCATCGTATTTCTGCTGGCGGGAGTAACCATCCGCAAGTTTGTAGTAGGCCGCGGCGTTGCCGGGGTTGATCTCCAGTTCTTTGCGGAACTCCGTGATGGCCTCCTCTATCTGAGAATGATAGAGGTACAGCTCGCCGAGAAGTTGGTGCGCCAAGGGGAGCTTTGGATCGAGCGCCACGGCTTTATGCGCATACTCTGCCGCCGCCGGTGCGAAATCCTGCCGCAGTAGCATACGCGCCGTGAACAAGTAGCTGGCCGCGGACTCCGCAGGCACATCGAACATCTTCGCAAATGCTTTGCGCGCGTTAGGATAATCCTTTGTCTGGATATAGCAAATCCCGAGGATATATGACGCATCGACATTCGCGCTGGCGTACCACGTCTGCATTTTTTCCAGCTTTGGAATCGCCTCCGCTGGCCGCTGCGACAGGTAATAGGAAAGGCCTAGAAGTTGCTCCGCCTCGGAGTCCGCTGGATTCTCTTCCAAGGCTTTTTTCAAGAATGCGATCGCAGTCGCATAATCGCCCATTTTGTAGTACGCCGCTCCCAGCTCATGGGAAAGGCCTTTCAAGCCCGGATGTGCCGATTCGAGCTGATGAAGGGCGCTGATCGCCTCGTTGTATTTGTCTTGCTGCGAGAGCCGCCTCGCCTCATCGAACTCGGCCCCGGGTGGCTGAGATTGGGCAGCGTGAGAGGAGTCGGGCGCGGAAGCAGACTGCGCCGCTTGTGGCATTTCGGCGGCATGAGCCGGCCAGCGCCCGATCAGACTCACCGCGAGAGCAATGCGAGAACAATGAACCTTAACCATGGGGTCCGATCCAATACCACAAAAGCAGATTAGAACATAAAAAACGGGGAGCCCGTGAGGGCTCCCCGTCGGTTTGGGGTGTTGTTTTTTCTCTTTGTTAGAATGTGAATCTGAAGCCGAACTGCAGTTGCCGCATGCCAATGGGGGCACCCGGCGCGGAATCGGCTTCGATATCGCTGATCTGGCCACCGTTTGCGCAATCTATGCAACCGTTGGGCAGAGCCAGCACTGGGTGGTTGAAAAGGTTATAAGCGTCGAAGCGGAACTGTGCTTTGTAGCGTTCAGTGATGTTGAAGGTCTTCGACAGGGCCATGTCGTCGTAGAAGGCATGTGGACCGCGGAAGGTATTGAAACCCGCATTGCCGATCTGCCCGCAAGCTGGAAGAGCGAATGAACCGGATGCCGGACGAGCCACCCCGCACCGGTCATCCGTACCAGTAATGTTAACGGGAGAGATAAGATCCGCAGGGTTTTGGCTCAGAGCCGGAATCGGTGTGAACCAGAACGTACCGTTTGCATTCTTGGTGACTCCAGTCTGAATCCCCCTGTTTCCTACCAGGTTGGGGCGGCACGGTCCGGCATCGGAGATTTGACCGCAATTCGCAAGGCCCGCAGTCCACGGTAGCCCAGTGCCGTAAGTAACCGTATTGGTGATTTGCCAACCTCCAATTGCAAAATCCATGGCGCGGCCAGCGTCGCCCATGAACTTTTTGCCTTTACCGATCGGCAACTCGTAGATCACATTGGCCACAAATACCTGATTGCGGTTGAACGGGTTGGGTCCCCAAGCGATTGCCTTGTTTACGTCAAAGTAGTTCGCATCGTAGTCATACGCGTGTGAGAAGGTGTAGTGCGCAATGAACTGGAGTCCGTAGCTGGTGCGCTTTTCGGCCTTGATTTGCAGCGCGTTGTATTTGTTGTCGGCGTCGTTTCCGAAGTAACCCGTATCCACGGCGCAGCACGCAGGCGTTGGATGCACGATACCTTGCGCGTCTGTGAAGGTCGATCCCGGATAGGTGAACGCAGGAACGCCATTCAAGAAATACTTGCGGCGATTGTTAAACGGCACGGCGGCCTTGAACGACTTTGTGCATTTGAATCCGGGGCCGCTGGGGTTAGGCCCGCAGACCCAGGCGTCAGTTCCTGAAACGATCGCAGCCTCATTGTTGTTGTAAGAAGGCCCTTGGCCAGCGAATACGTGAGTCCCCTTGTTCCCGATGTAGCTGACCGTAAGGTTTATCGTCGGCGTGATTTGCCGTTGAATCGTGGCATTCCACTGATCGATAGTAGGCAGCCGCTGCACCGTCGGACGGATTCTGGGCGCAACGGTGCCGTCAGGCCCGAACAACGGCAAAGTGCCGGCAGGCGAAATCGCACTCAGAATGTTGGCAAAAGAGAAGGGCGTCGGCCCGTGGCTAAGAGTAAAGACGGGATACCGGTTGGCCGTCGTATTCGGGCCACAAGTCGGCTGCTGCGAGCAGTTTGAGTCCTGGAGCGATTGCTGCGCAAGGACCGGCAGGTTCTGCGTCACTACGTGGCCGAAGTTGGATCCAAATACACCGATGTCGAATCCGCGTCCATAACCGATGCGCATCACAGTTTTGGAATCAAACTGATACGCAAAGCTGAGACGTGGCGCGNNNNAGCCGATAGGGCCATTGCCTGCGACGCGAATGACGCCTTGGTCTAAATTGGCGAAACCTCCGTTGTTCTTTCCATTGACGCTCTCGGGGAAATAGATCTCCCACCGCAGGCCGTAGGTCATCGTGAATTTTGGACTGATGCGCCAGGAGTCCTGTCCGTAGAAGAACCAGCGTTTCTGCCGCTCGGCGGCATTCAAGCTGGTGCTCACAAAGCGCTGAAATGAAGTGACGTCTCCCAGCGCGAAGGTGGCGATCGACAACCCGCCAGTGCCCCCATTAGAAGTTCCGCCGTTGTCAAAGTTCAAGAGTCCGGTCCGGCTGGCGTCGCTAGGAACGCGGAGGTTTTCGGCATAGCGAATATCCGCGCCAAACTTGATGGTGTGGTTACCCTGGCTTCGCGTCCAGTTGTTCACAAACTGGAACTGCTGTTCGCTTTCTGTCAACGGACAATTGCAGCGACCGACGTTCAGGCCATCCCCGAAGCCATTGGAGCCATTGGAGCCAGAGATGCTGCCTTGCCCCCCTCCGTTGCCGCCCGTAGTGAAGATGAACCCCGAGAGGCCGCCGGTTGTCGGCGGGCCCGCGATTCCGGTCCCTGAATTGAGTCCCGGAATCCCGAATTTATCCATCGGCGATTGACTCGCGTCAGAATACGCGGTTTGCGGATTGTACTTAAAGTACCCGAAGCGGAAGTCCGTCAGCCAATGCGTTCCGAGGGCTTTGGTAAACCCGGCAGCCAAGCTGTAGTTATGCACCGTCGAAGTTCCGTTCAACCCACCCGGACCAAAACCTGCGCCGCCGAGAGCACCCAGGCCGCCCGCGCCGGACAAGTTGAAGTAGTCAAGGCTGAAGCGCCCGAAGACCTGATAGTTGTGCGGGGCGCTGTAGTCAATGCGAGTGTCGAAAGAATACTGATTAAAGGGGCCGGAACCGGTTGAAACGAAGTTGTTCGCGACGCAGGCAGGGGTGGCCGTCGCACCACAAGCCACAGTCGGCGTCGGGAACGCAGCAAGTATGTTACCCACGTTTTGTTTAATGTCCGCTATTGGAATCATATTGTTCGCAAACGCGGTGCGGCCGGAACCATCGGCCGTGGTGCTGGATGTAGGGTCGAAGATCTGGGCGCTGGACCCGAGCGCGGTCAGATAGTCGCCAAAGTTGCAGAAGCCTGGAGTAGAACTCTGCGCGTTGGTGGCCGGATTGCAACTTTTGAGCACGTTCGCCGTTGGGATCGAATACAGGTTGGTGATGCCCTGAACCTGCTTGGTCTGTTGATAGTCGCCAAAGAAAAACAGCTTATCTTTAAAGATCGGACCGCCGACCGAACCGCCAAACTGTTTCCAAGTCGCGGGGGCCAGGGGAACGCCCGGCTTGTTGGTGAACGGGTCGCGAGCTTGCTGATCACTGTTGCGATAGTAATAGAAGCCACTGCCGTGGAATTCGTTCGATCCGGACTTGGTTTGCACTCTAACAATTCCAGAGGTGGCCTTGCCGGATTCTGCGTCGTAATCCTGAAGGGCAATCTTCGCTTCTCCGATGGCGTCAAGGTTCGGGTTCACAACGATAATGCCAAGGATAGGATCCTGGTTGTCGGTGCCGTCGAGTTCGAAGTTTGTTCCTGAGAAGTGCTGCCCGTTCACCTCAATCTGACCGCCGCCTTGAGGATTTTCCGTGGCCGCGTGGTTGAAACCAGGGAGCTTCTGAGTGCCCGGCGACAGCAATTCGAAACTGGTAAAGTTGCGGTTCAAGACTGGCAAATCTTGGACGTACTTCTGGCTGAACTGAACATCGATGTCCGCGCGGTCCGTCTGGAGCTGGGGAATGTCGCCCGTGACTTCGACGGTTTGCGTGACCTCGCCAACCTGCATGGGGGCATCAACGCTCGCGGCAGCGTCTGCGGAAACGGAAACGCTCGGCACGTCGTACGCTTTAAACCCGGTGGCCTCTATGTGAACCCTGTAGGTATCCGGAATTAAGTGCGTGACGGCGTAGTTTCCGCTTTCATTGGTGGTCGTATCATAGGTGAAGCTCTTGGTGGTCGAAGTGACAGTTACTTTGGCTCCGACCACTGCATTTCCCTGCGGATCCGTAACTGTTCCGATGATGCTTCCAAAAACCGCCTGCCCTGAAACTCTCGGCGCATTCAACAAAACCACGCAAAACAAAACCGCCAAACCTAGAACTACCAGTCGCTTTGCCATCCCACCCCTCCTAGCAGATCCGTTTCCCTTGTCTACAGAAAAGCACTTCAGGCCCAATCGTCGAATGGCTTGGCCGTCTATTGCACCGGCGACGAGCTTGCCAATCTTTCGTGCACTTCCGATTTGATTGAATTTTACTTAACTAAGGAAGGCTGAACCGAAACCCGCAAAGAACAAGTCAGGCTCAACCGCTAAAGGCACCCCCGCAACACACGTAAAGCGCCCTCGACCTGGGCCTCGCACTAAAGCACCCGGCCCAAATAAAACAGCCGCGAATCCGCCCCACACGCAATCTATGCGTCGGCACCAATGCACAGGCGGTCCATGCGGCAATATTGATGCGTACTATTCGTTTTTTGGCTGGCTGTTAGAAGTCTCAATGCGTCTGATACGGTTACATTGAATAACTCTCCGCCTTGCAGAGAGATGCGCGGCTTGTTACACTCCTGTTACTTCAACGTATCAAGGATTTTTGTGACCGAACGGGAGCATCTCCTGGAGCAGATTAACCGGCTCGTAAGCAGCCATGCCCTCCATGGCTCCGAATCTCTTTGCAAATTGCTACGCTACCTGGCAAAGCATGCCGTCGATCATCCAGGGACTCCCATCAAAGAATTCCAAATTGCCACCGAAGTCTTCGGCCGTTCCGCTGATTTCGATCCCCAACTCGATTCCATGGTCCGCGTGCAGGCCGGACGCCTTCGCTCGAAGCTCACCGAGTATTACAGCTCAGACGGGCTTGAAGACCCCATTGTCGTGGAACTCCCCAAGGGCACTTACGTGCTTTCGTTTCATCCTCGCAGCGCTCTAACGACAAAGGCTCCTCCCAGCACGCTGAACGGGGCCGTACGGACAGAGGCCCTCGAGAAGAGTCCCGAGCGCAGGTGGGGAACCGAGGTCATTTCACTTTCCATCTTTCTTGCGGCCGCAATCCTGGTGATTGTATGGCTTATGGCGACTCGAAATTCCGGCCCGGTGGGTCTTGCGAGCGAGGGCGACCCCGTGCCGGCCGCCTTCCGCGTCTTCTGGAAGGGCTTTACCACCGGGCCAGAAGAGCCCTGGGTTGTTTTTAGCAACGCAGCCTTTATCGGCCGTCCCGAAACGGGAATGCGTTACCGCGATGCAAAGCGTGACGCAGGGGCGCCCATTCTTGACCACTACACCGGCGTCGGCGAGGTCTTGGCCGTGCACGAACTCGATCGCGTGTTCTCCCTCCTCCGCCGCCGCATCCGCGTCAAACGCGGGAGCCTCTTTTCGCTCGACGACGCCAAGAACAACAATTTGATTTTTATCGGTTCGCCGGTGGAAAATCTCTCGTTGCTGGAAATTCCCGGCACTCAGGAATTCGTTTTCGAGCAGCTTATCTCCGGTCCTCGTAAAGGCGACCATGCCATCATCAACAGGCACCCACAACCCGACGAAGGCAAAGAGTTCTTCGCAACTCCTTCTGGTGTCCCTCTCACCGAGGACTACGCTGTCCTCGGCCTGGTGAAAGGGATTAATCCTGGTCAATCCGTGCTAATCCTCGCGGGAAACACTACGATCGGCACGCAAGCCGCTGTTGAGTACGTCTGCCGGCAGAGTTCTTTGGAAGAGCTGCTTTTGCGCCTCTCCGTTTCGCCAGATGGCGAGCTCAAACCCTTTGAAGCCGTCATTCGTGCGAAGGTCGCTCGCGGTGTGCCTGTGGAAACCGAGCTGGTGGCTATTCGCAAGACCACGTTCTAGCGCGGCACTTTCGTTCGCGCTCTGTGCCGTCTATTGGCCAGGTGCTTTCAAATTTGGATCCAGTTCAGCCGCTTTTTGAAATTCCTTTGACGCCTCATCCTTGGCACCCTTCCTCTCGAGCGCCACACCTAGCTGATAATGCGCCAGAGCATACGCCGGTAGCGACTGAATGGCCGTTCGGAATTGTGAAATCGCCCCATCAAGATCCCCCGCATTTAAAAGCCTTCGCCCTGAGTTTGTTGCAAACGCTGCTACCTGTTCGCTCGACTTTTGTTTCAAGAGCTCCATTCCCGCTCGGCTCTCAGTAGCAGCTTCGTCTGCGTTCCCGAGCTGCCGCAGAACGCCTCCTAGATTCGTGTGCGCTCCTGCAAAATCCGGCTGCAAACGAATAGCCTCCCGCAGCGCGTCGGCCGCCGGCTGCAAGTCGCCTTTCTGCTTCAGCACCGAGCCCAGTGTGTAGTAGGCCTCCGCATAATCAGGCTTTGCCTGAACCGCAGCGCGCAGTTCTTCTGCTGCTGCCGGCAAATCCCCCTGCTGCCACAGAGTCACGCCCAGAGTGTAGTGAGCATCTGCCAGCTCGGGATCCAGCTCTTCAGCTTTCTTGAATTCGGCAATGAAACGTGGCGTCCTTTGGCGCGGCTTTCAAAGCGGCCTGAAAATGCGCTACCGCTGCGTCAAAATCGGTCTTCTGCAAATAAGCTATCCCCAAATTGCCTTCATAGCCGGCGTCGTTCGGTTTCAGCTTCAGCGCCTCGCCAAATTCCCTAATGCTCTTGTCCGCATCGCCGGTCTGCAACAAGGCCAGCCCAAGATCATTGTGGGCATCGGCACTCTCTGGCCGAATCTTCACCGCTTGCCGGAACGCGGCTAGCGCATCCTCTCCGTTTCCCGAACGCTCGAGCAAAATCCCCAAATGTTTTTGCGCGTCCGCATTCTGGGGATCTAGTTTTGCTGCAGACTGATATTCCTGGAGCGCGGCATCAGCCGCTCCCTTCGATTCGAGCGCCTGTCCAAGGTAGTAATGCGCCAGCGAATTTCCCGGCTCCAGGTTTGCTGCCATGCGCAATTCAGACTCCGCTCCCACAATATCCTTTTGCTCGAAACACAAGACGCCAAGATGCAGATGAGCCTGCGCAAATTGCGGCTGCAGCTTTAGCGCTTCAGAAAACTGAGCCGCTGCTTCCTGTATCTTCGATTGCTGAACCAAAACAGAACCGAGATCATCATGTAGCTCCGGCCGGTTCGGTTCGATCTCGATCGCGCTCTGCAATTCCGCAGCAGCTCCGCCTGCATCGCCGGAATTAGAGAGCGCCCTTCCCAGGATGTGGCGCGTCTCCGAATCCTTTGGAGCCAGGCGCACGGCTTCGCGAGCCTCGTGGATGGCGCCTTGCGTATCCCCTTTTTGCGTCAGCGCACTGGACAAATTCATGTGCGCTTGCGCAAAATCCGGCTTCAGTTTCACTGCCGCTTTGAACTCGGCAACGGCCGCGTCGGTTTCTCCCTGCACCAGCAAAACCCATCCGAGCGAATTGTGCGGTTCCGGGCTCCGCGGAACCAACTTCACGGTCTTTTCAAAGGCCACCCGCGCGCCTGCTAAATCCCGCTGCTGCAGAGCGGCAATTCCCTGGCTGTAAATCGCATTGGCCGCCGCGGCCTCGGAGCCCGCTTTCGACTTCTCAGATTGCGCACGTCCTTCCGCGCAGTCGAGGAGAAGCGCGAGCGCAAGCGCACCAATTCCGAGCCCAACCCTAAATCCGCGACGTAGTTTGAGAGAGTGCATGTCAGATCTCATTCCATTTTGCCGGAAAAAGTTCAGGTCGCGCCTTGACCCTACTTTACCCGCACCTTAGTATGCCAAGAGTTCATGATTTCCGGTCCGACTCATCGTTCGTGGCTCCATTTCAGACTCTCTTGGATTTCGCTTGCTCTGCTTTTTCCTTTTTCTATTTCCTTCACCACGCAGCTCCCAAAAAGCAATCCGAAACCTCTCGCACATTTCACCGACATCGCCAAAAAAGCAGGTCTCACCGACTCGGTAGTTTTCGGCGGCGTAGACACCAAAAAATACAGCATTGAAACCACCGGAACCGGCGTCGCCATTTTCGACTACGACAACGACGGTTGGCCCGACATTTTCATCGTCAACGGCACCAGCCTCAACGCGTCTCCCTCGGGAAGAGCTCCCACAAGCCATCTCTATCATAATAATCATGACGGAACCTTCACCGACGTCACCGAAAAAGC
>WNFJ01324676.1_pt1 | contig 12433 bp, 24 predicted proteins | sample 5400461 | NCBI WGS metagenome assembly WNFJ01 (sample SAMN13153349, study PRJNA577476) | soil metagenome | isolation source: 115 cm saprolite on Douglas fir-dominated hillslope | place: USA:California | collected 2013-09-17
TTCTTCTGGATCGTCACGTTGTCACCCATCGCGTTGAGCGGCGCGGCCCTGTTTCGCGCATCCCACTCCGCCCAGTGGGAAGATTCGGCGGCGGCGGACGCGTCGTCGGTCCGGCGGATGGAAGTGTTGTCGGTCATACGCGGCGCCTCTTGCGAGGACGGCAGCCGTTGTGCGGGATCGGCGTCACGTCGCGGATCGAGGTGATGGTGAAGCCGGCGGACTGCAACGATCGCAACGCCGATTCACGACCCGAGCCGGGCCCCGCCACCTCGACCTCGAGGGTGCGCATGCCGTGCTCCTGCGCCTTCTTGGCGGCATCCTCGGCCGCCACCTGCGCCGCATAGGGCGTCGACTTGCGCGAGCCCTTGAAACCCATCGTGCCGGCCGATGACCAAGCGATCGTGTTGCCCTGCGCGTCGGTAATGGTGATCATCGTATTGTTGAACGTGGCGTTCACATGCGCGACCCCGGACGCAATGTTCTTGCGCTCGCGCTTGCGGACGCGGGTAGCTTCTTTGCCCATTCTCGATTCCTTTCACGGCCCGGCGCCGACCCGGCGGAGCCCATCACCCGGTCTCGGACCGACCCGAGATCGACATTTGGTCGCGCTCGCCGGCGACAGCCGGTTGCGCGGTTGGGATTGCCTGCGCCCCGGGATGGCTACTTCTTCTTGCCGGCAATCGCCTTGGCCGGGCCTTTGCGGGTGCGGGCATTGGTATGAGTGCGCTGACCACGGACGGGCAGGCTGCGGCGATGCCGCAACCCCCGGTAGCAGCCGAGGTCCATGAGTCGCTTGATGTTCATGGAGGTCTCGCGCCGCAGGTCGCCCTCCACAATATAATCACGATCGATCATTTCGCGAATCTGCAACACTTCCTGATCGGTCAGCTGGGCCACCCTGCGGGCCTCGGGAATCCCGACTTTCGTCATGATTTCACTGGCCTTTTTGGGCCCGATCCCATGGATATATTGCAGCGCGATGATCACGCGCTTGTTGGTCGGGATATTGACACCGGCGATGCGGGCCACGGTGGTTTACTCCTGCTGCCAGCGCGGCAAGCCGGCCGGCGGGGGATTCTCCAGTCCTTGGAAGGGGTTAGCCGCAAGCGATAACACGACACCCTCCCCGGTTCTTCGGGGCCCGGCATCGTTTGAACGTCTCAGACTGGATGCTGGGCTTTTAAAGGATTCAGATGCCTCTCGTCAACCTCGGCGCGTTTTGCTTTTGCGCGGGATCGTCTGGCCGCGGACCGCGGCCTTGCGGCCCGATCTTCCGCGGGCCGAAACGTGGCTTGATCGCGCTGCGGCAGGCTTTTTCCGCCCCGCTGCCTTGGTTGTCGCCGTCCGCTTCGCTGCGACCGCCTTGGAGGTGGCTTTCTTGCGCGTTGGCTTCTTCGCGGACGCGGCATCGAGCGCCCGATCGAGGATATCGGGGGCATGCCGTCGACCGACTTCAGGGTGCCCTGCGAGCGATAGTAATCGACCAGCGGCGCGGTCTGCTCGCGATAGGCGTCGATGCGCGTGCGCAGGACCTCGGCAGTGTCGTCGGGCCGCAACACTTCGCCGCGGGCTTTCGCCTGGGCCACCCGATTGGCGATCCGCTTGTGCAGGATATTGGCGTCCACCTTGAGCTCGACCACCCCGTCGAGCTTCATCCCCTTGGCGCTGAGCATGCGGTCGAGCGCCACCGCCTGCGGCACCGTGCGCGGAAAGCCGTCGAGAATGAAACCCTTCCTGGCGTCGGCCTGATCGATGCGGTCGGCGACGATCGCCACCACCACATCGTCGGGACACAGCTCGCCACGTGCCATCATGTCCTTGGCGCGCCGGCCGATCGGCGTGCCCGCCCCCACCGCGGCGCGCAACATTTCGCCGGTAGAGAGCGCTACGATGCCGTGCTTTTTGACCAAACGCTGCGCTTGCGTGCCCTTCCCCGCCCCCGGCGGGCCGAGCAGGATCAGCCTCATCTCCTACGACCCCTCAGTTTCGAACGTTTGATCAGGCCTTCATATTGATGCGCCAGCAGGTAGCCTTGAATCTGCGCCACCGTGTCCATGGTGACGCTGACCACGATCAGCAGGGACGTGCCGCCGAAATAGAACAGGCCAGGCTGATAGTAGGTCAGGATTTCAGGGACCAGGCATACCAGCGCGAGATAGCCGGCGCCGATGCAGGTGACGCGCGACAGCACATAGTCGATGTATTCCGCCGTCCGCTCGCCCGGCCGGATGCCGGGAATGAAGCCGCCATGCTTCTTGAGATTTTCTGCCGTCTCCGTCGGGTTGAACACGATCGCCGTGTAGAAAAAGGCGAAGAACACGATGAGCCCGATATAGATGATCAGGAACAGCGGCCGCCCGTGGCCAAGCTGAGAGGTGATGGTGATGAACCAGTCCGGGCCCCCGCCGGAGTTGAAGTTCGCGACCGTGGCCGGCAGCAACAGCAGCGAGGAGGCGAAAATCGGCGGGATCACGCCCGACGTATTGAGCTTCAGCGGCAAATGCGAGGATTGCCCCTCGAACATGCGATTGCCGACCTGCCGCTTGGGATACTGAATCAAGAGCCGGCGCTGCGCCCGCTCCATGAACACGATGAAGGTGATCACGGCGATCACCACCACAATGATGGCGAGAATGAGCAGGCCCGAAAGCGCCCCCTGACGCCCGAGCTCGAGAGTTTGCGCGATCGCCGACGGCAGTTGCGCCACGATGCCCGACATGATGATCAGCGAGGTGCCGTTGCCGATGCCGCGCGCGGTGATCTGCTCCCCGAGCCACATCAGAAAAATGGTGCCGCCGGTGAGCGTGATCACGGTCGAGATGATGAATATCAAACCGGGATTGCTGACCAGATTGCCGGAACCTTCGAGACCGACCGCAATGCCGTAGGACTGGAAGGCCGCCAGCACCACGGTCAAGTAGCGCGTGTACTGGTTCATGATCTTGCGACCAGATTCGCACTCCTTCTTGAGCTGCTCGAGGGTGGGCGACACCGTCGTCATCAGCTGGATGATGATGGATGCCGAGATGTAGGGCATGATGTTCAAGGCGAAGATCGCCATGCGGTGAATGCCACCGCCCGAGAACATGTTGAACATGCCGAGGATGCCGCCCGCCTGGGTGCGGAAAACCTGCTCCCAGATGTTCGGATCGATGCCAGGTAGCGGGATATAGGTGCCAAGCCGATAGACCAGGAGCGCCCCCAGGGTGAACCAGATGCGCTTCTTCAGCTCCTCGGCTTTTGCCAGCGCCGAGAAATTGAGATTGGCTGCAAGTTGTTCCGCTGCTGAGGCCATGGTCCTGAAGCTCCGCTTGCCCGCCCCCTGACGGTCCGACCTATATAGGGATCAGGCGGCCTGTTCGCCCGCCGCACGCGCCAGGATTGTGACCGAGCCGCCGGCCTTTTCCACAGCCTCGATCGCCGGCTTGGAAGCGCCCCACACGCACAATGCGACCTTGGCTTTGAGCTCGCCCATTCCAAGAACGCGGACGCCGGCCTTGGCGCGCCTGAGCACGCCGGCCTTGACCAGCGCCGCGCTATCGACCGTGGCACTGGGGTCGAGCTTGCCGGCGTCGATCGCCGCCTGGATGCGGCCCAGATTGACCTCGTTCAACTTGAGCGCGAACGAGGTGTTCTTGAAGCCGCGCTTGGGCAGGCGCCGGTGCAGCGGCATTTGGCCGCCCTCGAAGCCCTTGATGCGTACGCCCGAGCGCGCCGTCTGGCCCTTGCCGCCACGGCCGCCGGTCTTGCCGGTGCCGGAACCGATGCCGCGCCCGATGCGCGAACGCTTCTTGCGCGCGCCCGGCCGATCCGAAAGTTCGTGCAGCTTCATCGCATGATCCTCGTTCTCTCCGCCACGCCCGCTGCCGGTTTGGGCCTTGGGCCGACGCGGGTTTCAATCACCCGCCGGGCATGAATTTCTATTCCTTGCCGACCACGCGCAGGAGGTGCTGGATCTTCGCGATCATGCCGCGGGTCTGCGGCGTGTCGGGAACCTCGGCGGTGCGCCCGATCCGGTTGAGCTTGAGCCCGATCAGGGTCTCGCGCTGGGAATGGTGGCGGCGAATGGGACTGCCGACCTGTTGGATCTTGATCACCTTGTCGGATTTGCTCATGTCGGCCTCCCGGCTCGGGTCTCCAAAGAGATTACTCGGCGACCTGTTCGGTATCGCCCTCGCGGCGGCGCGCCTGCAGGGTCGACACTTTGATGTTGCGCCGCGCCGCCACCGAACGCGGCGAATCCTGGCGCTTGAGCGCATCGAAGGTCGCGCGCACCATGTTATAGGGGTTCGACGACCCCATCGATTTCGCCACCACGTCCTGCATGCCGAGCGTTTCGAACACCGCGCGCATCGGTCCGCCGGCGATGATGCCGGTGCCGGGGGGAGCTGCGCGCAGCAGGACCTTGCCGGCGCCATGGCGCCCGGCCACGTCGTGATGCAGCGTGCGGCCTTCGCGCAGCGGCACCCGGATGAGACTGCGCTTGGCGGCTTCCGTCGCCTTGCGGATCGCCTCCGGCACCTCGCGCGCCTTGCCGTGGCCGAAACCGACCCGCCCCTTCTCGTCGCCGACAATGACGAGCGCGGCAAATCCGAACCGTCGGCCGCCCTTCACCACTTTGGCCACGCGATTGATGTGGACAAGCTTGTCGGTGAATTCGCTGTCTTCCCGCTCGCGTTCACGTGCCATGAGGATGTTCCATTCGATGTTCCGGTTCGCGCGGGCTCAAGCCCGTGCGTGTCAGCTAGAATTTGAGGCCGCCCTCGCGTGCCGCCTCGGCCAGCGCCTTGACGCGTCCGTGATACCGATAACCGCCACGGTCGAAGATCACGTTCGTGATGCCCTTGCCGAGCGCCCGCTCGGCGACCAGCTTGCCGACCGCCTTGGCGGCACCGACGTCGGCGCCGGTCTTGAGGCTTGCGCGTGTCTCCTTTTCGACCGACGAGGCGGCGGCAAGCGTCTCGCCTTTTTCATCATCGATGATCTGAGCATAGATGTGCTTGGAGGAGCGGAATATCGACAGCCGCGCGCGGCTGCCCGCGGCGCGCCTGATGGTTCGGCGCACCCGAGCCGTCCGCCGCTCACCCCGATCCCTGACTGTCGCCATCGTCGGCTCCTTATCACCCGTCCTGCGCCACTCTCGCCCTTGGTCCCCCACCCTCCCCGGCTTGCGGGGAAGGGAAAGGGAGGGGCCGGGTCGCGATTACTTCTTCTTGCCCTGCTTGCGGAAGATGAACTCGCCCGCATATTTGATGCCCTTGCCCTTATAGGGTTCGGGCGGCCGGTAATCGCGAATGTCCGCCGCGACCTGGCCGACCTTCTGCTTGTCGATGCCCGTCACCACGATCTCGGTCGGCTTCGGAGTTGCAATCGTGATGCCCTCGGGAATCGGATGGACGATATCGTGGCTGTAGCCGAGAGCAATCTGCAGGTTCTTGCCCTGGACGCTCGCCCGATAGCCCACGCCGGTGATCTCGAGCCGCCGCTCGAAGCCCTTGGTGACGCCGGTCATCAAATTGGCGACCAGCGCACGCGAGGTTCCCCACAGCGCACGCGCCAATTTGGTCTCGTTGCGCGGATCGACCTGGATCTCGCCGGCCTCGAGCTTGGCCCCGACGTCGCCGTGCAGAACGAGCTGCAGGGCGCCCTTGGGGCCCTTCACCTTGACGGTTTGGCCCTCGACATTGGCGGTGACCCCCGCCGGAATGGCGACCGGTTTTTTTCCGATTCGAGACATGGTTATAGTCCGTTTGGCCCTATTCCGTTTGCATCATTTCAGTTCACGGCGCTCACTCTAGAACACCGTGCAGAGGATCTCCCCGCCGACATTGGCGTCGCGGGCGTCGTGGTCCGCCATCACGCCCTTGGGCGTAGACAGGATCGCGACGCCGAGGCCGTTATTGACGCGCGGCAATGCCTTCACCGAGGCATAGACGCGACGGCCGGGCTTCGAAACGCGGGAAATTTCCCGGATCACCGGCTCGCCGTCGAAATACTTCAGCTCGATCTCGAGCTCCGACTGTCCGTTCGAATGCTCCACCGCGGCATAGCCGCGGATGAAGCCCTCGCTCTTGAGGACATCGAGCACGTTCATGCGCAGCCTGGATGAAGGCGTCGACACCTTCGGCTTGCTGCGCATCTGCGCATTGTGAATGCGTGCGATCATATCGCCGAGCGGATCGTTCAAGGCCATCGCGCGATGCTCCTACCAGCTCGACTTGACGAGACCCGGGATAAGGCCTTTCGAGCCGAGATCCCGCAGCGCGATACGGCTCATCCGGAGCTTGCGGTAATAGGCCTTCGGGCGGCCGGTGATCTCGCACCGGTTGTGAATGCGCGACGGCGATGAATTGCGCGGCAGCTCCGCAAGCTTGAGCGTCGCCGCAAAGCGGTCCTCGGTCGGTCTGCTCTTGTCGCGCGCGATCGCCTTCAGCCGTGCGCGCCGGCCCGAGAATTTCTTGGTCAACCGGGTCCGCCGGTTGTTCTTCTCGATCGAGCTTTTCTTCGCCATTCGGGTCTCCTGATGTTCCGCGTTTGAGGACTTGCCCTCACTGCCGGAAGGGAAAGTTGAATGCGGTCAGCAGCGCGCGCGCCTCGGCGTCGGTCTTGGCGGTCGTGCAAACCGTAATATCCATGCCCCAGATGTCGGTCGCCTTGTCGTAGTCGATCTCGGGGAAGATGATGTGCTCCTTGATACCCACCGTGTAATTGCCGCCACCGTCGAAGCTCTTGGGGTTGAGGCCGCGGAAATCGCGCACGCGGGGCAGCCCGATATTGATGAGGCGATCGATGAACTCGTACATGCGCGTCTTGCGCAGCGTGACCTTGCATCCGATCGCCTGGCCGTCGCGCACCTTGAAGGTGGCGATCGACTTGCGCGCCTTGGTGATCACGGCCTTCTGCCCGGCGATCAGGCCGAGGTCGGCGGCAGCCTGCTCGACCTTCTTGCGGTCATTGACGCCCTCGCCGATCCCCATGTTGATGACGACCTTTTCCAGCACCGGGACCTGCATCCGATTCTTGTAGCCGAACTCCTCGGCCAGCTTCTGGCGCACCACCTGTTCGAAATACGTCTTCAGCCGCGGGGTTACGCGCTCCTCCGGTTGGCGGGCTTTCGCGGCCTTTTCGGTCGCCCCGCCGGCCGCAGCCGCGTCGCCCTTTTCAGCCTTTTGCGCCTTCGCCGCCTTCTGGCCCTTGTCGCCCTTTTCGCCCTTGTCGCCCTTGGCGGGCTTGGCGGCTCGATCCGCCTTTTCAGGCTGCTTGGACTCAGGCTTGTCCTTCTTGTCAGCCATCGATCTCGACTCCCGAGCGCTTTGCGACACGCACCTTACGGCCGTCCGGCAGCACGCGAAATCCGACCCGCGTGGGCTTGCCGTCCTTGGGGTCGGCCAGCGCCAGATTGGAGAGGTGCACCGGCGCCTCCTTGCTGATGATCCCGCCGTCCTGGGCCGCGGTCTGCTTCTGGTGGCGCTTGACCAGATTGATGCCGCGCACCAGCGCGCGGCTCTCGCCGGGGCGCACTTCGATCACCTCGCCGCGGCGGCCCTTGTCGCGGCCGGTGCGCATGATCACGGTGTCGCCCTTCTTGATCTTGGCGGCCATCACAGCACCTCCGGGGCAAGCGAGATGATCTTCATGTGATTTTTGGCGCGCAATTCGCGCGGAACCGGGCCGAAGATGCGGGTGCCGACCGGCTCCATCTGCGGGTTGATCAGAACCGCCGCATTGCGGTCGAACCGGATGACCGAGCCGTCGGGCCGATGAATGTCCTTGCGCACGCGCACCACCACCGCCTTCATCACCTCGCCCTTCTTCACGCGGCCGCGCGGGATCGCCTCTTTCACCGACACCACGATGACGTCGCCGATGGTGGCGTATTTCCGCTTGGACCCGCCGAGCACCTTGATGCACATGACGCGGCGCGCACCCGAATTGTCGGCCACATCGAGACTGGTCTGCATCTGGATCATAATGGTGCACTCGCACTTGCTTCCGCGCGCATCGCGCTCACACGACTTTCTTTTTCTTTTCGCCTTGGATGACTTCCCACCGCTTCAACTTCGACAGCGGGCGCCGCTCCTCGATCCAGACGAGGTCGCCCACCGAGAATTCGTTCTTCTCGTCATGGGCGTAGTACTTCTTCGAGCTTCGCACCGTCTTCTTAAGCATCGCATGGGTGTAGCGGCGCTCGACGCGCACGATGACGGTCTTGTCTTGCTTGTCGCTGACCACGACGCCATGGAGCGTGCGCTTCGGCATCTCGATCCTCTATTTCGCTTTTGAGCGCGCGGCGCGCTTGGGTTTCACTGACGCGGTTCCCGGCGACGACCCGGGCTGCGCGGGACGCTTCTGCGCCGCGACCGTCTTGATGCGCGCGATGTCACGACGCACCTGGCGCACCCGTGACGTATTCTCGAGCTGCCCTGTCGCTCGCTGAAAGCGCAGGTTGAACTGCTCCTTCTTGAGCTTGAGGACCTCGTCATCGAGCTGGTCGATGGTCATGGCCCTGAGATCGTCGGGTTTCATGGTCGGTTTCTCGACATCTATTCGGCAATGCGCTCGACGAAGCGCGTCTTGATCGGCAGCTTGGCGGCTGCGAGCGCTAACGCCTCGCGCGCCAAACCGAGTGGGACGCCGTCGATCTCGAACAGGACCCGGCCCGGCTTGACGCGGGCGACCCAGAATTCGGGTGCGCCCTTGCCCGATCCCATGCGGACCTCCAGCGGCTTCTTCGATACCGGCACATCCGGATAGACTCGAATCCACACGCGGCCGGAGCGCTTCATGTGGCGGGTGAGCGCCCGGCGCGCGGCCTCGATCTGGCGCGCGGTGATCCGCTCCGGCTCCGTCGCCTTGAGTCCATATTGGCCAAAGGCGAGCGTGGCGCCCGAAGTCGCAAGGCCGTGGATACGGCCCTTGTGCGCCTTGCGGAACTTCGTGCGCGTCGGTTGCAGCATGGCAATTCGCCTTTCTCAATCCCAATCCGCGGAAGCTTCAGGCCGCATCGCGCCGCGGCCGCCCGACATCGCCTTCAGCCATCTTCTTGTCCTGCGCCATCGGATCGTGCTCCAGAATCTCGCCCTTGAAGATCCACACCTTGACGCCGCAGGTGCCGTAGGTGGTGAAGGCGGTGGCAACTCCGTAATCGACGTCCGCCCGCAACGTATGCAGCGGCACGCGACCTTCGCGGTACCACTCCATGCGGGCGATCTCGGCGCCGCCCAGGCGGCCCGAACAGTTGATGCGGATGCCGCCGGCGCCCAGCCGCATGGCCGACTGCACCGCACGCTTCATGGCACGGCGAAAGGCGACGCGGCGCTCGAGCTGCTGCGCGATCGATTCGGCGACCAACTGTGCGTCAAGCTCCGGCTTCCTGATCTCGATGATGTTGATGACCACGTCGGAATCGGTGAGCTCGGCAACCTTCTTGCGCAGCTTCTCGATGTCGGCGCCCTTCTTGCCGATCACCACGCCCGGCCGCGCCGACTGAATGGTTACCCGGCATTTCTTGTGCGGCCGCTCGATGACGATCTTGGAGACCGCCGCCTGCTTGAGCTGCCGCATCAACTCCGCGCGAATTTTGATGTCTTCGTGCAGCAGTCGCCCATACTCATTCTTGCCGGCATACCAGCGCGAATCCCAGGTGCGATTGATGCCGAGCCGCAGCCCGATCGGATTGACCTTCTGACCCATCGGTCCTCTCTCTCCTACCTCAAGCCTCTGCCTCGACCTCACGCACCACGATCGTCAGGTTTGCGAACGGCTTGAAAATCCTTCCCATGCGGCCGCGACCGCGCGGGGTGAAGCGCTTGATGACGAGCGCCTTGCCCACATGCGCCTCGGCAACGACCAGATCGTCGACATCGAGATCGTGGTTGTTCTCGGCATTGGCGATCGCCGATTGCAGGCACTTGCGCACGTCGCGGGCGATGCGCTTGCGCGAAAATTCGAGGTCGGCAAGAGCCGCCGCGACCTTCTTGCCGCGAATCAATTGCGCCAGCAGATTGAGCTTCTGCGGGCTCACCCGCAGCATGCGGGCGACGGCCTTGGCCTCGCTATCGGCGAGGCTTCGTTCGCGCGCTTTCTTGCTCATCCTGCTTTCCCCGGCCTCAGCTGGAGGTCGCCGGCGCCGCGGTGGCGGCAGGCGCAGCGCCCGGGGCACCCGGGGCGGCCGGACCGACGGCGCGCTTCGCCTTGCGATCGGATGAATGGCCGTAGAACGTGCGCGTCGGAGCGAATTCGCCGAACTTGAGGCCGACCATCTCTTCCGTCACCATCACCGGAATGTGCTTTTGCCCGTTGTAGACACCGAAGGTCAGCCCGACGAATTGCGGCAGTATCGTCGAGCGCCGGCTCCATATCCTGATCATTTCATGGCGGCCCGACGAACGGGTCTTCTCCGCCTTCTTGAGCAGATAGCCGTCGACGAATGGGCCCTTCCAAACCGATCGCGCCATGATGCGCTCCTACTTTTTCTTCCGCGCGTGGCGGCTCGAAATGATGAATTTGGTGGTGGACTTGTTCTTGCGGGTCTTCTTTCCCTTGGTCGGAAAGCCCCACGGCGTCACCGGATGGCGGCCACCCGAGGTGCGGCCTTCGCCGCCGCCATGGGGATGGTCGATCGGATTCATCGAAACGCCGCGGTTGTGCGGCATGCGGCCCATCCAGCGCTGGCGACCGGCCTTTCCGATCGAGATGTTCATGTTGTCCGGATTCGAGACGGCGCCGATCGTGGCCATGCAGCGGCCGTGCACCAAGCGCTGCTCGGCCGAATTCAATCGCATGATGACGTAGTCCTGGTCACGCCCGACGATCTGGGCGTAAGTGCCGGCCGAGCGCGCGATCTGCCCGCCCTTGCCCATCTTGAGCTCGATATTGTGCACGATGGTGCCGATCGGGATGTTGCCGAGCGGCATCGCATTGCCCGGCTTCACGTCCACATGTTCGCCTGCCACGATCGTATCGCCCGGGGCCAGGCGCTGCGGCGCAAGAATATAGGCGAGATCGCCGTCCTGGTACTTGAGCAGCGCGATGAAGGCCGTGCGGTTGGGGTCATATTCGATACGCTCGACCGCTGCCGGAACATCGAACTTGCGGCGCTTGAAGTCGATCGTGCGATAGGCCTGTTTGTGGCCGCCGCCGCGGAAACGCACGGTAATGCGGCCGGTGTTGTTGCGGCCGCCGCTCGAATGCTTGCCCTCGGTGAGCGTCTTGACCGGCTTGCCGCGATAAAGGCCGGAACGGTCGACCTGGACGAGCTGGCGCTCGCTCCGCGTAACGGGATTGTAGGTCTTGAGTGCCATCGTCGCGTTTCCCCTACAGACCCGTCGTCACGTCGATCTTGTGACCCTCTTGGAGGGTCACGATGGCACAAAGCCTTCACCTTGCCTCTGCGGATGTGGGTATTGACGCTCTTGACCTTGACGTCGAAGAGCTTCTCCACCGCTTCCTTGATCTGCGGCTTGGTCGCGCCTCTGGCGACCTTGAAGACGACCTGGCTGTGCTCCGAGGCGAGGGTCGCCTTTTCGGTAATGGCCGGCGAAAGAATCACGTCGTAATGGCGCGGATCGGTGGTTGTCATGTGAAACGCGCCTCCAACGCCGTGAGCGCTGCTCGGGTCAGGACCAGCGTATGTCGCCGCAGGATATCGTAGACGTTGATGCCCTGGACCGGGAGCACGTCGATATCCGGGATATTGCGGGCCGCCAGCGCGAAATTGGCGTCGACCGCGGCCCCGGCGATGATGAGCGCATTGGTCAGGCCGAGATTGGCGAGATGCTGCTGCAATGCCTTGGTCTTGCCGTCCTTCACCGAGGCGTCTTCGAGAACGATGATGCCGCCGTCCTTGGCCTTGGCCGACAGCGCGTGCTTGAGCGCCAGCGCGCGCACCTTCTTAGGCAAACCGATGGCGTGGCTGCGCACGACCGGGCCGAAGGAACGGCCGCCGCCGCGGAACAGGTTCACGCGCGCCGAGCCGTGGCGGGCCGATCCGGTGCCCTTCTGCCGGTACATTTTCTTGCCGGTGCGGGTAATGTCGGCCCGGCCCTTGACGGCGTGGGTGCCGCGCCGACGCTTGGCGAGCTGCCAGGTCACGCAGCGGTGCAGAATGTCCGCGCGCGCCTCGAGCCCGAAAATGGCGTCCGGCAGCTCGACCGAACCGGCCGCCGTGCCGTCGAGCATGGTGACCCTCAGTTCCATGTCACGCCCCCTCATTCGCGGCGGGAGCGGCGGGAGCAGCTGGCGCGGCGTCCGGCAGCCGGAACTTGCCGGGCGTCGGCGTATCCTTCGGCAGCGCTTTCTTGACCGCATCGCGCAACGTGATCCATCCGCCTTTGGCGCCCGGCACCGCGCCCTCGACCAGGACGAGGCCGCGCTCGACGTCGGTCATCACCACCTTGAGATTGAGCGTGGTCACGCGGTCGACGCCCATGTG
>WNFJ01727770.1_pt2 | contig 12433 bp, 9 predicted proteins | sample 5400461 | NCBI WGS metagenome assembly WNFJ01 (sample SAMN13153349, study PRJNA577476) | soil metagenome | isolation source: 115 cm saprolite on Douglas fir-dominated hillslope | place: USA:California | collected 2013-09-17
CAGGATTTCACGCTCTCGCGGAGTCAAGCGGCCTCGCGATGACTGGCTAAGCACCGCTCCGTCCCCGGAAGACCCCGGTGCGTTAGAGGCGGCCTCCGAGACGCGCGAAGATAAATAGGGCTTGTGGCGTCGAAGAGCGTCCACGGCGGCGACCAAATTCCGATCCGCGTCGTCCTTCAAAATATATCCGTGCGCCCCCGCTCCGAGAACTTCCTGGACCAGGAGTTCGGAGTCGTGCATGGTCAAAATGAGGACTTCCGTCTTTGGAGAGAGTTTGCGTATCTGACGAGTAGCTTCGACGCCGTTCAACAAAGGCATGCCGATGTCGAGAACGGCCACATCAGGTTTCAACTGGGCAGCTTTCTCCACAGCTTCCCGCCCATTGGCAGCCTCTGCGCAGACTTGCCAGCCCGATTTGGACTCCAGGAGAGCACGGAGTCCCGTACGTACAACTTGATGGTCGTCAGCTACGAGGATGCGAACTGGCATCGAAAACCTCGTTTCTGAGCGGAATAGAAACCCTTACTGTGGTCCCGCCAGAGCCGGAGTCAATCTCAAGCCTTCCGCCAAGCTGGTTCATCCGTTCGCGCATGCCGAGGATGCCGACTCCCAAACGGGTCTTCGAACCGTCCCCGCGCTCGGTGGCTTTGTTGTCTAAACCGCGACCGCGGTCACTGATTTCGAGGTTGACGCAGGTGGAATCCCCGCGCAAGTGGATCTTGGCCGTCTTGCTGCCGGAGTGCCGCTGAATGTTCGCCAGGCTTTCTTGCACAATGCGGAATAGCGCCGTCTCAGCTTCCTGTGGCAGGCGGGCAAAGCCGGCCTGAATGTCCAATTCCAATGCGATCCCGCTGCGCTCGCTGAATCCCTCGGCGTACTCCTTCACCGCGGAAACCAGACCCAGTTCATCGAGTAACGGTGGATGCAAGAGATAAGAGAGCGTGCGAATTTCTCGCGACATTTCCACCAGGACGCGCCGGGCTTCCGCGAGCGCGCGGCGGGAGCGATCGTCAAGGGGAGTGGCGGATTGCGTGGCTTGCGCCAGGTTCAAATTCACGGCAAGAACGCTTTGCGCCAGGCTATCGTGGAGTTCACGGCCGAGGCGCCGTCGTTCTTCATCCTGCAACTGAAGTAATCGCGTGGAAAGCTGGTGCAATGCTTCTTCCGCCTGTTTGCGCTCGGTAATGTTCGTAAAGGTGTTGATGACCGCCGACACGGAACCGTCCGGCGAAAATTGTGGCACCGCGTTTCCCAAAGTCCAGAGAACTTCGTCTGAGTTCTTGCGCCGCCAGCCGATCACTTCGCTCTGAACCGGCTGCCCGGTCTCAATAGAACGAGGCCCAGGGCGCAGCGAAAACGGGACCTCGGTTCCGTCTTCGCGGAGGGAAATCAAGTCAAGTTCTCCGGAACTCTTCCCTTTGGCCTCCGCAAGACTTATCCCGAACATTTGTTGCGCCGCCTGATTCGCGAACTGAATTTCCGCATCAGGGCCAAGCAAGACGACCCCGACGTGGAAGTCGCGGACAAGAGTGCGAAAACGCTCTTCGCTGGCGCGCATTGCCTCCTCGGCTTGCCTGCGAACGGTGATATCCCGGACGATGGCCAGTACACAAGGCTTTCCATCCAGCTCAATCAGTATCCCGGAAAACTGGGCGAGGCGAGTCTCTCCTGACTTCGTCAGGCAAACAAACTCCTCGTCTCGCACTTCCGACTTCTCCCGGAGTCTAGCCATCACTTCTGCCCGGCGATTAGCGTCTTTCCATAAATTCAATTCCAGCGGGGTTCTCCCGACAACTTCTTCGCGCGAGTAGCCGGTTAGACGAGTGAAGCTGTCATTGACTTCCAGAAATTGCCCTCCCGGTACGGCGCTGATGCCGACTGCATCGGGGCTGGAACGGAACGCCGTGAAGAACATGCGCTCTGAATGAATCAGGGCCTGTTCGGTTTGCCGGAGACTTTCCGCAATCCGGCGCTGTTTTTCGCTGGTCAGCACGAGGCGCGTGCCCGAGAGAATGAATGAAGCGGTGATAGCTATCCATGCAGTGGTGACTTGCTCGGCGGCGATGCGCCGGCTCATGAAAAGGACCACCAATGGTATGAGAATCGGCAGCCCCTGAGAAACGATGACGGTGCGAAATCGAGAACTCACTGCCGGTGGAGCCGACTCTTCCTGTCGATTCCACGAAGCGGCCATGAACGCCGCAAACAAGTACGGTGTGCACCAGATGACATCCGTCCATGTCGCTGCGGTTCGGAAGCGCCAGCCACGAAGAAAATACCAGCCATTCTGCCAAAAAATGTTCGAATTGCGCGGTCAAAAACTGTCGCTGCACGGATCAGAAACCCCGCGGCAAGCGCCACATCCCGAACCATCTGCAAACGGATAAGGTTGACAACCATCTGCGGGCCGTCGGCTTCCCAACGGGAAGAGACATAGAAAAAATAGAGGTAAGCGGTGAGGGCTACGACTCCGATTTGGGCGAAGTCCAAAACCTGCTGCCAATCGATGGTGCCGGGTTCTCTCGCTGGCCGGGGCAGCAGCATCATAACTGCGGGCGTCACCCAGAGCATAAATAGGATGTCAGAAGGCCAGGGAGACAATGACGATGCGTGAGCAAAACACTGATAGTAGGTTTCTGATGCCTGAGCGGCAGCGGCCAGGAACAACGCAGCAGTGAGCAACACCCACAACTGGCGTAAGTAACCCGAGCATCGCCTGGCAATTTGAAGCGAACAGAAAGCGGCCCAGAGGACGATTGCGGTTTGCGAGACATCTGAGAAGAGTAGACTGGTCGCGGGCTGAGAGACCTCGGAAACCACAACGCAAAGAGACACGGTCAACAGACCGGCAACTACGAGAGCGAGCCAGGAAAGCTTTCCAGAGGGACGCAAGACGTACCCCGCGCACTGGCTTCAGTCTATGTCGAGTCAACGCTGTATACAATCGCTGCGGACGCAGCTACGACAATCAGGAAATACTCTCCATCCGACATCCAATCCACCGTGACTCGCCGCTTCTAATCTCCAACCATGTTCTGGCGTTTCGATAAGTCTTTGCTTTTTGTCTTGTCCCTTCCAGTCTCCTGACGCAACATGAATCGCAGCGGGGGAAGGGCCGTGGCTGGCCGAGTGCATGGCAAACGTTCTTGAGGTCCAGGATCTTCACGTCGCGTATCGATCACGCGAAGGTGCCGTTCACACGGCCTTGACCGACGTTAGCTTTGGTCTGATGCCTGGCGAGATCATAGGCATTCTGGGAGAATCCGGATCCGGCAAGAGCACGCTTGCTGGCTCGTTGGTGCGGCTGCTTCCCGGGAATGCAACTATTATTCGAGGGGGAGTGCATTTTGAGGGTAAGGATCTTCTGCGGGCAAGGCCTGAAGAACTACAGCAAATCCGTGGCCGCCGTATTTCGCTGATTTTTCAGGAGCCTTCGCTGGCCCTTCATCCGACGATGCGCGCCGGCGAGCAGGTTCGACAAGTACTGGCCGCGCACAACTCCCGAGGGAAAACCGCGCTGATGGAGCGGACGCTTGAAGTTTTCGCCGAAGTTTTTCCCCAGGAAGCGGATCGCGTAGTGCGTTCCTTTCCGCATCAGCTCAGTGGAGGCCAGCGCCAGCGCGTGCTCATTGCCCAAGCTATCGCGTGCGGCCCTTCCATTGTAATTGCGGATGAGCCGACGGCCTCGCTCGACCCTTCAACCCAAATGGAAATTCTTGAAGTGTTTCGGAAGCTCAGGAAAAAAATGGGTCTCGCGATGATCTTCATCACCCACAATCCCGCTCTGCTTTCAGGCTTTGCCGATCGAGTGTTGGTCCTCTACGGCGGTCGCGTCGTTGAGTTGGGCCGGGCGCCGGATGTGCTGGCGTCGCCGCGGCATCCGTACACGAAGGCTCTGCTTGCTTCCATCCCAACGGTGCTCGACGAAACGGAAAGCGCCCCTCGGAAACAACTGTCTGTAATCGGCGGCGAATCGTCGTCCTTACCGCTAGAGGGTTGTGTCTTTGAACCAAGGTGCTCGGAAAGAATGGACATTTGCAGAGAGCGCGAGCCCGCCCGGTTGAATTTGAGCGAAATTCACACGGTTGCTTGTTTCAAGTATGAAGAGTAAAGCATTCACTGACGATCAAAACATGCAGCCCCTCATACGAGTCGAAAATCTTTCAAAGCTCCATGAAAGACGTAGCCTTGCCGGGGCGCACGAAGAAGTGCGCGCTTTGGATGGCGTCTCCTTTGGAATTCTGCCCGGGAGCACACTGGCGGTGGTCGGCGAATCAGGATCCGGCAAGAGCACACTGGCGTCATGCCTTGCTTGTCTGGAATTTCCCACGGCGGGAAATATCTGGTTTGATGGCGCAGACGTTGCAGCCGTCGGGGAGAGCTCGCGCCGTCAAGTTCGACCGCAAATCCAGCTCATATTTCAAGATCCTGCAAGCTCGTTGAATCCCGGATGGAGCACGCTCGAGATACTCCTCGAGCCGGTGATCCTGCAGGGCAAATTCAATCGTAAAGAAATGCGCCGGCGCGCTGTTTCCTTGCTCGAACGAGTCGGTCTTTCCCCCGAAATTATGAACCGGCCTCCCGCGGAGTTGAGCGGTGGTCAGCGGCAGAGGCTGGCCATCGCCCGTGCTTTGATGCTGGAGCCCAAGCTCTTGATTTTGGACGAAGCTCTCTCGGCTCTCGATTGTTCGGTGCAAGCGCAGATCGCCAATCTCTTATTGGAGCTGCAAAACTCTTTGGGCATAACCTACCTGTTCATTAGTCATGATCTGGCCATGGCCGCTCACCTTGCCGATGAAATCGCTGTGATGCACCGCGGCCGCATCGTGGAACAAGGCCCAGCGGGCAAAATCTTGAAGCATCCCGAGCATGAAACTACGCGCCAACTGCTGGCCGCCGTGCCTAAAATCACGCGCGGAGAGCAGTGCGCGCCGGAGAAATGATGCGCTTCCTGCTGCGCCGGTTAGCCCACGCTTTCCTCTTGCTGGTCGGCGTGTCCATTCTGGCATTTCTATTCACTGCCTTGGCCCCGGGGAACTACTTCGACGAAATACGCTTGAACCCGCAAATTTCCCCGGAGTCGGTTCAAGCGCTGCGCGCCCAATACGGATTCGACAAACCTCTGCTGGTTCGCTACGCGGATTGGCTCAACGCCCTTTTTCACGGAGAGATGGGATTCTCATTCGCCAACAACGGTCCGGTGGCGCCCCTGCTACTGACTCGGGCCAGGAACACACTCCTCCTCACCATTACCGCCACACTGCTCGCCTGGGGGATTGCGCTGCCCCTCGGTGTATGGAGTGCGGAGCGACTCGGCCGGATGCCCGACCGTTTGCTTTCATGGGGCACCGCGGCACTTCTGGTGGTCCCTGACTTGGCTCTTGCGTTGGGGCTCTTGGTGCTTGCAGTACGAACCGGATGGTTCCCGACGGGCGGCATGGCCTCTGTCGATTTCGAAACTCTTTCACCACTCAACAAGCTGCGTGATCTCGCATGGCACATGATTCTGCCGGCGACTGCGCTCGTTCTCTCAGCTCTGCCGCTTCTAGTTCGTCATGTGCGCGCCGCCCTGGCGGAGGTGCTTGGGCACGGCATCCCCAGGGGAACTCTTCTCTATCGTTATGCGCTTCCAGCCGCCGCCAATCCGCTCATTGCTCTCTTTGGCTTCAGTATCGGCGCATTGTTGAGCGGATCCCTCCTCATCGAAGTCGTCATGAGCTGGCCGGGGCTCGGGCCGCTGTTGTTGGAGGCCATTCTGGCGCGCGATCTGTACGTGGTCGTTGGAGGAGTTCTTTTCTCGACACTCTTCCTGGTCGGAGGAAACTTCCTTGCCGACATCCTTCTTTTCTGGGCTGATCCCCGAATCCGTACGGAACGGAGCGCCGGATGAAAGTACCGAGCCCTTTCAAGAGGTGGCTCGTTGCCCTGGTTGTACTTCATGGAATTGTGGCCTGTGCTGGCTTTTTTGCGCCTTACGACCCCGTCGAGCAGGACCGCAAGAGCCCTTATCTGCCTCCCGTACGGCTTCATCTTGTGGATGCCAGTGGCCATCTCCATTTGCGGCCGTTCGTGTACACGCTGAATTTGCGGGTAGGGTCGTTCGAACAATATGAAGAAGACACGACGCAACTTCACCCCATCCAGTTTTTTCTCAGTGGAGCTCAATACCGTTTGTTGGGATTCCTTCCTTGCCGGTTGCACTTTTTCGGCGCTGACAACACGCGAATTTATCTTCTCGGCACGGATGCTTTCGGCCGCGACCAGCTTTCCAGACTCCTCTTTGGTGGCCAGGTGTCGCTGCTAGCCGGCCTTCTGGGCGCGGGGACCACTCTGCTCCTCGGTGCGTCTATCGGTGCGCTGGCGGGTTACTATGGCGGTTGGAGAGACACCGTTCTCATGCGTTTAGCCGAGATCTTTCTGGCTTTGCCGTGGTTGTATCTCCTTTTCGCACTTCGCGCTTTTCTACCTCTGGCGGTTAGCCCACTCGGAGCATTCTTTTTGATCATCGCCGTAATCGGGGCCGTAGGCTGGGCACGGCCGGCGAGGCTCGTCCGGGGCGTGGTCCTAAGCGCCAAAGAGCGCGACTTCGTTCGCGCGGCGCGTGGCTTCGGGGCATCGCCTGCCTATTTGCTCCGTCGTCATATCTTGCCGGAGACCTACAGCGTGCTTCTTACCCAAGCCGCGATTCTCATCCCGCAGTACGTACTGGCGGAGATGACCCTTTCGTTCCTTGGCCTGGGCGTCCCCGAGCCGGTTCCGAGCTGGGGAAACCTTCTCTCAAGCCTGCAACAATACAGTGTTTTGGTTTCCTATTGGTGGATGTACTTACCCGCCCTCGTCATGGTGCCGTTCTTCCTAGGATACCTGGGACTTGCGAGTGCGTTGCAGGAGAGAGGAGAGGCGTACAAGATAGCAGGGAGGAGTCTTGGGAGCCTGATGTGAAGAACAGCAGAGTAACGAATTCCTATTGCCGGATGTCCTTGATTCGACTCTTCGCCTTTGTCGCTTTCTTCGTCCACGTCGCTGCTGCCTCCCCTCAACAAAAAAACGTAAAGGAAGACTTACAGGTCTTGCCTGGCGAAGTGGGCCGACCGGGAGGTCGCCTCGTCGTGTCACTCCGCGGCGAACCAAAGACCGTGAATCCGCTTATCGCGGCCGATGCCCGATCTCGTGAGGTTATTGGGGTCATGCAGGCCGATCTGGTTCATATCAACCGCGCGACGCAACTGACGGAGTCCGCACTGGCCAAGTCCTGGAAAATCTCGCCGGACGGCCTTACGTACACGCTAGTACTTCGGCAGGGACTGAGATTTTCTGACGGACAACCGCTCGATGCGGACGACGTAATTTTCACGTTCCGCGTCTATCTCGACGAAAACGTGCATGCCCCGCAGCGAGACCTCTTGATCGTCGGCGGAAAACCGATCGTTGTGCGCAAGGTGGACGCACATACAATCGTCTTTCAGCTCGCAAAGACCTACGGCGTGGGCGAAAGGCTGTTTGACGGACTTGCGATTCTGCCCAGGCACCTCCTGGAAAAACCCTACCAGGAAGGGAAGTTGGGACAGTTTGGAGCTTTGGCCGCGGCCCGGGATCAATGGGCTGGACTCGGCCCGTTCCGCATGAAAGAGTACGTCGCCGGGCAGCGCTTGGTATTGGAGCGCAACCCCTACTATTGGAAATCGGATGCGAAAGGAAATCGCTTGCCGTACTTGGAGGAACTCGTGTTTCTCTTCGTTCCGAATGCGGACGCCCAGGTTTTGAAGTTTCAATCGGGCGAAACTGACATGATCAGCCAGTTGAGTGCGGAAAATTTCTCCGTATTATCGCGGCAGCAACGCGGTTACACGATGACTGACGGGGGCCCTGGTCTTGAATATAACTTTCTTTTTTTCAATCTCAACGATGCCGGTGACAAAAGTTCGCCGGAGATGCAGCGAAAACAAAAGTGGTTCCGCGACGTAAAGTTCCGCCTGGCCGTTTCGGCCGCCGTGGATCGCGAGGCCATCGTGCGGCTGGTGTATCAGGGCCGTGGCTCTGCTATCTGGGGTTTGGTCGCGCCCGGCAACCGGCGATGGGGGAATGAAAAGCTGGCGCGTCCGCCACGGTCGCTGGAACGCGCCCGTATGCTTCTACAGGAAGCTGGTTTCTCCTGGGGCAATGGTCGCAACGGGGAATCCTCACTCCTGGATTCCGACGGAAAGTCAGTGGAATTTTCCATCCTTACCAGTTCTTCGAACGCCGACCGCGCGAAAATGACGGCGCTCGTTCAGGACGATCTGAAGCAGCTTGGAATGCGCGTGCAAGTCGTGCCGCTCGAGTTTCGCTCCCTGCTCGACCGCGTCACGCAGTCGAAAGAATACGACGCCTGCGTGATGGGTATTGCGAGCCTCGATGCTGACCCGAATTCTGACATTAACGTCTGGCTATCGAGCGGTGGAACACATCTTTGGAACCCATCTCAAGCTCACCCAGCGACGCCGTGGGAAGCGGAAATCGATCGGTTGTTCGATTCTCAGATGTCCGCGCGAACTTTCGATGAGCGGAAAAAAACTTATGATCGTATGCAGGAGGTTATGGCCGAGCAGCAACCCATGATTTTCCTGGCGAGCGCAAACATTCTTGCCGGCGCCAAGAATTCCGTCGGCAATTTTCATCCCGCTGTACTGGAACCCTATATACTTTGGAATGTCGAGCAGCTCTATCTCAAAAATGGGACGGAGAATGCCACTCGATGAGGCCGGTGGTGAGCAAGGCCAGGAAAAAGCCGCCAGCCGCCTGGAACGACGCACGGCTTGTCAAAGCCTGTCTTTCCGGCGACGAGGCAGCCTGGTCATTGCTCATCGATAAGTACAAAGCTTTGATCTATTCCATTCCCGTGAAATACGGCCTGTCGCCGCAAGAATCCGCGGACGTATTCCAGGCGACTTGCACCGAGCTTCTGGTGCGCCTGCCCGACTTGCGCGAGCCTCGCGCCCTTCCCAAGTGGCTCATGCAGGTGGCACACCACGAATGTTACCGGTGGAAGCGGCAAAGCCAGCGTGTGGTGAGTCGCGATGGCGAAGAAGACCTGCCTGAGCCTGCAACTCCAGCCATTGCCGAGGCGCTCGTGCAACAGACGCAGGAAGAGCAGATGTTGCGCGAAGCCATGGCAACACTGACGCCGCAATGCCGCCGGCTCGTGGAATTGTTGTTTTTTGAAATTCCTTCCCGGCCTTACACAGAAGTCGCCGCCGAACTTGGCCTTGCCGTCGGCTCCATCGGATTTACACGCCAGAAATGCCTCGAACGGTTGCGCGGGCAACTCGAGAAACTGGGTTTTGTCTGATGCCTCGAACCCTCAAGAAAAATTCGGCGGATGCGCTGTTCGCGGAGCTCGGGCAGTTAACGACCGAAGCGGCCCGCCGCAAGTTTCTTCGACGGCACAAAGCCTTGATCCGCAAGGAGACCGTCGAGCAGCTCGCGCAACTCGTCGTCCAGCGCGTCCGCGTTAACACCCAGGAAGCCCTCCACTTGGCCGAGACCGCCGTGCTCATCGCCAAACGCCTGCGGCGGAAAGAGGTTCTGCCGCTTAGTCTCCGCGCAATGGCCAACGCTCTGTACTCCTCAGGGGATTACCGCGCGGCCATTGCGCACCATCAGCAAGCTTTCCAGCTCTACGAATCGTTTGGCAATTGGAACGAGGCAGCGCGGACTTTGAGCAGTTCCATTCAGCCGATGATCCTGGTCGGTGAGTATGACCAGGCGTTTCAGGCCGCGGAGCGTGCCCGCGAGATATTTGTCCGCCTCAATGATCCCTGGCGCCTGGCCCGATTGGAAATCAATCTCGGCAACGTCTACCACCGCCAGGATCGGTTTGAAGAATCGATCGCCCACTATGAGCGCGCTTATATGGGCCTCATGCCCTACAAAGACGCCGAAGCGATCGCCGTCGTCCTCAGCAATATGGCGGTTTGCCTGATTAGCCTCAACGATTTCCCGCGCGCCCTCGCGGCCTATCAGGGGGCTCGTTCCTTTTGCCAGCAGAACAACATGCCTCTTCTGGTTGCGCAGGCGGATTACAACATCGCATATCTCTATTACCTGCGCGGCGAGTATAGCCGGGCCATTGAAGCTCTCTACGCGGCCCGCCGCTCCTGTGAATCCACAGGTGATGCATACCACTTCGCACTATGCCATTTGGACCTTTCCGACATCTATCTTGAGCTGAACCTGAGCGAAGAAGCCCATGAGATTGCCCATGAAGGTTTCCTCCGGTTCGAAAAGCTCGGCATGGGCTATGAAGCCGCGAAGACGCTTGCCAATGAAGCAACCGCTTACGGCCAACAGGGAAAGACCGTCCAGGCTCTGGAGCGCTTCACTAGTGCGCGCGAAATGTTCGGGCGCGAGAAAAATCTCGTTTGGCCCTGGCTGATCGACTTGTATCAGGGCTTACTGTTGCTCCATGAAGGGCGCTATTTTGAAGCCCGGCGTCTCTGTCTCGCGGCCGCTGCCTTCTTCGATCAATCCTCACTTGCCGGAAAGGCTGTGCTTGCTCACCTGCTGCTTGCGCGCATTGCGCTGCAGGTGGGGGATTCTGCCGAGGCGCAAAAGCAAACGGACGAATCCTTCGCGCGTTTGAACACCCTTCAGACACCCGTGCTCGCCTATCAAGCTCACTTGCTCCAGGGGCAGATCGCCCAAGCTCGCAACGATCGCCGCGCAGCGCACCAGGCTTATTTGGAGGCCAGGAAGTCGCTGGAAACTCTGCGCAGTAGGTTGCAAGGCGAAGAGCTGAAGATCTCTTTTGTCAAAAACAGAATGCAGGTCTATGAAGCGCTTGTGGATCTGTACGTTTCCGGCGACGGAACAGACACCTCCGCTGAAGAAGCGTTTGCCTGCATGGAAGCTGCGAAATCGCGCAGCATGATCGAGATGATTTTTCAAAGCGGGCAGAGTCTCCCGCTTGGTGATGCTGGCCAGAGCGACCTCGTCCGCAGAATCAGAGACCTTCGCGAGGAACTTAACTGGTATTACCACCGTATCGAACTTGAACAACTACGCCCCGAAGAGCGATCTCATCAAAGACTCGAGAGCCTGCACGAGAAAGCGCAATCGCACGAAAAGGAATTGTTGCGCACTTTGCGCGAGCTCCCGGCCCACGAACGGGAAAACGCCACGCTCGAAGCGCCCGCCGATTTTTCTCTCGCGAAGCTCCAGGCTAATCTTCCGCAGGACGCCACTCTTGTCGAATACTTTTCTGCCGGCGACCGCCTCGTAGCCGCCGTCATCACCAGCAAGGAAATCCGCATTCAGCCCGTGACCGTTCTCTCTCGTGCCGCCCACTTCTTGCAGCTGCTTCGCTTTCAACTCTCCAAATTTCGTATGGGTAGCGAATACGTCCGCCGGTTTGAAGATCCTCTCTTGCGTGCAACGCTAAGCCACCTAGAGTCTCTTTACAGTGAACTTATCGCTCCCCTCCGCCCATTCCTCCAGGGCCGCCACCTTATCATCGTGCCTCACGGGCCTCTTCATTTCTTGCCGTTCCACGCGCTTCGAAACGGGGATGAGTATCTGTGCGACGCCTTCACCGTTTCCTACGCCCCCAGCGCGACAATTTTTTCCTGGTGCCGTGAAAAACCCGCCAGCACGTGTGAAAGCTCTCTCGTTTTTGGAATCGCCGACGAGCGGGCTCCCCAAATCCTGCGGGAAGCCGAATCCGTCGCCGCGCTCTTGCCACACTCTTCGCTCCACGTTGGCGAGCAGGCCACTTCTTCCGTGCTCCGCGAGCAAGGCCCGCGCAGCGGGCTTCTGCATCTCGCCACTCATGGAATCTATCGTCAAGACAACCCCATGTTCTCGGGCATCCGCCTCGGCGACGGGTATTTGAATCTCTATGACCTCTACCAGATGCGCTTGGACGCCAGGCTGGTCACTCTGAGCGGCTGCGCTACAGGAATGAATTTTGTCTCCGCCGGTGACGAATTGCTGGGACTTCAGCGCGGCCTGTTCTGCGCCGGCGCCACCACCCTGCTGCTCTCTTTGTGGGATGTCCACGACCAAAGCACCGCACAGTTAATGCAGCACTTCTACCGAGACTACATCCGCACCAATGACATGGCTGGCGCGCTGCAACGGGCGATGCAGGCGCTGCGTCGCCAGAATCCGCACCCCTACTTTTGGGCCCCATTTGTGCTAGTCGGCAAACTCACTGATTCTAGAAGACTTACCTAGTTTTTCAATCTCTTATATTTATTCCTCCTCCACCCTCCCTTATGCCACGAGCGTCCAAGATCGTCCTACCTACTGGGGAGTGCGGCGGGACATAGAAAGGAATCTGGGGGGAAGGCATGGAACACTTTACGACCGAGAATTGGATCGATTTCGTGAATCAGGCTGCGGGAGTGCACGAGAAGAGTTTGATGCAGCAACACCTGAACCAGGGTTGTAAACG
>WNFJ01165392.1_pt1 | contig 12432 bp, 14 predicted proteins | sample 5400461 | NCBI WGS metagenome assembly WNFJ01 (sample SAMN13153349, study PRJNA577476) | soil metagenome | isolation source: 115 cm saprolite on Douglas fir-dominated hillslope | place: USA:California | collected 2013-09-17
AACACAGATGACTTCGCCCAGCTATGGGTGCGTCCGCATCCACGAATCGCATTTCGCACCGAGTTCCATAACCTGCGCCTGAGCGATTCGCATGATCTCTGGTACCTGGGCGGAGGCGCATTTCAGCAAGGAACCTTTGGTTATACCGGCAGGCCCAGCAGCAACCATCACCAGTTGGCAAATGTTGTGGATTTGAGCGCCGACTGCAAGATATCCAAAGACTGGGCTGTTACCGCTTACGCCGCCCATGCTCAGGGACAATCGGTAATCTCACGGCTGTTCCCGGCACACAACAACGCTAACCTCTATTACCTGGAGCTGAGCTACAAGATGAGCGCGAATATTGGCGGCAAGTAGGAGCTGTATCGTCAATAATTTTGAAGTGCCACAAGGCATTCACTCACTGTGAATGCCTTGGTTTTTTGACAGGGTAAACTAAGCGGCTTTCTCACAATGTCACGGCAGACAGTTCATTCCTTGGCGAGTTGACAGCGGTAATCCGGCGCACTGCTTCACCGACGATCAGTAACGCTGGAGAAGCTGGTGTGGAGACTTGGGCCAGTTGAGCAATCGTGGTGCGATAAGACTCCTGCTGCCTTTTTGTAGCGTTGGAAATAACAACACAGGGCATGCTCTTTGCAAAGCCTGCGCTCACGAGTTGCTCGGCAACTGCGGCATAATTTTCTCCCGGCATATACACAACGAAAGTTGTGTGGGGCGATGCCAGAGAGCCCCAATCCGGAGATGATTTGCCGGAGGCATGATGCGCTGTGACAAAAACCAATCTTGACGTGGACCGTTGATCGTGCAGAACAGTTCGGAGTGCGGCTGCAGCCCCGAAGGCTGCCGTTATACCGGGCACTACTTCAAATGCTATCCTTGCCTGGCGCAGCGCTTCCATTTCCTCTGCCGCGCGGCCAAAGACCAGGGGGTCTCCATTCTTCAGGCGTACGACGGTTTTCCCCTCTTGGGCAAAATCGACGATTAAGCGGTTTATTTCTTCTTGTGTGATTGCCTTTGTTCCGCAGCGCTTGCCCACATTTACAAGTTTTGTGGTAGAAGGGACCAACGCCAGTATCTCGGGTGCTGTGAGGGCATCATGCAGAACTACATCTGCGCCCCGGAGCGCACGTAAAGCTTTTACCGTAAGCAGCTCAGGATCTCCCGGCCCCGCCCCCACAAGATAGACCTTCCCCGTCAACTCATCGTTCCTTCCTTAGATTGGGTTAAGTGAGTTTGCTTGTTTATGGATCAACGAACCATGCAGGCCACAGAACGCCCTGAACGATTATTGATAAAGCAGAAGCAAATTAAAAATTCAAAGTGTTGATGACTCTAATAAGCAAGACCATTGCTGCTTGTCCATGAACGGGTGGACCAGCGCTCCGTGTGGAGACACAGGCATAGCGAAATGATCTGACAACTGACCAAGGGTTTTTTGCCGCCACAAATCGTACATTGGTGACCAGGCTCGCGTGGGTTTCGTAGCCGAGTATCGGACGTTATAACAAGGTGCTATTGGTAACCTTTACCCTGCACAGTACAATAAACAGCGGAGCCAGCATGGATTCCGAGTCTGTTCTACCCCTAATCCGAAGCTGCTTAAGTTGCAGGTTCCGGGAAGAAAGATTGTTCTGCAACCTGGAGGCTGACGCTCTTCATGAACTTGAGCGGCTGAAGAGACCATGTGCTTTCTCCAAGGGCCAGGTGTTGTTCCACGAAGGCCAGGTTGCCGAAGAAATCATGATTCTGTGCCAGGGACGAGTAAAGCTCAGCGTTTCATCCCCGGAAGGTAAGAAAATAATTCTGAACATTGCGGATGCTGGCGAGGTGCTGGGCCTCAGCTCTGTGATTGCACAGAAGGGATACGAGGCGACCGCTGAAGCCCTGGAGCCGGTACAGGTCAACACCATCGGTCGGAAGCTATTCATGGAGTTCCTGCACCGTTTCCAGAATGTTGCTGTTCATGCAGCACGAGAGCTGAGCGAAGCACAGATACGAGCATGTAACGAGGTTCGCCTTATCGGTCTTGCACAATCAGTGCCTCAGAAGCTTGCGGGGCTGCTGCTCCAGTGGGACGAGAAAAATCCCGAGAATAAACGGGGCACAGTCAAGCTTTTCCTTACTCACGAAGAAGTAGGCCAGCTCCTCGGCACTACGCGCGAGACCGTCACTCGTGCTTTGGCTGAACTTAGAAAGAAGAAAATTATTGCTGTACGCGGTGTGAACGTCCACATTCTAAGCATCGAAAAATTGCGCCAAGCCGCCGGGCTGTGACCTACTTCGCCCGATGAAATTCATGAAATGTGACGTACGTCACAGACTCGTCGTGAGCTGCCTGGCGATAATCCTATAGACGTTTTCAACTTCCAAACTGCGAGGCGCTTGCCATGGTGAAGGCGAGACGGACGATGTCGTTGTGTGCAGCACTGCTCCTGTTGTTGCTAGTCTCTTTCAGAACTGCGTCGCCCCAACAAACCGGTCCCTCTTCCAAGGGCAAGGCCAAGACAACGGAAGCCCAGGGAAAGAGCAGTCAACGTAATGCTTATGACAACGATGTCGCTGATCCATCGCAGTATGTTGGCTCAGACACGTGCAAGAGTTGCCATGAGGAGATGTTCAACAGTTTTGAAAAAGGACCGCACTGGAAAACCGAAACTGATAAACATCATGGTCCACAGTGGCAAGGGTGTGAAGCCTGTCACGGCCCGGGCAGGGCGCATTCGGAATCAACCAATGTGTCAGATATCATCAATTTTAAAAATCTCTCGCGGGAAGAGTCTTCCAAGCGTTGCCTGGGCTGCCACGAATTTGGGGAAGAACACAGCAATTTCCTGCGTTCCCAGCATTTGAAGAACAACGTGGGTTGCATTGACTGCCATTCCGTCCATTCAGCGAAGGTCGAACGCCAGCTTTTGAAAGCGGCGCAGCCCACGCTTTGCTTTACATGTCACCAGGAAATGAAAGCTGATTTTTCCAAACCCTTTCACCATAAGGTGAATGAAGGTCTGGTCTCGTGCAGCAACTGTCACAACCCCCATGGTGGCTTCAACACCCATCAATTGCGCGCTACCGCAGCCCAGGACCAGGTGTGTTTCACTTGCCATACAGATAAAGCAGGCCCATTCGCCTTTGAGCATGCTCCGGTAAAGACCGAGGGATGTGTCGCTTGCCATACGCCTCACGGATCTTCGAATCCACGGCTGCTGAAACGCAGCCAGGTCAACCTGCTCTGCCTTGAATGCCATACGTTCACGGTAGACTCGGCAGCGCCGGCGATACCGTCGTTCCACAATCAGGCACAGAAGTATCAGGCCTGCACGCTATGCCATGTTGCAGTCCATGGTTCGAATTCAGATCGTTTCCTGTTCAAACCATAGAGGGAGAGGGTAACGAGTATGACTGAGAAAAAGGCTTCTTACTCCGTTATGGCATTACGGGCATTGTTGCTGGTGGCGATGGTATGGTGCGCGTTGTCGCTCTCTGCCCAACAACCCAGCGATCAGCCAGCGCCTGCCCGGCAGGTGCCGGTTGGCGTGAGTGTGGATGCGGCGCGCAAAACCAGCGATCTGCCGACCTCCGTAACCACGGATAACAACCCTGGTGTGGAGAGCGGCGGTTACGAGATCAAACAATCGGCGGAATTCGGCGGACGCATCGCCGATTTTAGCGGCAGCCACGCGATGTGGGATACCCTCGTCAATCTTGGCTCCGGTCCGCGTCTGCTGGAATACACCCTGGACATGCACGCGCCCAAGCACACCGGCATACTGTTTGATGATCTTTCTTTCAGCAACTTCGGATACGGCGGCGATCCCGATAACGTGACCAGCCTTCGCGTGCTGAAAGGCACCCTCTACAATTTGAATGCGAGCTTCCGGCGCAACAAGAATGTTTTTGACGATAACCTGCTCGCCAATCCGCTGAATCCGAGCAATTCAAATCCTAGTATCCCAGTCCTGAATTCGCCTCACGAATTTATCCTGACGCGCAGGATGAGCAACGTGAACCTCAATTTGTTTACGTTGGCACCAGTCCGGCTGAGATTCGGATGGTCCAGGGTGGTCAATGAGGGGGCGACATTTTCCACTGTCCACGAGGGAACCGAACCGCTTTTGCGGCAGCCAACGCGGACCGGCACCGATAACTATCAGGCCGGACTTTCTTTGCGTTTTATCCCTCGCACCAGCATCAACTACGACCAGTTTTACACATTCTTCAAGAACGACACGTCGGCCCAGCTCAATCCTCTTCCTTTTACGCTGGCCGGAGGGGTTCCTGTTGATTTAGGGCTTCCGTTCAATACTCTGGCGGGGCAGCCTTGTGCTGCGCCAATCTTGGCAACTGGATTTGTAAACCCGGCTTGCAATGGCTATTTCAGCTACAACCGCTTCGAACCAATTAGAAACTCTTATCCCACCGAGCAGGTCAGCCTGCAGAGCAATTACTGGAAGAAGCTCGACATTTCGGGCAGGTTCAATTACACGGATGCCAACGGCAAGGTGCCCAATTACATTGAGACCTTCGATGGATTGATTACCCGCACTCGTCAGCGGGACTTTCTGATCAAGGGTGTCGCCGTCAACGCGCGCCGGGTCACTGCAACCGCTGATCTTGGACTGACCTTCTGGATCACCGACCAGCTCCGGCTTGTGGATGACTTCCGCTTTAACAACTTCCGCATTCCCGGATCGTGGACTTACATGACCACTTCCTTGTTCGGGGCCACACTGCTTTCTACTCCGAACCCGTTTAGTCTGGCCACATGCCCTCCACCGTTTACGGCAGCCACTTGCCCACAGCACAACAGCAGCTCCTCACCCGATATCGTCCAGGATAATTGGACCAATTTGCTGCGGCAAGATCAGAAGGTTAATACCTTCGAGGTCGAGTACGACTTCACTCGCAGAATTACGGCCCATGTTGGTTATCGCTACGAAACCCGTGAGATTGTACATAACGTCAGCGATGTCCAACTACAGACTTTCTTCCCACTCGTCTCCCAACGCGGCGCTTGCGTGGGGCAGCCGGTGATGAATGGTGTTTGTACCGCTACCGTAATCACGGGTGATGACACCACCGTTCCTATCCACGCGCATTCGGCCCTGGCAGGTTTCTCAGCGCGTATCACTGATAATTTCCGTGTTTCCTTTGATACCGAGTTGTACTATGCCGACAAGACTTTTACTCGCATCACTCCTCGGCATTTACAGCAATATAAACTGCGCAGCACATACCAGCCAAAAGATTGGTTGAATTTCGGCTTCACTGTCAATGTCCTGGAAAACAGGAACACAACCGCCGATATCGGCAACTTCCAGCACAATCGCAGCTATGCTTTTACCACGACGATTGCTCCACCACAGGCCATGTGGGGTCTGGACCTTTCGTATGATTACAACGACATCTTCTCGCAGACCAACATTTGCTTCGTCGCTACTCCATCGCCTCCGAGTGCTCTGAGCTGCGGCACGCCGTTCCTGGCCGGAGTCTCGCTCTACAAGGATCGGTCGCATTACGGCGCCGGTTCACTCTACTTCAAGCCCATCCGCAGTCTGACCGCGGCGGCGGGTTACACCATTACCAGCACGGCGGGAAGTACCTTGATTCTTAATCCGAATGCTCCCACCGGGCCCTTGAGCTTCAATTATCATCTGCCCACAGCTTCGCTGGCATGGGAGTTCGCCAAGCACTTCACCTACAAGACCAACTGGAACTATTACGGCTATCACGAAAAATCTGATCCAGGACCCACATTACCGAGAAACTTTCGCGGCAACGTGTTTACCTTGTCGCTCCGCTATTCCATGTGATCTGGATCACTGCGCTTACGGATAGGGGAGAGGAAAAATCAAGATACTGAGGGAGGAACCTTATGAAGCTGTTTCGCGTACGGACCGTCGTTTTAAGTGCAATTCTTGCTGCCGCCTTGGTTGCGACTGGGAATGCTCAAGCGGATGCCGCATCGCTTTATAAAACAAAATGCCAGGTTTGTCACGGCGCCGATGGCAAGGGTGAGACAACGATGGGCAAGAAACTGGGAGCAAAGGATTTTCACGCTCCGGAAGCTGCCAAGTTGTCAGACGCCGAGCTGTTTGATATTACGAAAAAAGGCAAGAACAAGATGCCGGCTTATGACAAGAAGCTCACCGACGACCAGATTAAGGACTTGGTGAAATACATTCGTACTCTGAAGTAGAGCTGGCCCCGGTTCGAAATGGAGGATGCATTGCCGACCGTAGTACTGCTTATTTGTATCGCTCTAACCGTGTTTCTGATTGCCGTCGTAATAGCTGCCCCGGGCATAACAGTAAGCCGGGGAGGAAAGATACTGGCTTTTCTTGTGCTGTTCATCCTGCCTGTGACCATGGGATTATTCGGTATGTCCGAACACATGGAGCGTTCCAAGCAGACCAGCTTTTGCCTTTCCTGTCACGTGATGCAGCCTTATGGTAAGAGTCTTTATGTGGATGATCCCTCTTATCTGTCCGCTGCCCACTTCCAAAATGCCCGCATACCGCGCGATCACGCCTGCTACACCTGTCACACAAACTACACGATCTACGGGACCATGCACGACAAACTTCGCGGCCTGAAGCACGCATACAAGTACTACGTCGCAACCCCGGCCAATCCTATTAAACTCTACGAGCCCTTCAATAACCGTGAGTGCCTGCATTGCCACCAGGGGGCACGTAGCTTTGAACAGGGTGCAGTGCACAACGCGGATTCCGAGACCATGCAGGCAATCAAAAGCAATAAACTTTCCTGCACGTCATCAGGATGTCATGAAGTGGTGCATAACGTTTCTGAACTCGACAAGGTGAAATATTGGAAGCCATGACTCAACAAGACGGAACTATCTCGAAGAAGCTGCGCGTTGCTGGCATTCTCATTATTCTGGGTCTGATCGTTGAGGGCTTCAGTCTGCTTTGGAACCATCCGCTTTCATTCCTGGCTTTTCTCTGCGTCGGCGGAATGTTTCTAGTCTTGGGAATCGTTGTCTATCTGCTTGCTCTGGTTTCGCGTACGACTTAAAGTCAGCACAGATTTTCTTTCCTCCTGCCCCCTGACAACTTTCCATTGATAGCCTTCACTTTCGGGTGTGATGACCATCACAGCGTAAATCCCTCCTATATTGGATCATGAGGTTAGCTTACAGCGAGTGAAGTCCGAACTGGAGGTGGCCAATGGGAGTTTATAAGAGAGAACTTCTCCGCGTACTTAAAAACGAACTTGAATTTCTTGAAAAAGGCGGCTACGGAGATTTTGAAAAAAGATCATGGAGGCCGGCGATGTTTTTTGAAGATTCGCCCAGTTGTCCTAACCGGGGTGTAAGCGAAAAGCTAGTGCCCTGCAGCCGGTGCGCGCTGCTTCAGCTCGTTCCACTTGCGAAAAGAACGAACGAAATTCCGTGCAGAGATATTCCTCTGAACCAGAAGGGTGAGACCTTGCAATCACTCTACGAGACAGCTACTCGAGGTGAGGTGGAGTTGAAGTTGGACCAGTGGTTGCGAAGAACTATAGAACGGATCGAGAGGGAATTGAAAGATGAAGCATTTCCATTGGAATCTGACACGTCTTTGAATGTGGCCCATGCATGACGTTGGAGAGCCGATAGGCCGGAGTATGTCGCGCTGTGCCGCTGGTAATTAGAATTTGAATTTACAGCCTGCAACTATTGCAGACGGAATGGAGTAAACATATGCAGGTATCTGAGATGATGCATGAATTTCCAATCTGCTGCACGGAGTTCGATTCTGCTCAGCACGCGGCAGAGCTGATGAAAGAGCACCCACGCGGGCGCATTGCCCGTTGTGGAGAAGAATAGCGGTGGAAAACTCACTGGCGTGATCACAGACCGCGACCTCTGTCTGCGAGTCATTGCCGAAGGCCGAGATCCGCGCAAAGTGAAGGTGCGGGAGTGCATGACCGGCTCGCCTGTCTGTTGCAAACCAGAAGACGACATGCAACATGCGCTGGCGCTGATGAAAGAGCACCACGTTCGGCGTATCCCGGTTGTCGATGCAGAGCACCGAATCTGCGGCATGATTTCATTCGCCAATCTGGTCACGAACCATGTGGCCCCAGAACAAATATTTGAGATGCTCAAGTCTGTCTCTCTACCGACGCCTGAAGCCTTGCTGGTAAAGCCACACCTGATGTGAACCTTTAGCGTGGCCTCTGACTGGTTTCCATGGATTACAAAGTGTAGCCGGGCACCAGAGTAAGCTTGCCACGAAACAAGCGCAGGTTAGCACATTTACGGTAGCCGTCCCTGTCCCCAAGACCAACGACTTTGCAAGATCGCGGTCCAGCTTTGCGGCGGCGGCATTCTCCTCAACTGACCGCAGATAACTGCGATCAAAATACTCCGAGAGCGGTTGCCGTCCCATGGCCATGGCCAAGAGATATCAAACCATTGCATTGCGAGGAACTGTGCCTCATCATTATCCCTGAAGGTATCTGGGGGCATTGCCAATTCTGAAGACATGCTTTCCGGGGAATAGGTGGGTGACTAGCAGAAAACTTGCCGGCTAGTGGGGCTTGTTTACGCCGTATATGATTGATGTTAAAAGGTGTAGCGAGATGAATGGACTTGTCTGCAAGTACCCCCACCCCCGTCACTTGAAGGGTGGAAGCAGAATGGGTTATTACCAAATTCTGAAAGCTTTAGTTTTGAGATCAAACGAGAGGGCCTGAACTTAATGGACAGATTTACAAAGGGAATTGCTGTGCTTCTTCTTTCATCAAGTTTGGTTACAACCCTGCGGGCAGGGGATGAGATAAAACGTCCGCGTGTTCTCGGTATTTCTCACATGGCGGTGTATGTCAGCGATTTGCAGAAGGCGCGCGCGTTCTATAAGGACTTTCTTGGATACGAAGAACCCTACACCCTGAAGCGCGATGACGGCACCGACCGGATAGCGTTTATCAAGATCAACGAGGACCAGTACCTGGAGCTGTTTGCCGAAAACCCGAAAGAGGAAGGGGTCCACCTGAATCATATCTCTTTCTTCACTGATTCCGCCGAAGGCATGCGGGCATATCTCGCTTCCAAAGGCGTAAAGGTGCCTGAAAAAATCGGCAAAGGCAAGATCGGAAATTCCAACTTTAATATTACCGATCCTGATGGCCACACGGTAGAGATTGTGCAATATGAGCCTGATAGCTGGACGCGACGCGAAAAGGGAAAACACATACCCGATACGCGCATTTCAATGCACATGCCGCATGTTGGTGTGCTGGTTCGGCAGCTCGACGCCTCCCAAAAATTTTATGGAGACATTCTTGGCTTTCAGGAATTCTGGCGGGGCAGCTCGTCCGGTAAGGTTCTGAGCTGGGTCAATATGCGGGTTCCGGATGGGGGAGATTATCTCGAACTCATGCTGTACTCAACGCCTCCCGACGCGAAACAGATGGGCGTCCGGAACCACGTTTGCTTGGTCACACCCGATATCGAAAAAGCTGTGGCTGCGCTCGAAGCCCGTCCGGCACGAAAGAACTATGCCCAGCCAATAGAAATCAGGACCGGAGTTAATGGGAAGCGGCAGGCGAACCTTTTTGATCCGGATGGCACCCGTGTCGAGTTGATGGAGCCAAATACTGCCAATGGGAAGCCGGTGCCTTCCTCCACGGCGCCGCCGCCGAAATAAAATGTTTGCCTGCGACACGCAGAGGGAGGAGTTTCAATGAAATTTCAAGTTTCACGGCGCGAATTTCTGTGCACTCTGGGCGCGGTTGCGGGTACTGCCGCCGCGTCGTCAGTTCCGGCGTACGCGCTTTTCCCGCCGCCGCTTTATCCGCCGATGGACCTCGCGTACTTCGATAAACCCATCGCGGGTGCCCCGCCAGAAATTCGTATCGGATATGCCGCCATTACCTGGGGCGACAAAGAAAGGCAGGCCCTGGAAGACATCTCTTCCCTCGGGTATCGCGGGATCCAGTTTCGTGCCAACGCGATTAAGGACTTCCAGCCCGCAGAATTACGCGACCTGCTGCAGCAACACCAGCTCACCATGGTTGCGCTTTCCAGCGGCGACGTGCATGTTGAGCGGACTTTGGAGGCACAGGATATTGCCCTGCACACCGCAAATGCAAAGTTCTTGCACGATGTGGGAGGTCTTTATCTTCAAGTCCTTGACCAGGAGCCGAAAAGCCAGACAATTACAGCCGCCGATTACAAACAGTTGGGCCACTTGATTACCGAGATCGGCAAGCGTACGGCTGATTTGGGCATCACGCTGGGATATCACAATCACCTGAACTCGCTCAGCGAGCACCCGGAAGGTCTTGATCGGTTGCTGGATGCCAGTGATCCACGTTACGTGAAATTAGAGCTTGATATTGCGCATTGTCAGGCGGGTGGAGGCGACCCTGCCAAGGTAATTGAGAAGTATCGTGAACGGCTGCTCTTTCTGCATATCAAGGATTTGGGTGAGCCCGGGCCGAATCCGGCAGATCCAAAAAATGCTGAGAATTTTCTTGAGCTTGGGCGTGGCAAGGTAGATCTACCTGCGGTCTTTGCCGCTCTCCACAAAATCAAGTTCCGGGGCTGGGCGATCGTGGAACTCGACCATGAGCCCGATAAATCCAGAACGCCAAAAGAGTCGGCGATGATCAGCAAGAAGTATCTGGAAGAAAGGCTCGGTCTGACCCTATGAAATCACCGTTCAGAATCGCGGTCATCAACGATGAGATCACGCAGGATTTTGCCCGTGCCTGTGAGATCGTTGCCCAATTCCCGGCGCCTGGTACGCTGACAGGATGTAAGATGTAATCAGAAATTGTCTTGATCTCAGCTGGGCTCAGCGCGCCACTAAATGTTTTTGTAGCGGCTGCGCTGCGCAAAAACCTCGTTGGTAAAACGTAACGGAGAATCCGCGCAATCCGCATCATCTACGGTAAGTTTCTTCAATCCCCCCAATGACCCAATGAATCAATGACCTAATGACTCAACCTGTCCCGGCCCGTCGTGGATGACCCAATCCTCCGGCCTGTCCTGGCCCGCCGTGGACCTGTCCCGGCTGGCCGTGGATGCATGAATGCCCCAATCCGTCGCAAAGTGATATCACTTTAACTATTTTTGATATCAAAAGGTTCCTTTTCCATCCCTTCTACCTCATCATTGTCCTCAAGTGTCGCCCAGTGTATCGGCAATGGAAGGAGTCGCCGCGGTGCCTCGTCCTTTCGCGTTTTTTTGCGAAGGGCGGGTCTTCACACAAGCTTCATTCAACGGATTCACAGCTTGGAAACGCATTCCAGAATGCGGGGGCCTGATAAGCCCTCAGAGGTCTTTGACAATTTTATAGCCGGGGTGCCCCACTCGCGCGTCAAGCGCGTGTGGGAACAAATCCATTGCTTAGCTTCGGTCTCAGCTGAGGGGTACACTTCACACTTCAAACTGACTGCTGACTGCTGAATGCCCCTGCAAGCCCCCCTCACCCCTTCGCATTTTCGTCAATAACGACGCGGCTTCGCGCCGCTTTCAGCACGCCTGATCGACTAGTTAGTTGCCCCCCTCCCCCCGCGTAATCCGTGTTGATCCGTGTTGATCCGTGGCGAAAGGAATTGCTTTTCCTTGCAGCTTGGAGCTGAGCCCGACGAATGCTATTTGTTTTTGCGGTAGTTGCACTCTGGAGAAGCTTTATCGCTTTGGTGGAGAATGGACATCTGAAAAGGAGAATTGCAGCATCCGATGGTGAAGAGCAGTTATTAAAATGCCTATACTGGCTAAATCATTCTCAAGATGGTGTAGGTGAGGGACACCAATGAGCATTCGGATAGATTGGCGCTTGATTTGCTGGCCGAGATACATTCTCACGATCATAGCTTTATTCCTCGCCGGCGCGGCGCGAGCCAATGCGCAGGGCTGTGCCGGTGTTTCCAATGATCCGCAGGGTGCAATAACCTGGGCCCCGAAATGGTGCCAGGAATTTAGCAACCCTACACCGGGTCCGCCTGACACCACGGTATGGGCCTTCGATCTCGGAAACGGCGGCTTTGGCAACAAGGAATTGGAGACGTACTGTGGACCTTCGGGATATGCAGGGAACCCGAGTAACTGCCCCAGTTCTTTTTCGACGACCACGTCGAACGCCTATGTTGACGGTAGCGGCCACCTCGTCCTTCAGGCCATCAACAACGGGGGAACTTGGTATTCGGCCCGTATGAAGACCCAAGGTTTGCAGGATTTTCAATACGGGCGGATTGAGGCGCGCATCCAGCTACCCGACACGACCAACCAGGGTCTTTGGCCCGCCTTTTGGTCCCTCGGCAGCAACATCAACACAACTCCTTGGCCGGCGTGCGGCGAAGCGGACATCATGGAGGTTTGGTCCCAGGCCGTATTGGGCGGGCCGGGGCCGGCGGGTAACAGGTCCACGCTACACACTACTGTGACTGCGGGCTCGGGTCTACGACCGAATGGAG